>Ga0134122_10004123_pt1 | contig 10776 bp, 16 predicted proteins | sample KB302_FD_96461 | JGI IMG/M metagenome (GOLD analysis project Ga0134122, IMG submission 96461) | Terrestrial soil microbial communities without Nitrogen fertilizer from Kellogg Biological Station, Michigan, USA - KB3-0-2 | ecosystem: Environmental > Terrestrial > Soil > Unclassified ... | reverse complement strand
CCCCGTCCCTGCCCATACGACGGATCAAGCGTGCGACGCGCTGATGGGAACGGAAGGCCCATCCAAGTGGCCAGTGAGCTGGTCAGCCAGCAGCCGCGTTTGTCGAGCGCTGTCGCAAAACCAGCCGTTGGGCTCCAGCCCGGTACAGGGTCGGCGCCACCGTTTACAAAAGGGCTCGCGAAACGAGACGCCCAAGGGAAGCGGGCCTACGTCGCCGAAGAAACACAGTTCGATCTCGGCGTGAAACGAGTTTCGAACAAGATCACCGAAAGTCTGGAGGATGCCGGCGGAGAAATTACGAGAGGGAAGAATCAACAGCCGCGACAAGAGAAAAGACCGGAATATTTTTGTGGCCGCTATAAAGTTTTTGACCAAAAACAAGCGCATCGAAAGAGACCGGACGAGCGGCAGGCTCGTGCTGCGGGTGTTGGGAGAGGGCGCTGCCAATGAATCCGAGCGCGGTCGAGACGGTTGCCGACCGGAGGGACAAAGGGACGAAGGGGCGCGCCTCCGAAAAACCCCTCCGGAGCCTCCCGGAGCCTCACGCGAAAGACCAGGACAAACATAAAACGGAGGATCGCACGTATAGGGCTTGGAGCGCGTTTCGCAGAGCATGTGCCTTTGTCCCTCCGTCCCTCTGCTGGCCGGAACCGGGTCTGAAACCCGGCAAACCGCAAAGACCCTCGCAAGACACCCCACGCCTCGGCAGCCAACCAGATTGGAATCCTTTGATGTTCGATATCCTCGCCGCCGCTGTGATCGCGCTGGCTCCCGTCAAACAGGCGCCGCCGAGTAGTGATGCGCCGTCGCCACCTGCACATGGCTGGACAGGCCAGGCGGGCAACTGTGATTTACGTCACATCACGATACGGTCACGAACTGGCTACGGCGGGATACGCACCGTCTGCACCTGCGAAAACGCTTCGATTTCCTGCGCATTCAGAACGCTATTAGGATTTGCTACGGCCAGAAGCGCCAACGTCGGCAATAGATGACGAGACCGCTGCGAGCCGTTACGGTCTTGACCCAAGCTAGTCGACAAGCGGCCCGGCCCGTCGTCACCCTTCGCGCCGAGCTCCATCCGTTGGTTAGTGCAAATGACAACGACATGGATGGAGCGCGGGGGACCCACTGACCTTCATGTATTCATTCCGCCGTCGCGCCCGCGATGCCGAACTCGCCCGACTACGCGCCGCGAACGCTGAAATGCGTGCCCGCATTGGCAGACTCGTTGAAGAAAAAGCCGTCCTGCGTGACCGGCCGAAAGAAATGTCCTCGTTCAAGCGCACCCCGTTGCGGCTCCCCGGTACCTGGTGATCATCCTCGAAAGGCATCCTGTGCCTTCTGATTAACCGGGCCTTTTCACAGGTGTGCGATGAAATGCGGGCACTTCCAGTCCAATCCGACGTACTCGAATTGTGGATGCAGCCAATCTGTTCGATAGCCGCGATGACAAACAGCTCCGTAACGTGCTCAAATCAGAAACATTCAAGATGAATGACCGTATCTTACCGAATACCAAGGTCTTTCACGTGCCGCTAGTTTATCTAGAGCGGTACAACCATCTTGAACGCGCTTGTCAGGTCGCGTCGAGCAGTTCAGTCGGGATCTGCGTCTGTTTGATGCAACGCGAGTTTTCCAACCACCGCCAGGTTGTCCCGATTTCAAGGACTGCAGCCCACGCGGCCTCGTGGAAACTGTTGTCATACCAGGACGGGAAGATGATGCCGCCGGCGGCGGCCTCCTCGCTGGGTTGATCCGACGGCAGTGGCCTACGGGCCTCTACTGTGGCGCGGGCTACCACTTGCGCACGTGACAAGCCGAGGCAGAGCACCGACTTGCGCAGGGCACGAATCCGTTCGCCGGCCAGACGCTGCGACAATGAGGCGTCCGTCCTCGGAGTCCGGCGACGCCTGGCAGGGCCTTTTGACCGGCTGGGCGAACGCGGGCTGGCCTGCCCCCTGCTGTTGGTCAGTGACAGCGCGCCCGGGCTGATCGGCGCGGTGGAGCGCACCATGGGTGCCGCGCTGCGGCAACGCTGCCTGATCCACGTCGCGAGAAACGTCCTGGCCAAGGTGCCCACGAACGCGCAGACGCAGGTGAAGGCCGGCTACTGGGCGATCTTCGACGTGGCCGACACGATCGAGCCTGGCCTCGACGCGGTCGCGTACGTGCAGAAGCGGATCGACGCGTTCGAAAAGCGTTGGCGCGACTCGTATCCGGCGGCGGTGCGGTGCCTGCTCAAGGATCGTGACTCGCTGACGGTGTACCTGCGATTCCCGCGTGAGCACTGGACCCGGGTGCGGCACTCCAATTTCATCGAGCGTACGTTCGGTGAGACCCGCCGGCGCGTCAAGGTGATCGGACGGCTGCCCGGAGAGCACTCCTGCCTGTCGCTGGTGTGGGCCGTGCTCGATCGCGCCTCGGCCGGCTGGCGTGGGTTCACCATGACACCGGCCGGGCTAAGCCTGCTGCAGGATCTGCGCCGCAGCCTGCATGACCAACCCAACTGCCGCAACGGAACTCGGGAAGGCAAACCGAAACCGGCGTGGCGCCAGCCGATTCCGCTGCCATCGCATAGCATCACAAAAGCAAGCCAGCGGAACCTACGTCAGGCCACTTCTACACCGCACCTGGGACGCCACCCAGTCAGGCTTCCCGACATCTCTAGGGTCTGCTGCACGGATAGGTGACAGTTTCCGTTACGCGGCCTGACTAGCCGGTGTGGTCATGATTGCTTCGAATTCGACTGGGGTCAACGGCCCGAGTGCGGCCTGGCGTCGGCGACGGTGGTAGGTGCGTTCGATCCAGGTGATGATCGCGCATCAGACGGACCGGAGAGTCCACCAGCCAGGCCACCCGAATGAACTGTAGTGGCGGACTAGAGTATTCGGCTACTCATCCAGTCCGGTCGTCTGCCAAGAGGGCGCAGGATCCGCTCGAAGTCGCCCCGCACACTCGATGGCAGTAATCGCGCTGCCTCGCATTGCGCAAAAGTTCCGGTCACGGTGTAGGCCCTGCCGCTGTTTCAGGATCAGATTGGGGGTGTCCGATCAATGCCGCCCTGTTCCTATTGACGGAAGCGATCGATAGGCTCGTGTTGTCCGCTCCAGCAGTGTGGGTGGTCGGTATCGCTGGTTCGCACGACCAGAAGGCCGGGCTCTAGAGGCGGCCCATCGAATGGCACCGTCGGCTCATTAATGTCCCGACGTCAGGGCATTGATGTCCCGACGGTGCTTGCGTTTGTGATCCAGCAAGAAGGGAATTAGCGATTCGCAGCGCGTGGCTCAGGCACCCGCATTACCCGGGTAGTTACCGCAAGCGATGCTTGGACCGCATGGCCGCCAACGCGTCGTCCAGGGACAGATACACATCGAAGACCTCGTCTAGATCCGTCAGCTCGATCGGCCTGATGGTCGCTGGCGCCGCGGCTATGACCGCGAACCCACCGGACTCCCCGAACCGCTTGCTGGCTGTCGCTAGAACGAACCGCTTGTTGGCTGTCGCGAGAAGTCGTAGACCCTCTGACGCCAGAAAGGTCACCTCGGTCAGATCGATGACCCAAAGTCGCCGGATCGTCAGCGAGCACATCGATGATGGCTTTCTCGAACTGTGGCGCAGTAACCATGTCGATCTCGCCGCCGACGGCGAGCACCGCCACGCCATAGCGGTGCTCCACTGAGGTCGTGATTGGCTCGGTACCTGTCAACGGCAGATCCTTATTGAGCAGCAGCGTCTGCGGGCGCGATAAAAACGAGCGGCGTCGCGGCCGTGGACGCGACAGCGGCCGTTAGCAAAAGCTTCTTCATCTGGTCCCCTTGGGCGTTGTGACTGATGGCAAACCGTGTTGCCGCAATGGTTGTATCCTGGGGAGAACGATGGTAAACAGCTCGCCGAATTGGTCGATGTGTTTGCCAGTCCAAACTTTAGAGGTGCGCCAGTGCTGCAAACTGCCACCGATTATTTAACCGGCAACGCAACCTTCGATGACAAGAAGCGCCACATCTCTCGTGATCGCCATCGCCGCTGAAAGTTCGTGGCGCGGTGCGGTCGCCGTAGTCAGCGGGCGGTGTCGGCGATGAGTTCGTCGACGACGTCGGTCAGCCTGCCGCGACGGCGCAGCACTCGGCGTTAACGAAACGCTGAGGAAGCCCTCGGCTAATGTCTGGGCCGCGAGATCGGCGACCGTGTAAAGGTCGTCGCACGCTTTCAGCTGAGGCTCAAGGAGATGCACCAGGTCGGTCACCACCTTGTGGGCCAGGCGCGCCGCCGGGCCACCGATGTCAACCAGATCGCCCTCCAGCCCAGAGCGGGCCGCGCGCCACAGCGCCGCAGCGCCGCACGGCCCAGCGGGGTGGCCAAGTCGATGCCGGGAAGGCTAGCGCGCAATCCGTCCAGCTCGCGGTCCACCAAGGCGCGGAACAGCGCCGCGATCAGCACGACGGTGTCCAACGACGGGCAGCTATCACACACCCGCAGCTCCACGGTGGGCGTCGCGACACCCGGCCGGACGTCGAAGTACACCATGCCGGCATCGGCGATAACGCCGGTGGCGATCTGATCGGCGACCAGCTTGTCGGAGGCCGCGGCAGTGGTCACCGGCGCGCAGAGGCCGGTGGTGGGCCAGCGCTGCCACACCAGGGTGCGCACACTGGCATAGCCGGTATCAGAGCCGTCAGACCAAAACGGTGAACTGACCGACAGCGCAAAAGAATCGGCACATAGGGCGCGAGCCGGCGGGCCAGGGTTGTCGGGAATCGAGAATCGAACCGCGCTCGATGTCAACGAGGTTGGTGATCTTGCCGTCAGCCAGCCGGATGGGAAACGTACCGGCAACGTTTAAAAGCAATCTCCCGCAGGCGATTTGAGCGGACTCAGCTCGTCATTTCAGCTGGTCGAACGCAAGCTGGGTACGGACTCATAATCCGTTGGTCGCGGGTTCGAGCCCCGCCCGCCCCACTTCGAAAGGCCTGGTCGGAGGTGGTACAGGCGAGCCGGTCGCGCTGGCTAGGTCCGCTCACCCGGCGTCACGCCGGCGCTTGGGCGGACCGACCGAGACACCCGGCCGAAACGTTTGCTGGGTTTGTCGGTGCTGGATGAGAAACGCCCGGGTCCCGCCGCATGTCATGCCGGGGCGCTGTGCGCGGCCGCGCGCTCGGCCAGGGCCGAGCGGACGGAGTCGTCGTAGCCCATTGTCGGGCCGGGTAGTAGATCCGTGATCGGGTGGCCGGTGATGACGACCTCGTTGGTCATCGAGTCGACCAGGTTGCGCGCGGTTGCCAGGTCCACATTGGTGACCAGCGCGAGCCACAGCGAGGACAATCGGGGCGAGAGCACCGGGACGCTGAGGTTGGGTAACGACTTGGCCTGGATGCGAGCCGCGCGTTGGAGCATGTCCACGTAGCGCAGCACTTCCGGGCCGCCGATCTCGAACACCTGGCTGCCGGTCAGCGGGGCATCGAGCACACCCACCAGGTAGCGCACCACATCGGGCAGTGCGATCGGCTGGATCCGGGTGTTGATCCACCGCGGCGTGAGCATCATCGGCAAATGGGCCACCAACTGGCGGATGATCTCCCAGGAGATCCCGCCGTGGCCGATCACGATGGCGGCGCGCAGCACGACGACCGGTACCCCCGAGCTGCCGAGCAGCGACTCCACCTGGCGCCTCGAACGGAGGTGGGCGGACATGTTGCCGTCGTCCACACCAAGCCCACCCAGGTACACGATCCGTTCGATGCCGGTTGCAGCGGCAGCGCCGGCGAAGTTCACGGCCGCCTCGGCGTCGCGTTCCTCGAAATCGCCGGATTCCAGTGAATGCACCAGATAGTAGGCGACGTCGGCACCCTCCAGCGCATTGTGCAAACTCGCCACGTCGGTGACATCGCCGTAGGTGGCCGTCCCCGCTCCTCGATAGTTGTCGGGTGTGCGGGTCATCGCGCGAACGTGATGACCCGCCTCAGCCAGGGCACGGGTGAGGTGCCGGCCGATGAATCCGGAGGCACCGGTGACCAGCACCGTCTTTGTCATCGCGTCAGATCCCTCCGTTGCATTCAATGTTGCATCACCGGCACAGCGATCTCGTTGCGGCGCAGCATCGGGATGGTCCAGGGCGGGTCGTAGAACCATGCGACCGGCGGGCCGTCGGGTTCCAGAGTGGTGTCCTGTAATGCGTGCAACAAATCGGCGGTGTGTGAAGCTACTGCCTCGGGTCCGCGGTCGCCGGTGAAACGCAGCACCGCGACCGTTTCGGCGGGCACGGTAACCAGCTTGACGGCTGGATCATTGGGTGCGGGAAGCGTTTCCATCGAATGGTCGGCGGGCATGAAGAACCGAATCACCCAGGCGTCGTCCGCGGCGACCGCCTGCGCCACCGGCGCTGTCATGGCGATTTTCTGACCACTGCGGGCATCGCTGGGCTCCTGAGTGACCGGCGCGGTCATCGCGATTATCGCGCTCTCGTGGTTGCCGCCGAAGATGTAGCCGGCCAGGGCCCGAAATCCCGCATTACGCGCGGCCGCTTCGTTGTCGGCATCGACGGTCGTCTCGGCGGCGATCCGCGGACCGTATCGGCGGATCTGCAATCCGGCCGTCTCTCGTTCGACGACGAACCGAGGTTCCGCTGTCCCGTAACGCCCCCCCAGCACCGAAGCGCCGCCCTCCGCGAGGCGAGCTGCCACTGAACCGCCCGTCTTGACGAGGCGAGACACCGTTGCCGCAATTCTTGGAATAATTTTCAACCCTCCCGTAGCTGGAAAAGCTCGGTCATCGCAGGGATACCCCGATGGCGTCAGCGCAAAAGCGCCACACGCGGTCGCGGTAGCGCTCGGTATGGCTGGTCGTCGGCAGATAGTGCTCGGGACGCGGCCGGCGATCGTGCCAGAACAGCCCCGTCGGCGGGGTCGGTGCGGTCGCGCTCAGCCAGATGATCGTGTCGGCACCCTGTTCGGGGCTACGCAGCAGCGGCGCGGTGAGTCGACGAAAACCGGGCAGTGAGGTGGCCACACCGGGAGGTGTCGGCCCAACTCCTTCATGTTCTTGATCTTCGGGGTCCTGCTGATCTACACCGCCGTGCAGCTGTTCCGGCACCGCGACGAAGACCCTGACGTCGAGAACAACTTCGTCGGCAAGGCGACGCGTCGCTTCCTTCCCGTCAGCACCAAGTACGACGGCGGCAAGCTGTTCACGAGCAGGGAGGGACGCAAGATGGTGACGCCGCTGTTCGCGGTGCTCGTCGCGATCGGCAGCGTCGACCTCCTGTTCGCGCTCGACTCGATTCCTGCGGTGTTCGGCGTCACCGAGGAGCCCTTCATCGTGTTCACCGCCAACGCCTTCGCACTGCTCGGACTCCGCGCCTTGTTCTTCCTCGTCAAGGGCTTGCTAGACCGGTTGGTGTACCTGTCCACCGGGTTGTCAATGATTCTGGCCTTCATCGGCGTCCAGCTGGTGTTGCATTGGGCCCATGTCGACATCGACAAACGGATACCGGAGATTTCCACCTATGTCAGCCTCGTCGTGATCGTCGTGGTCCTCGCCGTGGTGACCATCGCGAGCCTGATCAAGACCCATCGCGACCCCACGGCCAAGGCCCATCCTGTGCATACCGGCGCTCGCATCGGCGCATGGCGGCCGCGGGTGAGGTGCTAGCAGCCCGCCGCACGGTGCGCGATCTGTCCGTCGGGCCTGACGTTCGAAAGCCCTGGTCTACATCGCCTCAACGGTGTGCCGGAAGATACCGAAATTATTAAAGCGCTTCTGAAATCGACAGCACGTGCCGTCCGCTCGTCAATGCACGGCGTGCACGCCTCCCGGACGGCTGTTCGGCGTTTATGTGGCGAACCTAACGGATGTCCCTGTCCCAGCTCGTCGTCTCGGCAAGCGGCAATCGCTTGACCACGGGCAGCGGGTCGCTGTCGGCCGACGCTTGACCCAACCGGATCAGGGCTTGGGGATACCCGTCGCCGTCGAACACCTCGCATGCGAGCGCCAGACGGTCGCGGGTCTGCTTCAGTGGGTCGGTCAGCGGGCAACTGACCAGCCCCAACGCGGTGGCTGACAACAGAAGCCGGCTCATGGTCTCACCGGCCCGCAGCCGCATCAAGTCGTCATCGGTGTCGGTTCCGAGCGCCAGCAGCACACCGTCGTCCCCGTGCGCGGCGTCTGCGCTGCCCGCCGCCCCGCCGTATCGCAGCGCCACACCGTCGTCGTCCCGGCGGGCCCATCTCATGGCGGGGACCACGCCCAACATGACCTGGCGCCGGGCGGCGCGGATATAGAGCAGTTCCAGCGTGCCGGACGGAATCGGACCCGCACCGTAACGGCGACGGTCGGCACGGCGGCGTGGGATGGCAACGGCCAGCTCCCTGCTGGGTTCTGTGGCCGGTGCTTCGATGATTTCGATTAAGGCCAGATGGTCGTGGTCGGAGGCGTCGGGGAAGCGCCGGAGGCTGGTGTGCCAACCGTGTGCCGCCAACGCCACGACGCAATGGTCCAGCACGGCGCCGCAGCTGAGCAGGACGTCACGCCGGTCAAAGTCGGCGTTGCCGAGTTGGCGACTGCGGTCAGCGTAGAGATGCACGCCCTCCCTGCTGACCCGCCAATGCCACGGCTGGGAGTTCTGGGCGGACGGCGCTCGCGCAGCCATGTCCAACGCTCTCTCAAGTGCGGCTGTATCGGGAAAAGCTGCCAGTCGTCTCACCTCCCGCGCAGCGCTGAGTTCGCTTCAGGTAACCATCACCAGTGTCACCGACGTCGCTTCCGACATCCAATACCGCCAGACACATATGACGACTTCGGATCCCCCTACACCACAACGACATGTCGACGGCCGGCAATCGTCTCGGCCCGATATCAGCGGGCGTCATTGACATGGCCTCGCGACGAGGCAGCCATGAGCTGTCACCGGCGGTGCTGTCCCGCCTTCGTTGCGCCTCGCCCGAGCGGCGATTGCGCCGATGGTGCCGGGTCGCCGTCCCGGGGAACGACGACCCGGCGAGGCTTAATGGCCGGCGGGGTAAGGACCGTGTCGATCAGATAGACGGTGGCATTGGCGGTCTGAACGCCGCCGCACACCACCGACGCGTTGTTCACCTTGAGGTTGTTACCGGAGCCGGTGACGGTCAGATCGGCGCCCTGCTCAGTCTTGTGCACGCCCTCAACGTTCTGCGGGTTCACCCGACCTGGCACCACATGGTAGGTGAGGATTTTGGTGAGACCGGCTGAATCGGTCTTCAACGAGTCGATCGTCGCGGACGGGAGCTTCGCGAACGCGTCGTCGACCGGTGCGAACACCGTGAACTGGCCGCCGTTGAGCGTGTCCACCAGGTTGACGTTCGGGTTCAACTTCCCGGAGACCGCCGCGCTGAGCGTGGTCAGCAGTGAGTTGTTCGACGCTGCGACGGCGACCGGCTCTTGCGCCATCGCGGCGATCGAGCCAGGCCCGGTGGGCACCTGCTGCGCATAACTGGCGCAGCCAGTACCGACCAGATTCGGTGTCTGGTCCGCGTTGGCGGTGCCCGCGAACGGCAGCAGACCAGCGGCGACGGCGGCCGTGACGCCGGCGGCGGTGGCTAGACGAATCTTCGTGGTTGACTTCCTCCCTTACGGCCTGTGGCCGTGGCCGAACTGTTTACGTGTGTCATTCGGAGCAGAAAGCGGCGCGGGATGGGAGATCCGCGCATTCGTCCGCATCGAATACCGGGTGTGAGCAGCCTGTGCGGCCTTGAACGTCCTGGCCGCCGATCCGACCGGCTTACCGGCGAGTGCTCTCGGGCCGCGGTTACGCTACGGCACCATGGGCGAGAGGCCGCCGGCGACCGGCGACTTGAACGCATTGCTGCGCCGGGTAGCCCAGCATGATGTTGACGCGTTCGCGGAGTTCTACGACCTGACGAGCTCGAATGTCTTCGGGCTGGTGGCGGGTGTGCTGCGCGATCCTGGGTACAGCGAGGAGACCACCCAGGAGGTCTACCTGCAGGTGTGGCGCAACGCCAGCAACTATGATCCGGCGAAAGGGTCGGCGCTGGCCTGGCTGCTGACGCTGGCCCATCGGCACGCGGTGGACCGCGTCCGCATCGAGCACGCAGCGGCCCAGCGCGAATCCCGCTACGGAAGCGCCAGCGCTGATCGGCCCGCCGACGTCGTTGCCGACTCGGCAATACTTCGCGAGGAACGTCGCCAAGTTGCCGAGTGCCTCGACACGCTGACCGACGCGCAGCGGGAGTGCATCGAGCTGGCCTACTACGGCGGCCTGACCTATGCCCAGGTTTCCGAGCGTTTGTCGGCTAACTTGGCGACGATCAAGTCACGTATGCGCGACGCGCTGCGCGGGCTGAAGAACTGTCTGGGCGTGACATGACGGAACCGTTGGAATCCGAGTTGCTTGAGCTGGCGACGCCCTACGCGCTCGATGCCGTCTCAGATAGTGAGCGGGCAGCAATCGAAACCCGTGTTGCACAGGCCTCCGCCGCTGTTGCCGCCTTCGACGACGAAGTTTGCCTCATCCGCGAAACAATGACCGCCGTCTCGGGATCGACAGCGATGAAGTGTCTCAATACAACACCACCTATGGCTCACAACATGAAAGCTGTTGTTGCATAGCCGCATCCGCACGCCAGAATCCGGGAGGAAGGCATTGAACGCATGGTGGCGGTCGCGCCACGCCACGTCACGTGGGTGCCGTCTTCGGTGCACACCCCGTACATGAAAGTCTGGCGGGAGAGTAAGACAACCGAATTAACGGTGCGTGAATCCGCCTGTACTACAAGCGAACTCCTG
>Ga0134122_10004121_pt1 | contig 10779 bp, 9 predicted proteins | sample KB302_FD_96461 | JGI IMG/M metagenome (GOLD analysis project Ga0134122, IMG submission 96461) | Terrestrial soil microbial communities without Nitrogen fertilizer from Kellogg Biological Station, Michigan, USA - KB3-0-2 | ecosystem: Environmental > Terrestrial > Soil > Unclassified ... | reverse complement strand
CGGCGAGCGCCTCCGGCGACGGCGGGACGTCGCGCGCCCAACCGTCGGGATGCGGGACTCCGATCCCGGCCTCGTCGCCGACGAGCTCGACCGTGCCTCCGCTCGCCGGATACACGACCGGCAGACCGCAGGCCATCGCCTCGATCACCGCACTCGGACATGGATCCTTGACCTTGGTGTGCAGCAGGACATGCGCGCGGCGCAGGAGCTCGGGGGCTTCACGTTGCGAATACCTGCCGACGAGCTCCACACGCCCGTGCAGTCCGAGCTCCTCGATCAGAGGTCCCGCCGCTGAGACGAGCCGGCCTGTCACGAGCAACGTGGCCTCCGGCTCGAACGCCCGAACGGCCGCGAGCGTTCGCAGCGCGAGCTCGAGGCGATACTCCTGCGTCTGGTCGCCGGCGAGGAGGAGCACCGGACCGGCGGGGGCCACCGCCTCCGCCGGAGTGAAGTGCGAGACGTCGACGGCGTTATAGAGGATTTCCCACGAGCCCGGCGGCTCCGCGACGAACAAGTCTGCCGAGTCCTTGCTGAACCGGCTCTGGTAGATGACGTGATCCGCCGCGCGCAGCACCTTGCGATTGACCGCGTTCAACTCGTCGGTCGCCTCGCCCGCCCAGCCCGGATAGGCGACTCCGTCCTGATTGAGCACGACCGGAACGTGCCGCCGCCTCGCGAGGCGCAGGAGCGGGTCAAGATCCCGAGGGAGCCACGTCGAGCCTAGATAAAGCAGGGTGAAGTCGGAAGGACTGTTCGGAAAGCGCTCCGCCAGTCGCTGGGACTTCGCCGTGCCGCCCGCGACGGGCTCGCCCGGAGCAGGCACGAGATCGTGCCCGTAGAACACACGCAGCCCGGCCGGCCTCCGCCGGCGCGGAAACAGAAGGCTCGCCCAGCGGCGCGCGGCGCGCAGGTAACGGCCGACGCGCGCGCCGTCAACGCCCATCGGGCTTCCTCACGACGAACCCGTCGAGGAGCTGCGCCCAGCGCGGATCGAGCAGTTCCTCCGCGTTGGCTTCGGCGGTCGGCCGGCCGTGCTCGCCGAGCATGCGGGCGAACCCGGCGTCGTCGCGAATGCGCCCGACGGCGGCCGTGAGGGTCGGCACGTCGTCGACGTCGGCGAGCAGGCCGTTGTCCCCGTCCACGATGAGATCGGGCGCCTGGCCGACGCGAGTCGTGACGAGCGGCACGCCGGCGGCGAGGGACTCGAGCACGGTCTTCGGCCCGCCTTCCTGCCGCGATGTCACGAGCGACACGTCGAGCGCGTGGTAGGCGCGGGCCAGGCCGTCGCGCGAGTCGAGCAGCACGTGGCGGTAGGGGATGTGCAGGCTCTCGAGCCTCGTTCGGACATAACCGCGAGCCGGGCCTGTGAGGAGGACGAAGAGCTCCGGAACGCTCTCGCGCAAGCGGTCGAGCACGGCCACGAGAACGTCAGGGCCCTTGACCAGCTTCGGCTCGGTGCCGGCGCCGAGCCCGACGCCGTCCTTCAGGAACGAGCCGACGACGAACGCGGTCTCCGGAATGGAGAGCGACGTTCGTGCGGCCGCGCGGTCGCCGTCGCCGCGAAATGGAAAGCGCGCGAGATCAATCCCGATCGGGATGCGAAAGACCTTCGCGGCATCCACACCGGCGGCAACGACGAGCTCGTGCATCTCAGCGTGCGTGACCTGCACCCGGTCGATGCGCGCAGCGTGACGCCGGAGCGTCTCGTAGGCGCGATCGAACTCCGGGTAGCCGGGCGTGCCCGGACGCCCGTGGAAGTAGCTGAGCCCGAGCCGGTGCGACGAGTCGAGCCAGCGAGGTTGGAGCGCTCCGAAGTGGTCGTGATGAAAAACGGCCTGACGTCTTGCGAGACGTGCCCAGCCGGCGGGGGCGACCTCGTAACCGAGCCGCCTTGCCGTGTTCGTCAGTCTCGCCCGGTCGTCGTCGATCGACCAGCCGAAGTCGTCGCCGATCACGAACAGCCGCGAAGCGTCAGGCCACGATGACGTTCGCGCGGAAACGTACGCGCGTCGAACGGCGCGAACCGGCGCGGACGCGATCCGCCGAATCGCGGCAGTCACGCGCGCAACACTTCGAGGTACCGGTCTGCAACCTCGTCGATCGATGGCACGCGAATGGCCCGACGGCGCTCGTCCAGCTCGTCGCGCAGGCGAGAAAGCACGGCTGGCAACTCTTCCGCGGAGTCGAAGCCGAGCCCTCCCTCGCCGACGAGCTCCGGGTGACCCCCGCTCCGCAGATACGCAGCTGGCAGTCCGCATGCAAGCGCTTCGAGCAACGCGTTCGAGCACGGATCGTCGCGGCTGGGCGCGAGGTAGGCATCCTGCGCGCGAAGCAGCTCAGCCAGCTCTTCCGACGGAAGCGGGTCGACGACCTGGATGTTCTCGAAGGTCGTTTGCGTGTTGCCGGCGAACGTCACCTCGAATGAGTCGAAGTCGAGGTTCGCATCGAGCCAGCTGAGGATGTCGGCTCCTTTGCGCGGGTTGTCCGACCAGCTGCTGGCGATGACACGCAGGCGCGACCCTCTGGCGACCCGAGCCTGAGCGGGATGAAAGATCGCCGGGTCGACGGAGTTTCGGATCACAACGGGATCGCGCAGTGCGAGCCCGAGCTCACGGTGCTTGTCGAGGCTGTAGGCGGACTGGAGGATCGTCGCGTCGGCGAAGTCCCTATTGATCTCGACGATCCGGCGGTCGGTGCCGTCGTCGAAGCCACGATAGGTGCCGACCGGTCCGTCGACCCGGTGCACCATGCGCACGCCGGTGCGCGCGAACCGCTTCAGCCTTGCGAAGTCGAAGTTGAACGAGTTGTAGAGAAGGGCCGGCGTCTCACCTGAAAGCCGGTTCAGCTCGACCACGAGACCGCGGCGCCGGAGCTCGCCGACGAGAGCAAGAAGGAACTGGTTTCCGCCGCCGTAAGGTGGCGGCGCGAACTGGTGGAAGACGGCCAGGTCGGCTCGGCCGCGGCGCGAGCGCAGCCAGTCGGCCTCGGTGCGGGCACGCCAGGCGAGCGCCCGAGACGAGCCACCCGCAAACCTGCGGAAAGGGCTGGCCGTCAAGGTCCGAAAAAAGACCTGCTCAGACATGTAAAGAATTCTGTGGGATGGCCCGAGCAGGCTGTGGACCGTCTGTCCTCCGCGCTACCATCGGCCCGTCCAGACAGGGGTCTGTGGAACCTGGATGCCATCGAAAAGGAGTCGCATGCGTCGTTTTACAAGAGTTTTGCTTCTGGTCGCCCTCGCCGCACTCGTCGTCGTGCCGGTGGCCTTCGCCCTCAGATTCACGGACGACAGCTACAACATGCCGCAGGGGTTCACAGGACAGCCGTACAGCAAGACGTTCGACGGCGCCGGGGGCTGCGGTCCCGCCCTGCCGTATCAGTACCGAGTTCTCGCCGGAGCGCTCCCGCCGGGGCTTTCGCTCTCGAAGGGCGGCACGATCAGCGGAACTCCCACGCAAGGCGGTAACTACGACTTCTGGGTCGAGCTGAGTGACGAGAACCCGCCCTCGGCGAGCTGGTGCGCACCAACGACGGCTCAGCGCGAGTTCACGATCGTGATCCTGCAGGGCCTGAACATCAAGCAGAACGCCCTCAGCCCCAAGGTCGCTGCGACCAACGCGCCGTACAGCTTCCAGCTCACCACCGACGGCGGCAGCGCTTCGCAGACCTGGTCTGTGGTCTCCGGTGCTCTGCCTGCTGGTGTCACGCTCGGCTCGAACGGCGTCATCTCTGGAACGCCCACGACGCCGGGCGACTACACGTTCAAGATCCAGGTGACGGACGGCGGCCGCAGTGACTCGGAGACGTACACGCTCTCGGTGGTCGATCCGCTCAAGGTCAGCCCCGCGCCGCCCACGACGGGTGAGGTCGGGATCGCATTCACGTATGCGCCCGCCACGACCGGGGGCCGGCCGGGCTACACGTTCTCCACGGACGGCGCTCTGCCGGCCGGGCTCGCGTTCGATGCCACAACGGGTGCGATCACGGGCAAGCCCACGACCCCCGGGACGTACGCGTTCAAGCTGATCGTCACCGACTCGCTGGGTCTCACGCACACCGTCGACGTCAATCTCGCCGTCGAAGGCAGGCTTCTGATCACGAAGCGACCCCTCAAGGCGGCAAAGATCGGCAAGGCGTACAAGGTCACCCTCCTCGCGCGCGGCGGTGTGCTGCCTCGCAAGTGGAACCTGCTGGGCGGCCGCCCCGGTTTCTTGCCCACGGGCATGAAGCTCAACGGCCGAACCGGTGTGATCTCCGGAACCCCGACGAAGGCCGGCACGTACTACCTCCGGCTGCAGGTCGTGGACAAGCTCGGCGCCAAGTCCGCCGCGCCCTACGTCCTCAAGGTGAACGCCTAGGACCGAGACAGAACCTCCCAGAGCGCGCCAGTAAAGCGCTCCCAGGAGAAACTGCGTTCCACTGTTTGACGGGCGCGGCTGCCGAGAGCACGTGCGGCAGCCGCGCCCGTCAGCGTTTCGAGGACCGCGCGCTCGAACGCCTGCTCGTCTCCGGGCTCGACCAGACGGCAGTTGTCACGGTCTTCGAGCTCGTAGCCTTCTGCGATTGCAACGGTCCGCGACACGATCACCGGCTTGCCCATCGCCATCGCCTGCAGCAACGTCGTCGTCGCGCCCGAGTAGCTGTTGTCGCGCACAGGCAGCGCGACACAGCGCGAAGCCGCGAGCCGCAGGCGCACCTGCTCGAGCGGGATGTCGGTCTCGAGCGTCACGTTGTCAGGTAGCCGACCGAGGCTGCGTGCGCGGTCGGCTCCGGCGACGATGCGGAAGATCAGCTCCGGGTTGCGCTCTGCGATCGCGAGCAGGAGCTCGAAGTCGCGGCGCGGGTCAACGCCGACGGACAGCACGTCGAAGTCCTGATCGGCTGCCTCGACCGGCCGAAAAGCGTCGACGTCGACGCCGAAGGGAACAAACACGACCTCCGGGCCGCCAGGCCCGAGCCAGTCGCGGAGCGCTGCAGCCTCGTGCTCGCTGTAGGCCACGACGGCCGAAGCCCCGCGCAGAGCGCTGCGGTAGAGGCGACGCATCGGTCTGTTCCGGAGCTGCACGAGTCGCTCCGGCAGCCCGATCGACACGTAGACGAGGGGTCGACGAACAAGGCCGACCCGCTTCAGCAAGATCAACGGGATACCAAGGGTGTCGACGGTCGAGAAGATCACGTCGGCGGCGTTCGCGCGCCGCAGGGAGCCGAGCACGGATGCGAAATCGCCGCCGTAGCCACCGGACGCGTAAAGGGCTCTGTTGATGGCGGCGCCGGCTAGTCGCGCCCACCACGCCTTCCGACCGGGCGGCTCGAGGTTGTGCGAAACCCGGACTCCCCGTGCGGCGACCTCGTCCAGGCCGAACAGGGAGTACCGCTCGGCCGAGCCCGCCGGAGTGCGAAGCGCGGATCGCCGTTGGGGCGAGTCGCGGAAGGCGAAGAAGATGGAAGAAGGGACCCGCACAGCGCAACCGTAGAGCACCCCCGCTGCTCGCTAGGGTTTCGGGCGGTGCACCGGAAGAAGACAAAGCTCGCAGCACGTGCCCACCGCCTGGCCACGGCCGTCGAGCGCCGTGGCGTCAAGGCCACGTACGAGTTGCACGACCGGCTCCTCTCCAACCGCGCGAGCCGCCGCAAGTTCGCCGGCACACGACCGGAGCTCGACGACATCCAGCGCTCGATCGTTACCGCGCTCGAACGGGAGGGCTACGCGACCGTTCCCTTCGGAGACGTCGTCACGGACGACGCCCTCCGTGCGGGGATCGAAGAACAGGCTGCCCGCTTCACCGCGGAGACGGAGCACGCCCTGGCGAGCGACGGTGAGGGCCTACGACGGCGTGCCGGCAAGGAGTTCGTCGTCAGGCTGCACAGCTACGACGGCAACCTCGCCGCCGGCGATCCCTGGCTTCAGGCCTGCTCGTCGCACCGCATGCTCGACATCGCCAACGCCTATCTCGGCCTTTGGTCGAAACTCGAGTACGTCGATGTCTGGTACTCGATCCCGCAGGAAGTGAGCAGCGAGCGCAAGGCGTCGCAGCGTTGGCACCGCGACTACAACGACCGCCATCTGCTGAAGGCGTTTCTCTATCTCGTCGACGTCGACGAGGGAACGGGCCCGTTCGAGTACATCGCCGGCAGCGCCCGAGGCGGCCCCTACGCGGACGCATGGCCCTGGCGCCCGCTCAGCGAGAGCTATCCCCCACAGGACGAGCTGGCACAGCGCATCCCGGCCGAGGCGATCAAGACGTTCACCGCACCCAAGGGGACGATCATCTTCTGCAACACGAGCGGGTTCCATCGCGGCGGCTTCGCCACGACCGCGCCTCGCGTGCTCTCGACGGCCACGTACTCGTCTCCGGCGTCACTCGCCTCGTTGACGGAGCGCAACTTCGCGCTCACGCCGGAATCCGAGAACGGGCTCGACGCAGCGCAGCGCTACGCGCTCAGCTGAAAAACGGCGACGCCTCGACGGTGACGAGGTCGCCGCGCATGTACTTCTCGACCTTCCAGCTGGACGTTGCCGGTGCGGGCTGACGGCGCACAAGCCGCTTCAGTCGTCCCCGCAGGCCTCGGTCCTGCATGCCCGTCTCCTCGAGGATCGGCCTACCGGCGGGAGCACTCGTGGGCTCGGGATCGCTGCTCGACCGCCGTAGAAAGCACGTGTGCAGGCAGCGGAGCGGTGTCTCGTTCCATGACAGTCGCTCGCCGATGTTGTCCACGGCGCTCTCTGTGTAGCCGTCACGAAACACCATCGTCCCGCCATGAAGCCGTTCGGCGCCATCACCTCGCCACGACTCGATCGCGGCGAAGTTGTAGAGCTTCGTGATCGAACGGGAGGGCGGGGCGAGGTAGCCGCTCGCAGTGCCGGCCTCGCGTTCGAGCGACACGCAGTTGAGCACGTTCGACGCGATCTTGAAGACGTCGCCGAACGCGCCGCCGAGCAGCTCGTCGCGAAACCCCACGAGCCGGGCCCGGTCGTACAGCTCGTCGCCGTCGACGCCGAACACCCACGTCGCCGTGCCCGCGTAGGACTCGACGAGCCGATGTGACTCGCCCGCGTGCCGCGCGCGACGCACGTCGAGGTGATCGAATTCGCGTTCGAGCTCCTGCAAGACGTCCCAGGTGCGGTCCGTCGAAACGTGGTCGACCGCATGGATGCGATCGCAGAAGCCGGCGACGTTCCTGACCGCCTGCTCGAGAAAGACGTCCTCGTTGCGCACGAGGACGATTCCGACTATCGCTCTTCCGCGGTCCACTCGAGCAAGGGCCGGACGACGCCCCGCACCTGCCCGGTGTACTGGCCGCGCGCCGAGTCCCCCAGCCCCGGGTCGTGAACGTGGAACGACAGCGCATCCGCCTGCGCGGCGCGATGGTGGAACTTCGTGCCGTCGAGCGAGCAGATTGCGACGTCCACGCTCATCAGGCCCTCATTGAGCAAGTTGCCGGGGATCCAGGCGATGGAGACGTACTCGCCCGGCGTGGTTGGCTCCTGCCAGCGTGCGCTGGTGTCCAGCGCGTTGAACGCGACGTCGCCCTGCCGGTCGAAGACCTTGATCTTCGGGAAGACCGGCTCCCCTTCGTGCAGCACCGTGAACACGATCTCGATCCCGACCGGCTTGCGCACGTCGACCGACCCTGCGACGGCTCCCTCCTGGAGTACGCGCGCGGAGCGCAGCCGCACGAGCTCGTCACCCGGCGCATCGTCAAGCGCGCCCCACGCTCGGCTCGAACTGCTGCCGTGGCCGGCCTGGAGATACTCCGCCACGATCTCTGCGCTCGGCCCGTCGTTGACGATCCGGCCGCCGTCGAGGAGGAGCGCGCGGTCGCAGAGCTGTGCCACAGCCTGCATGTTGTGCGATACGAAGAGCACGGTGCGACCCGATTGGCTGAGGTGCTCCATTCGCCCGAGACTGCGGCGCTGGAACTCGGCATCCCCAACGGCGAGCACCTCGTCCACCAGCAGGATCTCCGGCTCGAGATAGGCGGCTACCGCGAACGCCAGTCGCACCGACATTCCGCTCGAGTAGCGCTTCACCGGGGTGTCGATGAACTTTTCGACGCCGGCGAACTCGACGATCTCGGGGAACTTGCGGATAATCTCGCGCCGCTTCATACCGAGGAGGGAGCCGTTGAGGAACACGTTCTCGCGGCCCGTCAGTTCCGGGTGGAAGCCCGTGCCGACCTCGAGGAGGCTGCCGACGCGCCCACGGATGGTCGCGCTCCCCGCGCTGGGGGTGGTGATGCGTGTGAGGATCTTCAGCAGCGTCGACTTCCCGGCGCCGTTCCTCCCGATCACGCCAAGGACCTCGCCCTGCTGCACGTCGAAGGAAACATCGCGAAGCGCCCAGATCTCTTCGTAATGGGGGCGGTGCTCGTGGTGCAGCGCCCTCCTTGCCGCGGTTGCCAGCGAATCACGCAGCGTCCCGTATGCGCCGTGCAGCGCGCCGATTCGATAGCGCTTGGAAAGACCTTCAGAGCTAACGGCTGCGGCCGCCATCAGATGGTGTCCGCGAAACGCGGCTCGGTACGCCGGAAGTACCACAGCCCGACCACGAAGAATACGGCGGTCGCGGCAACGCTCACCGCCGTCTTGCCCAGGTCGGGTGCGGCCGTGTTCAGCACGCCCCACTGGAAACCGTTGATGACCGCTGTCATCGGATTGAGCGCGAGCACCCATTGCCATTTCTCCGGGAGTGCGCTCACGGCGTACACCACGCCGGAGAGGTAGAACCAGATCTGGATCAGGAACGGCACCGCGTAGGGCACGTCGCGGTACCGAGCATTCAGCGCCGATAGGAAGAGCCCGACACCCAGGGCTGCGACCGCCGCCATTATCAGGAACAGCGGTGCGAGCACGAGCGCCACGCTCGGCCAGATCGAGAAGTAGGCCATCAACCCCACGAGCACGATGAACGCCGGGAAGAAGTCGGCAATCGGCACAGTGACCGCGGCCAAAGGCAACAGGACGCGCGGGAAGTACACCTTCGTCACGAGGCCGCTGTTGGTGACGAGGCTTGTGCTGGAGAGCGCGACGCCGGCCGCAAAGAACGTCCACGGCAAGAGGGCCGAAAAGGTGAAGATCTGGTACGGAACACCCTTCGACGGGAAGTTGCCGAACTTCCCGAAGACGAGACTGAAGACGACCATCGTCAGAAGCGGCTGAATGATGGCCCAGACGATCCCGATCGAGGTCTGCTTGTAGCGGACCATGACGTCGCGCCACACGAGCCGCCCGAGCAGTTCGCGGTAGTGCCAGAGCTCGGCGACATCGAGGTGCGGCCAGCGAGGAGCCGGCTTGATCACGATGACCCTTGCGTCGCGATCGGACACCGCGGGTACCGTCGTGGCGCGGGGCGTTTTGCGGACTTCGGTCTCGACCATCCGGCCGATGCTAGCTCCGGCGGTTGACGCGCCGGGACGCGGAGCGCAGCAACCGCGGCCAGAACCGCTGTTCCAGCCACCCGACCCGCTGTTCGAGCTCGGTGACGTATTCCTCGAGACGCGGCAGGTCGACCTCGCCGACCGCCGCGCATTCGACGGCATAGGCCGCGTCGTCCACGATGTCCGGCGTCCGAAACGCCACCGCTCCCGTCGAACCGCTCGGAAGCGCGTAACTGCCTTCGGTCGCCTGTCCACGCAGAGCCCGCAGCGCGTCGCGCAGGCGCGTGTCTTCCACGAGCGAGTCTCCGTCGTGCGTGTCTCCACCCGCCGTCTCGAAGACCTCGACCGGGTACCACGAGCGCAGCGGCACCGGCCGCGACACCTGCACGGAGCCGTCGGCGCCGACGACGACATCTGGATCGGCGCGGTGGATGGGCCGCAACCAGGACGCCGGGGGTCTTTGCGGTCCACCCTCGACCGCGCGACGAGCCGTGAATCCCTCGCCGAACGAGCCGTTCTCGCCCGGCTGCGAGACCAGCTCACGTCGCAGCGCCTGCACGATCGTGTAGCGGGGCGGTATCGGCGCGAGCACGTCCTTCAGGCTCTCTCCACGCGGCCACCAGAACTCATTTGGGTCAGAGTTGATCACCCAGTCGGCGCCGTGCTCCGTCGCGGCGAGACGTGCGATGCGCGTGCGTGTGTCGGCATCGACCCGTTCTCGCAGCAGGCGCAGGTAGCCGTGCCGCTCGTAACGTTCCAGGATCGCTGCCCCCGACGCGTGCTCCTCCGCGACGAGCGCGATCACGAAATCGACGCCCGCAGTGAGCTGGAAGGCGATCTGGGCGTCTGCCGCGTCCGCATCGTCGCGGACGACCAGGGTCTGCACGAGCTTCACGAGCGAGCGTAACCGTACACGGCGCCACCGGCACGTCCGGCGATACGCGCCGCCAGCTCGTCGGCCCGCCGTTGCAGGCGCACGGCGTCCGCCTCCTCCAGCAGGGCGCGCTCGATCGCCCTCGACGCTTCTTCCGCAGGTGTGCCGGCCCGGAAACGGAGCGCCCCGCCGCTATCACCTGGACGAGCAAAGCAACCCGAATCGCTCCTGAGCACACGCAGTGCATCGCGAAGCCGGACGTCCTCCACGAGTGAGCCTTGCTCGAGTCCGCGTCTCACGGTCGCATCGTCGACGGCGACACGGTCGAAGAACGCTCCGGGGCGACCCTCCTCGTGTGCGCTCTTCGCCCTGGCGAGATCTCCACGCAGATTCTTCAGCCAGGCGGTCCAGGTCGTCTCGTGCTTGCGCGCCGCCTGCTCGGCCGAGCGGAGCGGGAAGTGCAGAAGCTCGAGGGGGGACCAGGTCGGGATCTCGCCGTACGGCAGCCCGGTGACGTCGTGGTTGCCCTG
>Ga0134122_10004118_pt1 | contig 10781 bp, 10 predicted proteins | sample KB302_FD_96461 | JGI IMG/M metagenome (GOLD analysis project Ga0134122, IMG submission 96461) | Terrestrial soil microbial communities without Nitrogen fertilizer from Kellogg Biological Station, Michigan, USA - KB3-0-2 | ecosystem: Environmental > Terrestrial > Soil > Unclassified ... | reverse complement strand
GCGGCGCGCTGGTTGTGCGACGCCTTCGGCTTCCGTGAGCACGAGAGTGCCCAGGAGTCCGACCACCACGTCAAATACATCCTGCTGCGGCTGGGTGACAGCGGCGTTCTCGTGCGCCCCGTCTCCAACTCGGTGTTTGATGATCTCATGGTCGAGCCGAGCGCGGTGGGCGGCGGCAACACACACGTGCTCTATCTGCCGATCCCCGATGCCGAGCTGCATTGCGAACGCGCCAAAGCGGCCGGCGCGAAGGTCGAGCTCGAGCCGCAGGGCGATGGTTTGGGCGGCCGCTTTTATACCTGCCGCGACCCCGAGGGGCACCTTTGGAGCTTCGGCACCAAGGACTACGGCTTGGGCGCTCCGCCGGACGTCTCGGCGCCGCTGCGCGCCGCCCTAGCGCCGACCCGGCTCGCAGCCAGCGGCCGGGATGAGAAACGGAGCCTGTTCGCGCGCAGCCTTGTCATCGTCATCATGCTGGGGGCCCTTTCAGCCGGCTGGATGCTTTACGAGGCCTATACGCAGGGCGCCTTCGAAGCCGGCACGGCCATGACCGTCGCGGTTGAGCGCGGCCAAAGTGCCAGCGACCAGCCCGCCGCCGGCGGCCCGGTCTCCCCGCAAGCTGTCGCCGGCAATGTGGCCGGGCAGCTCACCGAAGAGCGCGGCCGCCGGCTGGCGGCCGAGGCGGCCTTTGCCGAGGCGACGGCAAAACTGGCCGAGGAGCAGGCGCGCAGGTTGGCGGCGGAAACCCGCGCCACCGATGCAGAGACACACCTGTCGCAGAGCAGCGCCACCGCGGCCGAGACGCGCCAGACCGCGCAACGCTTGGAAACGGAGGCCGCGCGCGAACGGCGCGAGGCGAAGGAAGCGCTCACCGCCGCCGAGCGGCGGCTCGCCGAGCAGCTGGCCCAGGCGGCCCGCGACAAGGAGGCGGCCAGCAAGGCCTTGCGCGAGGCGCAGCAACTGCTGCGCGATGAGAACGCGGCCGGCGCCCGCGCCCAGGCCGCCCTCGAGGCCGTGCAGGCTGAGGCGGCAAGCGAGCGGTCACGCCAGGCGGCCGCCGCCATTGCGGCCAGCGCCGAGGCCGCCGCCGCCCGCGAGCAGCTGGCCGAACTCAAACAGGAAAAGGGCAAGCGAGCCACCGAGCTTGAGGGCGCCTACACCATGCTCAAGGCCATTCGCACGGAGATCGAGGCCTTGCGCGCCTCCCAGGCCGAGGCGCTGCGGGAGGCGACAAGCGGGCCCGCCGCGCTGGTGGCCGCCGTCGAGCCCCAAGCCTTGCTCGCGCCGCCTGCGGAGGCCAAACGGGAGGCGGCAGCCGAGCCCACCCGGCCGGTAGCCGCCGTCGAGCCCCAGGCCGCGTCCGCGCCGTTAGCCAGCGCGCCGCCGCCGGCCACGCCCCTGTCGGCGCGCGCCACCACGCCCTGTGCGCAAGCGGTTCAGGGCAGGGTGCGGCTAGGCCCCAAGGGATCACGCGTTTGGCCGGAGGGCAGCTTGGCGCAGCTTTGTCACGGCGCGGAGACGTCCGTCGAGCCGGCGCGCTGCTTTGATGAACTGATGCGGGGCAAGATTAGCTGGGGAACCGGCACTACCTGGACGGTCTCGAATGCCTTGATCCTCTGCGCCGGCTCGCGCAATGCGCGCCAAACGCTCGATTGCTTTGCCACCAATATTGCTGGCAATGAAACCTGGGCCTCGGCGATCAACGCCTGCCGCTTGGCCAAGCAGCCGTGACGCCGCCCGCGCGGCAAGCGCGCACGACAGGCCGCCAGCGCGCGCAGCGCCGCCCACCAAGGCAGGGAGCTAGCCGAGGCCTCCTTGGCGCTCGACAAAGCCGGCGATGGCCGGGACGCCCTCGCCCGTCTTCAGGTTGCTAAAGACGAAAGGCCGCTCGCCGCGCATGCGCTTGGTGTCGCTTGCCATCACGGCCAAGGAAGCCCCCACATGCGGGGCCAGGTCCGTCTTGTTAATGACCAACAGATCCGAACGGGTGATGCCGGGGCCACCCTTGCGCGGGATTTTCTCGCCCTGGGCGACATCAATCACGTAGATGGTGAGGTCGGCCAGCTCGGGCGAGAAGGTGGCGGCCAAGTTGTCGCCGCCGGATTCGATCAGCACCAGGTCGAGCTTGGGAAAGGCGCGCTGCATTTGTGCGACGGCGGCCAAATTGATGGACGCATCCTCCCGGATCGCCGTATGCGGACAGCCGCCGGTCTCGACGCCCAGAATGCGCGCTTCGGGCAAGGCCCCCGCGCGAGTGAGGATCAGGGCGTCCTCTTTGGTGTAGATGTCGTTGGTGATGGCGCAGATGTCGTAACGGTCGCGAAAGGCCTTGCACAACCCTTCCATCAAGGCCGTCTTACCCGAGCCGACCGGACCACCGATGCCAACCCGCAGCGGACCGTTGGGTGATTTTGCCATACCTCCTCCTTCATGACCTGAAGAGCCGCGTATACTGGGTCTCGTGCCGCATCGAGGCGATGTCGACCAGGATGGCGGCGCCGCCGACGTCTTCAAGCCGGGCCGCCAGGGCGGTGGCAACGAGCCTTGGCAGCAAGGGCTCGAGCCGGGCCTGCACGCGCAGGCCATCGGTCTGGCCGAGCGGCACCAGCCGCACGCCGGCCGAGACGAGATTGGCCGCAAACGCCTGCAGGAAGGCGTGCGCCGAAGCCGCAAGCGGCAGCCCGTGCGCCGCCGTGCTGGCGCCGACGGCAACGGGATAGGCGATCTCGGCGCCTGCTTGGAAGGCGGCCAGAAGCGCGGGGTGCGGCCACACCGTGCCAACGGCGGCGAGGAAGGCCGTGCCCTGCCCCAGCGTCTCGAGCCGCCGTTCCGCCGAAACGGCAAAGGCCGCCGCCAGCTCGGCGACGTGCCGGAGCCGTGGCGTGTCGGCGGCAGCTAGCGCACGCCAGGCCTCGGCGAAAAAGATGAGATCGCTGCAGCCGGCACCGTGCACCAGCACATCTGCAATCCAACCCTCGAGCGCCGCAGCATCCCTGATGCGGCCCCCTTCCACCACCCACTCCAGTCCATGCGAATAGCTGTAACCGCCCACCGGGAACGCCGGCGACAGCCATAGCATCAGGCGGCTGAGGTCGGCGGCCGCGGCAGCTTGCAGCCGCCCGTCGACGCTGCGCGCCACGGCTGCGGGCTCCCCGACCGGCGGCATAACCCCGGGCCCCGCGCCTTCCCCGCCCCCGCGCCAGGCCGCGCGATTGTGCTCCGATCCCGCCATCAGCGCTCGTTGTCTCGGTCTTGCCGGCTTGAGGCCAGGCCTGAGGCCCGACTTAGGGAGTGATCATGGTGGTGGCCGTGCCCGTGACCTTGGCCGTGGTGGGAGGCGTGCGAGGCCGTCGCGTAGGCACCGCCTTCCGGGTTGAAGGGGCCCTCGTGTTCGCGAACGCTGGCGCCGAGGCCCCGAACCATATCGGCAATGACGTGGTCTGCCCGGATCAACAGGCTGCCCTCGCCGATTTCGCAAGGCAAATGCCGGTTGCCCAGATGCCAGCCAATGCGGGCCAGCGCCCGCGCATCGCCGCAGACGATTTCCAGCAGGCGCTCGGCGGCGGCCTCGACGCCGACGATACGCCCATCCTCGAGCTTGAGGCCGTCACCGGCGGCGAGCACGGGCGCCTTGGCCAAATCCAATAGGAAGACGAGGCCGGCGTTGCCCGAGAGCGCTATCCGCCGGCGGGTGCGCCGGTCGTAGTCGAGGCGCACGACGTCGGCGGGCGGCCCGAGCCATTGGCCGGCCGGCACGATTTCAGTGGCTCGCAGCATCTCTTCCACCTCGTCTTTGGCACCTCGTCTTTGGCACCTCGTCTTTGGCACCTCGTGTTTGGCACCCGCGACCGGCCACGCCGCCCCGCCTCACCTCGCAAGCGCTTAAAAACCGCCGCTCGCACCGGTTGCCACGCGGCTGGGGGCCTCAGAACAAGAAATAGCGCTGCGTCATGGGCAGCGACTTGGCGGGCTCGCAGGTCAAAAGCTCACCGTCGGCGCGCACCTCGTAGGTTTCGGCATCGACTTCGATGTTGGGTGTGGCGTCGTTGAGAAGCATGGACTTCTTCGAGATGCCGCCGCGGGTGTTTTTCACCGCGAGCAGTCGCTTGGCGAGGCCGAGTTTGCCGGCAAGGCCGCCGGCGGCGGCCGCCGCGCTGACGAAGGTCACCGCCGAGGAGGCCACCGCCCGTCCGAAGCTGGCAAACATCGGCCGATAGTGCACTGGCTGTGGCGTCGGGATCGATGCATTGGGATCTCCCATCGGGGCGGCGGCGATACTACCGCCAAGCAAGACCAGATCGGGCTTCACCCCGAAAAAGGCGGGGTTCCACAGCACCAGGTCGGCCCGCTTGCCGACCTCCAGGGACCCCAGCTCGTGCGCAATGCCCTGTGCGATCGCGGGATTGATGGTGTACTTGGCGATATAGCGGCGAACGCGAAAGTTGTCGTTGCCCGGCCGATCCTCCTTGAGCTGCCCACGCTGCGTCTTCATTTTGTGCGCCGTCTGCCAGCAGCGGATGATGACTTCCCCCACGCGCCCCATCGCCTGGCTGTCGGAGGAGATCATCGAGAGGGCGCCGAGATCGTGCAGGATGTCCTCCGCCGCGATCGTCTCGCGCCGGATACGGCTTTCGGCGAAGGCGATGTCCTCGGGGATATTGGCATCGAGGTGGTGGCACACCATGAGCATGTCGAGATGCTCTTCCAGCGTGTTGACCGTGAACGGTCGCGTCGGATTGGTCGAGGAGGGCAGAACATTCCTGAGCCCGGCCACCTTGATGATATCGGGCGCATGGCCTCCGCCTGCGCCTTCGGTGTGAAAGGCATGGATGGTGCGGCCCTTGAAGGCGGCAATCGTATCCTCGACGAAACCAGACTCATTCAGCGTATCGGTGTGGATCATCACCTGCACGTCGTGATCGTCGGCCACCGCCAGCGCGCAGTCGATGGCGGCCGGGGTGGTTCCCCAATCCTCGTGCAGTTTGAGGCAAGCGGCGCCGCCGGTGATCATTTCCACCAACGCCTTGGGATCGGAGGCGTTGCCCTTGCCAGCGAAGGCCAGGTTCATGGGGAAGGCATCGGCGGCCTCGAGCATGCGCGCCAAATGCCAGGGGCCGGGCGTGCAAGTCGTCGCCGCCGTGCCCGTGGCGGGACCGGTGCCGCCGCCGATCATCGTCGTGATGCCGGAGTTGAGCGCCTCTTCGATCTGCTGCGGACAGATGAAGTGGATATGGCTGTCGCAGCCCCCCGCCGTCAGGATCTTGCCTTCGCCGGCGATCGCCTCGGTACCGGGGCCGATGATGATGTCGACCCCGGGCTGCGTATCTGGATTGCCGGCCTTGCCAAGCGCGGCGATGCGGCCGTCGAGAAGACCGACGTCGGCCTTGTAGATCCCCGTGTGATCAATGATGAGCGCGTTGGTGATGACGGTGTCGACGGCACCATCGGCGCGGCAAACCTGGCTCTGCCCCATGCCGTCGCGGATCACCTTGCCGCCGCCAAACTTTACCTCTTCGCCGTAGCTGGTGAGGTCCTTCTCGACCTCGACGATCAGATCGGTATCGGCGAGGCGCACGCGGTCGCCGGTGGTGGGACCGAACATATCGGCGTAGGCCCGGCGCGACAGCTTCATCGGCATCAGTCGAGCTCCCCCATCACGGCACCTTGAAATCCCAAGACGCGGCGTCGGCCGGCAAAGGCCACCAGGGTGACCTCCCGCGTCTGGCCTGGTTCGAAGCGCACCGCCGTGCCTGCGGCAATGTCCAAGCGAAAGCCGCGCGCCTGCTCACGGTCGAATTTGAGCGCGCCGTTGGTCTCGGCAAAATGATAGTGCGAGCCCACCTGGATCGGGCGGTCGCCGGTGTTGGCAACCAACAGCGTAATGACCTGGCGGCCGGCGTTGATCTCGATATCGCCGGCGGCGCTAATGATTTCGCCTGGAACCACGTGCCCACCTCCTTAAGAACGCTGCACGGGCGCGCGCGATGGCGACGTGCTGCGCCCCGCCCGAACGCTCCCCGCACCGGGCTCAGCGACACGGCACCCGGTCGCAATCAACGCCCGCTTGGTCCACCTCGGTGCGCCACCACCCCGGCCTCTTCGCACCTGTTGCACTCCTATCGGATCGGCTGGTGGACGGTGACGAGTTTGACCCCGTCCGGAAAGGTCGCTTCCACCTGCACATCGGCGATCATCTCGGCGATGCCATCCATGACTTGCTCCCGGCTCACCACATGGGCACCGGCTTCCATCAGGTCGGCAACGCTGCGACCATCGCGCGCGCCCTCGACTAGGAAATCCGAGATCAGCGCTACCGCCTCTGGATAGTTCAGCTTGACGCCGCGTTCGAGCCGGCGTCGCGCGACCAGGGCGGCCATGGAAATCAAGAGCTTGTCCTTTTCGCGCGCAGTCAGGTTCATCTCTCACCCCGGCTCTTCAGCAGGCCCAAACGCGCGGCAGCGGCTGGCCGTGCAGCGCTTCGATGAGCGGCGCCAGTTTGGCCTTGAGGCTGCGCCCGTCCGCAGCCGCAGCCCGCGCCACCAGCACGCCGTTGACGTAACTGACGCCCGCCGCAGCGCCCGCAGAGTGCAGGATGGCGCGCGCAGTTTCGAGGCGCTCCTGTGCAGCAGGCGCCGCATAAAGCAAGAGCCCGGTGGCGCCGGCGCCGTCCAGCACGGCAGGTCGGGCGAGCAGTTCGGCGATCGGGCCCTCGAGCCGCAGCGCGTCGGCGAACAGCAAAGCCCCCTGGCGGCGCACCCGCCAGGCATCGCGCAGGCTGCCTTCCCGCACCGTTTCGCCCATGGCGGCGCGCCCAAAGATCAGCATCTCCAGCCCGAGGAAGGTTGCCCCGGCGCTCAAGTCGACCCGCGTCATACGCTCAAGACAGGCGCGGTCGAACACGATTGTTGGCTGCGGCAGCCACGCCAACTTGGCGTTGCCGGCAACCGACAGCGCGACGGAGATCGCGACCGCGTCTTGGCGCGCGCGATAGATCTTCTCGGCGGCGGCCGTGGTCAGCACGGCGCTGGCGCCGTCACCGAGCGAGGCTGCGATTGTGAGGCTGTCGCCACCCGTCAAGCCGCCGGCGGTATTGATGAGCACGGCCTCGCAGGGCTCGCCCGGCCCAGTCTTGGGAAATCGCACGCGCGCAGCGCCGCTCTGCTCGAGCACGGCCAGGCGCGTGCGCCCCTCGCGATAGACCAGGTCCAGTCGAACCGATCCTTCGCTGCGCGGCAGCCAGTGCATGGCCTGGAGCACGGGCGACGATCCTTTTTGCAAAGCTGCAGGCTCAGACCGTAAGGTAGCGCCGAACCTCGGTCTCAACCATGGTTTTCCCCTCGCCGGCAAGTACCACCTCGCCGCGCTCCATCACCGCATAGGTATCGGCAAGCTCGCGCGCGAAGTCGAAGTATTGCTCGACCAGGATAATCGCCATCTTGCCCTCATCGCGCAGATACCTGATGGCGCGGCCGATATCCTTGATGATTGAGGGCTGAATGCCTTCGGTCGGTTCGTCGAGCACAATCAGCTTCGGCTGCATCATCAGCGCGCGAGCGATGGCCAGCTGCTGTTGCTGCCCACCCGAAAGATCGCCGCCGCGCCGGCCAAGCATGGACTTGAGCACCGGAAACAAATTGAAAAGTTCGCTCTTAAGTTTGCGATCTGGCCGCGGCAGGCGCGCGTAGCCCGTTTCCAGGTTCTCTCGCACCGTCAGCAAGGGAAAAATCTCCCGACCCTGCGGCACGTAGGACATGCCGAGCCGTGCGCGTTCGTGCGTCTTCAGCCGGGTGACCTCGCCGCCATTGAAGACGATGCGGCCACGGCTGACCGGCTGCAAACCGATGATCGCCCGCAGCAAGGAACTCTTGCCGACGCCGTTGCGACCGAGCACGCAGGTGATCTTGCCCGGTTCAGCCGTCAACGAAACGTCGCGAAGGGCCTGCGCGGCACCATAATGAAGATCGATGTTTTCGACGCTCAGCATTCCCTTGCACCTCAATGCCCGCACTCCGCAAGCCCGCCCGCCCAAGCTGGCCCAGGCTGGCTCAGGCTGGCCCGAGATGGTCAAGGGGCGGTGAAGAAGCCGGCGCGCGGGCAGCGCCGGGCCTGCCACCCGCCCTCGCAGGCCTAACGCCCCAGATACACCTCCACCACGCGCGTGTTGGCGCTCACCTCGTCGATGCTGCCTTCGGCCAGCACCGAGCCTTCGTGCAGCACGGTTACCTTCACGCCAAGCCGGCGCACGAATTCCATGTCGTGCTCCACGACGATGACGGTGTGGTCCTTGGCGATGTCCTTGAGGAGTTCGGCCGTGGTCATGGTCTCGGCATCGGTCATGCCGGCGACCGGCTCATCGACGAGCAGCAATTTGGGATCCTGTGCGATCAGCATGCCGATCTCGAGCCACTGCTTTTGGCCGTGCGAGAGCGAACCGGCCAGGCGCTGGCGCTGGCCGGTGAGGCCGATGGTCTGCAAGATCTCGCCGATGCGCTCGGCCTCGTACGCCGTGGAAAACCAGGCAAGGTTGCCGCGCACGCTGCGGTCCCCCTTGAGCGACAGCAAAACGTTGTCTGCCACCGTGTGATGGTCGAACACGGTGGGCTTTTGGAATTTGCGCCCGATGCCGAGCTGGGCAATGGCGGCCTCGTCCTTGCTGGTGAGGTCGATACCCTTGTCGAACAGCACCGCGCCGCTGTCCGGCCGGGTCCTGCCCGTCACCACATCCATCATCGTCGTCTTGCCGGCCCCGTTCGGCCCAATGATGGCGCGCATTTCGCCGGGCGAGATATCGAGCGAAAGATTGTTGAGCGCGCGAAAGCCGTCGAAACTCACGGTCACGCCATCGAGATAGAGCAGGCTTGGCGTGATCTCGTGCGGCTTGGCAAAGGTCAGATCCATGGGGCTCACTCGGCGGGCTGGGGCAAGCCGGTCGCCGGCGGGCGAGCCGTTGCGCGGGCGTCGCGGTTCAATTCGTGGGAGGCTGGGCCCCCGAGCGACGGGCTCTTGCCCGCCGGTTCCGGTCGCGGTGAGGGCCAGTCGGCGGCTGCCGGCGCCGGCAGCGCGCGCTTGGACAAGAGGCCGAGGATGCCCTTGGGCAGGAAGATCGTGACCAGCACGAACAGGCCGCCCAGCGCGAAAAGCCAATAGGGGGCGAGCAGTCCGGTGGTGAAGGTGGTCTTGGCATAGTTCACCAGGACCGCCCCGAGGGCCGCCCCGACCAGCGTGCCGCGACCACCCACCGCCACCCAAATCACGACCTCGATCGAGTTGGCGGGCGCGAACTCGCTCGGATTGATGATGCCGACTTGCGGCACATAGAGCGCGCCCGCGAGTGCCGCCATGGCGGCCGACAATGTGAACACGAAGGTCTTGTAGTTCTCCACCCGGTAACCGAGGAAGCGCGTTCGACTTTCTTCATCGCGCAGCGCGATCATGACCTTGCCCGCCTTGGAGCGCACCACCATCTGGGCGACCAGGTAGCCCGCCGCCAACGCCAGAGCGGACAAGGCAAACAAGGCCGCCCGCGTCGGCGCGGCCTGCACATTGAAGCCCAGGATGTCCTTGAAGTCCGTGAGACCGTTGTTGCCGCCGAAGCCCAGGTTGTTGCGGAAGAAGCCCAACATCAGGGCATAGGTCAGCGCCTGGGTGATGATGGACAAATAAACCCCCGTCACGCGGCTGCGGAAGGCAAACCAGCCAAACACGAAGGCGAGCGCGCCCGGCACCAGAAACACCATGAGCAGGGCATAGGCGAACCAGTTGAAGCCCCACCAATAGAACGGCAGTTCCGGCCAGTTCAGGAACACCATAAAGTCCGGCAGCACCGGATGGGCATAGACGCCGCGGCTGCCGATCTGGCGCATCAAGTACATGCCCATGGCATAGCCGCCGAGCGCGAAGAAGGCCCCGTGCCCGAGCGAGAGGATGCCGCAATAGCCCCAGACGAGATCGAGGGAGAGCGCCAGCAGCGCATAGCAAAGATACTTGCCCCACAGGGCAACCGTCGAGGTGGGCACATGCAAAGGCGATGAGGGTGGCAGCGCCAGGTTGAGCACCGGCACCACCACGGCAAGGCCCAACAGAATGGCGAGAAAGATACGGCCGCGGCCGTCGGGAGCTTCCAGGAGCCGGCGCGTGATCATGCTTCCACCGCCCGCCCCTTCAGCGCGAACAGGCCGCGCGGACGCTTCTGGATGAACAGGATCACGATGACGAGCAACAGGATCTTGCCGAGCACCGCACCGGCATAAGGCTCCAGGAACTTGTTGGCGACACCAAGCGACAGCGCGCCGACCAGGGTGCCCCAGAGGTTACCGACACCGCCGAACACCACCACCAGAAAGCTATCGATGATGTAGCCCTGCCCCAGGTTTGGGGAGACGTTGTCGATCTGCGAAAGCGCCACGCCGGCCAGGCCGGCGATGCCGGAGCCCAGGGCAAAGGTTAGGGCGTCAATGCGACCGGTGGGTATGGCCATGGCACTGGACATGCGTCGGTTCTGGGTCACCGCGCGCATGTGCAGGCCCAAAGTGGTAAAGCGCAAGGCCGCCAGCAGCAGCGCGAAGATGATGCCGGCGAACACGATAATCCAAAGTCGATTCCAGGTGATCGTCAGACCACCGAGCTCGAAGGCGCCGGACATGAAATGGGGGGCGCCGACCTCGCGATTGGTCGGCCCGAAGCTGGTGCGAACGGCCTGCTGCAGGATCAGGCTAATGCCCCAGGTGGCGAGCAGCGTCTCGAGCGGGCGGCCGTAGAGGAAGCGAATGACGCCGCGCTCG
>Ga0134122_10004117_pt1 | contig 10782 bp, 11 predicted proteins | sample KB302_FD_96461 | JGI IMG/M metagenome (GOLD analysis project Ga0134122, IMG submission 96461) | Terrestrial soil microbial communities without Nitrogen fertilizer from Kellogg Biological Station, Michigan, USA - KB3-0-2 | ecosystem: Environmental > Terrestrial > Soil > Unclassified ... | reverse complement strand
TGTCGCAGGAGCAGCTCGTCGCCGAGCTGGACCATGCGCTCAGGCTGCCCGGCGTCTCCAACGCCTGGACGATGCCGGTGAAGGCGCGGACGGCGATGCTCTCGACCGGCATCCGCACGCCCATCGGCCTCAAGATCACCGGCGCGGATCTGCACGAGATCGATCGCATCGGCGCCGAGGTGCAGGCCGCGCTGAAACCGGTCAAGGGCACGCGGAACGTCTTCGCCGAGCGTACCGGCGGCGGCTTCTTCCTCGACATCGTCTGGAAGCGCGAGGAGCTGGCACGCGCCGGCCTCGGCATCGCCGAGGCGCAGATGATCGTGCAGAACGCGATCGGCGGCGAGAACGTCACCACGACCGTCGAGGGGCGTGAACGGTACCCGGTCAACGTGCGCTACGCCGCGGATTTCAGGAACGACTTCGCGGCGCTCGGACAGCTGCGGGTCACGGCGGCTGACGGCCAGCGCCAGTTTCCGCTGTCGCAGCTCGCCTCGATCGTCCCGGTCACGGGACCGTCAATGATTCGCAACGAGGACGGCCTGTTGACGGCCTACGTCTACGTCGATCTGGCCGGCCGCGATCCGAGCTCGTACCTGGAGGAGGCGCGCGGCCGCCTGGCCGCGGCGATCAGCCTGCCGTCGGGGTACGCGATCGTGTGGAGCGGGCAGTACGAGGCGATGGCGCGCGTCCGTGCACGGCTCACGCTGGTCATTCCGCTGACGCTCGTGTGCATCGTCCTGCTCCTCTACGTGAACACCGGGTCGTTCGTGAAGACGGCAATCGTCCTGCTCGCCGTGCCGTTCTCGGCGGTGGGGGCGATCTGGTTCCTCTACGCGCTCGGCTACAACATGAGCATCGCCGTCTGGGTCGGGCTGATCGCGCTGGTCGGCGTCGACGCCGAGACCGGCGTGTTCATGCTGCTCTACCTGGATCTCGCCTACGAGCGGGCGAAGGCCGAAGGACGCCTGCGCAACCTCGACGAGCTGCGCCAGGCGATCATGCAGGGCGCCGTCACGCGGCTGCGGCCGAAGTTCATGACGGTCGCGACGATGTTCCTGGGCCTCATCCCGATCATGTGGGCCACGGGGACGGGCGCCGACGTCATGAAGCGCATCGCCGCGCCGCTCATCGGCGGCCTGCTCACGTCGTTCATCCTGGAGCTGGTGATCTACCCGCCGATCTACGAGCTGTGGAAGTGGCACTCGGAAGTGAAGCGTGCCAGCGAGGAAGCCGCGACGCACGAGCCGGTGGTGGTCGCGGCCGTTCCCATGGCTTCGGGGAACTAAAGCACCGGTGTCAGAAGGATCGAGGCGGCCCGGCCGTTGTTCACGCCGACCGCCACGATCTGACCGCTGTTGTTGATGGCGAACACGGCCTGAATGGTCCACACGCCGTCCTCAGCGGCGATGAGCGACGCGAGATCCAGCATCGTCCCGTGCTGCGAGAGGAACGCGCGGCGCTCGTTCGTCGGCGAGACGCTGATCCCGACGACCTGTCCGGCGGCGTTGGCGGCAATCGCGGTGCTGGAGACGTCTCCCGGCAGCACGCCGAGATCGATGGGGGTGTGCGCGGCGTCGCTGTCCCACATCACCGCGCGGTCGCCGACGAACGGGATCCAGCTGCTGCCTACCGCCTGCCCGAGATCGTTGATCCCCCAGGCGATGGACTCCCGAAAATGATGTCGTTGTCCATGATGCCGATCGCGCGCATGTTGGCGCCGCCCTGCGGGTCGATGTTCAGGAGCTGCCCCTCATAGGTCACGAACGGACGTGGCTGCCAGTCGCCCGCGTCACCGTCGCCGACCGTGACGCCCAGCGAGTTCACGGCCGTGGCCACGGCGTAATGCCCGAACGGCAGCAAGCCGAGGTTGTTCAGCGTGGCCTTCCGGCCGGACGCCGCCGTGAGCGTGCCGCTCGACATCGCGACGCAGGCGCCGGCGGTCATGCCGCTGTCGTTGAGTGCGGTGGCGGCACACACCGTGCCGGCGGCGCCGGTGATCTCGGTGACGCGGTAGGTGGGCGTCTGGGCGGACGCGGGCGCCGCGCTGAGGAGCGCAGCGAGTGCGAGCGATCCTGCGGGCGACAGTCGGAACATCATGTGAGTCCTCGCGTGCGATGGGCGCGGCAGCCGATGCCGTCACCGTTGTTGTTGTCTGCACGTGAGACGGACGCCGCATTGCCGCGGAACAGTTTTTTGTTCGACGTCATTTGAGGCAGCGGATTTTCCCCTCCTCCACCATCGGTGTTTCCCCTTCGGATCTTCTGGTTTCACCGAATAGCCGAAACGCGCGCGCGCGCCTATCGTTGAACCCGCAATACATCTATTGGCCGCGAATCCGCGAATCAAGGAGATCGGCAATGCGAGTCTTTACTACACGAGCCGTTACGCTCTTAAGCGCGCTCTTCATTCTTTGCGGAGCGATGGCGACCCCTGCGTCCGCCCAGATCCAGGGCCTCGAGAGAGTGGGTCCGACGTCACCAACCAACGGGTTCCCGGTGTGGTACCAGGACAAGACCGGTATCGCGCTGGAGTTCTGCAGTCCGCTGAACGCGCTGGAACTGGACGGCGGATGGTGCCTCCTTCTCACGGGAGACACGACCGCCCCGGAGACCTTCCCGAGCCCGTTCGCGGGCGAGCACTTCTTCTGGGCCGCTGACGCTTCGCTGCCGGTTTCCGCGGCGCTGCCGGGTGGCGCGAAACTCGTCCTCGGGTTCGAGGGTGGGTTCGCCAACGGCGCCGTAGTCTCGGGCGACCAGATCGTGTTCGGGCGCATCCGCTTCATCTTCGATGCGCCGGTGGCTGGCACCTATACGATCTACCACCCGTTCGGCACCGATACCGCGACGGCGACGGCGGCGGGCGAGCGGATCTTCGTCACCGAGGACATCGGCCTCAACTGCGCCACCGGCTTCGACTGCGCGCTGCACGGCCGCATCGGCCCGTTCCTGCTCGCGTCGAACACTCCCGGCGGCCCGGAGCTGCCCGCGGTGCCAGGCCCCGTGCCCGGCAAGCTCTATATTGCGGATCCGGCGCGCCTCGGTCCGGTGACCGGCAGCCCGGTCAACCAGAACTTCTTCCGCATCACGGGCCCGGGCGGCATCGACGTCATCTCGTCTGACTTCACGCTGCAGGGCCGGCTCTTCACCGGCACGGCGGGTGGACGCGTCAACGTGGATCGCGCGAGCTTCGCGCGCAATGCGGGTTCCGCGACCGGCAAGGTCGATGTGTTCGCGACCGGCTTCTCGACGACGCAGCCGCGGCTGCCGGGCCAGGGCCTGGTCGGCTCGGTCACGCCGGTCCTCGGCTTCTACCCGGCGGCCTGCGCCGTCGGCGCGGGCGGCGTCCTGGCGGCGCCAGCCGGTGTCGCCTCGGTGCCGATGTTCCGTTCGGGCTCCCGTTACTACGGCCAGTTCGTCGGTGCGATTCCCGCCTCGGTCTGCGTGCAGGACTCGACCGCGAAGGATCCGGCGGGGCAGACCATCTCCTCGTTCGTGCAGGCGCGGGTGACCGACGTGGTCACGATTACGAAGGCTGAATACAACCCGGCGTCGGGCGGGTCGCTCACCGTGATTGCCTGGTCGAGCGATCAGAATGTCAAGCCGGCGCTGTCCGCGTCGCTGGGCGGGGCCATGACCAACCTGGCTGACGGCACCGCCACCGTCGTGGCGACGGCGATCGTCGTGCCGCCGGCGAAGGTCGCGGTCACGTCGGTCGCGGGTGGCCGCGCCGACCTCGACGTCAACACGCTCGTCGGCCAGCCGCAGATCCCGCTGGTGCCGGCCGCGAACAACGATGCCTTCACCATCCTGGAAGACAGCCTCCCCTCGACCTTCAACGTGCTGGCGAACGATACGATCGGCGGCGTGCTGATCAGCGATCCGACGACCGTGACCGTCAACATGGTGTCGCTGCCGACGCTCGGCACGGCGACGGTCACCGGGGGAGCGATCGTCTACCAGCCGAAGCCGAATGCGTTCGGGACCGACAGCATCCTCTACACCGTTACCAACACGGCTGGTACGTCCGACGTCGCGGTGGTCACGATCACGATCACCAACGTGAACGACCCGCCGGTCGCGGTTGACGACCTCGGTCTGACCGGTGTCGGCAACCTTCCGTTCACCATGAACCTCCTCGCCAACGACACCGATCCTGACGGGGCGGCGGACCTCACCGGCCCGACTGCCGGCGTGAATATCCTCACCGCGCGCAACGATGCGACCGGGGCGACGGTGCCCTTCACGGTGACCGGCGGTGTGCTGACCTTCACCGCGGCGGCCGGGAACTACACGTTCACGTATAGGGCGCGAGACATCAACGGTCTGCTGTCGGTCAATACCGCGACCGTGAAGGTGGCCCTGGCGGGCGGCGAGACGCTGCTCATCACGAGGGCCGACTTCATCGCCAACAAACGCCGGTGGCGCATCGACGGCACGAGCAGCGTCTCAGCGCCGAACGAGACGGTGTTCATCAGCTACGCCGACGGCGTCTTCGCCGACGGGACGTCCGCGGTCGGGTTCCTGGTGGCCAGCACAACGGTGACTGCCGGGCTGTTCACCGTGGACATGACCCTGGCGGGCGCCAACGACCCGCGCAACCCCGCCGGCACCGCGTTCCGCGTGCGGCCGACGCTGCTGAAGGCCATCTCGAGCGTGGGCGGCAGCTCGCCCACGACGCTGATTACCATCAGGTAAACATCATCGGCGCGCGCCGGGGCCTCACCCCCGGCGCGCGCCGAATCGCCTCAATCCCGCCAATCCCGGATCCCCAATCCTCAATCCTCAATCCTCATTCGTAGTGGTCACCCGCTCTGGTTCTGCGCCATGGACGCCGCCGGCACGGAGCCGGCCGCGCTGCTGCCGCGTGCGCCGGACTCGATCGCGACGTTCAAGGCCGAATGGAACTGGAGCGACATCGATCGTCCGGCATTCCTGCGGCTGCGCCAGAATCACGGCGCATGGTCCGAACGGCACAGCGGTCCGGTGACGCCGCGACGTCGCTGTGGACGCTGCTCGAGGTCCATCGGCAGCAGTTCGGCAGGATCGTGATCCGCGGCCTGAGCACCGCCGGTGACCAGGCCGAAAGGCAGATCCACGAGTACCTGGCGGCGGTGAGCGCCGGGATCCGCGCGGCCGGCGCGCGCGAAGGGGCGCGTTTGTCGTGGCTCGACTTCGCGCTGAACCCGTTTCCCGACCTGTTCGGCCGGCCGCCGGGAGGCGTCAGCGTCAACGTGAAGCACGCGCTGTTGAAGCGGCGGTTCACCGATCGGCAGATCGCGATCGCGCACGAGCACCTGACGTCCACCGATCGCAACGTCATGGGCGGGATGCTCGGCCTGGCCACCTACGGCGGCCGCGTCAACGCCGTGGCGCCCGATCGAACGGCGTCGGCCCAGCGCAGCGCGATCTTCGATGCCGCGTGCACGACCGGCTGGATCGATCCGCGCGAGACCGAGGAGAACCTCGGCTGGGTGCGGCCTTCTACCGGGATCTCTTTGCGGACTCCGGCGGCGTACCGGTCCCCAGCGAGGCGTACGACGGGGCCCTCATCAACCATCCCGACACCGACGTCGCGGATCCTGCCTGGAACAGGTCAGCGGTACCCTGGCAGACGCTGTACTACCAGGAGAACTACCCGCGCCTGCAGCGCGTCAATGCGCGCTGGGATCCGCGCAACGTGTTCCGGCACGCGCTCTCGGTCCGCGCCTGAGGTAAGCTTCCCGTCTCCTCGTGGCTGTGAAAGGAATCTCCATGACCAGCAGGCACGCTTTCTGGGTGTTCGCCATGGTGTTCGCGGTGATGGCGTCCGCCAACGCGCAGCGTGAGGGCGGCGCGGGCGCCGGCGAACGGTTCGTCGGCGTCTGGTCCGGCTCGTGGGACGGCGGCGGCGGTGCCGGCGGCGGCTTCGAGCTCACGCTCGAACGCGACAAGGACAAAGGCCTCATAGGCAAGGTGGCGGTGACCGGGGAGCCGACCTACAACGCCACCTTCACGTCGGTGACGTTCGACGGCGCGAAGATGACGGCGAAGTACGACTTCCCTCCAGAGCCGGCGGCCGAGGTGGTGCTCACGGCGACCTTCGAGGGCAACGGCGCGACCGGCGCGTGGTTGCTGCGCGAGAAGGGCAGTAGCGGCGAAGTCTCCAGCGGCGGCTGGAAGGTCACGCGCAAGGAGAAGTAGGCCGTTAACGGTCAACGGTCAACCGCTTACCGCTGACAGACGGGACAGAAGAAGGTCGAGCGCCCCGCCTGCGTGCGTCGCCGGATCGTGCCGCCACAGCGGGCCCGGCGGCAGCGCTCCGCCTCCCTGTCGTAGACGCGGAAGCGATCGTCGCGGTACGACGGCGACGACTGGCGTGCGATCGCTTCGCTGAGGACCTGCTTGATCGCGGCGGCCAGTCGAACCGCCGGCTCGCGCGGCGCCCCGGAGCGGGTCGCGATGGTCGACGCCGCGCGCTGCGGCGACAGGCGCGCGACGTGCAGCGCCTCGGCCGCGTAGATGTTGCCGAGGCCGGCGACGACTCGCTGATCGAGCAGGGCGACCTTCAGCGGCGTCTTCCGTCCGCGGACGGCGCGCGCCAGCGCGGCGGCGTCGAATTCCGGCGACAGGGGCTCGGGTCCCAGCGCGCCGAGCACGGGATGCTCCGGCAGCGTGTCGGTGGCGACCAGGTCCATGAAGCCGAAGCGCCGCGGATCGCTGAAGGTCACGATCGCACCGGTCGACATGTAGAAGACCACGTGATCGTGGCGCCCGTCGCGCGGCGTATCGTGCGCGCGGCCGACGTCGAACCAGCCCGACATGCCGAGGTGCATCAGCAGCGTCTCCTGCGACGACAGCGGCAGCACCAGGTACTTCGCGCGCCGCTCGACGGCGAGGACCGTCTGCCCGGTCAGCCGCGCGGCGAACCGCCGGGGAAACGGCGCGCGCAGGTCCGGCCGGCGGACGATCACGCGATCGAACCGCGTGTTCGCCATCGCCGGCTCGAGACGCCGGCGCACGCTTTCGACTTCGGGAAGCTCGGGCACGTCCTGGCAGCCGCTAGCGGCGATAGGCCTTGACGATGGCGATCGGCGGATCGAGCGACTCCGGGCCGTACGCGCCGCGCTGTCCGGTCGGCGACGCCTGGATCGCCTTGACGACGTCCATGCCGCGGATGACGCGGCCGAAGACGGCGAACCCCTGGCCGTCGGGGTTGCGGCGGCCGCCGAAATCCATCTCCGGCTGATCGCCGATGGCGATCGAGAACGACGCCGTCGCCGTATCGGGACCGTTCCTGGCCATCGACACGGCGCCGTCGAGGTGCTTCAGCCCGGTCACGCTCGTGCGCTCGAGCGGCACGGGCGGGAACTGCTCGCGGCGCCGCTCCGGGTCGATCTGGAACTGGATCACCTGGATCTCGACGTCGTGCCTGACCGTGTTGTCCGGCCGCACGGCTCGATTGATCCGTCCGCCGTCGTAGAACCTGCCGTCGACGTACTTGAGGAAGTTGGCCGCCGTCAGCGGCGCGTGTGCGCCGTCGACCACGATCTCGATGGTTCCCTTGCCCGTCTCGAAGACGACGATCGTGGGCGACGGCGCCGCGGCGTTCGGCACCGGCGGCTGCAGCGCGGCGGCGACCAGCAGCACGATGAGCGTCCACGGAATCATGCGTCCAAGCTATAGCACATCCCGCGACCGTGACTGTAGCTGCTCCAGGACTCACGACGCCGTGCTTCGAGACGCGGCACATCGGTGCTCGCGGCGTGCGGATCAACAGGAGAGCAGGAGGAAAGGGAGAACGAAACCCAAAAGATCTCCCTTACCTCTTTATCTCCTGTTTTTTCACACGCTGCAGTTACCGGACTGCTGCACTTCGGAGCGATCTGCCGCAACCACCAGAGCCGCCGCAGTTACGGGAGCGCTACGCCGCGCCCGGCGACTTCGGGTTGAGCAGCATCCACGACGTGCCGAACCGATCCCTGAGCATCGCGAAGCGGTGCGCGAAGAAGGTCTCCTCCATCTTCATGAAGATCTCGCCGCCGTCGCCGAGCAGCGCGTAGAGCCGTTCGGCCTCCGCGACGCTGCCGACGGTCAGCGTCAGGTAGGCGCTGCGCATCGGCTGGAAGCGATCGGGTGGAATGTCGGCGCCGAGCAGTTCGGTGCCGCCGAGCGACATGCGGGCATGGAGGACCGCATGCTCCCAGCCCTTGGGCACCTGCTGCGGGTTCGGCTGCTCCCCATGCCGCATCAGCATCGTGATCTTTCCGCCGAGGTGCGCTTCGTAGAATCGGAACGCCTGCTCACAGTTGCCGCCGTAGTTGAGGTAGGTGTGCAGTTGCATACTCGATTAGACCGTGGGGGCCGACGGAAATCATCGGTCCGGTTCGTTGTGATTAAATTTCCGGGTGGCTCAGCTTCCGCGGGTGATCCGTCGCCGTTCGGCGATTTCGGGCTGGGGCGTCTACGCGCTCCATCCCATCGAAGAAGACACGCACATCGTCGAGTACAAGGGAGAGCTGGTGAGACAGGCCGAGGCGTGGCGGCGCGAGCAGCGCTATCTGCCGCGGCAGCGCATCTGGATCTTCAACATCGACGAGCGCTGGGCCCGCGACGCGGCCTTCGGCGGCAACATCGCGCGCTACATCAATCATGCGTGCCGCCCGAACTGCTACGTCGACATCGACGGGCGCACGATCTGGATCCGCGCGTCGCGCCGCATCCGCGCCGGCGAGGAACTGACCTACGACTACAACACGGACGGCGAGGCGAACATCCCGTGCCGCTGCCGCCCGCGCTGCCGCCGCATGCTCTAGCGAGGTCACGTGCCCGCATTCACCGATGACATGAAACGCGTCGTCGAGGAGCAGCGCCTCGGCTTCGTCGCAACGGTCTGCCCCGACGGCACGCCGAACCTGTCGCCGAAGGGGACGACGGCGGTGTGGGACGACGAGCGACCGAGGACCAGGTTCGCGAACGGTGGGAACGGCATTTTGAGTCGCTTCGAGCCGCCGGTTCGGGCCCCGGCCGCGGCGATCTGTACGACGCGTGAGCCGGACCTGCATGTTCTGACAGGTGGAACGACGCCGCGCGGATGCTATGGTCGGCCGGTTCCGCCCAGCTTGCGCAGGAGGCGTCAGATGAGAAGGAAGAACGCACTGTCGCGGGCCGTGGCCGCTCTGTTCGCCGTGGGGTTTGCCGTGTCCATGGCCGCCCAGGAGAAGCAGAAGCCCACGGTCCAGATCCCTCAACCCGGCGTGCCCCAGGTCATGACCCTGGAAGGCCAGTACGTGCGCGCGGCCTACAACAACGAAGGCTACGTCATCCTTGGCTATCGCACCGCCAATCAATCCGTCGGCGACGAGTGGCTGCTGCTCGAAGTGGGGGCGACCCTGCGCGACGGCGTGCGGCGCTTCAACCTGACTCGTGAAGCGATCTCGCTCGAGACGTCCGATGGGACCAAGGTGCCGCTGCCGACCATCGAAGAGTACCGTCAGGTCGATCTACGCGCGCTCGATCGCCGTGCCAGCGTGGTCAGGGATTCGATCAATTATTTCCCGCCGACGGCGTCGCAGGCGTGCCGGATCGGCTTCTTCGCCGAGACCGGCAGCGCGGCGATGGCGTGGAACCAGGTCGAGCTCGATCCGATGCGCGCCTGCCTCGGCCGGCTGTACTTCAAGGTGCCCGGCGGCATCAAATACGGCCAGTACTGGCTCGACGTCAAATTCGCCGACAGCCTCGTGCGGGTGCCGTTCAGGATCCTGACGAAGGAAGAGGACAAGCTTCTGTCCAAGAACTACAAGGACATCCGCAAGCAGGTGCAAGCGGCGTTTGCACCGAAGAAGAAGACGACCTGATCGCCGGATGCCCGATACCGCCGAGCGCTGCCGCGCGTTCCGTCACCTTCACGCGTCCGGCTGCTTCGTGATGCCGAACCCCTGGGACCCGGGCAGCGCGCGGGCCTTCGCACGGCTCGGGTTTCCCGCGCTCGCCACGACGAGCGCGGGCTTCGCCTGGACGCGCGGCAGGCGCGACAACCATGTCACGCTCGACGAAGCGCTCGCGCACATGCGCGAGATCGCCGGCAGCGTCGAGGTGCCGGTGAACGCGGACTTCGAAGGCGGCTTCGCGGTGGAGCCGGCCGAGGTCGCCGCGAACGTGCGCCGCGCCGCCGCCACCGGCGTGGCCGGCCTGTCGATCGAGGACTCGACGGGCGATCCCGCACATCCGCTCTTCGAGTTCACGCTCGCGGTGGAGCGCGTAGGCGCCGCCCGCCGCGCCATCGACGACAGCGGCGCGGCGGTCGTTCTCACCGGCCGATCCGAAGGCTTCATCAGCGGACGTCCCGATCTGGGCGAGACGATCCGCCGCCTCATGGCCTACGCCGACGCAGGCGCCGACTGCCTCTACGCTCCCGGGGTCCGCGACCTCAACGGCATCGCCGCCATCGTCAGCGCCGTCGCGCCGAAGCCGGTGAACGTGCTGTGCGTGCCCGGACGATCGGTGCGCGAGCTGGCGGAAGTGGGGGTGCGGCGCATCAGCGTGGGCAGCGGCCTGGCGCGGGTCGCATGGGCCGCCGCCCTGGCGGCCGCGCAGGAGGTCGCCCGCGACGGCACCTTCACCGCCATCGGCGCCGCCGGCAGCCACGCCGACATCGATCGCCTGTTCGACGCGGTCTGACGTATCCTCGTCATTGAGGGTATTCGAGAAAGGACGCAGCGCAGATGATCGACGTCTACAACAACGAGACCAACCAGCTGATCGGGTCGATTACCGAGGCCGATCTCAAGGTCCTCGCCGACCATCT
>Ga0134122_10004115_pt1 | contig 10784 bp, 9 predicted proteins | sample KB302_FD_96461 | JGI IMG/M metagenome (GOLD analysis project Ga0134122, IMG submission 96461) | Terrestrial soil microbial communities without Nitrogen fertilizer from Kellogg Biological Station, Michigan, USA - KB3-0-2 | ecosystem: Environmental > Terrestrial > Soil > Unclassified ... | reverse complement strand
TGTGTCGGTACTTTGCGTGTGCCTGGAGAAGGCCTACACTGTGGGGAGATAGGAATCCCGTTGATAAGGAGCTCCGGGTCGCCAAACTACCGGATAGCACGATTTGCCGATCCCTCTAATCGCCCTCACAAGAATTTCCTTCGACCACTGATAACTCCCCCTCACTCACCTTTAGTGCCATCACATACAGTCACCACAAAGTGGGACCCGGCCCACTTTTGAACGAGCGGTCCCTTGACAAACTACCGTTGTTCACGTACATCCACCTCGGAATTCGCCCATCTACAATGTTCCCGATCTGTTCAGGGTAAAGATCGAGGCCGACATGCGCAAATTGCAGCCGGCATGCCTATCGCTTTTACCCCTCAACGCGAAAAGTACCTTCTCCTCTTCCTCCCATGTTAGTCAGTGTCTGGCCATATCATACCAATCCAGTCTGGATGGGGGGATGCCGTCACGGGCTTTGGCTGACAGAAAACTTACGCTTCGCCGTTCCCATGGCAGAAAGGGCGAGGGAGCATATCACTCGAGCAAAGGGAGGATCTCGTGAGGTGAGTGATGAGCACGATAGATTTTTCGACCTGTCGATGGATCTCCTCTGCATCGCAGGGGGCGATGGCTATTTCAAGCGGCTCAATCCGGCCTGGGAACGAGCGCTGGGGTTCAGCCGAGAAGAGCTGTGTTCGAAACCCTTTATGGAGTTCGTGCATCCCGATGACCGTGCTCGTACACAAGTGGCCATGGAGCAACTTTCGCGCGGGCAGCCAGCCATCAACTTCGAGAATCGATATCGGTGCCGGGACGGGTCCCATCGATGGCTGACCTGGGTCACTCCTGCTCCGGACCGCGAGCCTCCGATACTGTACGGGGCGGCGCGCGATATTACTGAACTCAAGCAGATGGAAGAGGCGCTGCGGCGGGCCAACACTGAGTTGGAGCAGCGCGTAACTCAGCGGACGCACGAATTGGCGGCGACGAACGCCGCCCTTCGTGTCGCAGAATCATGGCAGCGCGCCTTGATCGACTCGATTCCGGGCATCGTGTGGGAACGCGATGCGCGGACCTGGAAGTTTTCGTTCGTCAGCCCTCAAGCCGAACGAGTACTCGGCTACCCTGTGCGGCACTGGCTCGACGAGCCGGACTTTTGGCGCACCCACATACATCCGGACGACCGAGACTGGGTGATGGCATATAGCCTCGCCTCTGTCCGGGAGAACCGCAGGTACTCGTTCGAATACCGGCTGATCGCAGCCAATGGGCGAACGGTGTGGGTCCAGGACATTGTGACGGTGGAGGTCGACGAACACGGGCCCGCCATTTTGCGAGGCATCATGGTGGACATCACCGAGCGGAAACAGGCAGAAGCAGCATTGCGCGAAAGCGAAGCGCGCTTCCGAAGTCTGTTCGAAGAAGTGCCGATCGCCTATCAATCGCTGGACATCGAGGGACGTTTTCTCGATGTCAATCAGGGGCTGTGTACCTTACTCGGATATTCCCCTGAGGAACTGCTGGGCAAGTCTTTCGAGGACTGCTGGCCCCCCGATGTGCGGGTGTTGTTTCCTGCTGGATTTCTCAGTTTTAAGCGAACCGGCCGAGCCACGAATCAGCTAAGACTCAGGAGAAAGGACGGGAAGGAAATCATCGTCATCCTTGAAGGACGTATCCAGCGCGACCCGATGGGAAACTTTCTGAGGACTCACTGTATTCTGACCGACATCACGGATCAAAAGCTGATCGAGGAAAACCTGCGTCGCTCAGAGCTCTTCATCACCTCCGTCCTTGAACATCTCCCCAATATGATATTTGTGAAGGATGCCAAGGATCTCCGTTTTGTCCGTTTCAATAAGGCCGGAGAAGAGTTGTTGGGCTATCGCCAGCATGAACTCTTGGGCAAGAACGACTACGACTACTTCCCGCAAGAGGAAGCCGACTTTTTCACCGCAAAGGATCGGCAAGTCCTACGGTCCGGTTGCATGTTGGATATTCCGGAGGAGCCCATTCAGACCAAAGCTAAGGGAGTGCGGTTTCTCCACACGAAAAAAATCCCGATCTGTGGCGCCGACGGGACGCCACAATACTTGCTGGGCATCTCGGAAGACATCACCGAGCGCAAACAGGCGCAGGAAGAGCGGGGGAGGCAAGAGCTCCTCGTCACACTCATGCTGAGCACGGGGCCTGGCTGTATTAAACGCATCGCGGCCGATGGGACGCTGCTCCAAATGAATTCGGCGGGTCTCAAACTGATCGAGGCGGACTGTGAGAAGGACGCCCTCGGCCTTTCGGTGTTCGATCTGGTGGTTCCGGAGCACCGAGCGGCATTTATGGAGATGCATCGAGACGTCGTCCATGGTTCTCCGCGTACACTCCAGTTTGAAATTGTGAGTCTGAAAGGCACCCGGCGGCGGATGGAAACCAATGGCGTTCCCTTCCAAAATCCCGTCAGTGCGCAGACGGAACACCTGGCTGTGACCCATGACATCACGGAGCGCTACCAGGCTGAAGAGGCCCTACGGGCAAGCGAAGAACAGCTTCGCAACGTGCTCGAAGAGCGGGAGCAGCTCTCCCAGGACCTCCATGACAATATCATCCAAAGCATCTATGCGACGGGCATGGGCCTTGAGGAATGTCGCTATCTCTTTCACGAAGATCCACAGGGGGCCGACAAGAAGTTAGAGCAGGCCGTCGCTAACTTAAATAGAGTTATTTCAGATGTGCGGATTTATATTATGTGGGACAAGTATGAGGAAATCACGGGACCACAGTTCTGTACGAAGCTGGCTGAGCTGGCCGTGACCATGGAGAGTATGCAGGGGATTCATTTTGCTCTCGATCTGGCTGTGGAGGCCGCTCAGCGTTTGACTCCTCGGGAAGCGCTGCATATCCTACACATTGTGCAGGAAGCGATGAGCAATAGCCTTCGTCACTCACAAAGCCGAAGGGGCCTCGTCTCTTTGCAGTTACAAGGCGGGCGCGTTCGTCTTGAAATCAGAGACGACGGTGTCGGGTTTAACCCTGAGGAGGCGCTCGGAAGGGGACACGGGTTACAGAATATGCGAGCACGTGCTCAGAAGCTTGGTGCGCCTCTTCAGATCGTCTCACAATCTGGATCAGGGGTTCAGATTCTCGTCGAACTCCCACTGGAGGATCAGCATGCTCGAGCAAGCAGTTAGACCGATTCGATTGCTCCTCGTGGACGACCATGAGGTTGTCCGCATGGGTCTTGGGACATTGTTCCACAGAGCGGGTACGGTGGAAGTCGTGGGCGAAGCCACTTCCGTCGTCTCTGCTGTTGCCGAGGCGATCCGTCTCAGACCTGACATCGTCCTCCTCGACCTCCGCTTGCCTGATGGCAGCGGCATTGAGGCATGCCGCGAGATTCGGGAGGCATGTCCCGAGTCACATGTCGTGTTTCTCACGTCTTTTGCGGATGAGAATGCGGTCCTGTCGACGACGTTTGCGGGCGCGAAAGGATACCTCTTGAAAACGATCGGGGGGACCGCATTGGTTCACGCCATTCAGGCCATAGCCGATGGGCACACCATTCTCGATCCTGCCGTCACGGAATCTGTGCTTGCTCGCATGCGATCCCTCGCAACCCCGGACCCCGACGGTCAAAGCACACCATTGTCTCCCCAAGAGCGGCGGATCTTGCCATTGGTGGCTGACGGGAAGACCAACAAGGAAATTGCCACCGCCCTCGGACTGAGCGACAAGACCATTAAAAGTTATCTGGCCAACATCTTTGATAAGCTGCAAGTCACCCGTCGCACGCAAGTCGTCGCGATGTTCGTCAAACACCATCCCTACTAGAGCCATTCGGCGGTAGTTGAGTAGCGCCGAAAGATATCAACAAGTACCGCTCCGCGCTGATACCGCTTTACCTATTTCTCACGGATACTGCTGAGCGTGGGGATCTGATTCCAGAGCATGGTATCGCGGGAAGGGAAGCGAAGACCGGCCTTGCTGGCAAGAGGAAGGAGTGGGGACCTCTAACATCAAAATGGGCAACTCTTTGCAAATCGTTCCTTCCAAACAGTACGACGCGACGCGTCTGGCTTTGGTGGAGGGACTCACGATAATTATTTTCCTTCTCGATCTGTTCTTCCCCTTGGGCTTTGAGATTTGGATGCTATATCTTTTCCCGATCTGGTTCACACTGCGTCCTCATTGGCAGGGAGTCAGTATCTTCCAGGCATCACTGTGTACCCTCTTAATCGTGGCTGGGTTCTATTGGTCACCCCCGGGCCACGTCACCCTGGCCGTGGCCAATCGCGCTGTGGGAGGGGCGACGCTGTGGGGAATGGTGCTGCTGGGGATCCGCCGTCAGCAGGCTGAGGACGCACTCCTGACGGCTCATAACGAGCTCGAACGACGCGTGCGTGAAGGAACCGCCGACTTAATACAAATCAATCAGGAACTGCAGGGGCAGGTCCGGGAACGTGTACGAGCGGAAGAGGCATTGCGGGAAAGTCGAGAAGAGTTTACCAGCGCCTTCCAGGATGCGTCGATCGGGATGGCACTCGTGGAGACGAATGGGCAATGGCGGCAGGTGAATCGCGCCTTGTGTGACATTGTCGGCTATACGGAGCAGGAGATGCTGGCCACGAATTTCCAGGCCATCACCCATCCGGATGATTTGGAAACGGATCTAGGTTATGCCAAGCAGCTACTCGCCGGTGAGATTCCGACCTATCATATGGAGAAACGCTACATTCACAAGCGCGGTGATATCGTCTGGATTCAGCTGGATGTGTCGCTGGTACATGACTCTGAGGGTCGACCAGTCTATTTCATTGCGCAGATTCAAAACGTGACCGATCGGAAACGGGTGGAGGCCGAGCTGCGTGAAAGTAGGGGGCGGCTTGAGGCGATTCTCAATAACAGTCCGACCTTGATCTTTCTTAAAGATATAGAGGGGCGCTATCTGCTGGTGAATCGGGAATTCGAAAAGGTCTTTCATCTCACCGGTCAAGACATTTTGGGCAAGACCGATGCGGAAATTTTCTCACCCATGCAGGCGAGCGTGTTTCGTGCGAACGACATCAAGGTCCTCCAAGCCAATGCACCGCTGCAGTGTGAAGAAATGGCCCTCCACGATGACGGTCCACATACCAGTATCGTCTTTAAATTCCCGTTACGTGACGGGACTGGGACTCCTTATGCCATCGGCGGCATCACCACGGACATCACGGATCGTAAGCAGATGGAGCATGCGTTACGCGAGAGTGAGGAGGACCTTCGCCGACTCCTCGAGGAGCGGGAACACCTGTCTCGAGACCTGCACGATAATATCATTCAGACCCTCTGCGCGGTCGGCATGGGGCTTGAGGAATGCCAACATCTGCTGCAAGAAAGCCCGGCAGCGGCGAAGCATCATTTGGTCCATGCTATTGCGGGATTGAACGGAGTGGTCCGGGATGTGCGAGGCCATCTTGTCAGCGAACACTCCGAGGCTCCGTCCAACGTCGGGTATGCGCAGAGGGAATTAACTCGCTTGATACAGATGGTTAAGAACGTACAAGGTCCTCTCTTTCGCATGACGGTGAAGGAGTCAGCCCTTACTGGCCTATCACAGGAGGTGGCACGACACGTGATATCGATTACACGTGAGGCAGTCAGCAACAGCCTGAAACATGCCGGCGCCTCCACAATTACCGTGTCGCTTCAGGAGGATGGCCCAACCTGGCGCTTGGCCATCGAAGATGACGGCGTGGGATTTGATCCCGAGAGCCGACGCTCACACGGCCATGGCTTGCGCAATATTGCCGCTCGAACCCAGCAGATCGGCGGAACACTCCAGGTAATATCGCAACCAATGCAGGGGACCCACATTCTCGTGCACTTTCCCGGAGGGAAATCTAATGTCCTTATCTGAGTCGACTCCTCACCCGATCCGTCTCTTGCTCGTGGACGACCATGAGGTCTTTCTCCTCGGATTGGAGACGCTCTTTAGCCGAGTGCCATCGATTCACGTGGTGGGAACAGCCAGTACAGCAGCCACCGCCCTTTCAGAAGCCCAACGGTTAACGCCCGATGTCATCTTGATGGACCTTCGCCTACCAGATGGGACAGGTGTCGAGAGCTGCCGAGAGATTCGAGCTGTCTGTCCCAACACGAAAGTCCTATTTCTTTCCTCGTACCAGGACGATGAAGCATTATTGGCCGCGACGTTTGCCGGAGCCAACGGGTATCTTCTGAAACAGATTGACCATGTCGCGCTTACCGCTGCCGTGGAGGCTGTGGCGAAAGGGCAGTCCGTAGTGGACCCACAGATGACGGCAGCCGTCCTTGACCGCATGCGTACGCTATCCACATCCTCCGAGAAGGATGCGCCCATGGCGTTATCACCTCAGCAGAAACGGGTGCTGGCCTTATTGGCCGAGGGAAAAACCAATAAAGAAATCGCCCAGGCCCTCGAGTTGGCAGACAAGACCGTCACAAATTATGTCCGGCATATTTTCCAAAAGCTTCGAGTAACTCGCCGTTCCCAAGCGACCGCGTACTATCTCCGCCATTCGCCGGATAGAGCAAAACTCCCCTAATGCCCTAGAGCGAAATTGGTTGCCTCTTTAGCACCTTCTGCTACTAGCCTGCGCGCGATTATCTGCTATTGATAAACAGTGGGCGTCATTTAGCATCGTCTGCTATCCGCTGCTGTCAGTTCCGGTCATACCGCAGTGTGGGATTACAACTGGAGGTGAAGACATGGCCAGGATTCTTATCGTTGATAACGAATCAATGGTGCTGAGTTTGTTCGAGTCACTACTCACACCTCTAGGGCATGAGGTTTTGACAGCATCGAGCGGGCGAATGGGCGTGGAAGTCTACCAACGACATCGACCAACCGCGACCATCCTCGAGCTCAATCTCCCGGACATAAACGGAGTCGAGGTGCTCACACAGATTCGTGCAGTCAATCCGCACGCGCCGGTCCTGATCTGGACAGTGGCTGACACGAAGGGCTTAGAACAAGAGGCTCGACACCGGAGGGTGACGGAATTCCTGATCAAGGGATTTTCACCACACGAACTTAGCGCCGCATTACAGGGGTGTTGACGAAGAATTGCCGCGTGGGCTGATGCACGAGGCTGAACGATGCCATCCCACTCTGGCAGGCTGTGGGAACACTGATGCCGCGAATTCTCATTATTGATGACGAGCCGCTGGTCCGTACAGTGCTTCGAAGTCTCCTCGAACGAGAGGGGTATACCGTCATGGAGGCATCGAACGGGCGAGCTGGGCTTGCCCTCTGGCGCCATACCCCAAGTGACCTCGTGCTCACTGACATGTTCATGCCTCACCAAGACGGCATTGAAGTGATTGTGCAACTCACACGTATCTGGCCTCAGGCCAAGATCATTGCCATGACCGGCGGGGCCAAGAACGGTGACTTTACGTCCACGGTGGCTTCGGCCGCCCTTCGGCTCGGAGCCCAGCACATTCTTATGAAACCGTTTACCAAGCGGACGCTACTCGCCGCCGTCTCAGCGGGGCTCAATCACAGGAAGGAAACAAGAGATGAGACGAAGGGTTCCGAGCAGAGACTACCCGTTCTTTTGCAAGGGATGCAATAAACCAATGGTAGTCGACGCGCTTCCGCGTCGAGTTGCGATGTTCCTTTTGTACGACCAGCTCATTCGTGACGGGACTGTGCTCGGTCGTTCCATGAAGGCGATAGCGTACGCAGTGACACGCTAGGTAAGAAGGTGTGTATCTGGAATTGTTGATTCGTCTTCTCGGTCAGATCCCACCCTTGCCCGTAGAATTTGCCGTGATTCAATTGGGCCGCAGAACCTGTATTTGGCCTTGAATTCACCGGATTGCCGATGAACACCAATCACGGCTTCATTATGTGCAGGATCTTGAGGAAAGACTGAGGACCGAGGCGCCAACGATATTACAGGAAGCTGTGATGCAGCATGATTTGTTCGGGTGCTGACGACATGAGCTGGCAGGACTCAGTATCACAGGGTGTACGAAGAACCTTGTGTCCCATGATCGTGCAGGCGCTGGTGCTGGTCAGCACCCTGACTTCCCAGGTGTCCTGGGGACAGGCCGAGCCTGAGCGTCGGGAGCAGGTCATCCCTATTTTGGCGGCCACGACCGGGGAGGGTGCTATCGGGACAGTCGTCTATGTCCTCGTCGCATTTGAGGATCGAATGGATCAGTCCGAGCTGCAGGTGACCTTTCACACCGCACCGGGCCGCTTTTCTCGTCTCGCGCAGACCGCGATTCAAGCGGCCATTTTGCATGCAGCCCAATCGCTCAATCTGTCGCCGGATTCCTGGAATGTGGCCCTGACCGTTCCCTATCCCGATCTGACCATTGGCGGCGACAGTCTATCCGGGATGGTGGCGCTCACGGTCGCGGCACTTGCCCAGGGCCATCCGGTGTCCTCGCATACGGTCTTAACGGGTACCATTACTTCCGACGGTTCGATTGCGCCCGTCGGAGCCGTGTCTCTGAAGCTTGCGGCAGCCGATGCAGCCAATATCCGACGGGTTCTCATCTCCACTCAACAAAGGGCCGCGGAGCGCCCTGGAGCGGAGTCCTCATCCATGCAGGTGTTGCCCATTCGATCGATCAGGGAAGCCATTCAGACCGTTACAGACATAACCCCATAGGAATTGTTTGGTGCCTTTCCCCTCAAGGCTTCGAGGCGGAGATGACCTCTGACTCGGAGTGAGGGGAAGTAGAAAGCCGTACGAGACCGCATTTTGCCGACAATGACTTGCGCTCAGACCGGACTTCCAGGGATCACTGAAAAGTTATTTCCGTTGGCCCATCCGTTCCTCCACACCCCTCCTCCAGGATCTTCTCTTGGCTCAAGGAATGCGCTTCGTTATTTTCGAAGGTCTCGGGTATGGCGAGGAAGCTCAGCGCTGGTCCTGATAGTCACGTGGATTAGCAGAAATGTAGGCGGCTGCTTACAGACACGATCTCTATTCTTCTGTATAAACCATTTCCTTATTGCCGCGTCTCGGGCCTGCTCGGGAAGTTGGACTGGTCGGAGGCATGGTATGCCCGACACAATACATATCTCATGCTCGAGCCATTCGCAGAGCTCGAGGAGCACTCCCGAAGCACGGAGCACAATAAGCATGGTCGATCAGATTGTTATTAAGAGTCACCTCCTCATGATCCAGCCGGCCTAGGTCGCATGCACCGAGCTCAATGAACAGACACAATCGTGAAGTCAAACCCAGCGCTACCAGGGGGGCCCGGGTGAAAGACGCGTTAATCGTAGACGACCATCCCATTGTCCGGGCAGCCATCAAAGACTTACTGGAAAAGTCGTTCCCTGACATTCGGGTCACTGAATTTGACGGAAGCACTTCAGTAGTGAATAAGATTTGTGGAGGCAATTGGGCGTTTGTGGTCCTCGATATTAATCTGCCCAAGAAAAATGGTCTCGACATATTGAAAGCGGTTAAGGCCACCGGGAATCATACCCCGATAGTTGTGTTCAGCCTTTATGCGGAGGAGCACTACGCAGCCCGTGCATTACGTGCGGGTGCCAAGGCGTATATCTCGAAAAACCGTGCATCGCTCGACCTGGTGAACGCCATCGCCACGCTCCTGAAAGGGGGCCGGGTGAAGCTCTGTCCCTCCGTGATCGCGCCTCGGCCCGTCCTGTCGGACCGCGAAATCCAGGTCCTTTCGCTCTTGACTAAGGGGATGTCACGGAAGGAAGTAGCCCAGACGCTCAACATTCATGAAAAAACTGTCAGCAGCTATCGCGCACGGATACTCGTGAAACTGAATGCGCGCACCCTGGTAGATCTCATTCACTACGCAACGGAAGAAGGGTTCGTCGACTGAGGGTGAGTGAACGACGGTTGAATGTTGGCACACTTTGTTCCATGAGAAGTGCGCGCCTTGGCGAGACTGGGTTTTGAGGCATTACACGTCGGCATAAGTCACTCTTGGAAGTCTGGACCGGGTTACAAATCTCTGCGATGTACCGTGACACCAGCGTGACAGAACGCATAGATTTTACAGCATTGGTGAGAATTCATAGAATCGGGGATCGGGATTTTTCCGTTCACAACGATTGGAAAATACAGAATAAAGTGGGAAGACCGCCCAATTGAGTGTTTGCGATATTTGCCTCTGACTATCCCTCTCAAGGCTTAAACACGGGTTCAAATCCCGTTGGGACCACCAACACTAAGCTCGCATGGCTCAGAGCTATTAATAGAAGTACATCGCGCTGAGATCACCTCTCCTGGGAGATCCACGTACGATCACTGCCAGTGAGGCAGGCCGCTTTCCTGAGTACCGTCGTAGAGATCGCTGAACCCACGTCGCGTGCTTCCAAGATTGTGTCGATCCTGCACCACCGTCTTATTCTCGTCAATGATGGTGGTTCGATGAACAGGTCATGCGTACTGACGCAGCAGGATGCAGCGTCAGTCTGTCGTGGCCCAACTTCGTTGACGCCTCTACCATTGGTTGTGTATAAAGAATGCGCCGTTTCTCCATTCACTTCAATGGCAGGTAGACGCTCGTATGGGTACGCGTGAATTTCACGATGGGGCGAAAGACGGCCTGGAAGCACTTGAGCCTCTAGACCCGGAACAGATCAGGTCCTTCGACGACTTGCTGACCGCCATGCGAAAGACGGCCTTCGAGGGACGGCGCTTGGGGGAAGCCTACGAAGTGCTCTGGGCCATGATCGAGGATCCCGACTGCTTCGTGGTGTTGACGCTGGCAGGGGCGATGACCATTGCCAAGATGGGTAAGATCATCAGCGCAATGATCGATCATGGGATGGTGCAAGG
>Ga0134122_10004113_pt1 | contig 10787 bp, 9 predicted proteins | sample KB302_FD_96461 | JGI IMG/M metagenome (GOLD analysis project Ga0134122, IMG submission 96461) | Terrestrial soil microbial communities without Nitrogen fertilizer from Kellogg Biological Station, Michigan, USA - KB3-0-2 | ecosystem: Environmental > Terrestrial > Soil > Unclassified ... | reverse complement strand
GTGGAGATCGGCGCGGGCGGCGGCTCCATCGCCCGCGCCGCGCTCGGCGTGATCGCGGTCGGCCCGGAGAGCGCCTCGTCGACGCCGGGCCCGGTCTGTTACGCGCGCGGCGGCACCGAGCCGACGGTGACCGACGCCAACGTCGCGCTCGGCTACCTGAACCCCGACTACTTCGCGGGCGGCAGCATGCGCCTGCACCTCGGCGGCGCCGCGCGCGCCATCGAGGAGCGCGTCGGCGGCCCGCTCGGTCTGTCGCTGGACGAGGCGGCGTGGGGCATTCACACGATCGTGAACACGAACATGGAGCTGGCCACGCGCGTGGTGTCGATCGAGCGCGGCCGCGATCCGCGCGGGCTCACGCTGGTGGCCTTCGGCGGCAGCGGGCCGGTGCACGGCTGCCGGCTGGCCCAGGCTCTCGGCATCCCCCGCGTGATCCTGCCGGCCGCTGCCGGCGTGACCGCCGCCATCGGCCTGCTCGCCGCCGAGGTCCGCTTCGACGTCGCGCGCACCTACGTGCGCCGCCTCGACGCGCTGGAGCCCGCGCAGCTCGACGCGATGTACGCGGAGATGGCCGGGCAGGCCATGGACGTGGTGCGGGAATCCGCGAGCAGCGGCGCCATCACGGTCACGCGCTCCGTGGACGCGCGCTACGTCGGCCAGGGCTTCGAGCTGACGGTGCCGGTGCCGCACGGCCCGCTCGACGCCGCCGCGCTCGGCCGCGTGCGCGCGGCGTTCGACGAGATCTACGCCGCGCGCTACGGCTACGCGCAGCCGCGCGAGCCGGTCGAGGTGGTGACGTGGAAGCTGTCGGCCGTGGGCGGGACCACACGCGTGAGCCTGGCCAAGGCCTCCGACACGCCGGTGCCGGGCGGCCTCAAGGGGCGCCGCCGTGCGTATTTTCCGGAGACGGGCGGCTGGGTCGACTGCCCGGTGTGGGACCGCTACAAGCTCGCGGCCGGCCAGCAGATCGCCGGGCCCGCCATCGTCGAGGAGCGCGAGTCCACGTCCGTGCTGCCGCCCTCCACCGTCGCCATGGTCGACGAGTACGCCAACTTGATCGTGGAAATATGATGGAGCCACGCCGCTTCTCGAACAGGCCACCCGCGGAGCGAGCCGGGCAAGCGCCACCCGCTCCAATAGACCCCATCACGCTCGGCGTCGTGTGGGGCGCGCTGCAGTCGATCGCCGTCGAGGTCGGCACCACGGTGCACAAGACGGCGTACTCCGAGCAGGCGCGCGAGGGCCAGGACTTCTCGGTCGCGGTGTTCGACCCCGAGGGCCGGATGGTCGCGCAGGGGCCGTACTCGCCGGGCCACATGGGCGCGATGTCGGCGGCGGTGCGCAACGCGCTGGCCGCGCATCCGGTGGAGACGCTGCGGCCGGGCGATGCCATCCTCCTGAACGATCCGCTGCTGGGCTCGGGGCACTTTCCCGACTTCTTCGTCACGCAGCCGGCGTTCCACGAGGGCGCGCTGCTGGGCTTCGTCGTCAACATCGTGCACCAGACCGACGTCGGCGGCTCGCGCCCCGGCAGCCAGGGCGTGGAGGGCATCTTCGACTACTTCCAGGAAGGGCTGCGCATCCCGCCCACCAAGGTCTGGCGCGAGTACCAGGAAGACGCCGGGGTCGTTGGCATCATCGCGGCCAACACGCGCACGCCGGACAAGGTGCTCGGCGACCTGCGCGCCCAGCGCAGCGCCCTTCGGGTGGGCGAGCTGCGGCTGCTCGAGCTGGCCCAGCGCTACGGACGAGACACCGTGCGGGCGGCGATGGGTGACATCATCGCGCGCAGCGAGGCGAGCGTGCGCGCGGCGATCGCCGAGATCCCCGACGGCGTATACACGTTCGAGGATTTCCTGGACGATTACGGGCCCGGGACCGCGCCGCTGCGCGTCTACGTCACCGTGACCGTGGCCGGCGACGGCGTGACGATCGACTACGCGGGCTCGAGTCCCCAGACGCCGTCGGGCATGAACTCCTACATCAACTACACGCGCTCGTACTCGTACGCGGCGATCAAGTGCCTGACCGATCCGCTCGGGCCCATGAACGAGGGCGCGCTGCGGCCGGTCACGGTGACCGCGCCCGAGGGCTCGTTCCTCAACCCGCGGCCGCCCGCGGGCGGCGGCCCGCGCGCGATCATCTCCTATCGCGTGTTCGAGTCCGTGCTGGGCGCGCTGGCGCCGGCCCTGCCCGGGCGGGTGACCGCGGCGGCGTCCCACTTCGCCAATCCCACGTTCGGCGGCTGGGATCGCGCCCGCAACCGGCGCTTCGTGGCCTACGAGCTGGTGATCTCCGGCACGGGCGCCCGCGCCGGGCGCGACGGCTGCGAGGGCATGGGCTGGGCGTTCAACGCCTCGAACATCCCGGTGGAAGCGCAGGAAGCGGCGCAGCCCATCGTGGTCGAGCACTTCGGCTTCCTGCGCGACTCGGCGGGCGCCGGCGCGTTCCGCGGCGGCTGCGGCATCCGGCGTGACCTGCGCTTCCTGGCCGACGAGGGCAAGCTGACGAATCTCTCCGAGCGCCAGCGCTTCGCGCCGTACGGCCTCTTCGGCGGCCAGCCCGGCCGCCTCGCGCGGACCGTCATCAATCCCGGGCCGGACGAGCAGGTGGTCCACGGCAAGCAGTCGCGGGAGTTCGCGCATGGCGACGTCATCTCGTTCCAGCAGTCGGGCGCGGGCGGCTACGGGGATCCGTTCGCGCGCGACCCCGCGCTGGTGCTGGAGGACGTGCTGGACGACTACGTGTCGATCGAGATGGCGCGCGAGGCGTACGGCGTGGTGATCGTGGGAGAGCAGATCGACGCGCGCGCCACCGCCGTGCTGCGCGCGAGCCGGAGGGGCTCGAGGGGAACCCTCGTGGGTTCCCCTCCAACAGGACGGCCGTGATCACGTTCACGCCCGAGCAGGAAGAGTTCCGCCGCACGGTGGCGCGCTTCGTGGACGCCGAGGTGGCGCCGCAGGCGGACGCGCTCGACGAGCGCGGCGAGTTCCCACGCGAGCTCTTCAAGCGCCTCGGCGCGCAGGGCTGGCTCGGCCTGCGCTACCCCGAGCGCTATGGCGGCGCCGACGCCGACATGGTGACGTACTGCCTCCTCGCCGAGGAGCTGGCGCGCGGCTCCCTGTCGCTGGCGGCGGCGGCGATGATGCAATCGCTGATGGGGACCTACTTCGTCTACAAGTACGGCTCGGAGGCGCTGCGCCAGACGTACCTGGCGCCGGCGCTGCGCGGCGACCTCGTGGCCACCTTCGCGCTCACCGAGCCCGACGCCGGCTCCGACGTGGCCAACATCTCCACGCGCGCCGAGCGGCGCGGCGATCGCTGGGTGCTGCGGGGGACCAAGACGTGGGTGACGAGCGCGCCCGTGGCCGACATGCTGACGGTGGCGGCCAAGACGTCCGCCGACCGCGGGATGAAGAACATCGCGCTCTTCCTGGTGGACCGCCACGCCATGCGCGGCGTGACGCTCGGCAAGCCGATCGACAAGATCGCGGTGCGGGCCTCGGTCACCGGCGAGATCGTGCTGCAGGACGTCGAGGTCCCGCACGAGCACCTGCTGGGCGGCGAGACCGGCGGCGTGGAGTCCATCGGCGGGATCCTCGCCGAGATCCGCATCATGACGGCGGCGCTCTCGGTCGGCCTCATGCGCGCCGCCTACGACGCCGCGCGTGCGTACGCGCGCCAGCGCACGGCCTTCGGCAAGCCGATCGGCGAGCACCAGGCCATCGGCTTCAAGCTGGCCGACATGCTGACCTCGCTGCAGGCCGCCGCGCTCATGACCTACCAGGCCGCCGCGCGGCTGGACGCCGGACGGCCGATCGGGCGCGAGGCGGCGATGGCCAAGCTCTTCGCCTCCGAGGCGGCGGTGCGCGTCACTGACGAGGCCGCGCGGGTGTTCGGCTCCTACGGCCTGGCCACCGAATACCCGGCGCAGCGCTACTTCCGCGACGCGCGCTTCCTGCTGCCGGGCGGCGGGACCTCGGAGATCCTGCGCATCGTGATCGGGCGCGAGCTCGACTGGGACCGCGGAGGCGCCTTCGCATGAGCGAGGCGCCCACGCCGCTGCTCGCGGCCGTGTATCGTGGCAAGGCGGACGAGATCGCCGCCGCGCTGGGGGGCCGCCCGGCGCCCACGGTGTTCGAGGCGGCCGCGCTCGGCGACGCCGCTCGCGTCCGCGCGCTGGCGGCCGCCGACGCCGGGGCGGTGGCGCAGCGCGGCCCCGACGGCTGGCCGCCGCTGCACCTGGCCGCGCATTTCGGCCACGGGGATGCGGTGGACGCGCTGCTCGGCGCGAGGGCGGACGTGCACGCGCGCTCGACGAACTCGGAGGGCAACATGGCGCTGCACGCGGCGATGGCGGGGCGCGCCACGGCGCGCATCATCAGCCGGCTGCTGGCGAGCGGCGCCGACGTGAACGCGAAGGCAGCGGGCGGCCACACGGCGCTGCACGAGGCGGCCTTCCGGGGGAACCTGGAGCTCGCGCAATTGCTGCTGGCGCACGGGGCGGACGCCGCCGCGCGCAACGACGACGGCCACACGCCGCTCGACCTCGCGCAGGCCCAGGGCCACGCGACACTCGCGCGGCGGCTGCGAGGGGAGCTGCCATGAGGAAGGTCGCGCTGATCGGAGCGGGCGTGTCGAAGTTCGGCGTCCGCAAAGCGTCGTATCGCGATCTCATCTGGGAAGCGGGCAAGGCGTGCTTCGACTCCATCCCCGGCGTGAAGCCGAAGGATCTCGAGGGCCTCGTCGTCGGCTCGGTGATGCCGGAGCGGACGGCATTCCAGAGCCACATCTCGTCGCTGGCCGCCGAGGCGCTCGGCATCAAGCCCAGCGCGCTGAGCGCGCGCACCGAGCACATGTGCGCCTCCGGCACCGTCGGCATCCGCTACGCCTACGCGTTCATCGCCGCCGGGCTGGCCGACCTCGTCATGGTGCTCGGCGTCGAGAAGCTGAACCAGCCGAGCGGCGAGGAAGCCATCCTCAACATGGGCACCGGGGTCGACCGCGAGTGGGAAGCGGCGTTCGGCCTCACGGCGCCGCCGTGCTTCGCGCTGGCCGCCCAGCGCCACATGGCGGAGTACGGCACCACGGAGGAGCAGCTCGCGCGCGTGGGCGTCAAGAACCACACCCACGCGTCGAAGAATCCCAACGCACACTTCACCAAGGGCGCCACGCTCGAGCAGGTGCTCGGCTCGCGGATGATCGCCAGCCCCCTGCGTCTGTTCATGTGCTCACCGATCACCGACGGCGCCGCCGCCGTGATCGTGGCGAGCGAGGAGCGCGCGCGGGCGCTCACCGACCGCCCCGTGTGGATTCGCGGCACCGGCCAGGCGCTCGACGGCTTCCAACTCACCTCGCTGCACGAGGACTACGCGCACTGGCCCGCGCTCAAGCGGGCGGGGGAGGCCGCCTACCGGATGGCGGGCATCGGGCCGGCCGACGTGGACCTGGCCGAGGTCCACGACTGCTTCGCGATCGCCGAAATGATCGCGTACGAGGAGCTGGGGTTCTGCAAGAAGGGCGAGGCCGGCGCGTTCGCCGCCGCCGGGCTCAGTGACTACGGCGGCGACGTCGTGGTGAACCCGCGCGGCGGACTCATCGGCTGCGGCCATCCGCTCGGCGCCACCGGCGTCGCGCAGGCCGCCGAGGCCTTCGTCCAGCTCCGCGGCGAGGCCGCCGCCCGCCAGGTCCCCGACGCCGAGATCGCCCTGACCCACAACAACTCCGGCATGGGCGAACACGTGGTGATGATCTACGGGAAGGACCCGGCGTGAACGAGACCGTCGCGATTCTCGGCGCCGGGCGCATCGGCCGGCAGATCGCGCTGGCGTTCGCTATCGGCGGCTGCCGCGTGTGGCTCATCGACCTCAAAGAGCAGCGCTCGGTGGCGGATGCCGAGCGCACGCTGGCCGACGCGCGCCGCGAGATGACGCGCGACGCCGGTCTCATGGTGGACGAGCGCGTGCTCGACGAGGCGGCGGCCGGCGCCGCCCTCGCGCGCATCGAGGACCGCGTGGGCCTGGGCTCGCTGGAAGACTGCAGCTTCGTGCAGGAGGCGCTGCCCGAGTCGGTGCCGCTCAAGCGCGCGGCGCTCGAGCGGCTCGGCGCCGTGGTGGCCGACGACGCGATCGTGGCGTCGGGCTCGTCGACGATCTCGCCCTCGCACCTGGCCGACGCGATTCCGCATCCCGAGCGCTTCCTCGTCGCGCACTGGCTGAACCCCGCCCACATCATCCCGCTGGTGGACGTGGTCCCCGGACCGGCCACCGCGCGCGCCACCGTCGAGCGCACGCGCGCGCTGCTCGAGGCGCTCGGCAAGGTGCCGGTCACCTGCAAGGACTCGCCGGGCTTCATCGGTCCGCGCCTGCAGGTGCTGCTGATGAACGAGGCGGTGCGGCTCGTGGAGGAGGGCGTGGCCACCCCCGAGGACGTGGACCGCGCGTTCCGCAGCGGCATGGGCTTCCGCTACGCCTCGATCGGCATCTTCGAGTTCATCGACTGGGGCGGCGTGGACATCCTCTACCGCGCCGGGCGCTACATGACCGAGGCGATGGGCGACGCGCGCTTCAAGCCGCCCAAGCTCGTCGAGCAGAAGATGGCCTGGAACGAGCTGGGCCCCAAGACCGGGCGCGGCTTCTTCGACTACTCCGGCGACCGGCGCGAGGCCTTCGAGACGGAGAAGGTGCGCGCGCTGCTGCGGCGCCTGCGGCTGGAGCGCGAGGCGTGATCCTCATCGAGCACGCGACCGTCATCACGGTGGACGCCGGGCGGCGCATCCTCACCGACGGCTCCATCCTCATCGACGGGCGCGACATCGTGGACGTGGGCACCGCCGCCTCCGTGCGGCCCGCGCGCCGGCCGGATCGCATCATCAACGGCCGGCGCCGCGTGGTCACACCGGGCTTCGTCGACACGCACGTGCACCTCACCGAGCACCTGAGCCGCGGCCTCATGCTCGACGACGTGCCGGTGCCGCGCTACCTGCCCGACTGGCTGCTGCCGCTCTACTCGACGGTGACACCGGAGGAGGAGCAGGCCGCGGCGCAGCTCGCCTGCGTGGAGATGATCCGTACCGGCACCACCACCTTCTGCGAGGCGGGCACGCTCTTCGACGTGCCGGCGGTGGCCGACGCCGTCGAGCAGATCGGGATGCGCGCGGTGCTCGGCCGCTGGACGTGGGACGTCGAGGGGCAGGACGGGCGCATGAAGCAGACGACCGACGAGGCGCTCGGCCGCACCGCGGACGTGCTGGCCAAGGTCCACGGCCGAGCGGGCGGGCGCATCGGCGCCTGGCCGCTCCTGCTGGGCTTCGGCACCTGCTCGCCGACGCTCATGCGCGGCGCCCGCGACCTCGCCGCCGCGCACGGCGTGGGCTGGGGGATGATGAATCTCGCCCTCCATCCGCGCCTGCGCACGCGCGACACCCTCACCGTCGAGCGGCTGGAGGCGCTGGAGCTGCTCGGGCCCGAGACGAAGCTCGCCCACATGCTCTACGTGGGCGACGACGACATCGCGCGCCTGGCGCTGCACCGCGTGAAGATCGCGCACTGCCCGACGGCCGCGCTCAAGCACACCAAGGGCCTGGCCGCCCACGGCCGCTTCCCCGAGATGGTGGACGCCGGCGTGTGCGTCTCCCTCGGCGGCGACAGCGCGAACGGCTCCAACCACTTCGACATGCTGCGGCTGATGTACCTGGCGGCGACGGTCTTCAAGGACGCGCGGCTCGACGTGGGGGTGCTGCCGGCCGAGCGCGCGCTCGAGATGGCCACCATCAAGGGAGCCGAGGCGCTGCTGCTCGAGCGCCAGGTGGGCTCCATCGAGCCCGGCAAGCGCGCCGACCTGGTCCTCTTCGACGCCGACACGCCGGAGTGGCGGCCGCTGCTCAACCCCGTCAACAACCTCGTCTACGCGGCCAGCGGCGCCAGCGTGCGTACCGTGCTCATCGACGGGCGCGTGGTGCTCGACGAGGGACGCCTGACCATGCTGGACGAGCGCGCGCTCTACGAGCGCGTCGAGCGGCTGAGCCGCGAGCACATCCGGCGCGCGAAGGTGCCGATCAACTCCACGTGGCCGGTGATCCCGTGACCTACTTCCGCGCGACCGATCCGTTTCCGCTGGAGTCGGCGGACTACACCAAGCTGCACGAGTTCTATGCGCGGCTGGCCTCGGGCCGGCTCAGCACCACGCGCTGCACCGGCTGCGGCCACACCGACTGGCCGCCGCGCGGGTTCTGCCCGGAGTGCGCGGGGGACACCTTCGAGTGGGTCGACTTGCCGACCGAGGGCACCGTGCACGCATTCACGGCGCAGGACACCGGGCTGCCCGCGGGCTTCGAGGGGCCGCGCGTGTTCGCGATCGTGAAGGTCGGCGCGCACCGGATCTTCTCGATCGTGCTCGACGCCGATCCGGCGCATGTCACGATCGGCCAGCGCGTGCGGCTGAAGCCGCTCGCGGTCGCCGCCGATCCCAAGGGCAATCCACGATGGCTGCCGGCGTTCACACCCTCGGTGTGATCTCGGACACGCACGGCCTCGTGCGCCCGGAGGCGCTGGCTGCGCTCGCCGGTGTCGAGCGCATCGTGCACGCGGGCGACATCGGCGACCAGGCCGTGCTCGACGCGCTGGCGCGCGTGGCCCCGGTGACGGCCGTGCGCGGCAACAACGACCGCGGGCGCTGGGCCTCCGACCTCCCGGTGACCGAGGTCGTCGAGGTGGGCGGCGTGTTGCTCTACCTGCTGCACGACCTGCACGAGCTCGACCTCGAGCCGCGCGCGGCCGGCTTCGCCGCCGTGATCAGCGGCCACAGCCACCAGCCGCGCCTCGAGGACAAGGACGGTGTGCTCTACCTGAACCCGGGTAGCGCCGGCCCCCGGCGCTTCAAGCTGCCGATCTCGCTGGCCAGGCTGAAAATTGCCAGGGGCCGCGTGAACGCCGAGCTGGTCACGCTGCAGTCCTTCGTATGAAAGTCCTCATCGCCAAGCCCGGGCTCGACGGCCACGATCGCGGCGCCAAGGTCGTAGCCCACGCGCTGCGCGACGCCGGCGTGGAGGTGGTCTACTCCGGGCTCAAGCGCACGCCGGAGGAGATCGTGCAGGAGGCGATTCAGGAGGACGTGGACGTCGTGGGGCTCTCGGTGCTCTCCGGCGCCCACGTGCCGCTGTCCCGGCGCGTGCTCGACGGCCTGCGAGCGCAGGGCGCCGGCGACATCCGCGTGATCGTCGGCGGGATCATCCCGCCCAAGGACGTCGATGCGCTGCGGGCGCTCGGCGTGGCGCGCGTGTTCCCGATGGGCACGCCGCTGCCCGACATCGTGAAGTTCTTCCAGGAGGCGAAGGCATGAGGGACGTGAGACTGCACGCCGACATCCCCGTGAAGCCGGTCTATGGCCCCGAGGACCTGGCCGGGCGTGATCCCGCGCGTGACATCGGCCAGCCGGGCGAGTACCCCTTCACGCGCGGCATCCATCGCCACATGTACCGCGATCGCCTGTGGACCATGCGCCAGTACATCGGCTTCGGCACGCCGGCCGAGACGAACGCGCGCTTCAAGTACCTGATGGCGCACGGCCAGGACGCGCTCAACGTCGCCTTCGATTTGCCCACGCAGCTCGGTCTGGACTCGGACGATCCGCGCGCGGACGGCGAGGTGGGACGGGTGGGTATGGCCATCGACACGCTGGCCGACATGGAGGAGGCCTTCGCCGGCATCCCGCTCGACCGCGTGAGCGTGTCGCTGACCATCAACGGCATGGCGGCGCCGATCACCGCCATGTACTACGCGGTCGCCGAGAAGCAGGGCGCGGCGCCCGAGCGCGTGGTGACCACGCCGCAGAACGACATCCTCAAGGAGTTCGTGGCGCGCGGCACGTGGATCTACCCGGTCGACCCCTCGCTGCGCCTCGTCGGCGATCTCATCGAGTTCTCGGCGATGCGCTATCCGCGCTCGAACCCGGTCTCGGTGTGCGGCTATCACATCCGCGAGGCCGGCTGCACGACGGCCCAGGAGATGGCCTACGGGCTCGCCATCGCCGCTGCTTACATCGACATGATGGTGAAGCGCGGGATGGCCGTGGACGACTTTGCCCCGCGCGTGTCGTTCAACTTCACCTGCTGGGGCAAGATCTTTGAGGAGACCGCCAAGTTCCGCGCCGGCCGCCGCCTCTACGCGCGCATGGTGCGCGAGCGCTTCGGTGCCACGAACCCGAAATCCTGCATGTTCCGCTCGCTCATCGGCGGGGGCGGCTCGGCCTTCACCGTGCAGGAGCCGGAGAACAACATCGTGCGCGGCGCCTACATCGCGCTGGCCGCCGCGCTGAGCGGCGCCCAGACCATGGCGCTGCCGACCTACGACGAGGCGTACACGATCCCCTCGGCCAAGGCCCAGCTCATCGCGCTGCGCACCATGCAGATCTGCGCCGAGGAGTCCGGCGCCGCCGATACCGCCGATCCGCTGGCCGGCTCCTACTACGTGGAGGCGCTCACCAATCAGATGGAGGAGAAGATCCTCGAGGAGCTGGCCGCCGTCGAGCGCATGGGCGGCATCGTGGAAGCGGTGAAGACCGGCGCGCTGCAGGCCGAGGTGGCGCGCCAGGCCTATCTCTTCGAGCAGAAGCTCGTGTCGGGGGAGATCCCGAAGGTGGGCGTCAACACCCACGTGGGCGAGCGCGCGGCCGAGGCCGATCGCGAGGTCGAGCTGTACGCGTTCGATCCGAGCGTAGCGGCGACGCAGGTCGCCAAGCTCGCGAAGATTCGCGGCGAGCGTGACGAGCGCGCGGCGCAGGCCGCGCTG
>Ga0134122_10004110_pt1 | contig 10789 bp, 23 predicted proteins | sample KB302_FD_96461 | JGI IMG/M metagenome (GOLD analysis project Ga0134122, IMG submission 96461) | Terrestrial soil microbial communities without Nitrogen fertilizer from Kellogg Biological Station, Michigan, USA - KB3-0-2 | ecosystem: Environmental > Terrestrial > Soil > Unclassified ... | reverse complement strand
ACACCAAGCGAAAGACAAGAAATAATTACATATCTTAGAAACGACGTAATGGCTACAAAGGGAATGTTCGATAAGCTTTGGCAATATTGGGTTCCTTTTACAGACATGCTTGATTATGTAAACATAATGAATCTATCATGGATTAAAAGTTCTATTGCTTCTTTGATATATAAATCTGCATGTTTTGATATGGGTACAGAACCCACGTATTCAGATCGGCCAGGTGGTAAAGAAGAAATGGGAGGTCGTGTATTGCTTCCTAAATATGAAGAAGTAAGTAATGCTTGGTATATTGACTTTACTTCTCTTTATCCGCATATTATGTGCTTATTTAATTTATTTTCTGAAACAGATGAAAATAATGTTGTTGCATGGCATGGGAATAATGTATTTAAAGTAAAAGGATATTACGATATTTCTGCTGAAAATTCTTTATCTAAAATTGTTCAAAAGAAATTAAAAGATCGTGCTGAAATTAAATCATCAAATCCAAATGACCCAATGGTGTATACTTTAAAAATTTGGTTGAATGGTTTTTATGGTGCAGCGAGATCAGCTATATTTGAAAAGATTCATACTGAAAATATTGGATGGGATACTTGCTGGTTAGGTCAACAGATTCACGAATTAACAGAAAATATGATGAAAGAATTCGGTTTTGAATCTGTATATGGAGATACAGATAGTTTAATGGTGAAAGCTCTTGACCCACAATTTAATAATAAGGAATATGTAGAACAGTGTTTAAAAAAGATTGTTAGAAAAATCTTTCTTAATGCTCCATTTCCTATTAATACATTTAATATAAAAATTGAAGATTATCTTCATTATGTTTTATTTCCTTTTTCCGACCATGCTATTGTTGATGAAGTGACAGGTAAAAATATTAAAGAGAAAAATAGACTTGTTAAAGAAAGAAAAGGCCGTAAGAAAAATTATCTTTATTTACATGAAAAGAATGGAAAACTTGATATAAAAATTACAGGTTTTCCTATTATTAAGGATAATGCCACTCCATTAGGAATAAAAATATTTAAAGAAGTATTAAAAGATAAAATTCTTGAAATGAAATCAGCTAAGTTTAAGAAAGAATTTATCAATGGTATTATAGCAGAATATTTAAAGAATAAAGAAATCTTGATGTTATTGGCAACTGAGTATAAGGTTAATCCTGAAAAAAGTTATAAAAAGGAATCCCAAATACAAGCCCAAATAAGTAAAGGATATTTTAATGGTAGCGAGGGAGTAATTAATCTTATTAAAAATAAAAAGGTAGGTAAGGCTGGAAAAGGTGATAAATATTGTACGATTGATGAAGCAATAGAAGCAAAATTAACAATTGACGATTTAGAGCTTGAGAAGCTATATAATGAGCTTGAACCGTTTGTTATATATGAAGCACCAGTTATTGTTGAAAAGCCAAAGAAGGCTAAAAAGACGAAATTAGAAAAAGTATCATAAGGGCTTGACAAACATCAAAAATAATGGTATACTTAATGTGAAGGGTCAAAGGAGAAGAGAAATGAATTTTGGAAATATGATTAATAAAATTATAAATTTTGTTTATATTTTAACAATTGTTACATGTATTGGATTTGTTGGATGGACTGTTTTTAGTACAGGTAAAGAGGTTTATAAAGATTTAGCGATTCAACAAAAGCAGATGAATGAATTATATCATAATCAAGCTATTCTTCTTGATTATATGAGTGAAGAAAATTTAAAACCAACGCCAGGATATTTGGCCTCTGTTACAACTCTTATGATGGGAAAAAAAGGTGAACAGAAATGGATTGGTACTGGTGTAGTTGTTGCTAAGAAGGATGGATATTATTTTATTTTAACAAATAAACACGTATGTAATAAAACAACAGAAGTTTGTGGTATGATGAATTTTTATCATCAAGATTCTGTTATACTTTTAGAATATGTCGGGGAACCTGAATCTATAACTGATCTTGCTTTATGGAGAACAAATGAATTACCAAATGAGCAACCTGTTATTAAGGGAATGTCAAAAACAGGAGTACAAGATAAAGTTTATAGTATTGGACATTATTTAGGTATTCTATATACTTATACTGAAGGAGTCAATTCAGGTGTTACTCAAGAAGATACGACATATAATTTATTTAATATGCCTTGTGCATTTGGTTGTAGTGGTTCTGGAATTTTTGATAAATATGGTAATTTAGTAGGACTCGTTTCTGCTGTGCCATCTTATGAATTACCTGGTATTGGATTACCTGCTGTAGATACGAATAAAGTTTTAGGAATTCCACCAGAAGTTATTGCATTATTTTTAAAGAAATATTTAGGATAGGAGATAAAAATGAAAGAATTACTTTTATTATTGGCTACAATTTTATTTTTAGGTTGTTCTGTTGAACATCCACAACAAGCAGAATTAGATCAAACAATCAATGAATTAAGGGAAACATATAAAACTGTTGCTCTTATAATGTTTGATAATGGTGTTAAAGTCACCAAAGCTTGTGCTGAAGCTAATTTAGATGAAGAAACATGTGATTCTTTAATTCAAGAGGTTAGAAATAAATTCGAGGAAGTTCTTTAATGAAAAATATCATTATCAGAAAATCTAAAAATTATCCTTCACTTTTATTGGTAAGTAATAGTGAAAAAGTTTATCGTATCTATTTCATGGGAGAAGAATTATTTAATTCTTTGGACTATGATACCATTTCAAATTACTTTACTAAGCTGGAAATGGAGGATTTGATCTATGGATGAACAATTGGATAAACTTTTAGAAGATTACGGTAATGCTTATGTTATGAATTTAAGTGACTTGGCCGATGAAGAAGATAAGTGGATATTAAAAAATACTAAAGATTATATCAAACAACTTTTTCAAAAACCGATCAACAAAGAATATTCAGACCAAATAAAGGATAATAAATGATTAAAATTTGGACGGAAGAAAAAATAGAATTGTTAAAAGATTACCTTAAAGCAGGTATGGATATCCAACGGATTGCCAAAAAAATGGATACCACATATGATGCTGTAGGTAAAGCAATTGGAAGATATGGTTTAGCTCAATATAAAACCATTCTTCCTTCAGCCCAAAAAGTTTTAGAGAATACTGATTTTGATATTTTGGCTGATGAAAATTTTCAAGAAGCGAAGCTGGCCGCCAAACTATCTTGGAAATTACCTAAGAGTTCAAAAATCAAATCAAAATCTAAAGATATCCAAGTTGCTTTATTTATTCCTGATGTTCATATACCCCATGAAAATAAACCAGCATGTAAATCTGTTTTAAAATTAATGGATGATGTAACCTTTGATAAGTTGGTTATCATTGGGGATTTTTTAGATTTTGGTTGTATTTCTCATTGGAATAAAAATAGACATAAAACCCTTGAGTTAAAGAGATTAAAAAATGATTATATTATTGGTAATTCTTTGTTAGATGAATTTGATAAAAGAGTTGCTAAAAATTGTGATAAATATTATTTAAAGGGAAACCACGAAGTTTGGTCAGATGATTTGTTAGAAGATATGCCTCAATTAGAAGGAATGATTGAACCCGAATCTCAATTATTTCTTAATGAGAGAGGATATAAAATTTCTCCTTATAATGATTTAGTTCCTTTTGGTAAATTATTTGTAACTCATGGTATTTATGCAAGTGCTAATTCAATTAAAAAGCATTTGGATGAATTAAAAGTTAATATTCTTTTTGGGCATACTCACCAATTAGGTATGTTGCTTTCATCAAGTCCAGCCAGAGAAATCGCATTTGCTGGATATAATATCGGGTGTCTTTGTGACCTTTCTCCTGATTATATGAGAAATAGACCTCACTCTTGGACACATGGTTTCGCAGTAGGATATTTTTATCCTAATGGATATTTTGATATTCAACTTATCCGAATTGTTGAAGGTAAATTTATTTTTAATAATAAAGTTTATGATGGTAATATATAATGAGAAAATCTAAATTACAAAGAATTAAAGATAAGTTCTATTGGGAAGAAGAAGCCAAAAAGATGAAGCCTCTTTTAAATTCATATGGTCTTTATAGAATGGGACTTACTTCTGCTGAAATTGAAGATTATATAAAAGCCAGGGGCAATACTCTTAATATCAAAAAATTAATGAAGAAGTTTGATGATATTTGTGGTTGCAATACTATGGCTATGACCCCTACAGGTGAATGTCTGATGTATAGAAGTGATGTTGAAAGATTCGCAGATGTTTTATTTTACGGAACTCCAACATTTTTCGATTAAAAGGAAATTATGGAATTCAAACCTGGTGATTTAGTTTTTGTAGTTTGTCCATTTCTTTTTCATATCTATTCTATTATGATTAAAGACACCATTGATACTTACTATGTTGATACGGATAATGCCTATTATGAAGAAAGCACAGTCTTTGCTAGTATTCAAGAAGCTAAAGAAGCGGCCCGTGAAAAATTAGATGCTTTTTATTTTGAAAAAATTCAAATTATAGAAAGTTATAGAGGAATAGAATGAAAGTTAAAATAGACCCAACTAAGTTAAATTTAAATCCTTTATATTTTACAGCAGATAATTGCATTTTCTCAGTAGATAGAATTACAAGTGATGGAAGATTTGTTATTTATACTCCATCTGAAATTTATTTAAATAGTGGAGAATTTGAAATTGTTGAGAATAGATATGATTTTACAATCGAAACGGAGTTAACATGAAAAATTTAATTAAGTATACTTTAGGATTACCATTAATTGTAGGATTATCATTTGGTCTTTGTATTTTTGTACCAGTTTTTTTACCAGTTGAAATTATTACATGTGGATGTATATTTTTACTTTCTGGCAAAAAAGTAAAACCTACAAATGTCCTTGATTATGGAACAGAATTTATGCTTTTACTATGGGAGCCAATTAAATGAACTCACCAAATATTCCAGTTGTTCCAGTTCAGTCATCAAATATCTTAGCAATAGGATACCAAAAGAATGTTATGTTTAATGGTGGGTATCAACCTAAAGATGTTTTAAGAATTAAATTTGTCTCTGGATACAGTTACGATTATTTAAATGTGGATGAAGAAGTCTTTAAACAATTAATGCAAGAAGAAAGTAAAGGTTCATTTTTTCATAGAAAAATAAAAGATAAATATATCTCATTGCAGGTGGTTTAATGGCTGGAAAGAAAGATTTTAAAAATAAATTTTATCGTAGCTTAGATTTAGATAAAGACAGTAAAGAAATCTTGAAATGGTGGCATAAAAAAGGTGTTCAGAAGCAATTAATGAATGATGAAATTGATGAGGAATGTTTAAATGAAGAAGATTAAATTACAAGTTGGTAAAACTATTTTAGCTAGTCATATTGTAGAAAGTGATTATTCTAAACAAGAGACAATTAATATATTTGAAAATATGGCTTATCTTTTGAAGAATGAAATCAAGAGTCTCATATTTAAACGATCAAAGAATTTCAAATTTAAATAAAATATGGTAATTATACAAAAAGTAGAAATAAAAAATTTCCAGAAACATAAAGACCTAACCTTATCTTTTTCAGATAAGGTCAATGTTGTCTTTGGAGAAAGTGGTGTTGGTAAAAGTTGTATAAGACGTGCATTGGAATGGTGTCTTTTTAATGCTTCAATTGATGGGGTAAGAAAACAAGGAACCAAAGAAACATCCGTTAAGGTTTTTTTACAGAATGGGATTTGGATTGAAAGAGTTCGTTCGGCCAGCAAGAATCAATATCGTTTCCATAATGGGGATGGCGTGGTGGTTGCATTCGATGCGATTGGGAAAACTATCCCCGATGAAATTAAAAATGCCATCGGCATTGCTTCTATAAAATTGGATAAAGATGAAATTTATCTCAATAGTTCTCCTCAAATAAGTCTTCCTTTTTTATTTGATGTTTCAGGAACAGAAAGGATGAAACTTTTTAATCGCTTAACAGGAAATGATGTTCTCGATGAATTGCTTGTGAGTTTTAATAAAGATATTTTACGAGTTGGAAAAGATTTAAAAAGTGAGGAAGAAAAATTTCTGATTCTTGAAAAATCAGTTGAAGAAAAAGAGATCGAAAAAGAGAAATTAGAAGCCATTTTCAAGAAGGGCGAAGGGGCCGTAAAAAAGACTAAAGAATGCTTTGAAGAATATCATAAGTTACAAGAGTTAAAAGAGTTACAAACAAAATTAAAGGAAGATTTGGTTGCGTGTGAGGGTGTTTTAGAAGCCATAAAAATACCCGATGTATCTGAGATACAAGGACTTACAGAAAAATATATCACTTTAGAGGCCCAAAATAAGGCTCTTTTAAGCCTTCAAAACCAATTAACCAGTGTCGAGGCCGATTTATCAGGAATAACGCTGCTACAGTCAAGTCTTACAGAGGAAATAGGGGCTAAAATTGAGGTTTTTGAAACACTAAATGACCGTTTGGATAAGCTTGAAGTGGCCGAACATGGCCTTAAGACTTTAAATAAGGAAGAGGCGGCCTTGGCCGACGAAATTTCAGAGCTTGAAAAAGAACTTAATAAATACCAATTATGTCCTCATTGTCAAGGACAAGGATATTTAGAGAATGAAAATTGAAACAGAATTTAATATAGATGAAAAAGTATTTGATGATTTAACTGGAACAGAAGCTATTATTATAGGAATAACTTTTTCGGCAGGATATACAGAAGGAAATTTACTTAGAAATTCATGTAATTGTATTGGATATTGGTTAAATAATCAATATTTAGAAGGTAGTCGTCATCCTTGGGAGATTACAAAATTAAATGCCTAAATGTTATCTATGTAAAAAAGATAAGACCCATTTAAACAAAGGTAAGGAAATTGAAATTTGTGATTCCTGTTTATTGGATATTGTAATGGCATTTGGATATTTTATTGATGGTAAAGAAGTGACTAAAGATGAATATGAGAGAAAATTAAAAAAGGGGAAATAAAAAATGAGTAAATTTTTATATTACCAGGATGGACATATTTCGGGTCGTAATTCGGTGAACAGAACAGGTTGTTATTTGACTGATTGGCTGACTAAGTTCGACGAGTTAATAACTATTGCGCTTGAAAACAAAGTCGAAGCAATATTAGATGGTGGCGATCTGTTCCATTCACCCATTGTTTCTTATAATGTTTGTGATGCAATTGTTGATAGAATTGAAAAAAGTGGATTAACCTATTATTGTCTCTTTGGAAATCATTCAGAGCGTTATCATTCAAAAGAACATTCACATGATACAACTTTGGCCCATATTTTAAGAAGAAGTAGAAATTTTAGACATTTAAATGTCATTGAAGGAAAGGATTTTGCAATAGTAGGCATTGAATATTGTCACAATGTTGAAGAACAACTTAAAGAAATAGGTTTAGAATTACCATATGAGAAAAATATATGGCGTCTTGCGATTGTTCACGCTTTCATAACACCCGAACCATTTCCTTTTGCAAGTCATGTTGTATGTGACGATATAAATACAAATGTCGACATCGTATTCGTTGCCCATTACCATAAATGCTGGCAAAAGGTTGTTGGGAATACTGAATACGTTGATATTGGATGCTTTGGTCGTAATAGTATTACCGAAGCAGATATTATTCCAAAATGTATTTTACTTGATACCGAAAAAAGAAACTATGAAATTATACCACTTAATTCAGCGAAGCCAGGACATGAAGTTTTTGATTTAAAGAAAATTGAAGAATTAAAAGCCAATGATGCTTCAATCGAAGAATTCATTAAAAGTATTGAGTCCACAAAGTTCCAAGGACAAAGGATTGAAGATATTATTAAACAAATTGCAAAAGAACAAAATATTGAACCCAAAGTTGTAGAAGGAATATTGGAGAAAATAAATGGACTTCAAACTTAGATTAGAAGAATTAAATAAAAATATTGGAGAAAAGAAACTTCTTCAAGCCAAGCTTCAACAAAAAAGAGATCAAGTCTTGGATGAATTAAAGAAACTTAATTCCTCTAAAGAAACTTTGGTTGAAGATATTAAGAAAACGGATATTGAATTAAAGGCTATTGAAAAGAATCTTGAAGAACTTTATTTAAATGCTGAAAAGGTATTAAGTTAATGTATTTTATTATTTCTTTTATATTATTATCTTTAGGAATTCATAATTTAGGAAAAGATATTTCTTTAATTTATTGTTTTGGATATGTTTTATATTTAATTTTAGGAATGATGAGTATTTAATGAAAGAGAAACTCGAACAATTAGAAGTTAAATTAAATTTCCTTTCTCGCAAAGTTGGTGAAACAACTGGTGAATATAACTATATGCAAAAAGCATATAGAGAATCCAGTGAGAATATTAAGAAATGGAAATCCGACTACGATGTTTTCTTGAAGTCAGTTGAATTGCTTCAAATGGTTTCTGGTGTAACAAGAGAAAAAACACGTAAGCAATTTGAGGAACTGGTGAGTTCGGCCCTACAATTTGTTTTTGGTGAAGGATATGGATTTAAATTAGAGTTTGATCGAAGAGGAAACCTTTCTACTTTGGATTTTAAAATCGTAACACCTGAACACGATGAACCAAGTAATCCTTTAGATTGTGAATCAGGTGGTATTTTAGATTTGGTAAGTTTGGTTTTACGAGTTGTTCTCATGGAAACCTCTAATCCAAGAATTGAGGGATTTATAATTCTTGATGAATCATTAGCAAAGTTGGATAAGAATAAATTACCAAAGGCAGCAGAATTTATTAAACAATTAAGTGAAAAGTTAAACCGTCAAATTTTATTCATAACACATTCAGATTATATTATTAATTCGGACTTTAACCAAGTGGAGATAATTTAATGAAAGATTTTTTAGCTTTTGATGAAATATATCCTTGTGAATGTGGAACTGAATATTTAAGAATCACACGATTTAAAGATGAAAGTCAGTTTTCATTCTCTAAATATTGCACATATACTTCTAATCCTAATTTATTACAAAGAATTAAATTAGCAATCAATTATATTTTAAATCCTAAAAAATTTGACATTCACAGTGATGTAATTTTTTCTGAAGATACTACAATAAAATTTATACGTGATTTAGATATCCATATTTATGGAGAGTATTAAATCAATAAAAACAAAAAGGAGAAACAAAATGGAAGAACAAAAAGCAGAAACTACTGAAACTCCTGAAAAGGAAACTGTAGTTAGAGAGCCTGAAACTCTCGAAGAAGCTAAAGCTAAGATTTTTGAATTGCAAACTCAGCTTAATGCTTCCAAAGTAACAGAAGTACCAAAGGTTTTAACACCTGAAGAAAGAGCAAAGAGAGAAAAGGAAGTACGATTTTTTAGAGATATGCAAAAAGGTGCATATTTTATTAAGTTCATTATTGATGATCTATTTCGTCATGGATATAATAGAACCAAACGACGACGATTGCTTAACCAAATTATCAATAAGAAGTTTACAACAGAGCTTATTGAAACATATATTCATCGAGTAGATGAAATCGTTGCTTATATGGAAAGTTTGGTAGCACCTAAAGTAGAGCCTGTTGATGCAGTTGAATTAATGAAAAAGTTCAATGACGCAGAAACAAAGGCCGAGGAGCCAAAAAATGAGTCGTAAATGGAATCACTTTGAAAAGTTTTTAATTGAATCAGCCGCATTTGATGTTAAATATAGGCTTTTTTCAAAAAAGTTAGCTGTAAAAGTTCTTAAAAGTATTTTAAGAAATCGTAGTGAAGAAGCAATTAATAAAAAGCTTAATTCAAAATTAAATGTTTAACGATACACAAATAATTATCGCAGGTAGTGGGGCATCTGTCCTTTTCACAGATAAATTAGACACTAGACTTAAAGAAATAATTGAATCCAACGTAAGTATAGGTATTAATTATTTTGCAAAGTATGGATGTTCCACTACCTTCACGCTCTTTGGGGATTATCAATTTTATTTTGAAAATGAAGAGTGGCTTAAAGATTTAGGTTTGATTATTGGAAAATTAAGTGACCAAGTAAAAGAGAAAGAATTACCAAATACCATTTTACTACCAGGTGGTCGATACTATTTTGGAATGGATAGTTGGAAAATTAATAAGAAACAATGTTTAGATTGCAAAGAATTTTATCCATCTGGCAAAAGCAGTATAGAAAGATGTAATAAGTGTAAAACAATTTTACAACCTGTGGGATTTTGGCATCATCATTTGTCAGGAATCTGGTCTATAACACTTGCTCTTTGTCTTGGTTTTAAGGAGATTTATCTCTTAGGATATGATTGCTGTGAAATAAATGGTAAAACACATTTTTACCAGAATATTGTAGACCTTACACAAAAGAAGAAATGTGACGGTAGACCCTTATTTAGCGGTATAGGTAAAAAAACCACAGGCAAAAAGGATTATAATACTTGTACTTATAATGATATTGAAAAGACAAATGATTATTGGTATGGGCCTTTTAAAGATATTAAAGAAGCTAAGATTTATAATGTGAGTCCTGAATCCATGTTAAATGTGTTTTCAAAGATAACCTATGAAGAATTTTTTGTCAAAGTACAAAATAATAATATAGACCAAGATTTGACAAGGAAAGAAATAGTTGAATACATTAAAGAAAAAACAAAATGAAATCACTAATTATTTTTATTATAGCAATTTACATAGCTCTTTTATGTATTCCATTGTCGATTTATCTACAATTATACAAAGAATTTTCGATAAAAAGTCTTTTGAGATTTTACAAAATGTGGGTGAGCTAATGTTTAAAATGAAAAGTTATGGAAAACAAAAGATGATGTATGCTTCATTGGGCTGGTTTAAATTTAGTCTTATTT
>Ga0134122_10004109_pt1 | contig 10789 bp, 11 predicted proteins | sample KB302_FD_96461 | JGI IMG/M metagenome (GOLD analysis project Ga0134122, IMG submission 96461) | Terrestrial soil microbial communities without Nitrogen fertilizer from Kellogg Biological Station, Michigan, USA - KB3-0-2 | ecosystem: Environmental > Terrestrial > Soil > Unclassified ... | reverse complement strand
CCTATGCGGCGGCGATCCTCTCGGCGATGCGCGAGCTTGGCGTGGGCCAGGCCCACGTCTGCGGCCTGTCGCTCGGTGGAGTCGTCGCCATCGCCATGCACGCCGCGGCGCCCGAGGCCTGCGCCTCGCTGACCCTTGCCGACACCTTCGCCCAGCATCCCGACGGCCAGGCGATCCGTCAGCGCTCGCTCGCCGCGCTCGAGCACGGCACGCTGCGCGAGCTCGCCGAGGCGCGGGTCGACGTGCTCCTCGCCCAGCCGGCCAACCCCGCGGTCCGCGCCGAGGTGGTCGAGACGATGGGCCGGATCGACCCCGCCGCCTACCGCATCGGGGCCGAGGCGGTGTGGCTCGCCGACCAGAGCGAGCGGGCCCACGAGATCCGGGTACCGACCCTGGTCCTGTGCGGGGCGCAGGATCACGTCACGCCGCCGGCCCTGTCGCACGCACTCCAGCAGCTCATTCCCGGCGCGCGCTACGAGCAGATCGAGCGCGCCGGCCATCTTGGCAACCTCGAGCAGCCCGCCGCCTTCAACACCTTCCTCGGCGCCTTCATCCGCGGCGTCGATTCGCGGAGCTAGCTCACGTCAGCTCGCGATACGTCCGTACGACCTCGTCCAGCACTTCGCTCCACTGGTACAGCCGGGCTGTGGCGACGGCATTGCGCCCGATGCGCCGGCGAGTCGCGGGGTGGTTGGTCAGCCTGACGATCGCGTCCGCCAACGCGCGTGGGTCGGCGTCGACCAGATAGCCGTCCTTGCGGTCGGTGATGATCGCCGACGCGCTGCCGGCGTTTGCGCTCACCACGCAGAGGCCGGCCGCCATCGCTTCCAGATTCACGTTGCCGAAGGCCTCGGTCAGGCTGGGGTTGAGCAGGATGTCGGAGCTGGCGACCGCGCGCCCCAGCTCATCGCCGTCGAGGTGGCCGAGAAACACGGCCTCGCCGAGCTGCCCCGCGAGCTCCGCCCGCGCCGGCCCCTCGCCGACGACCAGCGGCCGGACGGCGAGCCCCCGTTGCCGCAGCTCCCTGACCGTCTCCGCGAAACAGGCCGTGCCTTTTTCCCGGACGATGCGGCCGAAGAACAGCAGGACGACGTCGTCGTCCGAATAGCCCAAAGCGCGTCGCCACGCCGGGTCGCGGCGCGCGGGATTGAACACAGCGTGCTCGACGCCCCGGCTCCAGATGCCGATCCGGTCGGCCGGGACCCCCATGGCGATGAGCTGCTGCCCGCTCGGGTCATTGGGCGCCAGCACGCGATCGCTCGTGCAATAGAACTGCCGTTGCCGGTTCACCGCCCAGCCGTGGAGCCGGCGAAGCCCGTAATATTCCACGTAGGTTTCGAACCGCGTGTGCATGCTCGCGACGATCGGGACGCCCATCTCACGGGCGAGCCGCTGGGCGGCCGTGCCGAGCCAGTCCGGGGCCGAGACGTGGACCAGATTGGGCGCGAAGGCGCGCACATCCCGGGCGATCGCGCGCGGCAGCCCGAGCGCGACTCGAAACTCGCTCCGGCCGGGAATCGCGAGCGACGGCACCGAGACGAGCTCGCCCGCGGGCTGAAAGGCCGGGTGCCGGCTCGTCGGCGAATAGACGCGCACCGCGGCCCCGCGCTCGAGCAAATGCGAGACCAGCCGGTTCAGCGCCTTGTTCGCGCCGTCCCGGGTGTAATTGTAATTCCCCGAGAAGAGCGCGACGCGGAGGCCGTCGGCGGCTTCGGGCTCCTCCCGCAGGAACGGATTGGGCCGGGCATTTTGCAGCACATCGGGCGCTTACCGGCGACGGAACGAACGCGCGCTGACACCGCCATTACATTGCGGCAATGTCGGCTGGCCGGCCGCCCCCGACATTCCACTGTCCTCCGCCCGCAATGCTGTGGCATGCAGCGCCGATGATGAAGATCGCCTGCATCGGCGGCGGACCGGCCGGGCTCTATTTCGCCATCTCGATGAAGCTCAAGGACCCGGCGCACGAGATTGAAATCTTCGAGCGCAACGCGCCGGGCGTGACCTTCGGGTGGGGCGTGGTCTTCTCGGATCTGACGGTCGACAATATCACCCGCAACGATCCCGCCTCGGCCAAGACGATCACCGACGAATTCGCGCATTGGGACGATATCGACGTCCACATCCGGGGCGAAACGGTGACCTCAGGCGGGCACGGCTTCATCGGGATCAGCCGCAAGCGGCTGCTGGCGATTTTGCAGGACCGCGCGCGCGAGCTCGGCGTGACGCTGCACTTCAACGCCGAATGCGACCCCGCCGACCCGAAGTGGCGCGATTACGATCTGGTCATCGCCTCGGACGGCGCCAACTCGCGCTTCCGCGACGCCAACCCGGCCGCGTTCGGGGTCGACGTCGACGTGCGGCGGAACAGGTTCGTGTGGCTCGGCACGTCGAAGGTGTTCGACGCCTTCACCTTCGCCTTCGAGGAGACCGAGCACGGCTGGATCTGGGCGCACGCCTATCGCTTCGCGCCCGACTGCTCGACCTTCATCGTCGAATGTTCGGAGGAAACGTGGCGGAGCTTCGGCTTCGACCGGATGAGCCAGGACGAGAGCATCGCCGCGTGCGAGCAGCTGTTCGCCAGCTATCTCGACGGCCATCGGCTGCAGTCGAACGCCTCGCACCTCATAGGCTCGGCTGCCTGGCTCAACTTCCGCCGCATCAAGTGCGAGCGCTGGGCGAGCGGCAACGTCATCCTGCTCGGTGACGCCGCGCACACCGCGCATTTCTCGATCGGCTCGGGGACCAAGCTCGCGCTCGAGGATGCGATCAAGCTGGCGGAGGTGTTGAACCGCGACGGCCTGTCGCTGGAAGCCGCGCTCGACGAATATCAGGCCGAGCGCAACCTCGAGGTGCTGAAGCTCCAGAACAGCGCGCGCAACTCGACCGAATGGTTCGAGACCTTGGGTCGCTACCTCCGCTTCGAGCCGCTGCAATTCGCTTACTCGTTGCTGACGCGCAGCCAGCGCATCAGCCACGAGAATTTGCGCCTGCGCGACCGCGAATGGCTCGAGGGGGTCGAGCGCTGGTTCTGGAAGCGCGCGACCGACGGCCGATCGAACACCACCGCGCCGCCGATGTTCGCGCCGTTGAAGCTGCGCGAGATGACGGTCGAGAACCGCATCACCGTCTCGCCGATGGCGATGTATTCGGCGGTCGACGGAGTGCCCAACGACTTTCACCTGGTCCACTTGGGCGAGCGCGCGCTGGGCGGTGCGGGCCTCGTCTTCACCGAGATGACCTGCGTCTCGCCCGAGGGCCGGATCAGCCCCGGCTGCACCGGCCTGTGGAACGCCGAGCAGGCGGCCGCGTGGACGCGGATCGTCGACTTCGTCCACGCCCAGTCGAAGGCCAAGATCTGCCTCCAGCTCGGCCATTCGGGCGGCAAGGGCTCGACCAGGTTGGGCTGGGAGGGGAACGACGTCCCGCTCGACGAGGGCAACTGGCCGGTGATGGCGGCGAGCGACGTCCCCTGGACGCCGGCCAACCAGGTGCCGCGGGCCATGACCCGCGCCGATATGGACGCGGTCCGCGACCAGTTCGTCGCCGCGGTGCGCATGGCGATCGAATGCGGCTTCGACATGGTCGAACTCCACGCCGCGCACGGCTACCTGCTGTCCAGCTTCATCACGCCGCTGCAGAACAACCGCACCGACGACTATGGCGGCTCGCTCGAGAATCGCCTGCGCTATCCGCTCGAAGTGTTCGCCGCGATGCGCGCCGCTTGGCCCGGCGACCGGCCGATGTCGGTGCGCATCTCGGCCACCGACTGGGCAGGCGAGGACGGAGTCACTCCCGACGAGGCGGTGGCGATCGGCGAAGCGTTCGCGCGCGAGGGCGCGGACCTGATCGACGTCTCGGCCGGCCAGACCTGGGCCGAGCAGCAGCCGGTCTACGGCCGCATGTTCCAGACCCCGTTCAGCGACAAGATTCGCAACGAGGGGCGGCTGGCGACCATGGCGGTCGGCAACATCTACGAGCCCGACCATGCCAATTCGATCCTCGCCGCCGGCCGGGCCGATCTGGTGGCGCTCGCCCGGCCGCATTTGATCGACCCGATGTGGACGCTGCGCGCCGCCGCCCAGCTCGACTATCGCGGCGTGCACGTCCCGCCACAGTATCTCAACGGCATGAGCCAGCTCGCCCGCAACCTGAAGCGCGAGGCGGAAGCCGCAGCGGCGCTCAGAGTCTAGGCAAACCGGAAGGCCTAAAGCGCCACCGGCTCGAGGAACACGCCGCCGGCTTCGTAGCCGCGGGTCCAGCGGATCAGCGCCTTGACCGGCGCCATCTTGGTGACGAGCAGCATCACTTCGCTGCCGACCTCGAGCTCGCTCCGCGACTCGAGCTTGAACCCGTCGCGCGACACGTCGGTGATGACCACGTCGAGCGTGCAGCCGTCGCCTTCGATCAGCACCGCATCGCAGCGCACGGCGATGCGCGGGTCGCGCTTCAAATAGCTGGCGGCGGTCGATTCATCCTTCTTGGTCATTCAGGTCCCCTAACGCACAGGGACGCGTCCGCCTTCGCCAGGCACGACGACCGCGCCCGGTTCGACCATTGGATGAGGGCGGTGTCCACTCCACCCGCATCGGTTCCACGTCCGGCTAAGAGACTGACACGGATTATTTAACCCCGCGCTGAACGGGCGTGGTTGGCGCGCGGTTAACCTTCAGGAATCGAGCGCTGAAGCGAGGCGGTTGCGCAACTCGACCAGGCGGAACACGTCGACGCCATTGCCCGGATCCTGGTCGGGCGGCGCCGCCGGCCGGGCCGCGTGGGCGGCGGCGGTCGCGACTTCCACCGCCTGAGCGCTTTTGTCGCGCAGCAGCTTCTGGACGCCGCGCACGGTATAGCCTTCCTCGGAGAGCAGGCGATGGATGCGCCGCGCCAGCGCGACGTCGGCCGGGCGATAGTAGCGGCGGTTGCCGGCGCGCTGCATCGGTCGCAGCTGCGGGAAGCGAGTCTCCCAATAGCGCAGGATGTGCTGGGCGACGCCGAGCTCGTCGGCCAGTTCCCCGATCGTCTGGAGTGCGCCCGGGTCTTTGTCTCCGGCCGCCACTTTCGCGGTCAGCCCTTCGCGATCCGGTCGCGCATGATCTGGCTGGCGCGGAAGGTCATCACCCGCCGCGGCGCGATCGGCACCTCGACCCCGGTCTTCGGATTGCGCCCGACCCGCTGGCCCTTGTCGCGCAGGATGAAGGTGCCGAAGCCCGACACCTTGACGTTCGCGCCCTTGGCCAGGGCATGGCACATGTGGTGGAGGACGCGCTCGACGACATTGGCCGATTCGGCGCGCGACAGGCCGAGCTTACGGTGGACGGTGTCGGCCAGGTCCGCGCGCGTCAGCGTGCCGTTCACACCCGAATCCTTGTTGATACGCGCGATCCCGAGATCCGCCATGATCTTCTCCAGCCTGTCACGGCGTGCCCCCGCCGTCTAGATTACAGCAACGTAACGGAAACCCGTCATGTCGGCAATTCGACTTTTTCACGGATTGCCCAGATTTTTCAATACCTGAGCGCTGCGGCGCCCCAGGTAAAGCCACCGCCCATCGCTTCCAGCACAACCACGTAGCCGCGCTTGATCCGGCCGTCGCGAATCGCCGTGTCGAACGCCAGCGGAACCGACGCCGCCGAGGTGTTGGCATGCTCGCCGACGGTGATCACGACCTTCTCCGCGGGCAGGCCCAATTTCCGGGCGGTCGCGTCGAGGATTCGCTGGTTCGCCTGGTGCGGAACGACCTAGTCGACCTCCGCGGCGGTCAGGCCGGCGGCCTCGAGCACCTCGTTCATCACTTCGGCGAGATTGACCACCGCGTGGCGGAACACCTCGCGGCCCTTCATCCGGAGCTTGCCGACGGTCCCGGTGGTCGAGGGCCCGCCGTCGACGAACAACAGGTCGTTGTGGCGGCCGTCGGCATGGAGCCGGGTGGCGAGGATGCCGCCGTCGCTCTCCTCCGCGCCGAGCACCAGGGCGCCGGCGCCGTCGCCGAACAGGACGCAGGTCGCGCGGTCCTCCCAGTCGAGGATCCGGCTGAACGTCTCCGACCCGATCACCAGCGCCTTCCTGGCGTTGCCGCCGCGCAGCATCGAGTCGGCGACGGTCAATGCGTAGAGGAAGCCGGTGCACACGGCATGCACGTCGAAGGCGATGCAGTCGTTGATGCCGAGCTCGGCCTGGACCTTGGTCGCCGACGACGGGAAGGTCTGGTCGGGAGTCGCCGTGGCGAGGACGATGAGGTCGATGTCCGTGGCGTCGACCCCCGCGCTCTCCAGCGCCTTGCGCGCCGCTCCGGCGGCGAGGCTCGCGGTGGTTTCGCCATCGCCGGCGAGATAGCGGCTGCGGATCCCGGTGCGCTCGACGATCCACGCGTCGGACGTGTCGACGGTCTCGGCCAGCTCGGCGTTGGTGACCCGCCGCCTGGGCAGCGCCGATCCGGCGCCGAGCACCACCGAGCGCAGGCTCATTGGGCCGCCTCGTTGGCGAAGGCGTGGGCGCGGAAGTCGTCGAGGTCGTCGCCGATCCGCCGAGTGATGTCGTTGCGGACCATGCTCGCGGCGACTCCGATGGCGTTGGCCACTCCCTTGGGGTTGGCGCTGCCGTGGCTCTTCACGACCAGCCCGTTGAGCCCGAGGAAGACCGCGCCGTTGTGGTTGTTGGGGTCGAGGTGGACCTTCAGGAGGTTGAGCGCCGGCCGTGACAGCGCGAAGCCGGCCTTGGACCGGAGCGAGCTCTTGAATGCCCGCCGCAGGAGGTCGGTGACGAAGCGCGCAGTGCCCTCGGCGGTCTTCAAGGCGATATTGCCCGAAAAGCCGTCGGTGACCACGACGTCGACTTCGCCACGCGACAGCTGGTCGCCCTCGGTGAAGCCGTCGAACTGCAAGGGCAGATAATCGGCCTCGCGCAGCAGCGCCGCGGCCGCCTTCAGCTCGTCGGTCCCCTTCAGTTCCTCGGTGCCGATGTTGAGCAATTTGACCCGCGGGCGGGCGATCTTGAGCACGGTCCGCGCATAGGCCGCGCCCATCACCGCGAACTGGACGAGGTTCTGCGCGTCGCACTCGGTGTTGGCGCCGAGGTCGAGCATGATGACGTCGGTGGCGCCGAGCGTCGGCAGCAGCGCGGCGAGCGCCGGCCGGTCGATCCCCGGCATGGTGCGCAGCGCGAGCTTGGACATGGCCATCAAGGCGCCGGTATTGCCGCCCGACAGCGCCGCGTCGGCTTTGCCGCCCTTCACCGCGTTGATCGCCATGCCCATCGAGGTGGTGCCGGCGCGGCGGATCGCCTGGCTCGGCTTCTCGCTCGGGGCGATGGCCTCGGGCGAATGGACCAGGGTGACGCTCGGGCGCAGTCCGCCGTGGCGCTTCAGTTCGGCCTCGACCGCAGCCTCGTCGCCGTAAACGATGAACTCGAGGCTCGGGTCGCGGCGGCGCGCGCGGGCGGCCCCGGCGATCATTGCCGCCGGGCCGCTGTCGCCGCCCATGGCGTCGATGGCGATTCGCGGGCCCCCGGTCATGGTGAGCCGCTTTAGCGCTTAAGCTTCGGGCGAGCTAATCTCGCGGCCGTTGTAGTGGCCGCAAGCCTGGCACAGGTTGTGCGGCAGCTTCAGTTCGCCGCAGTTCGGGCATTCCTGGAACTTGGTCGGGGTCAGCGCATGATGGCTGCGACGCATGTTCCGCTTGGACGGCGAGGTTTTTCTCTTCGGGACAGCCATTGCGGCACCTTTAATAGCAATAAAAATGGCGACGATCTGCGCCTCGTCTCAGCGGGCCCTCCCAATGGGTCGGCACCCGCCGCGGCGTCCGGACCGTCGCGAACCGCGCCCCTATAGCGACTGGAGCCGCAGTTGCAAGGGCGCGGCGGTGGTGCGAGGAAGCGGCGAGGGGAGGGGTCCGATGACGCCCATACCGGTAACCCTGGCGACGGCCGCAGCGGCCGTGTTCGTCAACATCTGGCTCGGCAGCCGGATTGCCGCGCATCGCCGCGACTTCAAGGTCAGCGTCGGCGACGGCGGCCACGAGCCGCTGCTTCGGCGGATGCGTGCGCAGGCCAATTATATCGAGCACGCGCCCTTCTTCCTGATCCTGCTGCTCGGCCTCGAGCTGTCCGGAGCCAACCGCTGGGCGCTCGGCGCGATCGCGTTAATCTTCATCGTCGCCCGCATCGCCCACGGCATCGGCATGGACGCCGACCGCAACCGCCGCTGGCGAGCCTACGGCATGATCGCCAGCGCCCTCGCCGGAGTTGCGCTGGCGCTGTGGGCGATCGTCTGTGTCGCGGAGCTATGCTTGGGCCGCTAGATTTCGACGCCTTGCGAACGCTAGTACCCATGACGAGCACCGTTGCGAATCGCGATTGCTGCCAAAGCGAAAGGCGCGATCGTCCCTATGACTTGCAGCGAGGTCGTGAAGGCGACTTTTGCGATCATGGGTGCGCCAAGGCCAAGCCAATAAGGAGCGTACGTGAAACACCCGATTGCGACGACGGCAAGAATGGGTCCCAGATAACGACGCGGTGCGCCGTACCGAGCCTGTCGCAGCAGAACGCCTAAGCCGAGCCCCGCTGCCCAACACAGTACAGCCCAGCCCAAGAACTCTGAAATGCCGAGCCAGCCCTGAGGGCCGGCGTAATCAGCAAGGCCCGCCACGCCAAAGAACGCGCCAGGGATTACAGAAGCGCACCCGATGCCACGCTCGACCGGTCGGCTCTCAACGGGCTGGTATCCTCTCGGCATACGACGCCAGGATGCTGGTCTCGATGCTGATCGGCATGAGGCCGAAGTGAGGAATCGCTGAAAGCTTATCTAATGCCCGCTTTCCACCCAAGGTGGCCCTACGCCGCCAGCGCGGCATCGCTGACGAAGGGGTTGGTGCGGCGCTCGTGGCCGAAGGTCGACATCGGGCCGTGGCCGGGGACGAAGGCGGTGTCGTCGCCCATCGGCCAGAGTTTCCCGGTGATCGAGCGGATCAGCTGCTGCTGGTTGCCGCGCGGAAAATCCCAGCGGCCGACCGAGCCCTGGAACAGCACATCGCCGACCGTCGCGAAGTTCGATTCGGGATGGTGGAAGACGACGTGGCCGGGGGTGTGGCCGGGGCAATGGGCGACGTCGAAGGTCAGTTCGCCGAGGGTCACCTGGTCGCCGTCGTCGAGCCAGCGGTCGGGCGTGAAGGGGCGACCGGGAACGCCGTAGCGCTGGCCGTCCTCGTGCAGCCGCGCGATCCAGAACAGATCCTCCTCGTGCGGGCCTTCGATCGGCACGCCGAGCTCCTCGGCGAGGCTCCCGGCCGAGCCGCAATGGTCGATATGGCCGTGGGTGATCATCAGCTTCTCGATCGTCACCCCTGCCTGCGCCGCCGCCGCCTTGAGTCGCGGCAGGTCGCCGCCCGGGTCGACGAACGCGCCGCGCATCGTCTTCGTGCACCACAGCAACGAGCAATTCTGCTGCAGCGGCGTCACCGGAATGATCGCCGCGCGAAGCGGTGGCTCGCTCATTTGGCGGTATCGACGTCCGACAGCGCCGCCGGCTCGCTTTTCATCGACGCCGCCACCGCTTCGGCCCGGCGCAGCACGCGCAGCACGTTGCCGCCGGCGAGCTTGGCCAGGTTCGCATCGGACCAGCCGCGCCGGATCAATTCCGCGAACAGGTTCGGATAATCCTGGACCCCGGTGAGGTCGGCAGGCGTCGAATCGATCCCGTCCATGTCGCCGCCGATCCCGACATGGTCGTAGCCGGCGACCTTGACGATATGCTCGATATGATCGGCGACATCGGCGGCGGTCACGACCGGCGCCGGGTGTGCGGCCTTCCACGCCTCCACGCCGGCCGCGACTTCGGCCTTGCTGGCGCGGTGGATGGCCTTCAGGCGGGCTTCCTCGGCGTCCTTGGCGGCGCTCCAGTCCCACACCTCTTTCGACAGGAAGCTGGGCACGAAATTGACCATCACCACCCCGCCGTTCGCCGGCAGCAGCTGGAGCACGTCGTCGGGTACGTCGCGCGGATGGCCGCCGATCGCGCGCGCCGACGAGTGGGAGAAGATCACCGGCGCTTTGCTCGCCGCGATCGCGTCCTTCATCGTGTCGGCCGAGACGTGGCTCAGGTCGACCAGCATCCCCATGCGGTTCATCTCGTGGACCACGGTCTCGCCGAACGGGCTGAGGCCGCCATATTTCGGATCGTCGGTCGCGCTGTCGGCCCATTCGGTGGTCTGGTTGTGGGTCAGCGTCATGTAGCGCGCGCCGAGGTTGTAATATTGGCGCAGCGCGGCGAGCGAGCCGCCCATCTGCCGCCCGCCCTCGACCCCGATCAGCGACGCGATCTTGCCTTGTCTGTGGATGCGCACGACGTCGTCGGCGGTGGCGGCGAGCTCGAGGTCGTTGGGATAGGCGTCGATCATCCGCCGCACGATGTCGATCTGTTGCAGCGTCTCCCGGATCGCGGCGTCGCCGGTGTGGGTGCCGTCGATATAGACTGACCAGAATTGCCCGCCGACCCGGCCCCGGTGAAGCCGGGCCATGTCGGTCATCAGCGGCTTGGGCCGCCACTGGTCGGTGCCGCTGGCGATCCCGGCGACGGTGCGCTTGTAATTTTCGGCCAGCTGCTCGGCGATGTCGTTGTGGCCGTCGATCAGCGGAGTCTTCTTGAGGATGCGGTCGATCCGTGCCTGCGTCCTGGCGTCGATCGGCTGGGCGGAGGCGGGGGCGGCCATGGCGGCGAGTGTGGCCGCGATCAGGAGAGTCTTCATGGGCCCGGGTGTAGGAACCGGATTGCCGCGGCGCAATCGGGCGGGCAATG
>Ga0134122_10004106_pt1 | contig 10792 bp, 10 predicted proteins | sample KB302_FD_96461 | JGI IMG/M metagenome (GOLD analysis project Ga0134122, IMG submission 96461) | Terrestrial soil microbial communities without Nitrogen fertilizer from Kellogg Biological Station, Michigan, USA - KB3-0-2 | ecosystem: Environmental > Terrestrial > Soil > Unclassified ... | reverse complement strand
CAGGCGGTGGAGCGGCGCGGCAACAAGCTCTCGGCCGACGCCGTCCGCGCGCTGATGCTGGTGCCGGACGTTTTCATGCTGCTGGTCCGCCTGTCGCTCGACAAGGAGGTGCCCGGCAAGACCCGGGCGCTGATCGGCGGCGCGCTCGCCTACTTCGTCCTGCCGTTCGACCTGCTGCCCGAGGCGATCCTCGGCGGCGTCGGATTCATGGACGACCTGATCCTCGCCGTCGCGGTGCTCTCCCAGGCGTTCGGCGGCGAGCTGGAGCCCTACGCCCGCCGCCACTGGAGCGGCTCGGAAGATCTGCACAAGGTCTTGAAGGACATCTCTTCCGTCGCGCACACGCTGTTGGGCGACACCCTCTACCAAAGGCTCCAGCGCCTGCTCGGCCGGCGCGGCGTAAAGATGTAGGGGAGTGTTGGGGATGTACGGGGTGTAGGGGCGACACCCCCGTGGCCGCCCGGGATGGCGCGAACGGGCCGGGTGCGCACCGCAACCAAGGGCGGCCACGGGGGGCCGCCCCTACGTCGGTTGCGTTGAAAACCCGCCTATTTGCCCGGCGCGGCCGGCATTTCGCCGTGGTGGCCGTGCGGCCCGAAGTGCGGCCCGCCGTGCATCTCTTTTTGGAACGACTCGAACTTCTCCCGCTGCTCGGCGGTCAAGAGGGCCTGGAACTGCGCGTGGAAATCGGCGTGCGCGGCCTCGGCCTTCTGGCGGTTCTGGTAAGCCTGGATCGCCAGGGCGCCGACCTCGGCGGCCGAAGCGTTGCTCTGGAGCGCTTGGTCGAGCTGCTCCTGGACGCGCATCATGTCGGCGTGGATCGGTTCCACGGTCGCCTTCATCCGGGTCTCGATCTCTTTGGCCGAGGCGATCTGATCGTCCGTGAGGTCGAGCGCTTTGGCGAGATGGTCGACCATCGAAGGCATGCCGTTGCCCTCATGGCCCTTCGCGGAGTCAGCCTTGGGGCCGCCGCAGCCGTGACCGCCGTGATGGCTGAAGCCTCGATGTCCGAATCCGCCTGCATGCGCCAGGGCGAGCGGCACGATCAGCAGGCCCGCGGCGAGAAAGTACATCCAACGTTTCATGGCGTTTCTCCCAAGTTCGGTCGTTGGAGCGCCCGTTGCGCGCGGCGCTCTTTGTCGAGCTGCATCCTAGGGCACACCGGTGGGAGATTCTTCAAGTGGAGGTCAAGTCTACGTAAAGAATGTAAGGCGGAGAAATTTTGCCTCTTGAAGACGGCGGGCGAGAGGACTAGAATTCGCGGTCCATTCGTTTCTCTCGAACGAAGTCTGCGGGGTGTCGTGATCGGCAAGCGGGCGGCTGTCCTGGCGGTTCTTGGCCTCGGTGCGACGGTGCTGTGCCCGCCGCTCGCCGGAGCCGCGCCCCGCCGTTCGCTGTCTTCGCTCCGCCCGGCCGGCTCGGGAGGCGTGCGGATCGGCCTCGCCGGCACCGGAAGAAGAGTCATCTTCAACGAGAGCGTGGTGCAGCACGCCCGGCGGTTCGCCACCGAGCTGGTCGCCGTGCCGGATCGCCAGCTCGAACCGTTGATCGAGGACCATGCCCGCGCCCAGAGCCTCGATCCGAAGCTGGTCAAGGCGGTGATTCAGGTCGAATCCGGGTACAACGCGGCGGCGCTGTCGAACAAAGGGGCGATCGGCCTGATGCAGCTGATGCCCGACACCGCCCGCCTGCTCGACGTGCTCGACCCTTACGATCCGGTCCAGAACCTACGCGGCGGCGTCACCTATTTGAGGCAACTTCTCGATCGCTTCTCGGGTCAGGTGGAGTACGCGGTGGCGGCCTACAACGCCGGTCCGGGCGCGGTGACCAAGCATGGTGGTATCCCTCCTTATGCCGAAACCCGCGAGTACGTCCGGCGAGTTTTGGCGCTCTACCGGGGAGATACGGCGCTCCGGGTCCCCTCTACCGGGATCGCCGCCTCTTTCCCCGGCCGGAAGGCCATCGTGGTCGAACGACCGGGAAAACGCCCGCTGATCACCACCGCGCTGCCGCGGTAGCCCGCCCTATTGCACCGGCACGCGGCCGGGAAAGCCGTCCTCGTAGGTGTGGAAATAGCGCAGGCCGTCCTCCGGATAACGCCAGGAGTAATAGCCGGCGCCGTTGTCCCAATCGACCCGCCAGAGACCTTGGACGATGCAGCCGAACGCGAGCACCCGCTCGGCCCAGCTCTGGACCACTCGGTCGCAGGCCGCCTCGATCTCCTCTTTTCGCCGTTCCATCTCGTCGCGGCTCTGGATCCGATTGATGATCGCTTCGACCTGGCGGAAGGCGATGTCGGTCACGTCGCGGACGTGGGGAAAGGTATCGACCGCTTCGTCGTAGGAGAACATCCGTTTGGGCAAGGAGGGCGGCATGGGGCGGGATTGTACAACCCGCCGCCAAGCGCGGGCGCGCCTTCTGGAAGTACAATCCGCGTCCCATGAACGAAGGATCGCGCGGTCACATCGAAGTCATCACCGGGGGGATGTTCTCCGGCAAGAGCGAGGAGCTGGTGCGGCGGCTGCGCCGCGCGGTGATCGCCCGCCAGCGCATCCAGGTGTTCAAGCCGGGGGCCGACACCCGCTACGAGCCGGAGCGGCTGGTCACCAGGGACAAGCGGGAGATGCAAGCCGAGTGCATCCCGGACAGCACGGAGCTGCGCCGCCGCCTGGCGCTCGGGGTCCAGGTGGTGGGGATCGACGAGGCGCAGTTCTTCGATCTCGCGCTGGTCGATCGGGTAGACGAGTTGGCGGACGCGGGGGTCCGGGTGATCGTCGCCGGTCTCGATCTCGATTTCGAGCGCCGCCCGTTCGGGCCGATGCCCCAGATCCTCGCGCTCGCCGAGTACGTCGACAAAATGCACGCCGTCTGCATCCGCTGCGGCGCCCCGGCCCACTACAGCCAGCGCATCGCCGGAGGCGACTCCCAGCTCCAGGTGGGAGACATCGAGTCCTACGAGGCCCGCTGCCGCCGCTGCTACGAGGTGTTTTTTCCGGCCAAGGCGTAGGGTAGGGGCGGCGCCCCGTCGCCGCCCTCGAATTGAGAAAACGTCCGTGGTCGGCAAGGGCGGCCACGGGGGGCCGCCCCTACCCCGTCCTCCACCGTTTCCTTTCTCCGGAGCCGGCGAAAGCTGGTCGGGATCTCAGGTGTGGATCAGCTCCAGCCGCGCGAGGACGACCAGAAGGGCGGGGATCAGGTTGGTGTTGACGACGTCGTGCAGGCTCGCCTGCCAGCCGAAGCCGTCGCGCAGGTCGAAGTACTCCATCACCAGAGAGAGCGCCAAGCCGGGAACCAGCGCCCAGAGCGACGAGAGCTTGCGCCGGAACAGGAGCAGGGCGACCAGCAGGCAGAGGACGCCGATGTAGACGTGGATCGCGTCCTTGGTGAGCGGCAAGACCGACATCCAGGCGAGCTTCCACAGCTGGTAATCCGACTTCATTGGCGAGAGCTTACCAGGCTCTAGAAGAGCCGGCGGTGTTTCGCGACCGGGATTGCCCGGCGGATGCGGCGGACCCTGTCGAGGTCGATCTCGGCGAGCGCGAACCCTACGCCGTCCGAAACCGACGCGATCACCTGGCCCCAGGGGTCGATGATCATCGAATGCCCCCAGCTCTCCTTGAGCCCGCCGTCGTCATGCTTGCCGACTTGCGCCGGGGCGAGCACGTAGCTCTGGTTTTCGATCGCGCGGGCGCGCAAGAGAGGCTCCCAATGGTCCTTTCCGGTCGCGGCCGTAAACGCCGAGGGGACCATGAGGATCTCGGCGCCCCTCTTGTTGAGCGCCCGATAGAGCTCGGGAAAGCGTAGGTCGTAGCAGATCGACAGGCCGAGCTTGCCGAACGGAGTTTTGGCGACCACCAACTCGCCGCCCGCCTCGCAGGTGGCGGACTCGGAGAACTTGACGCCGCCGGGGATGTTGACGTCGAACAGATGGATCTTCCGGTAGCTCTTGAGGATCTTGCCGTCGGGGCCGAACAGGACGCTGGTGTTTGCGCACTTTTTCGCCGGGAAGGGCGAAGCGCCTTCGCTCCGCTCGTTGTACGAGCCGAGCAGCAAGTGGATCTTGAGCTCTTTGGCGAGGGCGCCGTACCGTTCCGGGGTCCATCCCCAGAGCGGATCGGCGCGTTTCACCTTTTCGGCGTGCGGCCCTAGGTAGTTGGTGCATTCGGGCGTCGCGACGAAGCCGGCTCCCGCCGCCGCAGCCCGGCCGATCAGCTCCTTGGCGCTCTGCCAATTGGCCTCCTCGTCGGAGGTCGAGGTCATCTGGACGACGGCGGCGACGATCATGCGCCGCTTTCTAACACAGCTCGAAGGTTATGCTCACGCGACCGTGCCCCGATCGCCGCAGAAAACCTCCGTACCCTCCGCTCCGCGTTCGGCGTCCAGAAAGCCGACGAAGCTCTCCGGCGCCAAGGCGGTCGCCCGCATTCTCGCGACCGTCGAGCTGATTCCGGAAGGGCGCGTCGCGACCTACGGCCAGATCGCCTTCCTCGCCGGCCTGCCGGGGCACGCGCGCCAGGTCGGCTACGCCCTCCGCGGCTTGCCCGAGGGGAGCACCGTCCCCTGGCAGCGGGTGGTGAACGCTCAAGGGGAAATCAGCTCGCGCGACGACCCTGCGTGGGAGGGGTTCCAGCGTCACCTGCTGGAAGAAGAGGGAGTCCGATTCGAACCGAAGGGTGAGCACGGCCGGATCGACCTCGATCGCTTCGGCTGGGATCCGGAACCGGGCCTTCGGCCCGCCCGAAAGCGGAGGAAGCCGTGAGCCCCGCCTCTCCGGATCTTCGACTGACCATCCACAGCGCGGCTGTGGGATCGTCTCCGGCGATCTCCTACGACTTTTGGTCACGCGACCCGGCCCTCGGCCTCGCCTTGCCGGGCAGCGGTCAGCGGTCCGAGGCCGCTACGAATTTCGCCCGAGGCCGGCCATGGCGAGCACAACGAGGATCCCGATCGCTCGGGGCTGCGCCTCAATGCCTATGATCGTTTCACCCCGGACCATCTCGAGTTGGTCGGCGACGGGATTCGGCAGGCCCATCCGTTCTTCTTCTGGAACGCCTGCACCGCCGGTCGCGGTGGCTTGGCGCTCACCGGCTTGGGAGGATGGGCGGCGCGTCTGTTCGAGAAAGGCGCGAGCGCTTTCGTGGCGCCGTTTTGGAAGGTGACAGACTCGGTCGCGAGCCTCTTTGCGGCGACCCTCTACGGCGAGCTGTTCGCCGGGGTGCCGATCGCGGAAGCGGCCGCCCGAGCCCGGTGCGCCGCGCGCGATGCTTCTCCGGGGGATGCAAGCTGGCTCGCCTACGCGGTGTTCGCCCATCCGGCCGCGGTGGCGACCGGCGAAGGCTCGGCGCGGGGTCCGGTCACTCTGCCGTTCGAGTCATCTCCTCCCCGTCCGGTTGGATCGGTCTATCTGTCGACGGCCCCACGGCCTCCCGAGCTCTTCGTCGGCCGCGCGGCGGATCGTTCACCGGCTGGCGATCCGGCCCGAAGCGGATCACCCGCTCGCGGAGCTGGACGAGCACGACGGTCTTGAGATTCTCCGTGCCCTCTCGCCCGACGCCGTCGAGGGAGACGAGGAGGCGGCGAGAGATCTGGTCCGTTGTCTCGGGCTGCCGCTCGCGCTCTGCGTCGCCGGGGGGCTGTTGCGACGAGAGCAGGAGTCGGGCCTTGACGTCGGGGACCTTCTGCGCACGATCCGCGACCCCGCCCGCCTGCTCGACGAGGAAGCACCGGCCGGCCGCATCGATCCGGACCTTCTCGCCGCGCCGACGGTCAGAGAGTTGTTCGCCCGTTGTACCGACCGGCTCGCTCCGGATCTTCAGGCGTGTTTCGCCAAGCTGCGCGAGGTGACTCCGAAACCGGCCTCGTTCAGCCTCGATCTGCTGCGCGGCCTGTGGGGTGTGGAGGACGCGCGGCCGATCGTCCGCGAGCTGGTGGGGCGCGGGCTCATCGAGCCGGGCAGGACGGGCTTTTTCCAGATTCACCCCTTGCTCGCCGCCCATGCCCGCTCGATGGACGTCCGAACCGGCCGATGATTTCGGCAGATCTCGGTCTCGCCCGAACGGTTCTCGGCCTGCTGCGGGAATTGGCGTCTTCCGCCCGGAGCGGAGAGGCTCGGGTACCCGATCTTCTGCGCGGTCTCCGACCCGAGGCCAAAGGCGATCTCGGCCGGCCGGCGGGACAGATCGAGGCCGCTTGGCAGCAGGCCTCGGCCCTAGCCCCCGTCTCGGAGGAGGCGAAGACCCTCTGCATCGACCTCGCGCTCGCGGCCCCTGACTTCGCTCCGTTTTTGCTCGGCGGGGAGGAGTGGAGCCGTTGGCTTGTCACCGCCATCTCTTGGGCCGACGCGAGGGGAAATCGCCCGGCGACCGCGCGGCTGCGCGCCGCGCTCGCCAATCTTCGGCTCTCGACGAGCGACACGGCGGGCGCTGCCAAGGAAGCGGAGACCGCCCTGGCCGAGGCCCGCGGCCTGGGCGATCCGCAGGCCGTGGCGCGTTCTTTGGCCTTGGTCGGCATGGCCGCCGCGGATACCGGAAACCTGCCCCGCGCGGAGGAGGCCTTTTCGGAAGCGCTGCGGATAGCTGCCGACGGTTCCTACGCCCAGCTTCGAGCCGATCTGCTGGGCGATCTCGGTACGCTTCTGTTCGACGCAGGCCGGAGCGGCGAGGCTCGGATGCTCCAGGAGGAGGCGCTTGCGTTCGCCCGGAGCTTAGGCGATCGAAGGGGCGAGTCGCGGCACCTCGGCAACCTGGCCATTCTCGAAAAGCGCCGGGGCCGGCTCGATCTCGCGGAGCAGCTTTACCGCGACCAACTGGTGATTTCGCGCAAACTGCGCGACGAGCGCCAGGAGGCGATTGCCACCTACAACTTGGGGCTTACTTTTGCGCAGACCGGTCGCGGCGAAGATGCCGAGCAGGCCTACAAGAGGGCTTATCTCCTCCGTCGCCGTCAAGGCGACGCGGCGGGAGTCTTCGGCGCTCTCAACGCTCTGGGCATTCTTTACAAAGATCGAGGTCGATTCGACACGGCGCGCAAGGTGCAAGCCCGCTGCCTCAAGATCGCCCGTCGGCTCGGCGACCGGGAGCGCTTGGCGTCGGTGCTGGCGAACCTGGGCCGATTGGATCTGCTGTCCAAGAACTTGGAGGCCGCGGAGCGGAACTACGCCGAGAGCGAGCGATTGGCGGAAGAGCTGGGAAACCGCTGGAGCCAAGGGATCGCCGCGAGCGGCCAGGCGGCCGTCGCCGAGGCGCGCGGTGACCTGCCCGCAGCGATCGGCCACCTCGAACGAGCCCTGCCGCTCCATCGGTTGGGAGGCGAGATCGCCCACGTCGGCAGCACTCTCTTGGGGCTGGCGCAACTTTCGGGGAATCTCGGCGACGAGCTTCGGGCGGTCGAATTCTCTCGAGAGGCGATCGAGGTCTTTCACGACCTCGGAGATCGGCGGCGACTTTGGCGGGTGGTTTTCGGCCTCTGCGACCTGGCAGAGCGAATGCAAGCGCTCGATCGGTGCCGCAACTGGATTGAAGAGGGGCTCCTTGCGCTCGAAGCGCTCGGCGATCCGGAGGTCGAGTCGGTCCGGCGGGAGACCGGGCTGTCTCGGCTTCTTTAGGTCGCCCTACGGCGTTGAGGCCGGGCATTCGGCCCGCCCGAAAGCGAAGGTGAGGGCAGAATGGGAGGTCTCTGGGGTCCCACCTTCCGATCGAGTCCCCCTCCTGCCCATCGTGGCGCACCAACAGATATACAGGAGCTCGTACGAGCGCTTCGCCATCGACCGGAGGTGTGTTTTGAAGGACTGTAGAACTGCTGTTTTTCCTCGAATCGCTTGCCTGCGTTCGGCCTGCGCCCGGCGGGCGGGTGCCGCTCTTCTGTGCTCGATCCTGTTGCCCCTCGGGGCGGTCGTCGCCGAGGAGACGACGTCGTCGGGTCTCGCGGCTCCTACGGCGATCAATACCGGAGTCGGGGGACTGTGGAAGGCCGTGGGTGCCGCGCCCTCCTTCTTTGGGCAGTCCGAGAACCTGGAGGACGACGATCCGGTGTCCGGCGCGATCCATACCGTCGCGGCCCATCCGACCAACTCGAAGGTGCTCTACGCCGGAGCGACCAATGGCGGCATCTGGCGAACCCTGAACGCGGATTCGCCGAGCCCGAGCTGGAGGCGGCTGACCGACGATCAGGCGTCCAACTCGATCGGCGCGCTCGAATTCGATCCGACCGACCCGCTCCATCTGACCCTCGTGGCCGGTATCGGCAGCTGGAGCAACTACGCCAATTTCGGGGGCCGGGCCACGGGTCTTCTGCGGACCACCAACGGCGGCATCACTTGGACCCCGATCGACGGCGGCGGCGTCCTGATCGACAAAAACGTCTCCGGCGTCGCGGTGCGCGGTTCGACGATCGTCGTGGCGGTCGATCGCTCCGCTCAGTCCACTTTCGCGACGATCGGCATCTTTCGTTCGACCAACGGCGGGGCGACGTTCACTCAAATATCCAATGGCAACGGGAGTACCACCGGCTTGCCGGGTGGCCCCTCTTACGATCTGGTGGGCGACCCTCTGCGGCCGAACCGTCTGTTTACCAACGTCGATTTCGCCAACTTTGTCGGAGGAGTGAACGGGATCTATCGGAGCGACAACGCGGGAGCGACCTGGACCCGGGTGAGCAGCCCGGCGATGAATACCCTGCTCGCGGGGGGGATCTTCAACGTCGAGCTTGCCGTCGGCCGGCACAACAACGTGTATTGCGCAATGGTCGATGACACCGGCCTCGCCGGCGCCCTCCTCGCGGTGTTTCGCTCCGGAGACGGCGGGACGACCTGGACCCGGATGGATCTTCCCGCGACCCCTGACGGCGGCATCCATCCGGGACATCAAGGGTTCAACAACCTATCGATCGTGGCCGATCCGACGAATGCCAACATCGTCTACATCGGCGGCGACCGCCAGCCGTACAAGAACGAGGCGCTTGGCGGTCCGGTCGTTTTCCCCAACTCGATCGGCGCCAACACCTTCTCGGGCCGCCTGTTCCGCGGCGACGCGAGCAAGCCGGCCGGTGGTCAGTGGGTGCATCTGACTCATTCCAGAGTCCTCGGCGCGCCGGGCGGCGGCACCGCGAACAACACCGCGCCGCATGCCGATTCGCGCGAGATGGTGTTCGACGCGGCCGGCAACCTGATCGAGACGGACGACGGCGGAATCTACAAGCGGACCCGCCCGCAGAACAACACCGGGGATTGGTCTTCCATGGTCGGCGACATGCAGGTCGCCGAGTACCACGACGCCGCGTTCGACGCGAACAGCGAGACGCTGACCGCGGGCTCGCAGGACAATGGTTTTCAGTATCAGCTCGACGCGGACGATGACGACTGGTCGCTTCTCCTCCAGGGCGACGGCGGGGACGTCGTGACCGACGACAGGACGATTCCCGGCGTTTCGATCCGCTATGGCAGCATGCAGAATTTCGAACGCTTTGTGCGGACGTTTTGGGATGCCGACAACAACTTCCTTGCGGTCGACGATCCGGCGCTCACCCCGCTTGGCGGTGGAGCCCCGCTGGAGGGTAGCCCCGTCACTCCGGTGGAGCTCAACGGAGTCGATCCGACCCGGCTGGTCATCGCCGCGAAGAACTCCTTTTACGAGTCGTTCGACCAGGGCGATACGGTGACCGAGATCGCCCCCGGCCTGAAAGTCAACTTCGATCCTTTTCACGTTCCCGTGGCTCCTGTCGCCTACGGCGCGGGAACCAACCTCGCGGCGCTCTACGTCGGCTCGTTCGACCGGCTCTATGTGCGAACGGCGCCGCACCCCGCGCTCCTGCTCCAATCTCTCGCCTTCCCGGGCACGGGCAGCGGCCGATATCTCGTCGATATCGCGCTCGATCCGGACAATGCCAACGCCGTGTTCGTGGCCGACGAGGGGAAAGTCTTCACCTCGCGTAATGCGGGTTCGTCCTGGAACGACATCACGGGCAACCTCGCCGCGCTGGGCGCCGGCAGGCTCCGGACCCTGGTCTACGTCAAGACCCGGCTGGGCGATGGGCTCGTGGTCGGCTCGCAGACCGGCGCCTGGATCTCCTCCAAGCTCACCGGTTTTTCGCAGTGGTACCCGCTCGGGAAGGGTCTGCCGACCGTCCCGGTGTTCGACCTCGATTACGACGCCGACGCAGATCGTCTGAGCGCCGCCACCTTGGGACGCGGGGCTTGGGAGCTCGACCAGGTAAAGGTCGCGGTCCTGCTCGCCCGCTGACTTCAGGATTCCGCTCATGGGAGATCTCGCCATGTCCGTACGTTCCTACCGCTTTCGATTCGCCCTGCCGCTCGCCGCGGCGGGGTTTGCCCTTTTGATCGGCGCCGCTCCGGTTCCTGTTCTTGCCTCCCAACGGTTGGGCGAAGGCGCGGTGGTCGATCCCGCCCGGGGCATCGCCTATGTCGCCCAACCTCAAGGGGGGATCGAGGCGCTCGATCTTTCGACCGGCCAAGCGGTTTGGCGCAGCGCCGCCGCGGCCAAGCCGCTCTCCCTGGCCGGCGAAGCGCTGCTCGTTCAGGAGGAGCCGGATACCGGCGGCGTGCTTCGCCTCGCGACGCTCGATCCTCGAACCGGAGCGGAAAAAGGGCGGGCCGAATTGGCCCTGCCGGCCGGCCTTTGGGCGAACGTCACCGACGGCTCGCGGGGTACTTTCCGCCTTCGCGCCGCGGAAGGCGGCGGTTCGGTCCTTCTCGCCTGGACGGCTACGGCCGCTGCGCCGCTGCATGGCTTCGTGCCGCCGGACCTCTCGTTTCGGGTTCCGGTAGGCGCTCCCGTTG
>Ga0134122_10004105_pt1 | contig 10793 bp, 10 predicted proteins | sample KB302_FD_96461 | JGI IMG/M metagenome (GOLD analysis project Ga0134122, IMG submission 96461) | Terrestrial soil microbial communities without Nitrogen fertilizer from Kellogg Biological Station, Michigan, USA - KB3-0-2 | ecosystem: Environmental > Terrestrial > Soil > Unclassified ... | reverse complement strand
TGGCACCCTTAGCACCCTAGCACCGACACGCCGCACGTTATGATATCCCCCATGAGCCGTACGCGCCTCGGGCGCGGCCTCATCGCGGCGATCCTGATCGCCACGCCGTCCCTGCAGGCCCGGCAGCAGCCGCCGGCGCAGCCGGCGCCGTCCACGTCGCAAATCCGCGGCACCGTGCGCAGCGGCCCCGACGATGCGCCGATCGCGCGGGCGCGGGTCATGGCCACGGCCGACGTCCTTCCCGAGCCGCGCGTCACCCTGAGCGGGGCGGACGGCAAGTACGCGCTGGCGGATCTGCCGGCGGGGTCCTACATCGTGTCGGTGACGCGCACCGGCTACGCGCCGCAGACCTGGGGCCAGGCGCGCTCGCTGACCGGCACGCCGATCGGGCTCGGCAGCGGCCAGCAGCTGGCGTCGATCGATTTCACGCTCGTCGCGGGCGCGTCGATTGTCGGACGGATCCTCGACGAGGACGGCAGCCCGTTCGCTGGAGCGGACGTGGACGCGCTGGTGACGCGCTTCCAAGGGGGCGGCGACACGCTCTTTTCAGTCGCGACCGTCCAGACCGACGATCGCGGCGAGTTCCGGCTGTTCGGCCTGGCGCCTGGACGCTACTTCGTCAGCGCGGCGGATCCCGCGTTCCGCAACGTGAGTACGCCGAAGGGCGTGCAGCACTACTCTCCCACCTACTATCCCGGCGTGGCGCTGGCGGACCAAGCGCGCGCGATCGTCATCGCCGGCCCGACCGACTCACCGCGGATCGAGTTTCGTTTGAAGCTGGTGCCCCCGGCGAGCGTCGGCGGCCTGCTTGTCGCGGCCGACGGGAAACGGCTGCTGAGCGGCGTGATCACGATGAACCTGGCCGACAATGAGGGCGTGCCGGTCGCTCCGCCGGAGCAGCCGTCGATCCGTGCGGACGGCCGTTTCACCTTCGCCGGCGTGGCGCCGGGGCGTTACCAGATCCGCGCGCGGGGACAGACCGAAGGCACCGGCTCGGCCCTCTTCGGATCGTATTCCGTGGAGGTCGCAGGCGAGGACATCGACGGCCTCACGGTGACGCTTCGCCCCGGAGCGGTGCTCGAAGGCTCGCTCGCCATCGAGCGCCGCCGCGGATCGAAGACGCCGGACTTCACCACGCTGCGCGTGCGGGCGCCGTTTCTGGACGGCAACGGCTTCGGCGACTCGCTCACCGGCCTGGTGCAGCCCGACGGGTCCTTCGTGCTGCGCGGCATCATGAAGGGGACGCATCAAATCGTCCTCGAGGGCCTGCGTCCGCCGTGGGTCGTGAAGAGCATGGTCTACCAGGGGGCGGACATCACCGATACGCCGATCGATGCCACCGAGAGTCAGTCGATGCGCGACGTGCGCGTCACGATCACCGACGCGGCAAGCGAGGTGACCGGCACTGTCACCAACGCGCGCCGCGGCGCCGTCGCCGACGCCGGCGTGCTCGTCTTCGCGCGCGTGCCGCTCTTCTGGATGCGCACCAACCGGCGCATGCGCGTCGCCTACACCGACACCACGGGGCGCTTCAGCGTCACGGGCCTTCCCGCGGGAGAGTACGTCGCGGTCGCCTCGCCGGTCGTGGACGAAGGCGACCTCGGCCGCCGCGACCGTCTCGAGGCCTGGGCCAGCGTGGCGACGCCGTTCCGGCTCGTCACCGATCAATCGACCGTCGACGTGCCGTTGCAGATCGTCCAGCCTCCCATGAGAGCTCACGCGATCCGCTGATGCTGTGGCTCACGGTCGCCGGCGGGGTCTTCCTCGTCTGGCTGGTTCTCGTCTTCCTCTTCACGCCGGGCATCAACTACCACCTGTCGCGGCGGACGTCGGTCCACGACAAGGACTTCCTCTACACGATCCAGTCGACCTGCCAGGCGGCGCTCCACCACGGCAACCGCGTGACGCTGCTCACCGACGGCCCGGAGTTCTATCCGGCGATGCTCGACGCGATCAAAGGGGCGAGGCGCTCCATCAACATGGAGTGCTACATCTTCCAGGACGGGCGGATCGCGGATCAGTTCACCGACGCGCTGAGCGAGCGCGCCCGCAACGGCATCAACGTCACGGTGGTGGTCGACGCGATCGGCAGCTTCTCGATGTGGGGGCGGCCGGTGGCGCGCCTGCGCGCGGCCGGCGTGCGCATCATGTCCTACCAGGCGATCCGCTGGTACTCGCTGCACCGCATCAACAACCGCACGCACCGCGAGCTGCTGGTGATTGACGGATCGATCGCGTTTGCCGGCGGCGCCGGCGTCGCCGACTGGTGGGCGTTTCCCAACGACGGACGCCGCCGCCCCTGGCGCGACACGATGGCGCGGATCGAGGGGCCGGTCGTCGCCGCGGTCCAGGGGGTCACCGCCGAGAACTGGCTGGAGTGCTGCGGCGAGATCCTCACCGGCCGCGACTACTTTCCCGACTTGAAGCCGTGCGGCGACACGACCGCGTTCGTGGTCAAGAGCTCCCCCTCCGATCGCGCCACGGCCTCGCGCGTCACCTTTCAGCTGCTCACCGAAGGGGCGGATCAGACGGTGCGGATCGCCACGCCGTACTTCCTGCCCGACCGCGCCTTCCGCAAGGCGTTCGTGGCGATGGCCGAACGGGGGGTGAAGGTCAGCGTCATCCTCCCCGGCCGCCACACCGATCAACACTGGGTCCGCCTCGCCAGCCGCCGCATGTGGGGCCAGCTGCTGAAGGCGGGGATCCGCATCTTCGAGTACCAGCCGGCGATGATCCACGCCAAGGTGCTGATCGTCGACGACCTGTGGACGGTGCTCGGCACGACCAACATCGACAACCGCTCGTTCGAGCACAATGATGAAGTGAACATTGCGATGCGCGACCCGGCGGTGGCGGCACGCCTGCTGCAGGACTACGAGCGCGATCTCGCCGACAGCGTCGAGGTCACCTTCGAGCGCTGGCAGCGCCGGCCGCTGTGGGAGAAGATCGTGGGGCCTTTCGTCTGGATCCTGGAGCGGCAACAATGAACGGATTGCAGAATGCCGATTGCAGATTGCAGATTTGACGGATTGAAGATTAACGGATTGGCGATTAACGGATTGAAGATTGACGGATTGGCGAATGCGTCAATCATCGATTCAATCGACAATCGACACGTCAATCGACAATCGCCAATCGTCAATCCGTTAATCGCCAATCGCCAATCGCCAATCGCCAATGGCTGAAGTCAGAATCGCCACCTACAACATCCACCGCTGCCGCGGCATGGATCGGCGCGTCGCGCCGGAGCGGATCATCGACGTGCTCCGCGACATCGACGCCGACGTCATCGCGCTGCAGGAAGTGATCGGGGCGGGGCCGGTCGGCGCCGGGCAGGCCGAGGAGATCGGCGCGGCGCTCGGCATGGGCTGGGTGATGAACTGCGTCCGCACGCTGCGGCAGCACCAGTTCGGCAACGTCGTGCTGAGCCGCTACCCGATCGCCCACCACAGCCATTACGACCTGTCGTGGCGGACCTGCGAGCCGCGGAACTGCCAGCGCGCCGACCTCGACGTCGACGGGGAGATCCTTCACATCTACAACGTCCACCTCGGAACTGCCGTCCTCGAACGCCGCTACCAGGCGAAACGGCTGGCGTCGTTCGTCCACGACCGCCGGGTGACCGGGCCGAAAATCATCCTCGGCGACTTCAACGAGTGGATGAAGGGGCTGGCCACCAAGACGCTCTCGTCGCTCTTCGAAAGCGTGGACATTTCCCAGCACCTGAAGCGCCGCCGCACCTATCCGGGGCTGTTCCCGGTGGTGCACCTCGATCACATCTATTACGAGGGGGCCGTGGAGGTGCGGAAGGTGGAGATGCCGCGGACGCGCAAGGCGCTGATCGCCTCGGACCACCTGCCGCTGGTGGCGACCTTCCGGATTGGATAGGACAACGAGCCGACGCGCCTCGAACGGTCAGGAGGAGAACCGCAGCCCGGACGAACTGCGGAGGCATTGCCCGGAGGCGTCGTCGGCTCTGTGATAAGACGGCCGAGCGGCCGGCTTGGTTGGCCGCCGCGGCCACGGAGACCTTTCCTGATGACCGAACCCTCGGGATCGAAGGCCTGGATCAGTCGCGGCCGGATGCGCCTCGCGATCCTGACCTCGGTATGCTGCGCGGTGGCAGCGGGACTCTACGCCGCCGCCGGAGTGGCCCCCTCGAGCCGGGCGCAGGTGTTCCTGATCTTCGCGCCAACGCTTGCCGTGGTGCTGTGGGTGGTCCAGGACGCCAGGCAGCGACACATCGCGCAGGTCCACGACTTCGACTGGCTGGTCTGGACGTTCTGGCCGTTCACCATTCCGTGGTACTGCGTCAAGTCACGCGGCGCGCGGGGCTTGCTCTTGCTGGCGTGGCTGGTGGGCTTGATACTGTTGCCCTGGATCACGTGGCTGATGATTGTCTGGGTCCGGTTCACGACGCAATGAACGTCTGCCCGGACGCCGAAGCCCGGGGTCAGACACGGGTCGACGGCGCGGTCGCGGGGCAGGCCGGCAGCGAGCGCGCGTCGGCCGCGGCTAGTTCTCTTCTTCGAATTCTTCTTCGACCGGCGGGCCGATGCGGGTCGGCGGACGGAGGGCTTCGCGGTAGTCGTAGAGCGGAAGGCCGGCGACGTGGATGGTCAGCGTGCACGCCGGGGCCTTGACGTCGACGACGACGGTGACGGGACTGCCTTCGACGCCCTCGCGGAACGAGAGACGGCAACCGCAGGCCAGCCGCGCGTGCGTGAACCCTTTGAGCATCTGCCGCGATTGTACTACAGGAGCGACTTGATCTCCTGCTCGGCCTGCGCGTGCGTGAGCGGGCCGAGGTGCTTGAGGCAGATCGTGCCGTCGCGCGCCACGACGAACGACGTCGGGTAGCCGTAAAAGGGACCGAATGCGTCCTCGAACTCCGGCGTCATCTGCAGCACGGGATAGTTCATCCCGTACTCCTTCATGAACGCCTGCAGCTGCTCGGGGCTGTCGTCCACCGAAACGCCGAGGATCACGAAGCCCTTGTCCTTGTACTGGTCGTAGATCTTGACGAAGTCGGGAATCTCTTCCTTGCAGGGGCCGCACCACGTCGCCCAGAAGTTCACCAGGACGACCTTCCCCTTGTAGTCGGCGAGCTTCACCGGCACGTTGTGCTCGTTTTTCAGGACGAAGTCGAGCTTCGCCCGCCCCTCGGCGTCGCACGAGGCCCCCTCGGCGCGCGCCGCCGGGGACGTGGGCTTGATCTGTTCCTGCCCGCCGCCGCGCAGCAGCGGCAGCGTGAGCAGTCCGAGCGCGAGCGCCGCGGCGGCCGCGATGATCCAGCGTGGCTTCATGAGTTCACGTCCGTGAAATCCGTGTCAATCCGTGGCCTCATTTTGCGTGTGCCTTCATGTACTCGACGATGGGCGCGAGATCGCCGGCGTGCCCTTCGCCGGTGACGAGCGCGTAGGTGCGGCTGTTGGCGCACCAGATGACCGCCTCGTGCCCCATCTTGTCGACGACACGGTCGCGCCCGATGCTCTCGGGCAGGACGTAGAGCGAGAGCGGCGCGCCGCGCCACCTGTACATCATGTGCGCCGAGCGCCCGTCGGTCGTGAAGCAGCGGCGCACGTCGACGAGCGTCAGCTGCTCGGCGGGCGAGGTCTCGGGCACGACGATCGGCCAGCCCTGATCGGTCTGCCAGCGGCGCTCGGCGCCGGCGGCGTCGGCATGGCGGTCGCCGTCGCTCACCTTGAAGCACTTGACGTGATCGACCGCGAGGCTCGCGGCCAGCGCCTCGACGCGGTCGTTGAGCCCGAAGAGGAACACGCCGGCGACGGCCAGCACCAGCGTCGCCGCCAGCGACAGCGGCGCCCAGCGACGGAGTGCCGATTGGCGATTGGAGATTGGAGATTGACGGATGGTCGATTGGGGATTGTCGATGGCGATTGGCGATTGGGCCATCTCGCGGCAGCGGGCGCGCAGCGACTCGGGGGCGCGCGCCGCCAGGCTGTCCCGGTGGCTGCGAACGAGATCGCGGGCCGCCGCCTCCGTCTCGGCATGATCGCGGCACGGCGGGCACGCATCCAGGTGCGCGTCGATCGCGCGCCGCGTGGCCGGCGGCGCTTCGCCGTCGACGTAAGGAGCCAGGTGCGCCTCGAGGTCGCGGCAGTTGGTGATGTCGTCAGCCATGTTTCCGAACCAGTCCCACTCCGTGGCCGGCGCGGCGCGCCTGCAAGCCCTCCGACAACGCCCGCCGGCCGCGCGAGATGCGCGACATCACCGTACCCATCGGCACGTCGAGCACCTTCGCCATCTCGGCGTACGACAACTCTTCCACGTCGCGCAGCCACACCGCCTGGCGGAACGCCTCGGGCAGCGCGTCGAGCGCCGCCTGCAGGTCCACGTCGAGGGTCGCCCGCGACAGGATCTGCTCCGGCGACTGGACCTCGGGCCCGTCGTCCGACGCCCGTTCCACCGCCTCGCTGTCCACGTCGACGGGGTTGCGCCCGTCGTGGCGGCGCATGTTGCGAAACGTGTTGTGGAGGATCGTGAACAGCCACGCCTTCAGGTTGGTCCCCGGCTCGAACTGGTGCGACGAGCGGAACGCCTTCAGGTACGTGTCCTGGACGAGATCCTCAGCGTCCGCCGCCCGCCGCGTCAGGCGGAGCGCGGTGCCGTACAGGCTGTCGATGTGCGACAGCGCCGCGTCGGCGAACCCGTTCTCGTCACGGCCGGCGGGTGGACGGCGGAATGCCATTGGGGAGAACACCGGCGGGGTGCCGGTTTATTCCTTCATTGTATCGCGCGGAGGACACCGGGCGTTGCCCGGCGGGGACAGCTTTCGGCGCGATTTCACCGTTCCCCCGGCCTTCCGACCTCGTCCGAAGGCACGTGGCTTGCTGCGGGCCGCCCTTGGGGCCCCGCGCCCGGGACGTCGGCGTTGCGGCAAACGTCTTACTCACAGTAACATCGGCACCATTCGAGGTGGACACATGCGTACGCGCACCAGGCGCAGTTTACGAGCGCCGTTCGGGATCGCCGTTTTCCTGGCCGTTTTTGTCTCGGGCACGATTGCCGCCAGCGCGCAGACGCCCTTCGTGCCGTACTACAACAAGAACCGCATCAAGTACGACCACTTCAACTGGCACACCTACACCACCGATCATTTCGAGATCTACTACTACCCGGAGATCGAGCAGCACCTCGAACGGGTGACCAGCTACGCCGAAAGCGCCTACCAGCAGGTCAGCGCCGACCTCAAGCACGACCTCGCCTTCAAGGTGCCCCTCGTCCTCTACAAGACCGCCAGCGAATTCCAGCAGCAGAACATCGACCCGGGTGAGTTGCCCGAGGGCGTCCTCGCCTTCGCCGAGCCCTACCGCGACCGCATGGTGCTGCCGATCGACGAGCCGTCCGACGCCCTCTACCGGCTCATCACGCACGAGCTGACCCACATCTTCGAGTTCGACATCATCCCGCGCACGCTGCTCCGCCGCGGCCTGCCGCTGTGGGTGGACGAGGGGCTGTCGGACTTCATGACCGGCTACTGGAACCCGTTCGACCTGATGTCGGTGCGCGACGCGGCGATCGCCGACATCATTCCGCCGATGAGCGACTTCCAGGGCGTGCAGTTCGCCGACGGCCGCCTCCCCTACAACCTCGGGCACGCCGCGTTCGAGTTCATCGAGTCGAAATGGGGCAAGGAAGGGCTGCGCCAGTTCCTGTTCGCGCTGCGCAAGAGCGTCATCGGCGGCGGCGACAGCGCCTACGAGGAAGCCTTCAAGCTCAAACCCGACGAGTTCGACGAGCAGTTCGACAAGTACTTGAAGGATCGCTTCAAGCCGTTCCGCGACAAGGAGCGGCCGCAGGACTACGGCCGCGACCTCGCGCCGAAGCGCGGCAAGACCAACTACGTCTCCGTGGTGTCGATCGAGCCGTCGCCGTCCGGCGACCTGATGGCGGTCGCCGCCGGCAACCGCAAGGACCAGGAGCTCGACATCGTCCTGATGTCGACCAAGGACAGCAAGGTCATCCGCAACCTGACCGCGGGCTTCAACACCGGGTTCGGCTTCGAGTACATCGCGACGCCCGGCGGCTTCCGCGGCAACGCCGTGCCGTGGATGTCGTGGTCGCCGGCCGGCGACCGCCTCGCCTACTTCGCCCGCAAGGAAAAGGGCAAGGAGCTGGTGCTGCAGAACGTGCTGACGCGCAAGATCGAGAAGCGCTTCATCATCAAGACCGTCGACATGCCGGAGTCCCCCGACATCAGCCCCGACGGCAAGACGGTGGCCTTTGCCGGACTCCGCAACGCCGTCGCCGACATCTTCACGATCGATCTCGAGAGCGGCGAGATCAAGGACATCACCAACGATCAGTTCGGCGACTACGGGCCGACCTGGACGCCCGACGGCAAGTCGCTCATCTACATCGCGCGGGTGAGCGGCAACGACAAGCTGTTCCGGGTCGATCTCGCGCACCCGGAGAAGAAGACGCAGCTCACCTTCGGCACGCACGACGACGGCGCGGCGCAGTTCGTCGACGCCGATACCATCGTGTTCCCCTCGACCGCGGTCGATCCGAACCAGCCGATCAACCCCGAGGTGTCGAAGAACGGGAACATCTACAACATCTGGACGCTGAACCTGAAGTCGAACGAGCTGAAGCAGTACACCGACGCGCTCGGCGGCAACGTGTCCCCCGTGGTCTTCAAGGACGAGGACAAGGCGCAGCGGGTCGGGTTCATCACCTACTACAAGGGTGAGTACGGCATCCACACGGTCGGGGCGCAGAAGGAACCGCTGCACACCGTGGCCAGCGCCGACTTCGGCTCGCCGGGCCCGATCGTGGACTTCGTGCCGCCGATCAGCCACACGCTCGTGAAGGCCAACCAGCGGGCGAAGGGCAGGTTCGAGAAGCTGTTCCTCGAGGGACGCCCGCCGGTCAACGTCGGCGTCACCAGCGGCGGCGACATCTTCGGCGGCACCGCCGTCACCTTCACCGACGTCCTCGGCGACCAGCAGTTCAACATCTACGCCGAGTCGGTGTCGCAGTACCGCACCCTGTCGTTCTCCTACACGAACCTCTCGCGGCGGCTGCAGTACGCGCTGCAGGGCTTCTCGCAGACGCAGTTCTACTACGCCAACAACGCCGGCACGTTCTACGCCGCGCAGTACGGCTTCCTCAGCCATGACGATTCGCTGGCGACGCAGACCAGCCGCGGCGGCACCGCGTTCGGCATCTACCCGCTGAATCGCTACGCGCGCATGGAGCTGACCGGCGGGATGATCAATTTCGAGCAGCGCTACGACGACCCGGCGCTGCAGCAGGTCGCGGAGGATTACCAGATCGCGACCTACGGCCAGCCGCTGTTCGCCAACGGCAACTTCCTGCCGCTCGGCGCCGCCTACGTGCGCGAGACGACGGTGTTCCGCGAGTACGGGCCGCTGTCGGGCGACACGGTGCGCCTCGGCTACGAGTTCGCGCCGCAGTTCGCCAACTTCCTGTCACGGCAGACGGTGGACCTCGACGCACGCAAGTACATCCGGCTCGCGACCAACGGCGTGCTGGCCTTCCGCTTCCGCGGCCTGAAGAGCTGGGGACAATTCCCGTCCTATCTGTATTCGGGCGGCAACTCCGAGCTGCGCGGCTACGAGTACCTCGAGTTCCTCGGCAACAAGGCGTTCTTCGCCGACGCCGAGCTGCGCTTCCCGCTGATCGAGGCGGCGCTGACGCCGCTTGGCGTGGTCGGGGGGCTGCGCGCGGTGGCCTTTGCCAACATCGGGGCGTCCCAGCTGCAGCAGTACCCGCTGACGGTGTGGACCAAGGATCCCGTGACGGTGACGCCGATCCTGGGCTACACGCAGAACCCCTTCACCGGCGAGGTCACTCCTGTGCCGGGCACACCGTACCAGGTGAACGGCTTCCGCCTGCAGGACGGCCGCGCCTCCTACGGCATCGGGCTCGAGACCTTCGCGCTCGGCTTCCCGATCCACTTCGACTGGTCGTGGCGCACGCTGTTCAACCCGGCCTGGGAAGACTACGTCTACTCCTACCGCGCCAGCCTCGACGGCGAAAGCAGCGGCAGCCACTGGCTGCGCAAGCCGAAGTTCTCGATCTGGATCGGCTACGACTTCTGACGCACACGTAGCCGTGTCAACTTCCAACTACACAACTTCCAACTCCCAACCTTCGTTGGGAGTTTTGGGAATTGGGATTTGAGGAGTTGGTAGTTCCCATGGGCTGCGGGTGCGGATCAGTCGTAAAGCTCCTCGCCGATTACCTGGAAAAACAGCTCCGGCCGGATCTCCGGTCGGAGCTGGAAGCCCACCTTGCCAGGTGCCCGCGCTGCGTGGCGCAGCTTCGCAGCTACGAGTCCACGGTCTCCATGCTGCGGTCGCTGCGTGACGAAGAGCTGCCGCCGGAGCTGCGGCTCACCGTGAAGTCCTTCATCGACGCGAAATGCCACAACAACTAGAAGTCGCGGCCAAACGGGCGACCGAGTCCGCGACCGAGATGGTGCAGGTGGTGCTGCCCAACGACGCCAACCCGCTCGGGTTCATCCTCGGCGGCACGGTGATGCACCTCATCGACATCGCCGGCGCCATCGCCTGCCACCGCCACACGCGCAGCCTCCTGGTCACCGCGGCGGTCGACGGCCTGCAGTTCCTCCATCCGATCAAGGTCGGCGATCTGATCATCCTCAAGTCGTCGGTCACCGCGGCGTGGACGACGTCGCTCGAAGTGGAAGTCGAGGTGTTCTCGGAAGAGACCCTCACCGGCCTGCGGCGCATGACCAGCGTCGCCTACCTCACCTTCGTCGCCATCGATCGCGACGGCTG
>Ga0134122_10004104_pt1 | contig 10795 bp, 10 predicted proteins | sample KB302_FD_96461 | JGI IMG/M metagenome (GOLD analysis project Ga0134122, IMG submission 96461) | Terrestrial soil microbial communities without Nitrogen fertilizer from Kellogg Biological Station, Michigan, USA - KB3-0-2 | ecosystem: Environmental > Terrestrial > Soil > Unclassified ... | reverse complement strand
TGCGTTGCTGTTCCAGCGGTAATCCTTGATCGTCATGTCGATGCCGCGGTCGACGAGGAATTGCATCGACTCGTAAGGGTTCGGCAAGAAGACGAGATGGTGGAGGATGCTCGCGGGCTCATGCGAGTTCCAATTGGAATTGACGTCGGCGCCATGCTGGAGCAAGAAGTCCGCGACCTCGAAATGGCGATTGATGACTGCCCACGCGAGCGCGGTATCGAGCACCTGCTGCACGCCGACGCCGCCCCACTGAGGCTCGCGCGGATGGACGCTCGTTGCGGGCGCGTGCGTCGCGACGTCACCCAGTGCCGGCCTGCCGGCGGCGTCGAACCAGCGCTTCACGCGCGCAAGATCGCCGAGCCCCGCCGCATGCGGCAGATCGTCCGGCACCTGCCAGATGCGCGTTAACAGGGGAAGCATGTGCGTGGTCGCGTAGGTGAAAGCGTTCTCGATGGCTTGCGATGGCGGCGGCGGGTCGTGGCGCAGGATCGCCGGCTCGAGGTCGAGCAAGGCGGCGACGAGCTCCTCGAGATCGTTCCCGCTCCGCAGAGTCGCCATGCCTATGAGCTCCGCTTGAAACCCGACCCACGCGTCCCCGAGCAACCATGACTCGCGCCGCAGCCCGCGGACGAAGGCCGTCAGGTCGCGATCGTGGACGGTGCGCGTGATCCGCTCCATGGCGAACACCTTCCAGAGTCCGAGCGTTGCTGCCTGCGCAGGATCCGATTTGGCAAAGCAATTTCTAAAAGCGACGCGGTCCGTGCCTTCGCCCATTCGCTCGTGGAGCTCGGGATCGAGCGCGATCGAGCGCTCCAACAGCAGCGTCGCGACGGCCTCCTGATCGAAGCGGCAAGCGCAGACGAACGCCTCGTTGACGATCCGGAGATCGTAGGCGTGGTCGGCAAGAGCGGCGCGAACGGCGTCGAGGTCGCCGAGCGCCGCAAAGAAGTTCAGGGTGCGCGGCAACAAGCCTTTGCGGTGAAACAACGCGAGCAGCCCCCGGGCCCGCGATTGGAGCAGGTCGTTGCAGACCGCCGGCGTCACGAGGGCACCGGCGTCGATGAGCAGCTCGGCGCACGCACCGCGCGTGAACCACGCTTCTCTCTGCGCGTCGCCTGCGTCGCCGTAGGCGCCCGTCGCCATGCTCATCAGATCGGGTGTCATCCCGTCACGCTGCCACGACAGCAACGCCGGGTATTCGGCCAGCAGCTCCCGCAAGCGCTCGACGTCGTCATCGTGAATCGCGCGCTCGGCCTGCGCGGCCGCCCACTCGAGACCGCGGCCGAGGCGCTTGCTGACCTCGGCCATGAGGTCATGCCACCCCGCGAACCCGTACTCGCGCGCGATCACGAACTGCGCGGTGCGCTGCGATATCGGCACGTCGACGTTCGGCGATTGCGCGCGCGCACGGGCGACGGCAGCGGCGTCGCCTGCGGCGATGTCGCGCACGAGCTTCTTGGCTTGCTTGCGGAGCGATCCGAGAGACGGACGAGCGGGGAGCGAGCTAGCGGTCACGGCAACCTCCTTTCACATATCGCCTGTGCCCCGCTGAAACCAGGCTGAAAGAAGGTGCAAACGCACAACGACTGGACCAAAACAGGTGGGAGTTTTCCCTTGCCGCGGGGTTGGTGGCGCCCTGTCAGCGCGCTGCCCGCAGTATCGATGGGCCGCCGCCCGAGTGTCAAAAAGGACCCGGCGCGACGCTCCGGGCTTCGGGAAGAACGCAGGTAGGTTGGCTGGGGGACTAGGATTCGAACCTAGGTTCTCGGAGTCAGAGTCCGATGTCCTACCGCTGGACGATCCCCCAATTTCGAAGACCCGGGCAGGGCCCGATCTAGGGCGGCTCGCCGGCACGAGGCCGGCGTCGCGAACTCATCTTCTATAGCAGCGATCCGCCGTGCGAGCAAACGTGCGGGCGCGCCGCGCGGCTAGCGCTTCGAGTACTGCGGACGGCGGCGAGCCTTGCGCAGGCCGACCTTCTTGCGCTCGACCTCGCGCGCGTCGCGCGTGACGAAGCCGGCCTTGCGGAGCACCTTGCGCAGGCTCTCGTCGTAGGCCATCAGCGCGCGCGTGATGCCGTGACGGATCGCGCCGGCCTGGCCCGTCGTGCCGCCGCCGCTGACGGTGACGTGCACGTCGAACTTGCCCTCGGCCTGGGCGACCGTGAACGGCTGGCGCACGATCATCCGGGCCGTCTCGCGGCCGAAGAACGTGTCGAGCGGCCGTCCGTTGACGACGATCTCGCCGCTGCCGGGCTTGATGAACACGCGCGCGGCCGACGACTTGCGCCGGCCCGTACCGTAATGACTTTGAACGGCCATCGGCTATAGCTCCAAGGGTTTCGGCTGCTGCGCCGCGTGCGGATGCTGCGCGCCGCGCACGACTTTGAGTTTCTTGAACATCTGCCGTCCGAGCGGGCTCTTCGGCAGCATCCCTTTGACCGCGATCTCGATTGCGCGCTCCGGCGCACGAGCCAGCAGCTTCTCGAGCGGCTCGATCTTCATGTTGCCGATCGTGCCGGTGTGGCGGTAGTACATCTTGTCCTTGAGCTTGCGGCCCGTGACCCGGATCTTCTCCGCGTTGATCACGACGATGTAGTCGCCGGTGTCGACGTGCGGCGTGTAGACGGGCTTGTGCTTGCCGCGCAGCCGGTCCGCGAGAGCGGTCGCGAGCCGGCCGAGCGTCTTGCCCTCGGCGTTCACGAGGTACCAATCGCGGCGGACCGACTCCGGCTTGGCGGAGAATGTTTTCATGTTCGGTGCGTAAGTTGAGGGGCCGGGGGTCGGCCAAAGACGGCGGATTTTAAAGACCCCTCAGGTCCCACGCAAGCCCGTCAGAACGCATAGGCCAGCGCGATCGAGGTGAATCGGTCGGTCGCGACGACGCCCGGCGGCACACTCGAGTTGTGCTTGATTCTGAACGAAATAACGAGGCCGACCTTGCCGATCAGGTTCGCGCGCAGGGCCGAGATCGCCTCCGTGCTCGTGTTGGACGAGCCACTCTCGACCACGAGGCTCTGCTTGAACCCGGTCTTGTCCGTGAACTTGAGCGTGTAGTCGAGCGCGGCCCGCAGGATGCCCTCGTTCACCTCCGTCTGCGCGATGTCGTTGAGCGTGGATTCCTTATAGCCGGCGCCGAGTTCGCCGTTCAGCGTGCTCCTGCCGCGATCGATCAGCACGCGGCCGTAGCCGGCCGAATACGACAGCTGCTCCTCGTACGCAGAAAAGCGGTCGTGGCTCCAGTCGAGCGCCGTGAACAGATACGACTTGGTGTCGTCGAACGGCCGCTTGCCCTTGTACTTCGCGAGATACGCCTCGGCCGTCTTGAGCGCGTCCGTCGAAGCGGAGTTCCCGGCGAGGTTGAACTGGTGCGACCAGTGCGTGAGCGTCCAGAGCAGCGCGAACGTCGCGTTCGCGCTCTCGCTGTCCGTGTTGCCCTTCGTCGAGAGATAGCCGAGCGTCACCTCGCCTTGGACCGGTGGAGTCGGCGCGGGCGGCGCGGCCCCCGGCGCACCTGGCGCGGCAGCCGCCGGCGGTGCGGGTGGAGCGGGTGGGGCCGGCGGATTTTGCGCGAGCGCTGGCAGCGCCGCCATTAGAAGCGGCAGCGCGAGAAGAAGGCGTTTCATCAAGAGGCTCCTTGGGACCAGGCAGTACTTTAATGCGGCCCCATCAAATCGGCACGCGCAGCTCGGCCGCCGTCTACGATCGGTGCCCTATATAATGCCGCGCCATGCTGCAGCCCTCGAGTTGGTCCGACTTGCTCATCGCTACGCTCGACGATGGGCTGCGAGCGCTCGGCGGAGCGCAAGCCGCCGCTCGCCCCTCGCCTGCCGAATCCGTTGCCGATGACTATCTCGACGCGGCGGACCGCCGCGCGAGCGCTGCCCTGCTGCGCGTGAATCACGCGGGCGAGCTCGCCGCGCAGGGTCTCTACAGCGGTCAGGCGCTGCTCGCTCGCGCGAGCGCGACGCGCGCGCAGCTGCGCGCCGCGGCGCGAGAGGAAAGCGACCACCTCGCGTGGTGCGCGGCGCGGCTCGAGGAGCTCGGCGGCCGCACGAGTGTGCTCTCGCCGTTCTGGTACGCGGGAAGCTTCTGCATCGGCCTGCTCGCGGCGAGCATCGGCGACGCGCAGAGTCTCGGCTTCGTCGCCGAGACCGAACGTCAAGTGGAAGCACACTTGGACGACCATCTGCGGCGCCTGCCTCCGAACGATCACAAGAGCCGCGCGATCCTCGAGCGCATGGCCGCCGACGAATCGCATCACGGCACGATGGCGAGCCTCGCCGGCGGCGCCGAGCTGCCGCTGCCGGTGCGCCATTGCATGGGTGTAGGGGGCGAGACTTTGAGGCGAATCGCAGCGCTCTTGTGATTCTCGTCACAACCTGAGCCGGTAATCCCTTGCGAGTTAGCGGGGAATTGATTAAATACGGCATTACGTCAAACCGGAGTCTCCTCGTATGGAAGAAGCCCTTAGGCCGCTGAGCGACGTGCCTGCCATCAATCGCTTTCTGAGCTACTGCAGAGTTCGGACGATTCCCGGCAAGACGGTGATGATTCACGCGGGAGATCTCCCCGACGTTCTCTACTACATCGTCGACGGCTCGGTCGAAGTGATGATCGAGGACGAGGACGGTAACGAGATGGTCCTCGCCTATCTCAACAAAGGGCAATTCTTCGGCGAGATGGGTCTGTTCTACGAACAGCCGACTCGCAGCGCCTGGGTCAGGACGCGCTCGGAAAGCGAGATCGCGGAAATGACGTATCCGCGGTTCCGCCAAATCGCCTCCGAGAGCCCGGGTCTCATCTTCGAGCTCGCGACTCAGCTCGCGACGCGCCTCGACCGCACGAACCGCAAGCTCGGCGACCTCGCATTCGTGGACGTCACGGGCCGCGTCGCGCACGCGATCATGGACCTCTGCCGCGAGCCCGACGCGATGACGCATCCCGACGGTATGCAGATCAAGGTGTCGCGCCAGGAGCTGTCGCGTCTCGTGGGCTGCTCACGCGAGATGGCTGGCCGCGTGCTGAAGGTGCTCGAGGATCAGGGGCTCGTACGCGCGAGCGGCAAGACGATCGTCGTGTTCAATGCACGGCGCGAGTTGCCGAAGCCGCGCACCGAGGCCTTGCGCCGCAACGCCTAGGGCGTCTTTCCGCGCCTACTTGAACCCGCGCTGAGCCTTGACCTTTTCGTAGGCCGCACGCACCTCGTGCGTCTTCTGCTCGGCTATGCCGATCATCGATTGCGGCAGCCCGCGAGCGACGAGCTTGTCCGGATGGTGCTGGTTCATCAGCCGGCGATAGGCCTTTTTAACCTCGTCGTCGCTCGCGTCGGCGGCCACGCCTAGCACTCGATATGCGTTGTCGAGCGACTGCGCGTCGCTTTGCCGCGCCGCGCGCTCCGAGTGCGCGCGCACGAACGCCTCGATCTGCGCGAGCTCCGCGCGCGTGACGTGCAGCGCGCTCGCGACGTGCCAAAGCAGCTGCCGCTTCTCGGGCCCGATCGGACCGGCGCCTATCGCGGCCTGCAGCTGAAGCTGCACGAATGCGCGCGCGAGCTCGCCGCGATCGCCGATCTGCCGTTCGAGCGCGCTGAGTCGTTCGGTCGTCGAATAGCTCTCGCTCTTGCCGCGATTGAAATGCTCGATCGCGCTCTCGACTTCCGCCGGCGCCAGCTGCATCCCGTGCATGATCGCGCGCGCGACCCGGAGCTCATCCTCGGAGACTCGCCCGTCGATCTTCGCGACGCGGCCCATCACCTCGAACGCGACCTCGAAGAACAATTGGCTGATTCGGTCGAGCGCGGGACGGTCGGCGCCGCGCAGGAACGCCCCACGGTCGTCGAGCTGATGACCGAGAATGATCCCGAGCACGGATCCGACAGGACCGGCGGTCACGAAGCCGATGATTCCGCCGACCGCCTTACCGAACCATTGCATCGCAGCTCCGCGAGAAGTGATCAGCTTGCACACGCCCGCGAAGTTGCCGAGAGGCGCTGCACGGGCTCATTATCTCGGCTTTCGGTCTTCATGCAACGAGATGAACGCGCCCGACGCACTGCTCGAGTCGAATCTGCATAGCCTGCGGCTCATCGCACGCGGAAAGGTCCGCGACATCTATCGCGTAGACGACGCGCGCCTCCTGATTCTCGCGAGCGATCGGATGTCCGCGTTCGACGTCGTGTTGCCGGACCCGATCCCCGGCAAAGGCATCGTGCTCACAGCGATCTCCAATTTCTGGTTCCATCGCCTCGAAGCGGTGATCGCGAACCACCTGACGGGCACGGAACCCGTCGAGGTGCTGTCGGACCCGCGCGATCACGCCGTGGTCAAAGATCGCGCCGTCGTCGTGCACGATCTGAAAGCGTTGCCGATCGAGGCCGTCGTGCGCGGCTACCTGATCGGGTCGGGCTGGAAAGACTACTGCAAGACCGGCCGCGTCTCCGGCGTCACGCTGCCGAAAGGCCTCGAGCTCGCCGAGCGGCTGCGCGAGCCGATCTTCACGCCGAGCACCAAGGCGGCCGCGGGCAAGCACGACGAGAACATCTCGATGGCGGACGCCGAGAATCTGCTCGGCGCGCCGCTCGCGCGCAAGGTCCGCGACGTATCGTTGCAGCTCTATGCACGTGCGACCGAGCATGCGCGCGAACGCGGCATCATCATCGCCGACACCAAGTTCGAGTTCGGCCTCGACGCGAGCGGAAACTTGCGCGTGATCGACGAGCTGCTGACGCCCGACTCCTCGCGGTTCTGGCCCGCGGACACGTATCAGCCGGGCTCTTCGCCGGCGAGCTTCGACAAGCAATACGTGCGCGACTATCTCGAGACGCTCGACTGGAACAAGACGGCGCCGGGCCCGCGTCTACCCGCCGTCGTGATCGAGCGCACGCGCGCGAAGTACTACGAGGCGCTGCACCGCCTCGCGGACGACGCGCGCGGATGAGCGCGCGATCCGCGCGGCGCGTGCGCTCGGCGGATCGCCCGGCGGCTAACTAATGGACTTCCTCCTCGACCCCGTCGAGCGCTGGCTCTGGCCGCGGTCGAGGGAGGGAGATGCACGCGTTCCGCGCTGGCTCGCGGTCGCGCGCTATGCGTTTGCGCTGGTGCGCGACTTCATGCGCGGAGAGCTCAACGTGCACGCGACGAGCCTCGTCTACACGACGATGGTCGCGATCGTGCCATTGCTCGCTCTGAGCTTCTCCGCGATGCGCGCGCTCGGCCTGCACAGGAGCCTCGAGCCGCTGATCATGGGCGTTCTAGCACCGATCGGCCCGCGCGCGGGCGAGCTCACCGAGCGAATCATGCAGTCGATCGACAACGTGAACGAGTCGATGCTCGCGAGCATCAGCGTCGCCGTGTTGATCGTGAGCGCCCTGTCGATGGCCCATAAAGTCGAGACGAGCTTCAACTTCGTGTGGCGCGTCGATCAGCCACGCAGCTGGTGGCGCCGCTTCACCGAGTATCTCGGGATCATCGTGATAGGGCCCGCGCTCATGAGCCTCGCGATCGGCTTCACGGCGAGCCTCAGGAGCGACGCGATGATGCAGCGCGTCGCGCAGCTCGGCCCGTTCGGCCACTGGCTCGCTGCCTCCAGCGGGCTCGCGCCGTATCTTCTCGTGACCGCCACCTTCATCTTGCTCTACGTCTACGTGCCTAACACGCGCGTGCGCCTCAAGCCCGCCGTGCTCGCCGGGGTGCTGGCCGGCGCGGCGTGGGCCGGAATGGGCGGCTTGTTCACGAGCTTCGTGATCAACGTGACCCGTAACGAGGCGATCTACTCGGGCTTCGCAATCGTGCTCGCGGCGATGATCTGGCTGCAGCTGTCGTGGCTGATCCTGCTGCTAGGCGCACAGCTCTCGTTCTATTTGCAGAACCCGGCCTACTTGCGGCCAAGCGAGCCGCGACGGCCAGACACTGAAGGCGCAGCTATTGACCGGCGAGAGTAAGGCCGTCGACGAGCACCGAGCCGCAGCGCACGACGCCGCGGGTTTCGATGTCGGAGCCGATCGCGCGGATGTTCTGGAGCAAATCGCGCAGGTTGCCCGCGATCGTAACTTCGTTCACCGGATGCACGATCTCGCCGCGCTCGACCCAGAACCCGGCGGCGCCGCGTGAGTAGTCGCCGGACACGATGTCCACGCCCTGCCCGAGCAGCTCGCCGACCACGAAGCCTTGCTCGCAGCCTTTGATCAACTCTTCGAGCGGGCCGGCGGTCGGACGCACGAGCAAGTTGTGGACGCCGCCTGCATTGCCCGTCGTCGGCATGCCTAGGCGTCGCGCCGAATAGCTCGACAGAACGTAGCCTTGCAACACGCCCGACTGCACGAGCTCGCGGCGCTTCGTCACGACGCCTTCGCCGTCGAACGGCGAGCTGCCGAGTGCGCGCGGGATCAGCGGGTCCTCGGTGATGTCGACCAAGCTCGACAGCACTTGCTTGCCCTTCGCGCCGGCGAGAAACGACGCTCGCCGATACTGAGCCGTGCCGCGAATCGCGGCGATGAGATGGCCGAACAGTCCCCTCGCAACCTCCGGCGGATAGATCACCGGCACGACGCGCGTCGAGACCTGACGAGCGTCGAGGCGCGCGACCGCGCGACGCGCCGACTCCTCGCCTACGCTCTCCGGCGAGTCGAGATCCTCGGGCCGGCGACTCACCGTGTACCAATAGTCCCGCTCGAGCGAGCTCGCCGACTTCGCGACGACGCTACAGCTCAGCGAATGGCTGCTCGACGGATAGCTGCCGACGAACCCGTGCGAGTTCGCGTACGCGCGCCGGCCGGCGCCGCTCGTTACCGTCGCGCCCTCCGAGTTCGCGATCCGCGAGTCGAGCGCTCGCGCGGCGTCCTCGGCGCGCAAAGCGAGCGCCGTCGCGCCGTCAACGTCGACGTCCCATGGAAAGTACAGCTCGAGATCCGGAGGATCGACTGCCATCAGGCTCGCTTCGGCGAGACCCGCGTACTCGTCCGCGGCCGTGAAGCTGCCGATGCTGAGTGCCTTGCGCACGATCTCCTCGACGCTCGATGCGTCGAAGTCGGTCGTGCTCGCGCTGCCCTTCTTCCGATCGCGATAGACCGTGATCGCGAGCCCACGATCGCGTTGTCGCTCGACGGACTCGACCTCGCCCATGCGCACGGTCACCGACAAGCCTTCCTCGTAGCTCACACCGGCTTCCGCTTCGTCCGCGCCCAATCGCTTCGCGAGCTCGACGGCTCGCGCAGCGACCGTTTCGAGCGAAGCCTCGACGCCCTTCTCGTCCATGCTCGTCCTCTGCCTCGGCGAGTGAGAACTCGATTCTAACTGCTGTACAATGCACCGATGAAACCATTGGTCGGCGTCATCATGGGCTCGGCGTCCGACTGGGCGACGATGATGCACACCACCGAGACGCTCGAGTCGCTCGGAATCGCGTTCGAAGTTCGAGTCGTCTCGGCGCACCGCACTCCCGATCTCCTGTTCGAGTACGCGAGCGGCGCGGCCGGCCGCGGGCTCGAAGTGCTGATCGCGGGCGCCGGCGGCGCGGCGCACCTGCCGGGCATGGCCGCCGCGAAGACGCGGCTGCCGGTGCTCGGCGTGCCGGTCAAGTCGCGCGCGCTGAGCGGCATCGATTCGCTGCTCTCGATCGTCCAGATGCCGCGCGGCGTGCCGGTCGCGACGCTCGCGATCGGCAAGTCCGGCGCCGTGAACGCGGCGTTGCTCGCGGCTTCCATCCTCGCCAACAAATACCCCGCGATCGCGTCGGCTCTCGACAAGTTCCGGGCCGAGCAAACCGCGCAGGTGCTCGCTCATCCCGACCCGCGCGACGCGCGTTAATTCCAAAAAGCGGCGAGCGAACGCCGCGAGTCTGCGAGCCATGAACAGGAAACGGGTTGGCATCGTCGGCGCCGGACAGCTCGGCCGAATGCTCGCGCTCGCGGGCTACCCGCTCGGCATCGAATGCCGCGTGCTCGACACCGCGGCGGAGGCGCCCGGCGCGCAAGTCGCGCGTGCGGTGCTCGGCCGCCTCGACGACGCGCGCGCGCTCGCCGAGCTCGCGAGCCAAGTCGACGTCGTGACGCTCGAGATCGAGAACGTCGCGGTCGCGCCGCTGGAGGCGCTGCTCGAGCGAACGACGGTATACCCGCCGCCGCGCGCGGTCGCCGCGGCGCAGGATCGTCTCGCCGAGAAGACGCTCTTCCGCTCGCTCGGTATTCCGACGACGCAGTTCGTCGTCGTCGACGGCGAGCATGATCTCGGAGTCGCGTCGCGCGAGCTCGGCTGGCCTCTCGTGCTCAAGACGCGACGCATGGGCTACGACGGGCGCGGTCAGCGCGTCGTCTCGTCCGAAGCCGAGCTCGCGGCCGCGTGGCGCGAGCTCGGCGGAGTGCCGTCGATCGCCGAGCAATGGGTTCGGTTCGTGCGCGAGGTCTCGCTGATCGCCGTCCGAGGCGCGAACGACGAACGGGCGTTCTATCCGCTCGCGGAGAACGTGCATCGCGACGGCATCTTGGCCCGCACCGTCGCGCCCTATGTCGACGCGAGCCTCCAGGCGCACGCCGAGCGCTGGCTCGGCGCGCTCCTGAGCGCGCTCGATTATCGCGGCGTGCTCACCGTCGAGTTCTTTCAGACCGAGCGGGGATTGCTCGCGAACGAGATGGCGCCGCGTGTCCACAACTCCGGTCACTGGACGATCGAGGGCGCGGAGACGAGTCAATTCGAGAATCATCTCCGCGCGGTGCTCGGCTGGCCGCTCGGCTCGACTCGAGCTCGAGGCCACGCGGCGATGCTGAATCTGCTCGGCCAGCTTCCGCCCGTCGAAGCCGT
>Ga0134122_10004102_pt1 | contig 10795 bp, 10 predicted proteins | sample KB302_FD_96461 | JGI IMG/M metagenome (GOLD analysis project Ga0134122, IMG submission 96461) | Terrestrial soil microbial communities without Nitrogen fertilizer from Kellogg Biological Station, Michigan, USA - KB3-0-2 | ecosystem: Environmental > Terrestrial > Soil > Unclassified ... | reverse complement strand
TCAAACGACGGCGAGATCGAAACAGTCTTCTACGAATTTCTGACACCCATGCTGCTCAACGAAGTGCAGAAGCAGCAACGCACCATCGACGCACAGGACAAGCGCCTCGCACAGCTCGAACGCGAGGTGGCGGCGCTGCGCAAGCGCTCTGCCAACTGATTCATCATCAACGACATTCACACCGGGAGACTTCCATGAACAACAGGCTCAATCGCATCACCGCTCTGCTTGCCCTCGGCGCCGCGCTCGCCGGCTGCGCGACGCCGTATCAGCCCAACGGCCTTCGCGGCGGCTACAAGGACACGCACCTGCACGACAACGTCTATTACGTGGCCTACGGCGGCAACGCGTGGATCGACAAGGGCACCATCGTCCAGTATTTCCACCGGCGCGCAAAAGAGCTCTGCACGGAAAAGGGCTTCGCCAACTACCGTGTGCTCAAGGAGAACGACAGCTCGCAGTGGCAGGCGGTCGCCGGCTACGGCACGGCCTCCTCGTATGAGAAGCCGCTCTGGGGCGGTGAGATCGAGTGCGTGAGCTGAGGCTGCCCGGCCGCGCGTGGCGCCAGGACGGTCCTGGCGCCATGCGACCGCCGCTAGTTAGCCGCGCCGAGTCGCCAGGTGAAGCGGATTCCGAAGGCGCTGCCATCGACGTCCTCGAAGAGGTCACTCTTGTAGGTGATGTGGGTGTAGTGCAGGCTGACCCAGCGCCAGCCGACCTCGGCGTTGAAGCCGTTGGCATCGTCGAAGTCGATGTCCGGAAAGAAGCCGTCGCCATCCAGCTTGGGCGACATGTGCCGCATCAGGCCGCCGCCGACGAACATCCCGTTCGGCCAGCGATACAACGCCTCGATCTGCAACAGCGTGCGCGACATGCCGATGTCGGCGTTGTCGGCGGCCGTGGTCGAGAACTTGTAACCCAGGCTGCCCTGGATCTCGAACGAGGAGTCTTCGATGGGCCGGAACCAGCCACCCAGCGAAATGCCGAGACCCTGCCCGGCCTTGAGGTCCTGGCTGGAGTCGTCTTCGAAATATACGGTCGCAACGTCGTCGCCGCCGTAATCGAGATCACCCTGGAAAAGAAATCCGGCGCGTGCGCCGCCCGGACCCGCCGCCTGCGCGGCCGAGGCGAGGCCCAGTGCCACCACTGCCAGCAGCGCACCCATGTTCGTCTGGTTCATCCCATGCTCCCTGTCCAGCGTCTGTTCGTCAGAGTTCTGCCGCGGCGCGGCGAAACCTGACATGTTGTTTTCTATAGACGCGCGAGCGCGCTGATTTCCGCAACCGCCGCAACCAGGTGGTAGAAACTGCTCGCCGGCGCGGGCTCGTCGACAACCTTGCCTTGCGCATCGATGCGGTCGCGCCATAGCCCGGGAATCGGGCAATCGAGATAGCGCATCAGTCCATCGGCGGCATTGGCGGCGATCGTGAAGTATTTCGCTTCACCCGTGAGGCGTGCGGCCAGCGCCGCGGCCTTGAGCCTTTCGGTCTGCGGCCACAGACGCGCGCCGGCGTCGTGCGGCGAGAAATCGTCGAGCAGGCTGTTCAGCGCGAGACCGTTGCGCACGCCGTGTGTTTCGCCGATGTCGATGAGCTTGAGCGCTGCGCTTCGCGCGTGCGCGGGTTCCGTGCCCGCGCGTTCGCCCGCCCAGCGCAGCAACAGCCAGGCCCATTCGAACTGGTGTCCGGGCTCGACGATGCGTCCCTCGATGCCGGCGGCCGGATTCCAGTCGCCATCGAAGAACTCGCGCAGCGCGCCCGTTCCCGGATCGATGAACTTCGTCATGGCGAGCGTGGCGATCTCGTCGGCGATCGGTTTCCACAACGAGCTCTCGGAACACACCTCGCAGCCGGCGAGCGCGGCCTCGAACAGGTGCATGTGCGGATTCGACTGTAGCGGCAACGTCGCGGGGACGCCCGTTTCGAAACCCGGACCCGTGCGCTTCATGTGTTTGAGCACCAGGCCGTGCAGCTCGTGCGACTGGCGTTCGCGCTCCGCGCGCCCCTCGCCCATCGACGCCACATTCAGTGCGAGCAGACCGAAGGCCTGGTCGTAGAGCAGCGCGCGATCGTCGAGGTTCGAGCCGTCGGCGGCGATCAGCGTGCGGAACAGACCGTCGGGGCGGCGGTACCGCGCGTACCAGTAGTCGAGGCCGTGTTTGACGAGCGCCGCGGTATCGCCGCGCCATCCCAGCGAAGGCGCCACGGCGAAGCAGTACGCCTGCCGCGGATTGACGCGCGAACGTCGTGGTTCGGCGAGCGGCTTGCCGTCCTGGCCGAGCCGTTCGTGAAATCCACCCGCCGGATCGACGCCACGCGTCGACCACAGCGGATAAGCGGCGTCACACAGCCAGCTCGCGAGCCGGCCGTGATGAGCCTCGATACGTACCTCTTCTCTTTCCTTGTCAGGGTCCATGGGCTCCCTTGCTCAGTGTCCCGCTGCTGCCGTCGCGGTTCCGTGTTCGTACGTGGGTGCGCGCGTCGCCGCGATCGCGAACACCACGATCAGCGCGTACGCCACCGCCGGCAGGAAATACGCCGTGTGGAGGCCGGCCGCGTCGGCGATCAGGCCATAAATGTACGGCAGGATCGCGCCGCCGACGATAGCCAGGCACAACAGGCCGGAAGTGGCCGCCGGGGCGGCAGTCGAACGTTCCAGCGTCGCGGTAAAGATCACCGGGAACATGATGGAATTGAACAGGCCGATGGACAGCGCCAGGTGGGCCGCGTTGACGCCATGCATCTGCGATACCAGCAGGCACAACACGACGGCGCCGGTGGCGAACCCCGCCAGCAGCCAGGGCGCGCGCTGCTTCACGAGGAACAGCAGGCCGCTGCCGATGAAGCGGCCGACCATGGCGCCGCCCCAGTAGAAGCTCACCATCTTGCCGGCTTCCTCGAGCGAGATGTTCAGCATGTCCGGCTCGTGCAGGAAGTTGGTCATCGCGCTGCCGATGGACACCTCGGCGCCCACGTACAGGAAGATCGCGATGCCGCCCAACACGGCCCAGCGGGACTTGAACGCCGTGGCGATCGACGGGCGCTGGCCTTCGTCCACGGGCTTGGTGACATCGAGCAGCCCGCGGAAGGCGAAGATGAACAGCGCCAGCAGCACCAGCGCGCCGGCGATGGCGAAGAACACCGAGTCGATGCGGCGGAACGAATCAGCGCGCAGCTCCGGCGTGACTGGGGCGCCATGCGTTACGGCGAAAATGCCGCCCGCGAGGATGATGCCCGAGACGAGAATTGGCCCCAGCCAGGTGCCGAAAGAGTTGAAGGTCTGCGAGAAGGTGAGACGGAAGTGCGAACGCTCCGGACGGCCCAGCGCGGCGGCCAAGGGGTTCGCCACCACCTGCAGGATGGTGATGCCGCTGGCGATGATGAACAGCGCCACCAGCACCAGCGCGTAGGTTTCGAACTTGGTCGCCAGTGGCACGACCAGGCAACCCACGACCATCACGCCCAGCGCGAACATGATCGACTTGCTGTTGCCAAGTCGCGCGATCAGCGCCGCCGCGGGCAACGAGACCACGAAGTACGCCATGAAGAATGCGAACTGAGTGAGCATGGCTTCCGCGTAGTTGAGCTCGAAGATGGCCTTGAGCGCCGCGATCAGCGGATCGATCGAAACGGTAATGAAGCCCCACATGAAGAACAGCGTGGTCACCGTGACGAAACCCTTCCACATGCCCTGGTACTTGTTGTCGGTATTCATCAGACCCCTCTGGAATGGTTGGTGGACAACTGAAAAGTGGTTAGAGCAACGCCGCGCTGGCCGAAGGCGCGCGCCGCGCGTGCGCTTCCGCATCCGCCGCCAGCGCCAGCGCCAGCGCGCCCAGCGGGCCCGCCATGCTGCCGAGCCCCGGCGGCACGATGTACCCGGATAGATTCCGATCGAGTTCCGGTGCCGAAACGTATGAATTCAGGCTGCGGCGCAGCTCCTGGCGGATGCGCTCGAACAGATGCGCCTGGCCGCTCATCACGCCGCCGCCCAGAAAAATGCGGCTGGGCGCCGTGGACAGAACCATGGTGTGCATGAGCTGCGCGAGATCGTGCACGACGTAGTCCCAGGCGGGATGATCGGGCGGCAGCTGCGTCGCGGGCATTCCAGCACGCGCCTCGATGGCTGGCCCCGACGCCAGCCCCTCGATGCAGTCGGCGTGAAACGGGCAGACGCCGGCGAAAGTGTCGCCCGGCTTGCGAGCCACGCGGATGTGCCCGAGCTCGGTGTGGTTCATGCCGAATATCGAGCGGCCATGCACGATGCTGCCCACGCCGATGCCCGTGCCCACGGTGACGTACGCAAAGTCGTCGAGTCCCTGCGCGGCGCCCCATCGGCCTTCGGCCAGCGCCGCGCCGTTGACGTCGGTGTCGAATCCGATCGGCGCGCCGAGCCCGTGTCCGAGCCGCCGCGCCACGTCGGTGTCGCGCCACGCGAGCTTGGAGGTCGAAGTGATGAAGCCGTAGTGCGGCGAATCGCGCCGCAACTCGACCGGGCCGAAAGAGGCGATGCCCAACGCCTGCGGCGCGCCGTGTTGCCGGCGCCAGTTTTCGAGTACTCCTTCTATCTTGCGCAGCGTCTCGCCCGGCTCGCCGGTCGGCAGCTTTTCGGTGGCGCGCACGTCCGCGGGCCCGGTGCCCAGTATGCACACGCACTTGGTTCCGCCCAGCTCGACGCCCGCGAGTAGTTTGGACGTGGGCGCCACTGCGTCAGACTGCCGGTGCCGCGGGCGCGGCGGGTACTGCCGAAGCGACGGCCTTGCGCGCGCTCGCGATCTTCGCGTTCGCGGCGGCGAAGAAGCTGTCGTGCGAGGGCGCGGCGGCGGTGTCCGCGGAAACCTTCTGGCTGATGGCCATCATCAGGCGCTTGACCTGCTCGAAGTCGATGGTGTCCACCAGTGGGTCGTAGTCGCGCGGGATCACGCCCGCGCCCTCGAACATCCAGAACCAGTCGAGGTCGGTGAACAGTTCTGGGGCGCGCTGCATCACCCGACCGGTGGCGCCGTACATCGCCACCCGCGCGGCCACGGCTTCGGGCACCGGCGCTTGCCGGCGTTGTTGCCAGAACGGCGAATCGTCGCGGCGCGAGAGATGGTAGTGCAAGGCGACGAAATCGCGATTGCGTTCGAAATCGTCCGCCATCGCGGCGTTGAAGCTCGCGATGCTGGCGGCGTCGAACTGCTTGTCGGGAAAATGGTCGAGCAGGTTGAACACGCCGACGCCGATCAGGTGCAAGTCCGTGCCAGCAAGCGGCTCGAGCACCCCCGCCGCGGCACCGAGGGCCACGACATTCTTCTCCCAGCTCCGGCGGCGCCGGCCGCTCGTGAAATTCACCGCGCGCGGCTCGGCGAGCGTCACCCCCGCGGAATCGACGAGTTCCTGTCGGGCCGCATCGTCGGACTGGAATTCGCTGGCGTACACGTGCCCGACGCTCGCCACCTGTTGCAGCGGCATGCGCCACTGCCAGCCGGCGGCGCGCGCGCCGATGCGCACGCAGGGCTGCCGGGCTTCCTCGAGTGTCGCCGGCGCCGTTACCAGCCGGTCGCAGGCCAGCCACTGCTTGCAGTCTTCGAAGGGAACTTCGAGGTATTCACCGATGAGCTGCGCGCGTGCGCCGGTGCAATCGATGAACAGGTCGGCGTTCAGCGAGCCGCCGTCCTCGAACTTGAGCTCGGTGAGGAAGCCATCCTCGCGCCGCGTCGCGCCGACCACCTTGCGCTCCAGCCGGATGGCGCCGGCGCGCTCGGCAATCGCGCGCAGGTATCGCGCGGCGAGCGCGACGTCGACGTGCAGCCCGTAGCGCATGTGCTGCGCGACTCCGAGGCTGTTGGTCGGAAAGATGAAGCGGCTGGCCAGCGCCATCGAAGTTTCGAGGCTGAACAATTCCGGCTTCGGCTTGAGGCCCAGGGCGCGCGCCTTGTGCCAGAAGTGATAGAACGGCCGGCGCTCGACGAGCGCACCGAAGGCACCGAAGGGATGCCAGAAAGTCTGGCCCGTCGCGGCCCAGTCGCTCAGGCGTCGGGCGAGGCTGTAAGTCGACTGGGTCTTGTCGACGAAATCGTTCTGCTCGACACCCAGGAAACGCAGCAGGTCGAGCAGGGTCGGCTGACTCGCCACGGCGAGTCCGGGCGCCGCAACCTCGGGCGAATCGACGACGTGGACCGAACAATGTCCACCGAGCTTGCGTGACAGCGTAGCTGCCGCCGTCCAGCCGGCGAGACCGCCCCCAACAATGGCGATACGCCTGATTCGAGGATCCGCTGTCATTTGTGCGATTGAGCCCCCTGCGAGATGCGGCGGCGAGTCTGGCGTTGTCACTGGAAACCTGCAAGAACTCTCGAATTTCCGGCGTATTCAGCATAGGCTGTCGGCGCTCAAAAACAGGAGTACTCGATGTCCCCTTCCATGGCTTTTGTCCGTACGAAACACGGCGTCGCGCTGGCGCTGGTGCCTCTGCTGCTGTTTATCGGATGCAAGGATGCGACCAAAGAGGCGCCGAAGGCTGCCGCGCAGCCGGAGGATCCGGCCGCGGTGCATCCCGAAATATGGCCGCAGCCGAAGTGGCCGTTCGCCAAGGACGCCGTCCTCGAAGAGAAGGTGGCGACGTTACTCAAGAAAATGACCGTCGAGGAGAAGGTCGGACAGGTCATCCAGGGCGACATCGCGAGCATGAAGCCCGAAGACATGAAGAAGTATCACCTGGGCTCGATCCTGGCCGGCGGCGGTTCCTCGCCCGGTGGCGACGAGTGGGCGCCGCCGCAGAAATGGCTGCAGCTCGCCGACGAGTTCTACGCGGCGTCGGTCGACACCAGCAATGGCGGCGTCGGCATCCCGATGATCTGGGGCATCGACGCCATGCACGGCCACAGCAACATCGTCGGCGCCGTGCTGTTCCCGCACAACGTGGGACGGGGCGCCACGCGCAATCCGAAGTTGTTAGGCCAGATCGCGCGTGCCACGGCCGAGCAGGTGCGCACCACGGGTATTGAATGGACCTTCGCGCCGACGGTCACCGTGCCGCAGGACGATCGCTGGGGCCGCACCTACGAGGGTTACTCCGAGGACCCGGGTGTCGTGGCGTCGTACGCCGGTGTATTCGTCAAGGGCCTGCAGGGTGAACCCGGCAGCCCGGACTTCCTCAGCGGCAAGTACGTGATCTCGTCGACCAAGCACTTCCTCGCCGACGGCGGCACCGAGAACGGCCGCGACCAGGGTGACGCGAAGATCCCGGAGACCACGCTGCGCGACATCCACAACGCGGGTTACGTGCCCGCGATCGAGTCCGGCGTGCAGACCATCATGATTTCGTTCTCGAGCTGGAACGGCAAGAAGCACACCGGCAACAAGGGCCTGATCACCGACGTGCTGAAGAAGCGCATGAACTTCGACGGCTTCACGGTCGGCGACTGGAACGCGCATGGCCAGGTCGAGGGCTGCACCAACGACAATTGCCCGCAGGCCATCAATGCCGGTCTCGACATGTACATGGCGCCGGACTCCTGGCGCGGGCTGTACGAGAACACCCTCAAGCAGGTAAAGGACGGCACGATTCCGATGGAGCGCCTGGACGACGCGGTCACGCGCATCCTGCGCGTCAAGTTCCGCGCCGGCATCTTCGAGGCGGGGCTGCCCTCCAAGCGTCCGCTCGCCGGCGACTTCAAGCTGCTCAACTCACCCGAGCAGCGCGCGCTGGCGCGCGATGCCGTGCGCCAGTCGCTGGTGCTGCTGAAGAACAACGGCAAACTACTGCCGCTCGCGCCCAACAAGCACGTGCTGGTCACCGGCGATGGCGCCGACAACATCGGCAAGCAGGCCGGTGGCTGGACCATCACCTGGCAGGGCACGGGCCTCAAGAACAAGGACTTCCCGGGCGGTACTTCGATCTGGGGCGGCATCAACGCGGCCGTGAAGGCCGGCGGCGGCAGCGCCGAACTGTCGACCGACGGCTCGTACAAGCGGAAGCCCGACTACGCCGTCGTGGTGTTCGGCGAGAACCCGTACGCGGAATTCCAGGGCGACCTCAAGGTCCTGACGCTGCCCGGTTCGATGACGCAGCACCTGGACATCATGCGCAAGCTGCAGTCGGAGAAAATCCCGGTGGTCGCCATCCTGATCTCGGGACGGCCGCTGTGGCAGAACCGCGAGCTGAACCTGGCGAATGCCTACGTCGCCGCGTGGCTGCCGGGCACCGAGGGCGCCGGCATCGCGGACGTGTTGTTCAAGAAGAAGGACGGTGCGGTGAACCATGACTTCACCGGCAAGCTGTCCTATTCGTGGCCGCGGGATGCCGCAGCCGCACCGCTCAATGTCAACCAGGAGCCGTACGACCCGCTGTTCCCGTTCGGCTTCGGCCTCACCTACGCCGCGCCGACCGAGCTCGCCGCGCTGTCCGAGGATCCGGGCATCGCTCCCGAGCTCATGTCGACGGGTTCGTTCTTCGACAAGGGCACGCCGGTGGCGCCGTGGTCGCTGCGCGTTTCGAATGGCGGCGACTCCACGCGCGTCTCCACCGTGCCGACGGAATCGGTCGGTGGCCGCGTGAAGGTGACCGCGGTCGACGACCAGGTACAGGAAGGCGCGCGGCGCTTCGTGTTCGCCGGCGACGGCAAGGGCACGGTACAGATCACCAGTGAAGGTGCCGTCGATCTGTCGCGCGAGGCGAACGGAGACGTGATGCTGCTGGTGCGCTTGCGCCGGGCCGGCGACGTGCCCAAGGACCTCAAGATCGGCGTGGCCTGCGGCGTCGGATGCAGCGGCAGCGTGCCGTTCGCCGACACGCTCGGTGCGGTGCCCGCGAATCAGTGGCAGGTCGTGGGCGTGCCGCTCAAATGTTTCGTCAAGGCCGGCGCCGACGTGAGCAAGGTCAACGAAGCACTGACGATCGTCACCGAGGGCAAGCTCGACCTCGCGTTCTCGCAGGTCAAGCTCGGCACGGTCGCGGACAAGACCCTCTCATGTAACTGAAATGTGAAATGGGGACATTCCTCATTTCGCTGTAACAATAGGGCGCACTCTAGTGCGCCCTTTTTTTACGAACTAACGCAGCTGACTGTCCTTGCTGCCGCGGCGGTTGTACCCCGCGTTGTGCACGGCCTTCTTGTCCGCCGCTTCCTGGCAGGCGAGGCACAGCCGCACGCCGGGGATCGCCTCGCGCCGCGCCTCGGGAATCTTCGCGCCGCATTCTGCGCACGACTCGAGTGACGGCCCGGCGGGCAGCTGGCTCTTGGCGCGCTTGATCGCGTCCTTCACCGTCGCGTCGATCTGCTCCTGGACTGCGCCTTCCTTTGCCCATCCGGTTGCCATGCGACTCTCCTACAGTTTCTCGAATGCCTCGAAAACCACATCCAGGTACTTCGCCTGCGGCTTCGCTTCGCAAGTCGCGGCGACGTCCGGGTACATCGCGTTCAGATCCTTGACCATCGCCAGCCGCACATCCATCGGCTTCGAAGCGGACTTGAGAAAGAACAGCCCCGTGGTGGCCGAGAATGCGTCCATCTTCCCGAGCTCGCCCTGCGGATTCTGCGCGCGGTACTCCGCTACCTTCGCATTCAGATCGGCGCAGGTTTCGGGAAACACGGGAACGGGATCCGGTGGCTTGAAGGACAACGCCATGGATCGCTCACCGGCCACTGCCTTGCCCGACTCGTCCTTCGCCGGCTCGAACTTCCAGGTGCGCGCCACCGCGAGCGCCGCCTCGTCCAGTTTCGGGAAACCCGTGCTGGTGGCGACTTCGACGTTTTCAATCGCGCCCGTGTCGCTCACCGTGAATTTGAGCACCACACGGCCGCCGTGGCCCGCCTGCTCTTCTTCTTTCGGATATTCCGGCGCTCGTGTCTCGATCGGCTTGGGAGGAGTGGCCGCCGCATATACGACGTTGCACGACATGCCCAATGCCAGCGCCAGAATGAGACTACGCGCGCTCACGACCGCGCCGCAGCCGCAATGGCCGCTTCGGCAATGGGCCGCATGACCGCGTAGCCCGCGGCGGTCGGATGCACCTCGTCCTGCGCGAGCTCGAGCTTCACGTCGCCCTTTGCGTCCACGAAGGCGCTCGCGTAATCCGCGAATTGCGCACCGATCTTCTTCGCGTAGCCGCGCAGCCATTGGTTCATCGCCAGGGCCTCGGCCTTGGGCTGCACCTCCGGGCGCCACCAGTACTTCGACGCCGGCGGCACTGAGCCCAGCACCACGCGAATCTTCCGCGCCTTCGCGATCTCGCACATCGCCATGACGTTGTTCTGCGAATCCTGCGCCGACATCGGCCCGGTGTTGTGCGCGATGTCGTTGGTGCCGGCCATGATGTGCACCACGCGCGGCCGCAGCGCGACCACGTCCGGATACAGGCGCACCAGCAGCTGCGGCGTGGTCTGCGCACTGATGCCGCGACCGACGTTGGCCTTCGAAAGGAACTCCTTGTCGGTGTTCGCCCAGCCCTCGGTGATCGAGTCGCCCAGGAACACGGTGTGCACCTTCGCGCCGGCGGCTAACAACTTTTCGTTGTCCTCGCGATAACGCGCCAGCCACGCCCAGTCCGTGAGCAACAGCGGTGGCTGCAGGGCGGGTGCGGTCTTCGGCTGGTTACCGCAGCCTTCCGGGACCTGCGCCAGCGCCGGCACGGCCGCCGCCACCCCAATGGTGGCCGCGCCCAGCGTGGCCGCGATCATCGAACGGCGATTCAACTGACTCATGCGATCACTCCTGATTTCTTTTCCAGCGCCTGGTCCATCGATTCGAGCTCCACGCCGCGGGTCTCCGGGAAGACCGCGAGCACCACGAAGAATTGCAGCACCATGCAC
>Ga0134122_10004101_pt1 | contig 10796 bp, 6 predicted proteins | sample KB302_FD_96461 | JGI IMG/M metagenome (GOLD analysis project Ga0134122, IMG submission 96461) | Terrestrial soil microbial communities without Nitrogen fertilizer from Kellogg Biological Station, Michigan, USA - KB3-0-2 | ecosystem: Environmental > Terrestrial > Soil > Unclassified ... | reverse complement strand
TGCGCGCTCGATTCCGGCCTACCCGCTAGTTGTTCAGACCTCCCTCGGTGATCCAGTCGAAGATCGCCTGGATCTGGCCCGCAGGAAGGGGGGGAAGACCTTCCGGCATGCGCACCCCGCAGCTCGGGGGGTTCTGCGAGAGTTTCCGGTAAACCAGGCTGTTGGGAGCGTCGGGGCCCCCCGTGATGATGACCCGGATGTTTCCCGCGCCTCCGCAGGAAGGCGCCGGCGACGGACCCGTCCCCGCATTGGCTGCCACATCCACCCATTGCAACCGGGCGGCGGTCGGACCTCCCGTCAGGTCCATGAACGACGCCATCGCCGGAGCCGGGGCATGGCACTGCTGGCAGATGGGGACGATGAACGCCTGATAGATGTTCGTGTTGAAGGACGTGAGCGTCTTCTTGAAGATCTCGGTCGTGTTCAAATCGTGGTTCCCCGCCTGATCGCGGCAGCGCACGACGAAAAAGTACATCGTCGCCGGATTGAGGGTGCCGAGCGTCAGAGTGATCGTCCCCGTCCCCGTCACGCTGGCGGAGGGAGGGTTGCTGAAGTTCTGGGCCGCGGTCGTCAGGGAAAGATAAACATCGTAGACAAGACTCGCCTGGGGCGATACCCCGTCGGTGCCCTGCGTCCAGTTGAGAGTGACCTGGCTGGTGGTCGGCGCGGTGATCGACGTCAGCCCTCCGAAGCTCGGACGCACGATATCCGTGGCAGCAGCCGCCTGGAACGCAAAGGTGAAGGGCGTGAGAGGCGTGCCCCCGAGGGTTTTGATGCCGGCCGAGAGGCTGACGATGTTGTTCTGGGCGCCTCCATCCCAGGCGTTGGCGCCGCTCGGAGTGATCTCGATCATGTTGGTGGCGTTGTTCCATGCCGTGGTGATCGGAATGCCGGCCGCACCGGTGACCGTGATGTTCGCCGGGGTCACCGTGAGCTGATCGGCGACCCCGTTCACCAGGACGAAGATCGTCGCCGTGCGGCAGGCGCCGATCGACGCGTCGACGGGGTTCGTCGCAATCACCGTGAAGGTGACCGGAGTGCCTCCGCCGCCCCCGCCCCCGCCTCCGCCGCTCCCGCACATGGGTCCGGCGACGATCAACAGCAGCAGGCCGACCAGGGACGTCCAATTCCGCCGGACGCCGCTCAAGATGCGGGATGACATGGGTGAACCTCCTCGAGAACCGCCTCTTACCCGACCAGCCGCCTCCGCCAGAAGGCGAGGAGCGCCAGGAGCACGAGAGGCTCCAGGCCCGTGAATCCGCAGCCGCCGCTGCTGCCGGACGCGACGACCGGGGGCACGGCCTCGAAGGCCGCCTGGTCGTCGAAGCGGGTGGCGCCCCCGACGGTCGTCTTGTCCTCGTCGGGAATCGCGCCGGCGCCGCTGTTCGCCTGCCAGGGATCCAGGAGGGAGACCGCCTCGTACTCGTCGTGGAGCCCGTCGCCGTCCTGGTCGCGGTCGTGGACGAACTCGAAGCGGGAGATCGGCCCCTCCTCGAAGACGGCGGCCGCCTGGTCGATGATCGCGAAGTAGTTCCGGAGCGCGCCGGTCGCGCCGCCGTTGAGATTGCCGCCCAGGGTGACCGTGGACCCGGCCGCGAAGGTCTTCTTGTAGGCGAGCATCGACAGATCGCTCGCGAGCGGCGGCGCGTGGCCGATGGCGATGTCCTGCGCAGGGCTGGCCGTCCACGTGGCGTCCAGCCAGGCCGGCTTGTTGGCCCCCGCGCGGCTGTCGATGAAGACGTAGACGTCGGCGCCGTTCGTGAGCGTAACGGTGACCAGCGAGCTCGTCGTCGAGCCCTTGTCGTCCTCCGCCGTCCGCAGCAGCACCTTGCCGGGGAGCGGCGCGGGCAGCGCGGCGATCCGATAGCTGCGGTCCACGAAGGGCGGGAAGTTCAGCGCCGCCAGGGCCAGGGAGTAGGGGCGGCCGGTGGCGACGCCGGTGATCGCCACGGTGTTCACCTGGGTATTCGGCACGGGAGGCGTGTCGATCTCGTCGATCTCGAGCATGTAGCGGGCCAGGTCCGCCTGCTGCTGGGCCGTGAGCGCGGGCAGGCCGAAATGGTCCCCCAGCGCGTTGTCGCCCGCGAGGACGGCGTCGAGCGTCGCCGCGGAGCCGTCGTGGAGATACGGGGCCGTCTGCCAGAGGCCCTTCAGCGTCGGCGTGTCGATGCCGGGCAGCGAGCCGGGGCCTCCGCCCAGACGCCCCCCCGAGGTCGGCTTGATCGTGCCCACGTTGTGGAGCACGATCTCGCCGGGGCCGGGAGCGAAGGGGTTCAGCGCGAGGACCTTGCCGACCGTGCTGTCGGTGAAGTTGCGGCCCTTGTGGCATTTCTGGCAGTCTCTCGCCTTGAAGACCGCCTCGCCGGCCGCGGCCTGGGGAGTGAGGGCGCCGTCGACCTGCCGGAACGGGCTCCGGGAAACCTTGCCCAACGACGCGACGTAGGCGGCCATCGCGTCCAGAGACGCGTCGCGGCCGGCGTTGTCCGTGCCGGGAGTGAGGTTGAGGGGCGCGAAGGGAGCCCCCGGATTGCCGGTGAAGCTCGGGGGCGCCGGAAGCGCGGGGAAGTTCGGGGGGCCGTCGTGGAAGGCCTTGAAGGCGTCGTTGTCGAAGTCCTGGATCTCATTGAAGTTGGCCGACCAGTGAACGTTGCCCATGCCGGTCCCGCCCCGGCCCTGGAGCAGGATCGTATTCCGGAATCCTTCCCCTCGGTTGGTGAAATCCCAGACCCTCATGTCCGATCCGCCGTCGAGATGGCAACCCGCGCAGCTGATGTAGCCCAGGCGGCTCATGCGGGGGTCGCTGGCGTTGTAGAACACCCGTTTCCCCGCCAGCACCGCCGGACCCAGGAGATCCGCGGGATCGCCGCCCACGATGACCCCGACCACGGCCAGGAGGCCCAGCGCCGCCGTGCCGCCGTTGGAGATCAGGACAGGGTTCGCGTCCATCACCGAGATCGTGCGGCCCATATAGTTGTGGACGAACAGCTTGCCGCTCAGCGGATCGAGCACGAGCCCCTGCGGCGCCAGCCCCGGAAGCTGAGGCGCCGGCAGCGGAGGCATGGTTGCATCGCCGGACGCGTTGATCATGTTGCTCAGATCGTACAGGTCCCGGACCTGGACGCGGTTGTTCCCCTGCAGGGCGACGAACAGGTAGTCCCCCAGCGGGCTCGTGCACGCCGCCTGGGGCATTTCGCTGTCGTCGATGTCGAAACGCTCGGCCAGCTCGTCGACGGTCTTCGTGCTGGTGGTCAGGTCGATCGAGGAGACGATCGCGCGATACGTGACCTCGGCGCTCGGCAGATTCCCGTCGCGCTCCGGCGTCCGGATTCCGCGCTGGACGTTGTCTTTCTTCGAGGGGACGAAGGCCCGCCGGCCGTCCGGCGTCACGATCATCGACGTCAGGTAGTTCGGAACGCCGCGGCTCGTGCTGGCCGTGGGCGGCGTATTGACCCCGAAGTCCGGATCCGCGCCGCCGGCGCCCGGATCGATCACCATCTTGACCGTGCGGACCAGCCCGAGCCCCGGGCTGAGCTCGACCACTTCCCCTCGGTTCTCGAGGAGGAACTGGGGGGAATTCCAGGCCAGCAGGGAATTGGACTGGGGCGAGATGAAGCGCGTCACGAAGACCCGTCCGTCGGACGTCACGGAGATGCCCCGGGCGCTGGGCGGGGTGGAGGTCGTGGCGAGGAGCGACCGCGATGCGGTGCCGAACTTCGAGACGCCGCCGCTTCCCTGGAAGGAGACATAGGCGGCCGAGCCGTCCGGCGTCATGCAGATGCCGTAGGGGAGCGAGCCGTGGGGGAGCGGGACGACATGGAGGAGCGCGCCGGTGATCGGATCGAGGATGCTGATCGAGGGGTGCTGCTGACTCACCACCCAGATCGTGCCGTCCGCCGCCTGGGCCAGGGTGCGCGGATTCTTCCCGACCGGCTTCTCGAAGACGAAGGCGTTGCTGACCGAGTCGATCGCCGACACGGTGTCCTGGTCGGGATTCACGCACCACACCCTCTTGTTCGTCGAATCCAGGATGATCGTCGACGATGCGGTCGGCTTGATCGGGTTGACCGGATAGTGAACGGTCAGGGGCTTCGTCGTGGTGATGGCGTTGGGGATCGAATCCTCGACGTTCACCCGGACCGTGAAGTGGCCGCCAGCGGCGTAATTGTGGGTCACGATGAAGTTCGCGGGAGAAAAGGAGGTGGAATTGCCGTCCCCGAAATCCCACTGGTAGGTGAGACCGCCCGATCCGCCCGTCGCCGACGCGGTGAAGGTCGTGACCTGTCCGGTGGTCGCCAGATTGGGGTTGGCGACGGGGTCCGTCGGGGAAGTGATCGTGATGGTGACGGTGAACGCCGTGGGCGCCGGGGCCCCGTAACTGCTGCGACCCAGGGTAAGGAGCAACCCGGCGAGAAGGACGAAGGAGAACTTCATGACGGAGGCTCCATTTCGGCTGTGATTGATCCCCCCGGGCGACTGCCCGGACCGGGAACTATAGTACCCGGAGGCAAGGCAAGCTCAGAGAGAAATTTTGCCCGTGAGCAGCGGGCGTCGACGGACTAGAACTCCATCGTCAGGCCGACGGCGAAGTTCACCGCGTCGCCGCCGGCGTCGCCGGCGAAGTCGACGGACCGGACCTTGCCGGCTTCCGTGGTCCAGGAGACGCCGGCGCCGTAGGTGACCAGATTGAAGGCCCCCGATTTCGTATCCAGCACGAGGCGGAAGGGGCCCGTCATGGGAAGATCGGTCTTGTTCGCCCACGGCGCGTCGAAGTGGCGGTACCCGAGGCGGGGGTAGAGGCTCACCTTGTCGGTCAGCTTCACCCGGTACTCAAAGCCCATCGAGTAGTTCTTGGCGTCCTGGAATCCCTTGAAGTTGTTGTAGAGCGGCCGCTGGGCCGTCGCGCTCCAGTCGATCCACTGGAAGTCGATCGTGACGCGGAGCGGAGTGCCCTGGAGCAGATAGAACGTCGCGCCGATGTTCAGCTGCTGGGGCATGTCGAAGGAGGGCAGGATGTTCGGGTCGATTCGGAACTCGTAGTTGACCGCGCTCGTGTAGGCGATGCCGAGGTTCACCTTGAAGGAGTCGTAGTCGTCATAGACGCCCAGCAGCACGCCCAGGCCGAAGCCGAGGCCGACGTTCGAAGTCGTCGTGTCCTCGCCCAGGCCCGAGAAGTGCCAGCGCTCGTAGCCCATGTCGACGCCGAGTCCGGCCGACACGTGGGTGAAGAAGTCGGGAACGCCGACGTCCTTGATCCGGAAGTCCTTGGCGACGGACACTCGGAAGCGGCCGAAGACCTGCTGGACTTCCGCCTCGGGGACGAACACGGGCTGGTTGGGGTCCTTCACCTGGTCCATCGCGTAGTCGAGCAGGTAGGGCTGCGCGTAGCAGACGCCGATGGCGAGCGGCGACGCGGCATCGCCCACCTGGAAGACGAATCCGATGTAGGAGGGAAGGACGGCGGGATCTCCCGCGATCGTCACGGGCTTGACGGTGAAGTTCACGGTGTCGCCGGGTCCGCGCGTGCGGCCCTTCGGATAGGCCGTGTAGGTCTGGTAGGCGATCGACAGCTGGTCCGGCTGCGTCGCGATGCCCGCGGGATTCAGCCAGACCGAAACCGGATCGTCTTCAAACGCGGTATAGCTTCCGCCCATCGCCTTGGTGCGCGCGCCGAGTTGCTGGTCCTGCGCCGCCGCCGTGGCGGCCATCGCAAGCAAGGTGACAGACGTGATCAGGCTCTTCATGTTCCCTCCCCGTGATTGGGCAACTATAGCACCCGCCCCGGAGGGCGTCCTAGAAAAAAGTGGACCGGCCGGACTACTTCGGGACCGACCAAACCCGCACTTTCCCGTCCAGTCCGCCGGTCGCCAGGACCCGGCCGTCGGGGGAGAACGCGACCGCCCAGACCGAATCTTCATGGCCCGGGAAGGTCCCCCGCGGGGCCCCCGAAGCGACCTCCCAGAGCCGGGCCAGCCGGTCCCAGCCGCCGGTGGCCAGCAGCCGTCCGTCCGGCGAGAACGCGACCGCCGCGACCTCCCGGTCGTGGGCCGGGATCGTCCTCCGGTCGTCGCCGGAGCCGGCGTCCCACAGCTTCACCGTGTGATCGGAGCTCGCCGTTGCGAGCAGGGTTCCGTCCGGGGACAGCGCCAGCCCCCAGATCCCCAGCGCATGGCCGCGGAACTGGAGCCGCTCGCGGCCGGTCTCGACATCCCAGCGCTTCGCCCGGTGGTCCCAGCTCCCGCTCAGGAGCGAGCGGCCGTCCTTCGTGAAGGCCAGGGAGCGCACGGCGCTCTCGTGGGCTTTCGGGATGGCCGATTTCGCCCGCCCCGCCGCCGCGTCCCAGAGCCGGATCTGGCCCTCCCGGTCTCCCGTCGCCAGCAGCGACCCGTCCGCCGAGAAGGCGACGCAGTTCACCGAATCCTCGTGGCCCTTCAGGTCCGCCTGCAGCCGCCCCGTGGCGACCTCCCACAGCTTCACTTCGCCGGGGGAGCCCTCCCCCACTTCCGTCGCGGCGGCCACCCGCGAGCCGTCCGGCGAGAACGCCAGCGCCTCGACCTTCCCGGCGTGGGGACCCAGCGTCGCCCTCAGCCCCGCGGTCCGCGCGTCCCAGAGCCGGATCATCCGGTCCGACCCGCCCGACGCGAGCAGGGCGCCGTCCGGAGAAAAAGCGACCGCGAGCACGCCGCCGGCGTGGAACCCGACCACCGGATGGTCGCGCGCCAGGATCAGGGAGGGCGGCGGGGCGGACTCCTTCCGCAGCGCGGCGATCGCGACCGCGAGGAGCGCCAGGGCGGCGGCGAGCCCGAGGAGCGCGAGGGGCTTCCTCGACGCCCTCCGCGGCCGGAGCAGCGGAGCGGTCAGGGCCGTCTCCGCGAGCCAGCGCGACAGCTCCTCCGCGAACTCCCCGGCGCTCGCGGGACGCTGTTCGGGTTTCTTGGCCAGCGCCTTCAGGCAGAGGCCCTCGATGCGCGGATCGCGCGCGGGATGGCCCTCCTCCCGGATCAGGCCCGAGGGCGGCGGAGGCGGATGCTCCACCACCTTCACGAGCAGCTGCATCGCCGTCTCCGCATCGAAGGGCTGCCGCTCGGTCAGGATCTCGTACATCATCACGCCGAGCGAATAGACGTCCGACCGCCCGTCGATCGCCTTGAGGCCCTGGGCCTGCTCGGGGCTCATGTAGGCGGGCGTGCCCACCACGATGCCGGAGGTCGTGATCGAGCGGCTCTGCTCCGGCGCCTGCGCCTTGGCCAGGCCGAAGTCCGTCACGTGCGGGCGGTTCTTCGCGTCCACGATCACGTTCGCGGGCTTGAGGTCGCGGTGGACGACGCCGTTCGCGTGGGCGTGCTGGACGGCGGCGGCGACGTCGCGCAGGAGCGCCAGCTGGTCGCGGATCGGGACGCCCCGGCGCCAGTCCTGCATCTGGAGCCCTTCGATGTACTCCATGGCCAGGAAGCGCTTGCCTTCGACGACCCCGGCCTCGTAGACGCTCACGATGTTGGGATGCTTGGAGAGGTTCGCGCTCAGCTGCGCCTCCCGGAGGAAGCGCACTTCGTCGATCTCGGGCCCCTCGATGCCGTAGGGATCGGAGGGCGCCATCATCTTGATCGCCACCCGCCGGTTGAGCACGGTGTCGACCGCGACGAAGACGCGGCCCATGCCGCCCTTCCCGAGCTTCTTCAGCAGGGTGTACTTGCCGAAGGGGGCGCTCTGGAAGAAGGTGCTTTCCTTGGGTCTTTCCTGCTCGCCGCTCATCAGGTCACCGGGCCGACATCTGGCGCTCCATCGTGGCCTTGTCCTCGCCGACGCCGCGCCGGGGCTCCATGTTGATCGCCGCGCCGCAGAGGCCGATGTCGTGGAACTCCCAGCCCTGCTGCCGGAGCGCCTCGCAGAAGAGGACGTCGTCGTTGCGCTTGATGAGCCCCGGATCGGGCCAGTCCAGCTCGAGGATCGCCCGGGTCCGGATGAACCAGCATCCGCCCGTCACGAAGAACCAGCGGCCGTCGCCGGTCCCCTTGCCTTCGAAATCGACCTCGCCCTTCCCCCCGCGCGCCCAGGAGGGCGGCTCCTTGCCCCGGAACCAGGGGGCGCGCTTCACGTAGCCCACCACGTCCGTGCCGTAATTGAAGTCGGTCTCGTTCCCGAAGAAGAACACGTGCCCCCACATCACGTGGTGGGCCGGCGAGGAGCGCGCGATGCGGAGCCGCTCGGTCAGCGCTTCCGGGCCGGTGAGGTAGGAGTCGTCGTCGAACCACCACACGAACTCGCCCCCGATCCCCTCGAACATCCGGCGCATCATCGGGCACTTGTTGAGGTTCTCCCGGCTCGCCACCAGGCGGTCGATCGCGCCCTCCGCGAGGAGCCGCTCCAGGTAGTCGAGCGTTTCGGCGCAGACCGCGTTCGCGCCCACCACCAGCCGGTAGGACGACCGCGCGCAATGGAAGCGGATCGATTCGATCGTCCGCCTCGCGAGCTGCGGGTAGTCGCCGTAGGTCAGCACGCAGATCGTGACGGGCCGCGGATCGCTCACGTCCCCACGGCCTCGACCGGGCGGAGGGCCGCCTCGGCGAGCCCCCGCTCGCGGTCGCTCAGGGGGCGGACGGCCCCGCCCTGGAAGTACAGGTCGATCCGCCGGATGACGTCGGCCGCGGTGATCAGGTCCAGGCAGCGCGGCAGCGTGCCCACGACGTCGACGCAGAGGTTTTCCGGGCGGTCGGCCTTGTCGCCGTCGCCCAGCGGGACCGCGCGCGACTTCCAGCAGCCGCCGTTGTCGCAGCACATCAGCGCGCCGTTCATGTGGATGTACTGGTGGTGCGGATAGGCCTCCCACTGCGAGGGTTCGCGGCCGCCCGCCACGACGACGCAGGGCCGGTTCTGGGGCTTCCCCCCCTTCACCTCCACCGCGGCGGCGAGGTGCATCAGCGCGTTCACGGCCGTCAGCACGCCCTGCGAGTGATAGACGAGCCGCACCAGCTGCCGCAGGTCCGTCTTGCCCCGGAGGTCGATCACGTTCCTGAGCGGAGGATGGTGGTGGCCGTCCTCCCCCACCTGGACGAAGAGGATCTTCCCGCGGAAATGGTCGACCACCTCCTGGGTGCGGCGCGGATCCCACCACTTCGCCGTGAAATCGAACTGCCCGCCCGAGACGACGATCCAGAACGGGAGGTCCTCGCCGACGATCTCGCGGACCTGGGAGAACCAGGACTTCTCGAGAGCCGAGATGTGCAGGTCGCCCTTGAAGCGCGTGGGCCGGATCGCCAGGTCGAGCTTCCGGTTGAGGAAGTCGATGAAGCCGTGGATGAAGTGGTAGGGCGCCTCGTTGCTCTGGTGGACGAGCGGGTAGTCGCAGTTGAGGACCTTGACCTCCGGATCCTTCTCGTCCAGCGCCGTCAGGTGCGGATTATTCTCCCAGAGCTGCGGGCAGGAGGTCCGCACGTCGGTCCGGAACTGCCGGGGATAGCAGGCGTGCAGGTCGCGCAGCGCCGCGGTGAGCATGACGAGATCGCCCGGCGACTGGAAGTTCCGGAGGATCAGCTTTCTCATGCCGACGACGACGACGAAACGCTCGACAGGGACGAGGAGGCCGACGAGAGCGAACTGCTGGAGCTGGAAGAGGAAGAGCTGCTGCTCCACGACGAATCCGAAGACTCCGACGAAGCCGAGGAGTCGGAGCTTTCGGAGGAGCTCGACGAGGAGGAACTGCTGCTCCAGGACGGGTCCGACGAGATCGAGGACTCCGAGCTCTCGGACGAGGAGCTGCTGCTCGAGGAGGAACTCGAGGAGAAGGAGCTGCTGCTGGACGACGAGCTGGAACTCGACGAGGAGCTCGACGACGAACTGCTGCTCGAGGACGACGAGCTCGAGGAGGAGCTGGAGGACGAAGAGGACTTGCTGCTGGACGACGAGCTGGAGGAGGACGATTTCGACGAGGAGGACGAGCTGGAGCTCGACGAGCGGCTGCTCGACGACGAAGACGAGCTGCTGCGGGAGGAGCTCGAGGAGCTGCTCTTCGACGAGCGGCTTCGGGAGGACTTGCTGCTCTGACGGGCCGGCGCCTCGGCGCCCAGTTCTTCCGCATCGGCCGGGGCCGCTGCCATGGTCTTCCTCTTCAGCCTCGGCGCAGATCGCTTCTTGGGCGCGCTGCGCGGGGTCCTTTTCCTCGCCACGATCCCTCTCGATCCCCGGTCCGGCCCCGATTATGTTCGGGGCCCCGGGGTCCTGCAAGGATTTTGGGGAAGGAAAATTTGAACTCCATTCACAAGGGAACTAGCGTCGTGGAAAACGCGCGATCCCGGGGGCCCCGCCTTTTATAATGGCCCCCGTGAGCACGCCGTTCTGGCTCGACGAGCCCTACGCCCCCCGCGCCCCGCTCGGCGGCGATGCCGCCGTGGACGTCGCCGTCCTGGGCGGGGGCCTGACCGGGGTCGCGGCCGCCTATTTCCTCGCCTCGCGCGGCTGCCGGGTCGCCCTGCTGGAGCGCGACGTCCTGGCCTCCGGCGCCAGCGGACGCAACGCCGGCTTCCTGCTCTGCGGAGTGGCCAGCACCTACAGCGTCGCGATCAAGTCCCACGGGCGGGAGCGCTCGCGCGTCCTCTGGTCGGTCTCGCGGGACAATCACGCGCTGATCCGGAGCCTGGTGGAGACCGAGGGCCTGGACTGCCTCTACGCCCGGCAGGGCAGCCATACGCTGGCCCTCAGCGAGCAGGAGGCCAAGGCGCTCTCCCGCAGCGCCCAGGCGCTCGTCGAAGACGGATTCCAGGCGGAGTACCTGGACGACACGCGCGTGGCGAGGCTCTTTCCGG
>Ga0134122_10004099_pt1 | contig 10804 bp, 10 predicted proteins | sample KB302_FD_96461 | JGI IMG/M metagenome (GOLD analysis project Ga0134122, IMG submission 96461) | Terrestrial soil microbial communities without Nitrogen fertilizer from Kellogg Biological Station, Michigan, USA - KB3-0-2 | ecosystem: Environmental > Terrestrial > Soil > Unclassified ... | reverse complement strand
TCCTTGGCTTCCTTGAGTATGTCCTCTCTCCACGCGAGCAGCTTGGCGCGAAAATATTCGCGCTGGCGCTCGTTCATAAACGGCTCCTTGTCGGACGGCCGATAGTTTTTGGTCTTGGCCAGCATTCCCACCTACTCCCTGATTTTTATTCTTGGGCGCGTCGTCTGCTCCCTCCGAGCGGCAGGCTTATATACGTCCGCCAACCGGCGGACAATATCCGATTGGCGTTCTCAATCCGGCCTGATTTCTGTGACGGTTCAATGACTTCCGCAAAAACTCGGCAGGCTGGTGTCTTGCCGCAGGAGTTAACGAACACCCGCTTTGGCGAGCTCCACTGCGACACGGAGGTCAATTTCGCCCAGCACGAGGTCAAGACCGGCGTCACCGGACGTTTCAGTCAAGCCTTCCGATGCGACCCTCAGGCGCGCAAGGGTCGATTGATCTACGTCTCCGTCGAGCAGGCCGAGCTTGAGCGTATCAAGCACGTCGAGCGCGTTGCGCCCCTTGGCGACCGCGCGCTTCTTTCGCACGGTCGGGTCTTCCACCCCCTGAAGCGCGATCAGAGCATCGACCGTCGAAATCGCTCGCAGTGACGCCGCGGCCGTCGAATTGCGTGGCACATCCTGCTCGCTCACGCTGAACGAGCCGCCAGCGGTGCGACGCGCGGTCGGCGGCGTCGCCGCAAGTGCGGTTCCATTTGGCCCGTAGATGCGCATGACGATTGTTCCCCACCGAAATGGATCGGTTCCCGAGTACCATGCAGCCTGAGCCGGTATGGTTAATGGCCGGTAAACAACCCGGCAAAAATTACCGCCTGGATCGTTTCGTGCCGCGTAACGGATGTCACGCTTCCCCGGCCGCGATCGAAAACAGATGACTTGCCAAAGTCTTGGCCACCGGGACGGCTTGGCATGCCGTTCGCATAGAGATTGGCAGTCAAACGTCACATTGGGGAGCAGTGATGACGAAGGCTTTGCGGGCTGCATGCCTGGTTGTGATCTTGGCGCTTTGTGTCCCGGTGAAAGCCGGGGCGACGTCGCGCATCAAGGATCTCACCAATATCGAAGGCGTGCGGCAGAATCAGTTGATCGGGTATGGCTTGGTCGTCGGGCTCAATGGCACCGGCGATACCCTCAACAACATCCCATTCACCAAGCAGTCGCTGACCGCGATGCTCGAGCGGCTTGGCGTCAATATTCGCGGGCAGACGATCCGTACGGGCAATGTCGCCGCAGTGATGGTGACCGCCAACCTTCCCGCCTTCGGCACCCAAGGAACGCGCATTGACGTCACCGTTTCCGCCATGGGCGATTCCAAGAGCCTGCAAGGCGGAACGCTGCTGGTGACGCCACTCCTCGCCGCCGATGGCAACGTGTACGCCGTCGCGCAAGGATCGCTGGCGATCGGCGGCTTTCAGGCCGAAGGCGAGGCGGCCAAAATCACCCGTGGCGTGCCGACCGTCGGCCGGATCGCCAACGGCGCGTTGATCGAACGCGAGATCGATTTCACGCTCAATCGGCTTGGCCAGATGCGCATGGCCTTGCGCAATCCGGACTTCACGACCGCCAAGCGCATCGCCGCCGCGATCAACGACTATATCGGAACCCCAAGTGCGGAACCGATCGATCAGTCGACCGTGGTCATCACGGTGCCGCCGAAGTCGACGGCCAATATCGTCAGCTTCCTCACCGAAATCGAACAGCTGCAGGTCGAACCCGATCTCCCCGCGCGTATCGTCATCGACGAACGCTCGGGCGTGGTCGTGATCGGCCGCGACGTCCGGGTGTCTACGGTTGCGGTCGCGCAAGGCAATCTGACGGTGACCGTCTCTGAAACGCCCGAGGTCAGTCAGCCACTGCCCTTCGCGCGCGGAAGAACACGAGTCGTGCCGCGGACGAGTATCGGCGTGCAGGAGGACGGGAAGAAAATGTTTGTCGTGCGGGAAGGCGTGTCGCTACAGCAGGTCGTCGACGGCCTCAACGCGATGGGCATCGGGCCTCGCGATCTGATCACCATCCTGCAGGCGATCAAGGCCGCCGGTGCAATCCAGGCCGACATCGAGGTGATGTGATGGCAAGCGCCCTCACAATGCCCGCACCCGGTCCTAAGCCGCTCGACGTGCTTACAAACAGCATGTCCGCCGCAAAAACGCCTGGCGCGGGCAAGGAAGCAAAGGCGCGTGCCGCGGCCCAGGATTTTGAGGCCGTGTTTCTCAACTCAATGTTCCAGCACATGTTCACGGGCTTGGATGGCGACGGCCCCTTCGGCGGCAATGGGGCGACGGGTGTTTGGCGTTCGATGCTGACCGACGAATATGCGAAATCATTCGCTAAATCGGGCGGCATCGGGATTGCCGACCAGGTGTACCGCACGCTGATCGCTCAGCAGGAGGCGCGGCAATGAGCGAACTGGCGAATCCGATTGTGAACGCAAGCGCCGCCGAGAAAGCGATCGCCGACCTGGAAAGCATCATGGACCAGCTGGAGCAGGCGCTTACGGAGGAAACGGCGCGCGTGCGAGCGGGAAAGCTTCGCGATGCGGGTACCCTCAGCGAAACCAAGATCGAATTTGCCCGGCTCTACGCGGTCGAAAGCACGCGTATAAGAGCGGCAAAGGAAACAATCGAGCGGTGGGTCCCCGGTGCCTTCGAAAGGCTGCGCACGCGCCACAACACGTTCCAGCACCTGCTGCAAACAAATCTGACGGTGCTTGCGACGGCTCACGCCGTGTCTGAGGGCATCATTCGTGGGGTCTCCGGGGAGCTTGCGCGCAAGCAAGCGCCGTCAACTTATGGCGCCAACGGGCGGGCGCAGGCGCCAAGCACAAAGGCGACCCAGCCTCTCGCGCTTAGCCGCTCCCTTTAAGCACTGTGGATTAGACCCGCGGCGCGCGCCATGCACCGCCGTCATCGCGGCGCCTCGGAATGGCAGCTGCGTGGAGCTTGGTCCCAAAGCCAGCCACATTTTGTGCAGCCGCCGAGAGCGAACAAGAGCAGAAAAAGACAGGTCGCCGCGCGAAAGGTTCTGGCCATGGGCAATCTTAGCTGATCGCGTCGCGTGCCGCGAGCATTGGCGGAACGCACTCGCCTGTCATCCAAATGGTGGATGTTCCGCACACCTAAACTCTTCTGTTCGTGTACAAAAGCCCTATATAAATATTCGCATATGAATGGCAGGTTCCGGCAAAGGTCGCGATTCATTGCGCCGGCCTCGCCACAAAAAGGTACTCGGGTTCATGTCTGTTCGTCCTGTCAAACGCATCGTGCAATCCAAGCCAACCATCGAGGGGGCCGGCGTAAGGCTGCGCCGCGCCTTTGGTTTTGGAGAAACTTCCGAGACTGATCCCTTTTTGCTGCTCGACGATTTTCGCAATGACCGACCGTCCGACTACTTGGCCGGATTTCCGTGGCATCCGCACCGCGGCATCGAAACCATAACGTATGTTTTGTCGGGAACCGTCGAGCACGGTGACAGTCTCGGCAATCGCGGCACGCTCGGTTCCGGCGATGTGCAATGGATGACGGCCGGCCGCGGCATCATGCATCAAGAAATGCCACAAGGTGATCCTGAAGGCCGCATGCACGGCTTCCAGCTTTGGGCGAACCTACCCTCTTCTCTCAAGATGACGGCGCCCCGCTACCAAGACATCAAGGGTGTCGATATTCCGGAAATCGTGGATGACGACGGCACACGCGTGCGCGTCGTCTGCGGCGAGTTCTGGGGAAAGAAGGGGCCCGTGGACGGTGTGGCCGCCGATCCGCGCTACCTTGATGTGTTTGTGCCTCCGAACAAGCGAAAGACGCTTAAGGTCGAAGTCGAGCGCCACGCCTTTGCCTATGTTTTTGAGGGTGACGGCAAGTTCGCCTCGTCGTCCAAGCCGTTCGGCGTACTTTCCGAGAAACAGATCGACGGCGAGGAAATCCTCTTCCGGGAGCCGGCTGGTGACCGTTCTCTTGTCCTGTTTGATGCAGGTGACGAGGTTACCGTGCAGGCCGGGGAGCAAGGCATCCGCTTCCTGCTGGTTTCGGGAAAGCCCATCCAGGAGCCCGTCGCTTGGTACGGGCCGATCGTCATGAATACCCAGGCAGAACTACAGCAGGCCGTCTCCGAGCTGCGCGACGGGACATTCATAAAGCGCTAAACGGCTTATCGCCCAAGGTGAAACGCCTCTCCGCCACCAACTTTGGCTTCTTGTTCACGTCAGCGCACGGCGAAACTCGGTCGGAGACATTCCGGTCGCCCTCCGGAAGCCCGACGAGAACGAGCTTGTCTCCGCGTAGCCGACCGCCAGCGCAACTTCCGTGACCGATCGATCTGCAAGGAGAACTTTCGCACGCTCGGCCCGCCGATTCATGTGATAGCGATGCGGCGGCACTCCCAATGTCTTTTTGAAGGCCCGCGCAAAATGGTAAGCGCTCAATTGCGCGACTGCCGACAACGTAGAAAGGCTGATCGTCTCCGAAAGATGCTCTTCAATGTATTCAAGCGCGCGCTTGCGTTGCCAGCCGGCCAGGCCACCGGGCGCGGTCAGTCGTTGAAGCCCCACGCCGTCGTGGAGGTTCACTGGCCCGTGAATGGGCAATACGCCGAGTGGCGCAGCCGGTGCCGGTGATTTCGACTTTAGTTGAAGTTCTTTAAGGCGTGGTTCGTCGACGGAGCAGCAAAGGTGACTATCGCCGGTTGAACAACAAGGCATGCGAGGTCCTTTATTGGCATTGTCCCATCGCCGTCCCGGGAAGTTTCCATCGCTGCTCGGATAAAAGTGTTTTTTATTGATTCTAGTTCCGCTGCGACCAACCAAATATGACGCGCGCGCCGGCTGCAGAAAATTCACGCCTGCGTGAGCAGCCAAGTTCAGACCTGCCATTCCAAGCGCGCATCGCCGCTATTCCGACGCAGTCGCCCGAGTCATCCGGAACTAGCAATTTCAAGCAAGTGAAGGCGGGTGCGAGTGACCATGTTGCGGGTGCCGGCGATCTACCGGCCAGCAGAAATGCTGTCACGACACATGGAGATACCAGATGAGAAAGCTGCTCATCGCCGCGGGCTTTGCCGCCATGATCGCTTCACCGGCATCGGCCCAATCATACAGTCCGGGTTTTGGCACCGGCAACGTCATCAATCTGCCCGCGCTCGAGCACGGCGGATTTTCCGCAGCCGGCACGCCTTCTGGCGTCTATGCTTATGCTCCGGAGAGCGCCGCGACGCGTAATGGGCGGAACGTTCGCGCACAGGCACTATCACCAAACGACCCCGACACGGTCTACGAAGGCGGTCAGTATGTCGGCCGCGATCCCGATCCGAACGTGCGCCTGCAATTGCGCCGTGACTGGACCCACGACTAAAGGCTCGTCACCCCTGCAACAAAGCCCCGGCATCGCGCCGGGGCTTTTTGCGTGGCTAACCACTACTCTGCAGGAATAGGAGTCGCTGGTGCTGTCGGTGCAGTTACGGCTTGCGAAGGCGCCATAGGTCCCTTGAGCGGCCGTTCCTCCATCGAAATGAGAAACGCCATGCCGAAAGACAAGATCAGCCCGCAGGTAAGAAATACAAAGCGGAACGCGTAGGCGAGCTCGGGCGCCGACGCAGTGCGAGCTAGCATTTCGACCGACGTTCCGGTCATACCTCCGAGACCACCAAGGACGATGGCGCCAAGCAGTGCGACAACCAGCGCCGAAAACAGGGCGCGAAAGAAGTTCGCCGCGCCTGTAGCGATACCCATTTGCGCACGTGAGACTGCGTTTTGCATGCAGACGGTGGAAATCGGAAACACAGTTCCGAGCCCCGATCCGACCAGCAACAACAGCAGGAGCACGAGCGCCATTGGCATCGACGTCGGCCAGATCGCCAAAGGCGCGAGCGACAAAATCGAGAGTGAGAGTCCGACCAATGCCATCCGTTTGTAGTGGACGACGTGCGTCATCATGCGGCCTGTGATGGTCGAAAACGTGACAGTGGCGGCCATCAGAGGAATCAGCGCCATGCCCGATTCGCTCGCTGACAGATGCAGAACGACTTCGAAATACAGCGGCACGAAGATCGTCATGCCCACAAGCGTGCCCATATTGCAGGCGCCAGCGAGCGTCGCACAGCGAACAACCGGATTGGCGAGAACAGACAGCGGAAGGAACGGCTCGCTTACGGCCACTAGCCTCCAGGAAAACAGACCCCAGAGAACAGCGGAGCCGAACAGCAGCCCGCCGATCTGCAGCGAAATCCATTCGAAGCGACGGCCACCCCAGGTCAAAGCAAACAGGAGTGCAATTGACGCGGCCATCATCAGCAAAGCGCCGATGACGTCGAGTTTGTGCTTGCGAGGCTGGTAAGGCACACGCCGCAGCACATTTGACGTCATCCCCAGTGCGCACAGGCCGAGCGGCAGGTTGATCCAGAAGATCAAGGACCAATCGATATGTTCGGTCAGAAATCCACCGAGAACCGGTCCACCCACGGATGACGTCGCGAACACGGCGCCGATATACCCCTGGTAGCGTCCGCGCTCGCGCGGGGAAACAATGTCGGCGATGATTGTTTGGGCGAGCGCCATCAGCCCGCCGCCACCGAGGCCCTGAAACGCGCGCGAAAGCACCAGCGCGGACATGGTGGGTGCCAGCGCACAGGCAACCGAACCAGTCACGAAAATGACGATCGCAGTGAGCATGACGACGCGGCGACCATGGATGTCCGCGAGCTTGCCGTAGAGTGGCGTCACAGCCGTTCCAGTGAGGAGATAGGCCGTCACAACCCAGGACAGATCTTCAAGATTGCCGAAATGCCGTCCAATCGTCGGCAGCGCTGTTGCGACGATTGTCTGGTCGAGGGCCCCGAGAAACATCGCTAGCATGATGCCAAGGACGATTGCCCTGACCTCTGGGTGTGTCAGCGCACGCATCTCAGGTAGCGCGTCTGCCTTTGTTGGTCGCGGTCTGGATTTTGGCTTTGCTGAGGTCATAATTTGAATTCGAAAAAACTCAATATCTACCAACCCGCTCAATGCCCTGCCGGTTCTCCCAAAGCAAGACGCGGCATTGCGGGGGTGGTATGTGCGGGAAATAACATGAGGCGACAAGCACTCCGTTGGCCACAGGAACTCCTTTTGCGCCTATTGCCTTTGCTGCTCACCGTTTTTCTTGTCGACGCCCCCGCGAGTGCCCGCGACATGCTTGCACCCGGCTTTGTTTATTTGCGAGACCTTGATTCGAGCATCGTGCAGGACATCCGGTACGCAACGAATGACAATTTCACCGGCCACCCCCTTCCCGGCTACGGTGCGCCCGAATGCGTGTTGCGGCGCGAGGCAGCTGAGGCACTCAAGCAAGTTCAGGCCGATCTGGCACGGCAGAACCTGGGGCTGAAGGTGTATGATTGTTATCGGCCGATCAGGGCTTCCCGCGCGATGACCACTTGGGCTCATGAAGGCAGCGACGACGCGGCCACCAGACGTTTTTACCCAGCACTACACAAACGCAGCCTATTTGCGCTCGGCTTCATCGCGGCAAGATCAAGACACTCAACCGGCACCGCGATCGACCTCACCCTTGTCAGAATGCCAGTTGCGCGCGCACCTCGTTTTGACCCAACCGTGCGGTACGGTCCCTGCACAGGCCCGGCGGACCAACGGGCGCCGGACAACAGTGTCGACATGGGGACGGGCTTCGACTGTTTCGACACAAGGAGCTATGGGACAAACACGTCTATTGCGCCGGAGCAACGTCAGTGGCGCCTTGTGCTGCAATCGGCGATGCGCCGGCACGGCTTTGCCAACTACTTCCGCGAATGGTGGCACTACTCATTTTACGGCGCGCCTGAGCCACGTTCCTATGATTTTTCAATTGCACCGCGAGGGCGATAAGGCCCGAGTTGGATTAGGGCGTGCCGCGCCGCCGATCCGATGACGGGCGGCGCGCGCCCTTCGGCCACTTGCCCGGCCAACTGACGATGTATTCTTCCAGTCTGTCATCGGGCACGTCCGCTTCGCTGGCCGTCACGCGGCCGCGCACCGACACACCGGAACGATGCACTGTCTCCGGATCGCCCGACACAAGCGGATGCCACCACGCGAGATCTTTGCCTTCCGCAACCAGACGATAGGCGCAAGTTGGCGGTAACCACTTGAGGCGGCGCACATTGCGCGGTGTCAGCCGAACGCAATCCTTCACCTTGGACTGACGGTGCGCATAGTCACGACAGCGGCATTTCTCGCCATCGAGCAATTTGCAACCGACGTCGGTAAACACAGTCGCGTTGGTATCTTCGTCGATCAGCTTGTTCAGGCAGCATCGGCCGCAGCCATCGCACAAGCTCTCCCATTCGGCGCGCGTCATCTCCGACATTGCCTTGCGGCGCCAGAATGGAGCTTGCGGATCGGGCATAGAGGGAATCTCTCGATAAGGTCTGGTTGTACCTGTTCACAGGCATTCCGTCACGGCACCGTGCCGGAGGCTCATTTCGGCCATTTTTCACGGTATTTGTTCGTTCACCCTGGTTCCAGCCGGGCGGAACCGTGGCATTGGCCGCGGGTTGGCTGATCGGCTAAAATTGCTTGATCCGGCGTCCGGCCGGCATCTTTTCAAGAGCAGAACGTCTTGCACGACCTGATTCCCGAGCACTGGAAGCGAAGCATCAAGCGGTTCCTGCTCGGGCTGGACGCGTGGATAGACTTCAGCCTGTTCCGCAGCGCTTCTGGCGCCCGCGAATCCTACGAGCGTTTTTCGACATTCATGGACCGCTTCCACGTCTCAGGGTGGCGGCGTTGGCTCAATGAATTGCTTTCGGAAGGCGCTACGTTAGGCGCATTTGGAGTGGTCGTGCTGCTGGCGCTAGCCATACCGGCGTTTCGCGAGACGTCCGACGACGACTGGCTGAAGAAATCGGAACTCGCCGTCACATTTCTCGACCGCTATGGCAACGAAGTCGGCTCGCGCGGAATTCGGCATAACGATTCGATTCCGCTCGACCAATTTCCTGACCATCTGATCAAGGCAGTGCTGTCGACGGAAGACCGTCGTTTCTACGAGCATTTCGGGATCGATCTCGCCGGCACCGCGCGCGCGCTGGTTGCCAATACCAAGGCGGGGGGCGTCGTGCAGGGCGGCTCCTCGATCACGCAGCAGCTCGCCAAAAACCTGTTCCTCAGCAATGAGCGAACGCTCGAGCGCAAGGTCAAAGAAGCCTTCCTAGCGATGTGGCTGGAAGCGCGGCTGACCAAGAACGAGATCCTCAAGCTCTATCTCGACCGCGCCTACATGGGTGGTGGCGCATTCGGCGTAGATGCAGCGGCCCAATATTATTTCAACAAGTCGGCGCGCGATGTGAACCTTTCCGAAGCTGCGATGCTCGCGGGCTTGTTCAAAGCCCCGACCAAGTTTGCCCCGCACATCAACCTGCCGGCGGCCCGCGCGCGAGCCAACGTCGTGCTCGATAATCTTGTCGAAGCCAACATGATGACGGAGGGCCAAGTCTTCGGCGCTCGCCGTCACCCAGCCACGCCCGTCGATCGCCGTGATGATCGCGCGCCAAATTACTATCTCGACTGGGCTTTTGACGAGATGAAGAAGCTCGTCGACACATTCCCGAAATCGATGACGGAACGCGTGTTCGTGGTGCGCACGGCCCTCGATACAAGCCTTCAGAACAATGCGGATGCGGCCGTCGAGAGCTCGTTACGGCAATATGGTCAGGAATATCACGCGAAGCAGGCTGCCGCCGTTTTGATGGACGTGGATGGCGCTGTACGGGCAATGGTTGGCGGACGTGATTACGGCGCAAGCCAGTTCAACCGTGCGACCGATGCGATGCGCCAGCCGGGCTCATCGTTCAAGCCTTATGTCTACGCGGCGGCACTCATGAATGGCATGAAGACGACCTCAATTGTGGTCGATGGGCCGGTCTGTATCGGCAACTGGTGCCCCCACAACTACGGCAACGGCTACTCCGGTTCGATGACGCTGCTGATGGCGCTCACAAAATCGATCAATACCATCGCGGTAAAGCTCTCGATTTCGATCGGTAACGGCAACGCAAAAGTCGGGCGTGCAAAGATTGTCAAGCTCGCCCACGACATGGGCGTGCGCACACCGCTTCCGGATACGCCTTCGCTGCCGATCGGCGCGGATGAAGTCACCGTGCTCGATCATACTGGCGCCTATGCCACCTTCCCCAATATGGGCAAGGCAGTGACACCGCACGCACTCCTTGAAGTGCGTACCGGCACGGGTGATCTGGTGTGGCGCTTTGATCGTGACGGGCCAAAGCCGCGGCAGGTGATGCCGCCCGCGGTTGCCGGCGACATGATCAAGATGATGAATAGCGTGGTCGAGAACGGCACCGGTCGGCGCGCGAGACTTGACGACACGGCCGCCGCGGGAAAAACCGGCACGACCAATGCTTATCGCGATGCCTGGTTTGTCGGCTATACGGGCAATTTCGTATGCGGTGTCTGGGTGGGCAATGATGACTATCAGGTGATGAACCGCATGACCGGTGGCTCCGTGCCAGCGATGACATGGCATAAGATCATGGCCTACGCCCATCAAGGAATCGAGTTGAAGCCACTTTCCGGAGTTTCTGCACCGCAGGTGCGCCAGCAGCCGGCGGTCGCCGAGGTCAAGTCGAAGTCCAATGAGCCTCAGCCGCCTCCACGGCCAGCGCTTCTCACTAAACGCGGCGCTGATATCCTGGTTCGTGTCGAGCGGATGATGGATGACGCAAATCGCGCCCTCGGACCCGTTGCGCCGGCACGCCCGACTGTCTCAAGCGGCAAGGACAAGCAGGTTCGAGCACCTGACAAAGGCGAGGCGTTGGCT
>Ga0134122_10004098_pt1 | contig 10805 bp, 14 predicted proteins | sample KB302_FD_96461 | JGI IMG/M metagenome (GOLD analysis project Ga0134122, IMG submission 96461) | Terrestrial soil microbial communities without Nitrogen fertilizer from Kellogg Biological Station, Michigan, USA - KB3-0-2 | ecosystem: Environmental > Terrestrial > Soil > Unclassified ... | reverse complement strand
GTCGATATGAGCCTAGATCCGAACTGCCAAAGGAGCCTGAATGAGCGATACGAAATTAGAGCATCATTATCGATGTTGGGATGATTGCCGTCCTCAAGGTTGTCCTGGCCATACGGCTATTCTTCAATATCAAAGCGTGTCAAACAGCCTGCATTTCTCAGACGGCAAAGGGAATGGGATGTATATGCAGACACCAGAGCTTAAAGCGTTTCTTACGATGATACGCACATTAAGTAAAAGTCGCGTAGAAATAGATAGTGTATTGAAAGAAGTAAGTGAGCAACATGAACAAGAAGACAAAGCAGAAAGCTAAGTCGAAAGGGAAAGGTGGATATTAATGTCTACACTCTTACAGCCACTATTCATTATTCTCCTTTTTGTCCTTGTACGTTCAGGAGATATTGCCATAGGCTCAGCACTAGCACGCGATTGGGCTAGGTTCGTATTTTATGTCATTGTAGCTATCCTAGCTCTTATCGCCGTTGTTATTAGCCTAGGCTTTCATTGAAAATCCGTTGTAATGATAACCCATTGACATCAGGAAAGGAATAGTTTACACTTATGCCAGAAGATGCAAATACCCCTCTAGTTGATCCCCATGCGGGTGACACTGAGACCCCACAGCCCGATGCGGCTACAAAAACCACGACAGATCCCCATGCGGGTGACAGTCAAGAAGACATGCTATCCCTTGCAGAGGCAAGAAAGATACGCTCTGAATCGACCAACCTACGCCAGAGACTCAAAGACGCTGAAAAGCTTGCTTCCGAATTGAAGACTTTCAAAGAGCAGACGGAAGCTGAGAAGCTCACGACAGAGCAGAAGCAGGAGCTTACACGTCAGAACCTGGAAAAGCAGCTTGCAGACCTTCAGGAAAAACGTGAGAATGCCGTACGTCAAACGCAAGAGCTACGAGTCACCAACGAAGTATTCAAGCATGGTCAAAAGCTCAACATTGTTGACCTGGACGCTGCTCAGAAGCTTCTAGACGCATCTCAAATTGAGTATGACGATAGCGGATCTCCAGTCAACATTGAAGCTTTGCTAAAGACTCTGGTGAAAGAACGAACATGGCTCGTAAGCAAGCAGCAAGCTCAGACGAGCGGAGGTGCTACCAATCCGAGCCGCTCTACTAGTTCATCACAGCAGCTTTCTTGGGAAGCCATTTCAGAAATGGCTATGAAAGATCCCTCGCAGTACAGAGCAAGGCGTGAAGAAATTCAGCAGTGGATGTCAAGTAACCCTGGGCCGCGTTAAATAACAAAATCTTTTGTATCTCTTGCTTAGTGTGATTGCATGTTAGGCTGGAGATGATAGGAGAGATCCATCTATGTCCCTCAACTCGTTTATACCCGAGATTTGGGCCGATTCTATGATTGTCGCTTTGCGCAAGAACCAAGTATTCGGAGCTTTGTTCAATTCCGATTACGAAGGTGAAATCAGCGCATATGGCGATACGGTAAGAATTAGTTCGATCAGTCAGGTAACTATTAGCAACTACGTCAAAGACACTGATATAACATCTCCCCAAGCCCTGACCGATGCGCAGACAGTGCTCACGATCAGTCAGGCCAAATCATACAACTTCCTCATCGATGATGTAGACAAGGCACAGAGCAAGCCAAAGGTCATGATGCAGGCCATGTCTGATGCCGGCTACCAGATGGCAGACACACAAGATCAGTACTATGCAGGCTTCTATGTAGATGCTCCAGCCGCTAATCTTGTTGGTTCTTCTGGTTCCCCCACAGTTGTATCTGTTCCAACCGCTGCAAACATCGGTGCTGGGACAACGCTCTACGACTACCTCGTTACTCTCTCTCAGAAGCTCACTGAAGCCAAGATACCTAAGCAGGGGCGATGGTGTGTTATACCACCTTGGGGTAAATCGCATCTCACTCAGGATGCACGTTTCACAGGCTTTAACACTCCTGATGCACGGCTCACTATCCTGACTGGAAAGCTTGACGCGTCAGCCGGGCAAGCAAGCGATGCATACCTTGGAAAGATTGAGAATATGGACATTTACGAGAGCTTGAATGCTCCTCATATCGGCGGAACAGTCGGTGCTTCCGGCTCTCAAGATGTGTTTTTCGCTGGCCATAGCATGGGTCTCACAAAAGCAGAGGGCTTGCGTGAAGTCGTGGCGTACAGGCCAGAACGCAGGTTCGGAGATGCTGTAAAAGGGCTCATGCTCTATGGGGCTAAAACTATCCGTCCTGATGCTATCGCTGTTGCCTATCTACAAAAGCCATAAGGAGGAAGAAAACACATGGCAAGAACAAATTTACCTCTCAGCAACCTTGTGGCAAATGGCAGCCTGACCGATCCTGCAGGTACAGCCATAGATCAGGCCAATGGTATGAATGTAGCAATCACTACTACCGCCATTCCAAGTGGGCCGCATCTCGATAAGTTGATCTTGAGAGTAGCGAACACAGCCGGAGCCGGTAAGAATACCATTGTTAGAGCAGGCGCTAATCCGCCTTCTTTTCGTGCAAGCGTGGGCGATTTGACCGTTCAGGTACCAGCTACCACAGGTGTAAAGTGGCTGGGGCCATTTGAGATAGCGCGTTTTATGCAGGCCGATGGCTCGCTCAACATTGACTTTGAGAGTGGCGCTACAGGCACGATAACCGCATTCATGGCCCCTGGGAGTGTCTAGTATGTGGATGAGACTATCAAGCGGACGTGAAGAGCTTGTGCTCAACGAGGATCATATCAAGCGGCTTCTTGGGGAGGGAGCTGTCGAGATAGCAGATCCTCGCATGCCACAAGAGACTGAAATATCAGAGGAAGCACCCGATGACAGTCAGAACAACGATGGCGGATCTGATAGCGCTAGTCAGGACAATGATCAACGACCCGAACCCGGAGCCGGGGACGACGGTGACACAGTTCACGGATCAACAAATACAGGACAGACTAGACGCAAGCCGCGATGACGTCCGCTATGAGATGCTAAAAGAGGCTCCCGCTATTGTAAATGCAGCAAGCACAAATAATCAAGCTGAGTGGGTGTATGCAGACTATCATAGCCGCTATCACTGGTGGGAAAGTGATGTTGTACTGCAAGGTGACTTATCCGGTAATTTCTGGAAGGTTATCACGCCTGCAGCCTCTGATTACATCACGGGGTACTTTCAATTTCAACTCACGCCTTTTGTGAATGGCACGTCACCCGGGCAGCTCCCGCCAGTGTATGCGACTGGCAAAGTGTTCGATCCGCATGCGGCTGCAGCTGATCTGTTAGAATTCTGGGCTGCAAAAGTAGTCCTCGAGTACGACGTGGTAGTTGGCGGCCAGACGTTCAGGCGCTCTCAAGGGGTTGATGCTTTGCAAAAGCTTGCCAAGACGTACAGAATGCAAGCCAAGCCTAGGACGGTCAAAATGAGACGTGATGATATAAGTGTTCCGCCTCGTATACTCGCAGACTTGTCTCCCTATTATCAGCAGTTCTGAAACGAGGTAGCTCATGCCAATATTCACAGATGCGCAGATGCAAGTGTTCGCAGACCTGCTTGAGACTCTTGGCATGGTAGACACAGCCACCATTGAGAGGCCAAGTGTGAGCAATGGACAGACAACCTTGACGTCTATTGGCACGTCTCCCTGTTTGGTGCAGCCACCGAGGCAATTTGCACGGTCCCGAGACTTTGAAGGCTGGCAAGGAGTCAACGTGGTCACATGGCCTGTGCTCTTCCCTCTCAATTCAGACATACAGGAGGGGGATATCATCACGGTCAAAGGCCAGAAGATGGAAGTGCAGGTAGGACTCAAGCCTCGCTCTTTTGCTGTTTACGATGAAGTTGAAGTCAGTGGAGTCAGAGGATGATACTCAAGAGCAACACCAATGGCCTCGACATGCTCATAGAGCGCGTTCGTAAGGCTCGCTCTGAGCTACCAAAGATAACCACAGAAGCGGCTCAACGAGCTGGTGACACGCTTGCGCAACAACTCTCAAGCGCAGCCCCACGTGGCAAAAATCCAGGACCGCCACCGCCTGGGGATGCGAGCGGGCCATTAGCAAAGTCATTTTCTGCTCAAGCTACACAGAGCAACTCGGGAGCAACACTTGAGCTGAAGACCAACCAACCTCTCAAATTGCAATACGTCACACTCGGAACCGGGATCTATGTAGGCAAGGGAGTTATCAAGCCGCTCACAAAAAGGGCTTTGTTCTGGCCAGGGGCAAATCATCCTGTGCGAAGTGTGCGAGGCATAAAAGGCAAGGACTTTGTAAAACCTATCATCGCGAAAGCACCTGATGTGGTAAAGATTGAGATGCAACAAGCGGCACAAGCGATACAAAGCATTTTGTGGGGTGTCTAGATGTCACTTAGAGATGCAAATAACCCAAATACAGATATAGCAATTATGACTACTATAAAAACCATTTTACCTACTGATACACAGCTAGCATCTTTAAGTCAATCAGGTACAGGGAGTGAGCTTATCTTCCTTCAAGAGAAGTACAAGATGTATCTCACACTGAAGCAGGATACGCCTACGTCGGCAGTGAATCTCTCGTCAGGGCAGCAAACCTACTCTCTAGAGTCGCAAAGATCCTACTCAGGAACGCTTGATATCAATGTGGAATATTACTCAAAATGGAGCGGGCTAGTTGAGGATCTAGACACGATCTTTGCGGATATGGCTGCTGATTTAGAGCGCATGAAAGCAAATGTGGAAGAGAATGATGCTATCGACTACGGTGGTGCAAATCATGCCATAGGCATAGAAAAGATTATGCTCTCTCCATACGATGGTCAATTAGATGATGCACTTCCGGGATTATCACTCATAAAGCGAACAATGACGCTTACATACAACATACTCCCATATGGAGTATAGAAAGGTGCTACAGCATGCCAGACATACCAGAGGGGCTCGTAGCCGCTCGATATAAGGGCATAGGCATAGGACTCAGGGAAGGAATGCCTTACTACAATGTAGATGGCACGCGACGGGGAAGCCTCAGTCTTGAGCCGGGGGACGAGATGCTCATGCGGGATGAGGATATCTATGGTAAGACGCTATGGCACGATCCCCAAGGCAATAGGCCGTCTCAGTACATCGGACTGGGGAAGGTCGTCAAACCTGAGCACGCTGGCAAGGAAGAGACAGAATTGCTAGATATCGGGTATGAATGGCACGAAGGAAGAAGAGACTTTGAGCCTGTAGAGCCTCTCGAAAAGGTACTGAAACGGTGCGAGAGGACAGGGAAGAAGGAAAAGCCGAAAGAAGTATCCCAAACGATTATTATTGAGTCACATTCTGAAGATGTTCCTGCTCTACAGACAAATCAGGAAGAAAGTGAGCAAAGCTAATGGCCACTCTCACTCCGTTTAAAGGAAATAACTTTTATATTGGCTTTGCAGAGCAATCCAGCCCTGATACACCTGTAGCGCCTTCTATCTTCCCAAGGTGGAAAAATGGTACCAAAGTTTCCATAGAGCCTGCTTTTGAGGAAGTTGAGGAAGGCGATGGCAGTAGACGTACAACGCTGCTCATCAAGAATGGCCAGAAGGTCAAAATCAAGTTTATGGGATCGCTGCGACCAAATGAGCGTGGCAATTTTGAGAAGTGGGCGCAAGGTGTGGGCAGTGACAACTATACAGCGCCAACGGTTGCTACGACCCTGGCAGGTGCCACACTTGCTAATGCAACCTCAGTCACTGTCCATAGCAATACAGGCCTTACAGGCTCTGGGACCATCGCGCTTGTGCTAGAGCCTGGAACCGCTACAGAAGAGATAGCTATTTTCACTATTCCCGCTACAGGTGGCTCCGATCCATTCACGCTTGCAGTCGATAGTAGCTACAATGGCGGCCACCTCAAGCTAGCGCATGCCAATAGTGGCGTCGTGAAGAGTAAAGCATCTCACGTGCTCACTGATCAGTATGAGGGGAACTATGTCACGGTAGAGGCTGGCTTTGCGAACCAGTTTAGTGCAGGTGGAACAGCCATCAGAGTCAAAGCCTGTAAGGTTGACAAATACACGGTGTCTGGCGAGCATGGCAAGCTTGTTATGGATGATATCGAGATGACTGGCATTGTCTCGACTGTCCAAGGCTCACCAGCCACAGTCACTCTTGAGCAGCACGGTCCTTTCATCTTCTATCAAGGTTCCTACACCGTAGATGGCAACAGTACAGCACAGGCTTTGCGCAAATTCAGCATTGAACGCTCAAACAACCTGGACGACGACACGCAAGGTGAAGGTCTCAATCCTACCTGTTTGATCTTTGGCAAGCTCGATGTCAAGCTCAAATGGTCGCTCATTTTGACTGCTTTCTCAGCAATCTACCAGACATTTTATGGAAGCAAGACAGGTACCACAGACTCTACTCAGGTAGGACTAGGCAGCTTTAATGCACTCTTTACGCAGCCGGATACCCTCAACACGCTTGCATACAACGTACTCACAGTCGGCTACACGAACTCACCTTTCCCTGATCCACAAGAGGATGGCAAGCACTGGGATCTCGATGTAGAAGGCACAAGCGTCGTTGTTCCTCCCGGCGGATCTGGCCCAAATAATGCCTATAAGCTACAGACGACGCTCACAAATACACAGTATGGAGCATACTAGATGAACAATGGAGCAATTGAGGCATCATTTCAGGAGTTGAAAGCCTCTCCTAAACAGCAAGTACCGCAAGCCGTCAACATGGATGAAGTCTTAAACGAGGTCATTCATGTCAAGATATTCCACTATCGCGAATATGGTATTACCGATGACGAAGGCAATCCATTCCTAGACGAGCAAGGCATGCAATACATGGGTCGCGAGGTAGCAGGTACACGAACTGCCAAGATCAAGAACATTGTACCTGTAGATGCTTACCATGAGGCTATTGAGGTCATGAATGGCTTTGAGGGAGGTATGCCTAGCAAAGATCAGCTAGACCACATGACAGAACTGGTGTTGAAGTGCTGGCAGATCAGCGAACCATTCATGACAAAAAAGGCACTGAGAGAAAGTATGGATGGTGACCGCATTATGGCCTTGTTTACGCGTTTTTTCAATCGGGAGAACCCCCCACAGAATACCAATCCCTCGACCGAAGGAAGTACAACGCAAGAGGGGTAAGTTCTCCTATTATCGTTGATAGCGTCCCAATAGATCCTGACTGCGATTGGGGACCACAAGAGATCAAGAACGCGCTAGAGCAGGCGCATGAATGCGAGGATGAGGGCGATTTAGACACGGCTCGTCTGCTGAGAGCCCAAGCACAAGCCACGAAAGCCAGGTTAGATGGCTCCGAGCAGTCAAGTACAACCTTAGAACCGTATGACCCGATGAAGATGCGGGCTAGGCTGCTCTATCACTATCCAGGTCTCACATGGCACGCGCTCAAAGAGATGGACTATCGAGAGTATTTCGGATATATTCGAGAACTCACAATCATCCTACAAGAAAAAGCAGAAGCTGAGGGAGGGACAAGTAACCCAAAGAAGCAGTCACAAGGTGAAATACAAGCAGTGCTCAATCAATTCCCGCAACCGCAAGAGTACACAGGTGAAGTTATTCAACTGATTTAGGAGAGTCATGGCAGACCAAACAATCTGGAAACTAGATCTACAAGCAGGTAATTCAGATGCCATTCTCAAGAGTTTTGAGAATAGCCTGAACGTGGCCAAAGATCGAATCAATCAGGTTGTAGCGGCTGGCGAAAACTTCTCGAAGCTAGACACCTTTCAACAAAAAGCTGCTGAGGCTGCAAAAAAGCTCGAAGTAGCGCAAGCACAAGCGGCGTTGGCACTCAAGAAAGCTCAGGATGCGGCACAAGGTGGCAAGGTTTCTGCTGAGCAGTTGGCACTCATGCAAGCCAAGGCGGGCCTCGCTGCTGAGAACGTCACCGCCAAAGAGAACGCACTCGGCGTGGCCATGTCGAAAGTACAGCTAGAAGCTGACCGGCTTCAAACGGCCATGGCTGAGGAGGCTGCGAAGAGTGACTTTCTGGCCAAAGCGTTCACCTTCCTCAAAGAGTCTGCGGAGACAGCTGCAAGCGGCATCCAAGCGGGCTTTGAAGGTGTGCAAAATGTCGTCGGAATTGTCACTGAGAAGGTAAGTAATTTTGCCGCTAATATGCGCGAAAACATGGAAAGCGCACGTTCTGAGATAGTTGAAACGGAAACCGTCTCCAACGAAGCAAGCGGGGGCATGTTCTCAAAATTTCAGGGGGCAGGCGGGGGACTGCTGGAATTTGCATCCAAGGCTGGCTTCGCCTTCATGGGTGTGCAAATGGCTATCCAGACCGTGAAAGGCGCCATAGATGCGGTTGTCGGGCCTGCTGAAACATACGAAGAGATACTCAAACAGACCAATGATGCCGTGAAATCCACAGGCGGTGCTGCTGGCCTGTCTGCTCAACAAATCACCGATCTTGCAACCTCCTTAGGGCAAGTCACCTTCTTTTCCCGTGATACCGTTCAGTCTGGCGAAAACCTCCTGCTCACCTTTACGGGCATAGGTAAGGATGTCTTTCCGCAGGCCACGAAAACCATGCTCGACATGAGCAAGGCTATGGGCCAAGACGTGAAGAGCAGCGCTATTCAGCTCGGTAAAGCCTTAAATGCCCCTGCTACAGGACTCACAGCCCTCACGCGCGTTGGCGTCACTTTCACTGCTCAGCAGAAAGCCATGATCAAAGAGATGGTAGCGGCTGGTAACACAGCAGGCGCTCAAAAGATCATGCTTGCAGAACTCCAAAGAGAATTCGGTGGAAGCGCAGACGCTACCAAGACATTTGCAGGCCGCTGGCAGATCCTCACCGACCGCTTCAATGACTTCAAAGAGCAAATAGGCATGGTAGTCATGCCAGCCTTGGCTGCTATAACTGGCTGGATTACTGACCACATTATGCCAGTAATGGACGGCTTTGCAAGCTTCCTGCAAAACGTGGTAGTGCCTGCTCTGACCGCATTTGGTGTCTACATCCAGAAGAACATCATTCCTATCCTGCAATCGTGGGGGAACTTCATTAAAACGTGGGTCCTAGATAGATTATTTGCCCTCAAATCCTTCATCGATACCCAGATCATGCCCAAACTGCAAGAATTCTGGGCATTTATTCAAAACAGGGTTGTGCCTATTTTGCAGTCGTGGGGAGGCGCAATCAAAACGTGGGTTCTGGACAAACTATCAGACCTCAAGCATTTTATCGACACCAATATCATGCCTAATCTTTCGGGATTCTGGGCATTTATTCAAAATAGAATTGTGCCAGTCCTGCAGGATTGGGGACACAATATTCAAATCTGGGTCATCGATAAATTTAATGATCTCAAAGCTTTCATAGACAAGAATGTCATGCCAGCCCTATCAGGCTTCTGGGGATACATTCAAAATAATATTGTGCCTGTACTTATGGATTGGGGACATAATATACAGGTATGGGTGATAGACAAGTTTAACGATCTAAAGACGTTCATAGATCAGCAAGTCATGCCCAAACTTTCTGGCTTCTGGGATTATATCCAGACGCAAATCGTCCCTACCCTCCAGTCGTGGGGAAACAATATCAAAACCTATGTCATAGATAAGTTTAACGACTTAAAATCCTATATTGAAACACAAGTCATGCCCAACCTGCAGGGTTTCTGGAATTATGTGCAAAACAATATCGTCCCGGTTCTCCAATCCTGGGGGAATAACATAAAAACATATGTGATAGATAAGCTATCCGATCTGAAAACCTATATCGAGACGCAAATTATACCCAAGCTGCAAGAACTTTGGAATTGGATACAGAATAATATCGTTCCTCTGTTTCAAAACTGGGGAGACAAGATACAGGATGCACAAAAGAAGCTAGATGATTTCAAGACATTTATCGAGACGAAAGTTATACCTGTACTTCAAAATATTTGGAATTGGATACAAACGTATATTGTGCCTGTATTTCAGTCTTTGGGCAATATCATCGTAAATGATATCATGCCTCATTTTGACGGTTTTAAGACAAGTGTTGGCAAATTAGGTGACTCGCTGCAACGCTTGTGGAATACAATAGCACCCCTTCTAGTGCCTATCCTTGGTTTTTTAGCATGGTTGGTAGGCGATCATGTAAATAAATCATTTAGAGGGTTAAAAGATACGCTTGATATCGTGGGATTTGTGATTGGCGTTACAATTGATGGCTTTACCCACATGGCAAACGGGATAGCAGATCTAATTAATTGGGTCATTGATGCATACAATTGGTTTAAAAGTCTAAGTAACATTATTTCTAAAGTAGGAGCTGACATTATCAACTTACCGTTCAATGTAGGCAAATCTATCGGTAGTATCCTCCCTCACTTCGACTCTGGAGTAGAGAACTTTGGAGGCGGACTGGCCTACGTGCACGCCAAAGAGATGCTTGTGAACTTACCTAAAGGTGCGTCTGTATGGAATCCAGCCAAGACAGAGCAATTTATGCAAGGTCTCAAGATCCCCACACCCACCTTTTCAGTGTCTACATCGGTGTCTACGCCTTCCTCTAGCAGTGGCAATAATGAGCAGGTTGTAGGTCTTCTGGCTGGCATTCTAGACGCGCTACAGAAGCAGACAAGAAGCAATAATGTCACACTCAACAACACAATGCAGGCAAATAGCATCAATACTAACAAGCTTGCCCAGGCCATAGGAGACGTGCTAGGACACGGTTACGAAGATATACAGAGAGGAGCGTGGTGACATGAGTTATGCGACTTTTGGCTCGTATTCATTGGATGGCTTCTCTAGCGGTGTTGGGAATATTTTACGAGGGAAAGATGTAGGTGCGCCTGAAGTTGCTACGATCACCTCTCCCATT
>Ga0134122_10004097_pt1 | contig 10805 bp, 7 predicted proteins | sample KB302_FD_96461 | JGI IMG/M metagenome (GOLD analysis project Ga0134122, IMG submission 96461) | Terrestrial soil microbial communities without Nitrogen fertilizer from Kellogg Biological Station, Michigan, USA - KB3-0-2 | ecosystem: Environmental > Terrestrial > Soil > Unclassified ... | reverse complement strand
GTATCGATCTTCGTTACGGTGATCCTCGGACTGCTGCTCCTGTTCGTTTGGGTGCAGGACCGCAGCATTCAGGCGCTCGCCTGGTGGGGCTCGGCGTATCTAATCGCTGGTCTTTCGATCGCGATGTTGAGCGGAAAACTGCCGCTAAATTATGCGGTTTCGGTCGACATCGCGAGTGCACTCCTATTCGCAGCGTGCGGCCTTTCGTGGCACGGCGCGCGTCTTTTCGACGACAAACCCGTGCGGCCTTTTGCCATGTTCGCAGGAGCGCTTATCTGGCTGCTCGCCTGTTTGATACCGGATTTCGCGGCGTCTTCCACGGGACGCATGATCGTGAGTTCACTGATCGTCTCGAACTACACGCTTGTGACGGCCTTCGAACTGTGGAGCGGGCGCTCGGAAAAGCTGATCACGCGCTGGCCTGCGATGATGGTCCTGTTGCTTCACGGCATCGTTTTCCCGGCACAGATTCCGCTTAGCATGTGGCAACCGGTCGACCGCGGAGCTACGTGGTTTTCCAGCGGATGGATGGCCCTTCTTGCCCTCGAGACGCTTCTCTACGTGATTGCGACCGGGTTCATTGTGCTCGCCATGGCGAAGGAACGGAACGAACGAATCCACAAGACAGCGGCAACCGTCGATCCGCTTACGGGGATCGCCAACCGCCGCGCTGTGGTCGCGAACGGCAACAAGGTGATCAAGACTTTCGCCAGGCCCGGGCGGCCCGTCACGGCGCTGATGTTCGATCTCGATTTTTTCAAGGCGATCAACGATCGTTTCGGCCATGCGGTGGGCGATCGCGTGTTGCAGGTTTTCGCGTCGATAGCGACGGCTAACCTGCGCTCGACCGACGTCGTAGGACGGCTTGGCGGCGAGGAGTTCGCGGCCATTCTTCCGAACATGGATATCGAAGGGGCGTTTGCCGCAGCCGAACGCGTGCGCAAGGCGTTCGAGGCGGCAGCCGTCGAGATCGACGGTCTGCCCGTGCGTGGATCGCTTTCGGCTGGAATTGCGATCACAACGGACTCCATCACGACAGTCGATGCGCTGCTCGCGATTGCCGATGAGGCGCTTTACGTCGCAAAAGCGCGGGGACGCAATCGGGTCGAAATTGCGGGCCAACTTTCGAAAACGGTAGAGTTGAAAGAAGCTGTGGCGCAGGTCGCTGTTGCGGAAATCTCTGACGAACATTCCAAAGCAAAACACAAGGGTTCGATCCGGACCCCTTCGTTGACGTTGGTCAAGCGCGATTCACCGGCGGATGCTGCGGCTTAACCGTTAAACGGTAAATGCCAGATCATTTTCAATTTTATCGATTGCTCCCTCTCTTTGGTAATCGCCGGAATCCATACTTCCCGCGCTTAATTTCGCGATCGGGCGGTTGCGGGTAACGAAATGATTCTCGACGTCAACACGCTGTTCATCGTGACGATTACGGTGATGGGGATGCTCGGCATCCTCTTGATCGGCGTATGGCTGCAAAACCGCGGCATGCGTGCGCTGGCCTGGTGGGGTGCAGCGTATCTCGTCGGCGGAATGTCGGTTTGGCTGCTCGGCGCGCGTGGCTCGATTTCTGACCTTCTTTCCATCGATATCGCGAACGCGCTTCTGTTCGTCGCTTGCGGACTGACCTGGAGCGGTGCGCGGTTGTTCGACGGTCGCGGCGTCAAACCGGTCGCGATGTTCATCGGTACTTTCATGTGGGTCGGCGCCTGCCAGATCCCGGCCTTCATGGCTTCGATGGATGCGCGCGTTATCCTCTCGTCGCTCATCATTTCCGGCTACACGATGGTGGTGGCATTCGAGTTTTGGCGCGGGCGCGCGGAGCCGCTTGGCTCGCGCTGGCCCGCGATCCTCGTTTTAGGAGCGCATGCGTTCCTATTCATGTTGAGGATCCCGCTCGCGCTCACGACAAGCTTAGATGGAAGTTCCGTGACGCTTTGGGAGAGTGGATGGTTCGCGATTATTGGGCTTGAATCGCTGCTTTACGCGATTGCGTTCGCGGTCATCGTGGTTGCGATGGCAAAGGAGCGGGGTGAGCTGAAGTACAAGACAGCCTCCCTGATCGATCCGCTTACCGGTATTCCTAACCGCCGCTCGTTTTTCGAGGAGACGCTGAAACGACTCGATCCAGCGTCGAACGACGCGCGACCGCTTGTCGTGATCCTCTTCGATCTCGACCGTTTCAAGAAAATCAACGATCAGTTTGGTCACAATATCGGCGATCATGTGCTGCGGATATTCGCTGAAAAAGCCACGCAGAATTTGCGGCCGGGTGATGTGATCGGCCGTCTGGGCGGCGAGGAATTCGCCGTGGTGCTGAGCGGCATCGAGCTTTCGACGGCGTTCGCGCTCGCCGAACAAATCCGAATCGCGTTTGGTTCAGCAGCGCGGAAGCTGGATCGTCAAGCGATCGGCGCCACTGTATCGGCCGGTATCGCACTGCTGCACAAATCCGAGGCCGATATTGACAGTTTGCTCGCGCGCGCGGATCAGGCGCTTTATGTCGCGAAAGCACAGGGTAGGGATCGTGTGGAAATTGCGGAGCTTGACCGTGCGCTCGCGTGGCAGCCGGCGAAAACGGGATGGAACCATGAGCCGGAGCCGATCGGTCTTGTGCCGAATCCAACGATTGCGCCGGCGCCCTCCGATATGGCGCGGCCCAAGGTTGGAATCCATTAACCATTCCATTGATAGTCTCCCGTCATGGCGATGGGCATGACGAGGGCAGTGAACGCAGATCTTGCGCGGCTAGAGGCTGCCGCTGCGGGTGCGGGTTGTGCGCTGGTCTGCGCCCATCAATCCGCCGAGGAATTCCACAGCGCTCTCATCCGTGACTACCTGAGTGTGCATGGGCGGAGGCAGACGACCTTTTTCGCGGTCACGCTCGGAATTCTCGCCGCCGTTTTTATTTGGTTCTGAGCGGCGATCCCGAAACCCATCCGGCCGCGTAATTACTGATACGGCTTGTCAGGCGTAAAACCGGCGGCGTGATCCAGCCGATAATCGCATACGATACGCTGGTCACGAGTTTGCGACCATAAGGCTCGATATAACGCGAGACGGCGAGCGCTACGCCGATCATGACAACGATCGTTGCAAGGACAAGAATTTCCGCCGGAATATAGTGACCGAGTCTATTGAAGGCGATAAAGCCCACGTGCTGATGAAGCAGGTAGAGCGGATAGGTCAGGCCGCCGAGTGCAATCAGAACATTCCCAGGCAATGGGACATGCTTGATCCGGCTTGCTGCAGCGACTAGTGCAATCGTCAACACGGTGAGTCCGATCATCACCCGCGGATCGATGTAGGTGGAATAGTGATCGGCAGTCCATCGCCCGCCTGACAGCGCCTCGCCGCAGGCAATAACGGTGGAAACAACGATCAGAAAGGGCGCCTGCCATCCGCGCCTGCCGCGCGCAATTTCCGCGAGCAGAATGCCGGCGCAGAAAAACCCCGCGTAACCGGTGACGAATAAATAATGGATGATTTTCGAGTGTAGCAGCGCCTCGTTCACCAGCGCGATCGAAAGCCACGCCAATACGATCTCGTCGACGCGGCGCGGAAACAACCCAAGAGCGATGAATAGCGCCATCCAGCCGTAAAATATGATTTCGAGGACGATCGACCAATACGATCCGTCCATGAACGGCTGGCCGAACGCGGGTGACAGCATGGTTAAGTTCGCAGCCCATTGAAGGAAAGATGTCTCGAAACGGGGCGCACCGAGAAAATAGGTCACGATGAACGTTATGGTGGTGCAGGCCGCAAAGGCGGGCCACAGTCTTGCAACCCGCGCGACGCCAAAATCAATGGAGGTCCGGCCTACCGCGGACCAGGCGATAACAAACCCGGAAATTACGAAGAACAACTCGACTCCAAACCACCCATATTTCGCAACCGGTTCAAGCAGGGGCAGGGAAACCTTGGTAAATCCATCTGCCGCGGCGCCCCGGTAAGCATAATGGAAAACCACCACGGCAAGCGCGGCGAGAAGCCGCAACAGATCGATCGCAGGTACCCGGTCCTGCTTCAGGTGCGTCTTTGGAGATGACAACGGCAAGGCGTCCTCCGTCTCGTTTCGAAACAGACGCCCAATACGTTTCAATCGGCGTGCCGAGACACAGGAGTTAAAAAGAAAGGGGCGCCCAAAGGCGCCCCTGCAAGTCGATCGCGCGCGAGCGCGATTGGAAGGAAATTTAGGATGAATAGTACATGTCGAATTCGACCGGGTGAGGCGCGTGTTCGAAGCGAATGATCTCCTGCATCTTGAGGCTGATGTAGGAGTCCATGAAGTCGTCGTCGAACACCCCTCCCTTTTTCAGGAACTCGCGATCCTTGTCGAGATAGGTCAACGCCTCGCGCAGCGACCCGCAGACGGTGGGAATTCTCTTCAGCTCTTTCGGAGGCAGGTCATACAAGTCCTTGTCAACCGCCTCACCGGGATCAAGCTTGCTGGTGATGCCATCGAGCCCCGCCATCAGCATGGCCGCGAAGCCGAGATAGGGATTGCACAAGGGATCGGGGAAACGCACCTCGACGCGCTTGCCCTTGGGTGAGGAAGCGAGCGGAATGCGGCACGAGGCCGAGCGGTTGCGCACCGAATATGCCAGGAGCACTGGCGCTTCGAAGCCCGGCACCAGCCGCTTGTAGGAATTCGTCGTCGGATTGGTAAAGGCATTGATCGTGCGCGCGTGCTTCAAGATGCCGGCGATGTAGTGTAGCGCAGTGTCCGACAGATCGGCGTATTTGTTGCCGGCGAAGGTTGGCGTAGAGCCTTTCCAGATCGATTGGTGGCAGTGCATGCCCGAACCGTTGTCGCCATAGACGGGCTTCGGCATGAAGGTTGCGGTCTTGCCGTAGATATTGGCGACCTGATGGATGCAGTACTTATAGATTTGCATTTGGTCAGCCATTGCAACGAGCGGGCCGAATTTCATGCCGAGCTCATGTTGGGCGGCGCCCACCTCGTGGTGGTGCTTTTCGACCTTCACGCCCATCTTGGCCATGGCGCCGAGCATTTCGGAGCGCATGTCCTGGGCCGAGTCCTGCGGCGGCACCGGGAAGTAGCCGCCCTTGGTGCGCATGCGGTGGCCGAGATTGCCGCTCTCGTACTCAGTGCCGGTATTCGTGGGCAATTCGGTCGAGTCGATCCGGTAGCCCATGTTGTAAGCATCAGCAGAGAAGCGCACATCGTCAAACACGAAGAATTCCGCTTCAGGACCGAAGTAGACATTGTCGCCGACTCCGGTCGATTTCAGGTAAGCGACGGCTTTCTTGGCCATGCCGCGTGGATCGCGGTTATAGGGCTCGCCCGTAGTGGGCTCGAGTACGTCGCACACGATCGAAAGCGTAGTCTCGGCGAAGAATGGATCGATGGAGGCTGTCGACGGGTCGGGCATAAGGTTCATGTCGGATTCGTGAATTGGTTTCCAGCCGGCGATCGATGAACCGTCGAACATGACGCCTTCGGCGAACGTCTCTTCCTCGATCATGGTGTGATCGAACGTTACGTGTTGCCATTTGCCGCGCGGATCGGTGAAACGAAAATCAACGTATTTTACGTCTTGATCTTTCATCATTTTGAGGACGTCTTTAGCGGTCGTCATCTTACTTACCCCCTGTATGGTTCAATCCCTCGGGCCCGAGGGCATGCTTTGAGTTGAACAAAATTCCAATCAGACTGCATCGATCCCCGATTCACCTGTGCGAATGCGGATGGCTTCCTCGATATTGGAGACAAAAATCTTGCCATCGCCAATGCGTCCCGTTTGCGCGGCACGCCGGATGGCCTCGACCGCTTTCTCCACCATGTCATCGCTGAGCACGACTTCGATCTTTACCTTGGGGAGAAAGTCGACGACATATTCGGCGCCACGATAGAGTTCTGTGTGACCCTTCTGGCGCCCAAAACCTTTGGCCTCGGTGACAGTGATCCCCGTCAGTCCTGCTTCTTGCAGCGCCTCCTTCACTTCGTCGAGCTTAAACGGTTTGATAATGGCCTCGATCTTCTTCATGGCGTTTCCTTTTCCGGCCGATCCGCCACATACCGGCCGAGCCGAAGGACGGCTGCTTGCTCGCACCGACGGCCTTCAGCCAGCCGACAGAGCGGATGGAGCCCTGGGGGCTGTAGCAGGTCCCATGCCAGCCTCATGCAAGCGAAAAAACTGTTGGATTCCAATTTTTTATCCGTTTTGGGGCTAGCGTGAGCGACATTGCGGCAGGTCTCGTGCGCACAGATTAGGCAAACTGTTGAAGAAAAAGGCAAGTGCCGAGCGGCAAGTTTCGACGTAAAAAGCGATGAGATTGCAGTCATGCAGGAGCTTTTGACACCAACCGAGATGGCTGAGGCCGACCGGCGGACGATCGAAGCCGGCATAACCGGTATGACGCTGATGGAGCGCGCCGGGCGCGCGGTCGCCGATGCTGTTCTTGCACATCATCCCGTAGGAACACACGCTGTCGTGGTGTGTGGGCCCGGCAACAATGGCGGCGATGGATTTGTTGCCGCACGTCTGCTGGCGGAGCGCGGCTGCCCGGTTCGATTGATGTTACTTGGGTCGCGCGGAGCGCTCTCTGGTGACGCGGAGATGGCGGCAGTGCGCTGGACGGGCGAAATCGAAAAAATCGATGCAAGCGTGCTCTCTAAGACTGGCGTGATTATTGATGCACTATTCGGCGCAGGTCTTACGCGAGATCTTGCGGGGCTCGCGCGCGCAGCAGTGGAAGCGATCAATCAGGCTAGCGGAGCGGGCATACCGGTTCTGGCCGTCGATCTGCCCAGCGGTATCGATGGAACGACAGGACTGGTTCGAGGAGTCGCTGTGAAGGCGAATGAGACGATCACCTTCTGCCGCCGCAAGCCGGGACATTTTCTGATGCCGGGCAGAATGCACGCGGGAAAAATCCATATTGCCGATATCGGGATTTCAAATGCGATCGTCGCGAGCATTCGCCCCAAAATTTTCGCCAACGAACCGTCGCTGTGGCGAGGGCAGTTTCCCGTTCCTCGCTTCGATGGGCATAAATATCACCGCGGTCATGCGCTCGTCGCGAGCGGGCCGATGCACGCGACTGGCGCCGCCCGTCTTGCCGCCCTTGCCGCGTTGCGGGCAGGAGCGGGTCTGGTCACTGTCGCAGGCCCGAAGGATGCGGTGCCGGTGTTGGCGGCTAGCCTTACCGCAGTCATGGTACGGCAATCGAATGGAGCTGTGGGGTTTGCGAAACTTCTTGCTGACAAACGTCTGAATGCAGTGCTGCTTGGGCCCGGACAGGGCACGAACCCCGGAACAAAAACCATGGTTCTGGCGGCGGCCAAAATGAAGCGAGCTCTTGTCCTCGACGCCGATGCGCTGAATAGTTTCGCAGGCAAAGCGAGAGCGCTTGCCAAGGTGCTGATTTCTGTTGCGGCCGTTGTGACGCCGCATGATGGCGAGTTCAGGCGGTTATTTGCCCGGGAACCGAAAATCCTCGGGACGGAATCGAAACTAGAAAGGGCGCGGCTCGCTGCCCAATCACTTGGCGCAGTCATTGTACTGAAAGGTCCGGACACCGTTGTCGCAGAGCCTCAGGGTCGCGCGGCGATTGCCAATAACGCACCGCCCTGGCTAGCGACGGCGGGATCGGGTGACGTGCTCGCGGGTTTTATCGTCGGTTTGTTGGCGCAGGGTATGCCACCGTTTGAAGCCGCTTGCGCCAGTGTATGGCTGCACGGCGAATGCGGGCGTGCCGCGGGTCCAGGGTTAATTGCGGAGGACTTGTCCGCGGTTCTACCGCGCGTGCTGCGCGGGCTAGTTTAGTGCCTCATATCACGGACGCCGCTGCCGATTTCAGCGTGAGAACACAAAATTCTTGAGTCAACGCGGTGGTTTGGCGCGAAACGTTCAACAATGGATTCAACGAAGCAGCCAATTTGGCCGCGATCGGGCGACAGCTGGATAAGACCTATCATTTCAATGTCATCCGCCGGATTTAGTGTCAGTTGGCGAGCCGAACGCATGTTCCAACATACCTAGGGCGATCTCACGTTCGCCCATGATGATGAAATTGGCCTTGTGTATCCGCAGATGCTCGACCTCTGCATCGGAATGGGCGCGCGCGATGATGTCGAGCTTAGAATTCGCCTTACGCGCCTGTTCCGACACCTGGCCCGCCTCGAAACCGTCGGGGATTGCAATGAATAGCCAGTGTGCGCCGGTCAGATTCGCAGCCTTGATCACGCGCGGATCAGCGGCGTTGCCAATAATCACTTCTATACCCTGCTTGCGTATGGCCTCAGCTACTTGTTTACGCTCTTCGATCACTAGAAAAGACCGGTTCTCCTTACGAAATCGCTCGCCAAGGATGCTGCCAACGCGGCCATAGCCGACAATGACGGCGTGATTGGCACGCGATGTAACAGGGAGATCTTCTAATTCTTCCTCGGCTGGCTTCTTCGCCGCACCACTCGGATCGATAAGTTGGAGCTTCTTTTTTAAATAGGTGATTGCGGCAAAATAGAGCGGGTTGACCAGAATCGAAATGATTGCGCCAGCAAGGATCAGGTCTTGGCCTTGTTCTGGCAGGAGTTTCAGCGAGAGCCCAAGTCCCGCAAGGATGAAGGAGAATTCACCAATCTGCGCAAGGCTCGCACCGATGGTAAGTGCGATTGCCATCGGATGTTTGAAAGTGCGCACAATCAAGTAGGCCGCAATCGGGTTGAAAAGCAAAATGATCGCCAGCGTGCCAATGAGCGAGAACGGATTATTCAATAGTATCGCCGGGTTAAACAGCATGCCGACGGAAACGAAAAACAGCACGGCGAATGCGTCGCGCACAGGTAGGGACTCTTCGGCCGCTCGCTGACTGAGAGTCGACTCGCTTAAAATCATCCCGGCGAAAAAAGCCCCAAGCGCGAACGAAATTCCAAATAGCACAGCTGCGCCATAGGCGACACCAAGCGCGATTGCGAGCACGGCAAGCCGAAACAATTCGCGCGAGCCGGTATGCACAACGTAGTGCAAGATTTCCGGGATCACTCGCTGCCCAACGACAAGCATGAGCGCGACAAAGGCGAGCACCTTGGCGATCGTGACCGCGAAAGCTTTACCGAGGTCGACGAAGCTGAAGGTACTGATGTTGGCATCGCCGTTCAGAGCGCCAGCTAGCGCAGGGATCAGCACCAAAGCCAGAACCATAATGAGGTCCTGAACGACCATCCAGCCAATGGCGATCCGGCCGCGTTCCGTTTCCATCAAGCGGCGTTCTTGCAACGACCGGGTCAAGACAACGGTACTCGCGACGGAAAGCGAAAGTCCGAAAACGAAACCCGTACCCCAGTTCCAGCCGAGCAAGCGGGCAAGTCCCATTCCAAGCAATGTCGCGATCAGGGTCTGCACAACCGCACCTGGTATCGCGATCGCTTTCACCGAAAGCAGATCTTTCAGCGAAAAATGCAGGCCTACACCGAACATCAGTAGAATGACGCCGATCTCGGCGAGTTCGGACGCGATTGGCTGATCGGCCACATAGCCTGGCGTGTACGGGCCGACCATTACTCCTGCGAGGAGATAGCCGACGATAGGGGAAATACGCAGCCGATTGGCAGCAGCGCCAAATAGAAAGGCGAGTACGAGAGCCGCGACAACAGTCCCGATCAGCGGCGTGTGAAGTGGCATCGGCTGGATTCGCTCCTTTCCGACGAAGATACCGCTTTTTTCGCTTTTCGTTGTCCAAAAACCCTAAAGAAATTCAATAAAACGCGGGTTTTTGGTAGTTCGCCGCAACATGCACTAAGTTTTTGCGCACACGGACGAGCATGCTATATCGCGGCCCACCGGCGCCGGCTTGCGCGGCCCGTGTTTTCGCGGGCGTGGCGGAATTGGTAGACGCAGCAGATTTAGGTTCTGCCGCCGAAAGGTGTGGGGGTTCGAGTCCCTCCGCCCGCACCAAACGGTGTCGAAGGTTCAAGAAAGAGAAGAACGATGCAAGTGAAAGAGACCCTCTCCGAGGGCCTGAAGCGTGAATACGCGGTGGTTTTGCCGAAGGCCGAACTAGATACGAAGGCAACCGAAAAACTCGCCTCGATCAAGGATCGAGTCAATATTGCCGGCTTTCGGCCCGGCAAGGTGCCGCTGCCACACCTAAAACGCGTCTACGGCAAGTCCGTCATGAGCGAGGTGATCGAGCAGGCGATCTCTGAGGCAAATTCGAAAATCATGAGCGACGGCGGATTTCGGCTTGCGATGGAGCCGAAGATCACGCTCGCTAACGAGAACGAAAAAGCGATTAAGGAAGTGATCGATGGCAAGGCCGACCTTGCCTACACGGTGGAGATGGAAATTCTGCCGAAGATCGAGCTTGCTGATTTCTCGAAGATCAAAATCGAAAAACCCGTTGCTACGGTGGGCGACGCTGAACTCGACGAAGCCATTAATAAAATGGCGGAAGCGAACCGAACGTATTCACTGAAGCAAGGGAAAGCTAAAAAAGGCGATCGCGCGGTAATTTCTTTCAAGGGAACGATCGATGGAGAAGCTTTCGAAGGTGGAACCGCCGAAGAAGTTCCCGTCGTGATCGGATCCAGCAGGCTAATTCCGGGCTTCGAGGAGCAGCTTATCGGTTCCGGCGCGGGAGATAACGTTACGGTGAAGGTCAAATTCCCCGACGACTACACAGCTGCGGCAGTTGCCGGCAAGAACGCTGAGTTTGCCGTAACCGTGAAAAATGTGGAGGCCCCGAACGAACTGAAGATCGATGAGGATTGGGCGAAATCGCTCGGCCTGGAGTCGCTGGACAAGTTGAAGCACCAGATGCGCGAGCGGATC
>Ga0134122_10004096_pt1 | contig 10806 bp, 8 predicted proteins | sample KB302_FD_96461 | JGI IMG/M metagenome (GOLD analysis project Ga0134122, IMG submission 96461) | Terrestrial soil microbial communities without Nitrogen fertilizer from Kellogg Biological Station, Michigan, USA - KB3-0-2 | ecosystem: Environmental > Terrestrial > Soil > Unclassified ... | reverse complement strand
CGTGTCGAACTCCTCTTCTCCGATCGCCGGCACCTTGTCGCTGTGCGCGAGTTTCGCGACCAGTTGCGGCACGGTGTTGCTGTGGCCCACGACCAGGGCCAGGCCGCCGCGGTTCTCCTGCAGCACGCGGCTCGCAAGGTCGCCGGTCGAAGTCTGCGCATCGATGACGACAGGCTTGAGATTCAATCGCTGCGCGAGCTCGGCGGCGGTCTGCTGGCTGCGGCGCGTATCGGTGATGTAGATGCGCTTTACCCGGCCGAAGGCGTCCGCGTCGCCAAACATCTGCGCGAGGTGCGTGGCACGTTGCTCGCCCTGTGGCGTGAGCGGCGCGTCATCGATGGTGCCGGGCTGCTTTTCGGCGTGCCGCAGCACGACGATGGTCGTGGTGGTGGCGGAGTTCCAGTACCAGGCCGCCGCGGCGACCAGCAGGACGCCGGCCAGGGCTAACAACCATAGAGGTGCGAGGAAAGTCCGCCGGCGTCGCGTCAGCGACGGCGAGGTCGGCAGGGTTTCCTCGGCGGCATTCATGGGCAGCAGATGATAAGCCCGCGCCAATGAAAAAGGGGCGGCATGCGCCGCCCCTCTTCTCGCTCATCCGACTCGGGCGTTACTTGGTTTCCGCCGGGGCCGGCGTCTGCGACGGCGCTGCCGCCGCTTCGTCGGCCTTGGGCGGAGCGTTGTCACCGAAGTACGGGTCGATCGGCTGGATCGTGCCGTCGTCGTTGTAAGTGATCTCGATGGGCTGCTTCACGTTGCGCAGGTGGCTCACGCCGTTCGATCGCTGCGAGTCGTGATAGAAGATGTACCACTTGCCATCCACTTCCACGATGGAGTGATGGTTGGTCCAGCCGAGCTGTGGCTGCAGGATCACGCCTTTGTAGGTGAACGGGCCGTATGGCGACTTGCCCATGCCATACGAAATGGTGTGGGTGTCACCGGTCGAGTACGAGAAGTAGTAGTTGTTCTTGTACTTGTGCACCCAGGACGCCTCGAAGAAGCGGTGCACGTGGTCACCCGACAGGAAGGGCTTGCCCTTCTCGTCGACGAGCTTCACGTCGCGCGGCTTCTCGGCGAACTCGGTCATGTTGTCGGCCATGCGCGCGACCTTGGGCAGCAGCGCGGGCTTGTCGTCTGGCGGCTGCGCATCGTCGGCTGCGTCCCACTTGCCGGTCTTCCAGTGCTGCAATTGCCCGCCCCACAGGCCACCGAAGTACATGTAGTACTTGCCGTCGCTGTCCTTGAACACCGCCGGATCCATGCTGAAGCTGTTCTTGATGGCTTCCGGCTGCGCCTTGAACGGGCCGACCGGGTTGTCGCCCACGGCCGCGCCGATGCGGAACACGCCTTCCTTGTCCTTCACCGGGAAGTACAGGTAGTACTTGCCGTTCTTCTCGGCGGCATCCGGCGCCCACATCTTTTCCTTCGCCCACGGTACGTCCTTGATGTCGAGAGCCACGGGATTGACCGTGACGTGACCGCCGATGCCGGTGTCGAACGACAACACCTGGTAGTCCTTCATCGCGTACTGGTTGCCGAGATCGTCGGCAGGAATGCCCGAGTCGTAGTCATGCGAGGGATAGACGTAGAGCTTGCCGTTGAACACATGCGCCGACGGATCGGCGGAATAGATGTCGATGTCCAGTGGCTGGGTCTTGAACAGCGCCGGATCCGCGCCGGCCGGTTTCGCTGGCTCGGCGGCCGCAGCCGGCGGCGGTGGCGGCGGGGCTGCTTCTTCTTTCGGTTTGCAGGCGGTGAGTAACGTGGCTGATGCGGCAATGCCGGATATCGCCACGACAAGATTTCGATGCATGGTCGCGCTCTCTTTAGACGGAAGGGTCCGCGGTTGCGGAAAATAGCAGAAAATGGGGACATTCCTCATTTCGCTGTAACAATCGTATGAAGCTTCTGCACAGGGCGCTATTCAAGCGATTGTTACAGCGAAATGAGGAATGTCCCCTTTTTCAGTTGGGCATGACGGCCAGCAGAACCCGCCCCGGCCAGGGGGCGACGCGGAATTCGCCATTGCCCTCGGGCTGGCGAATCCACAGATAGCCGGCTTCCCTGGACTCTATGTCGAATCTCAGGTTACGACCCTCGTAGACGATTTCGCCGCGGATGCGCGCCGGCCGGTCGATGTACACCAGCATGAGCTTGTTGCCGGTATCGATATCTAACCACTCGCACAATCCCACGGGCGTGATGCCATCGGCCGGCATCACCCACGGCGACAGCCGCGCGACGCGCGCCTCTTTCGGTTCGATGGTCATCCACTTCTGCGAGAACTCGGTCGGGACCAGCGCGAGCGCGAGCTTCTCGTGGCTCTTGTTGAGGTCGAGCGAGAAACTCAGGTCCGGCTTGAAGGCCACCGGGGCGAGCTCGCCGGCATTGGGCGCGCCATACAGATCGCCCACCACGTAGGGCACCCACAGCCGCAGGTTTTCCTTGGGCGCAGGACGCGGGGTCTTGCCGTCCTTCTCGAAGAACGCAACGTGCGACTGCAGCACCCAGTCGGGACGCGGCGGCGGCGGCGAATCCTCGTGCTTGCCGCATGACGCGAGCAAGACCAGGGATGTTAGAACCAGAATGCCCCTCACATTCATATGGGCCGCGATTCTACGGCGCCCGTCATCCCCTTAGGCATTCATATATATTTTTGCGACGTAGTTAATGTCCTGACCACTACCGGAGCCCTCCCATGGCCATTCTCGTGCTGCTTGTGCTCGCCCTGTTCGTCATCCAGACGCTCATTCCAGGCCGCTTCCGCGAACCCGCGGGCCCAGGCGAACCCAGCAGTCTCAATCAGCGGTTGGGCAACCGCGATGAGATCCGCCCCTTCACCGTGACCGGCCAGCGCGCCGCGCGGGCGCTCGCCAACCTGCAGGAGGCCATGCCGGTATTCCTCGGACTTGCGCTGCTCGACATGTTGCTGGTCCCCGAAGCGCCCATGGCCAAGACCGGTGCGCTGGTGTTCCTCATCGCGCGCGCGGTCTACATGGCCATCTACCTGGCCGGCATCCCGGTGGTCCGCAGCCTGGTCTTTGCGGCGAGTTGGGTGGGACTGGCGCTGATGCTGGTACCGATTCTGGAGCACCTCTAGCAAAAAGCCCCCGCACGCCGGCGGGCGCACGGGGGCTCGTGTTCAGCGGGCGTCGCGGCTCAGGTCGCGGGCTTCTTCATCTGCTCGAGCAGCACCTTGCGATCCGCCTTCATCTGCTTGGTGTCCACCGGACGGATTTCCTTGATGAAGCACTGGTCCTTGCCGACCAGGACTTTCTCGAACTTGTCGACGGTGTTGGCCGTTGAGGTCACCGCGACCGTGTTCACGAACTTCAGGTCCGGGCAGTAACCGGTGACGGTGAGCAGATAGGCCTCGTTGATCCCCGTCCACACCACGAGCTGATCCTTCGACACGGGGGTCCAGCCATCGAACCTGTCCATGTAGAACGACTTCACCGGCTCGCCGACGTAGTCGGTGTATTCGAGCTTCGGGGAGTTGGCGCAGCCCGCCAGCAATGCGACGGCGAAAAGTATTGCTACCAGTGGCGTTTTCATAAATACCTCGTGCGAATTTCGACTCACTGCAAGTGAGTCGAGTTCCCGGGCACCACGGTTCCGCGCCGCCGGGATTACTGCGCATTCATCGGGCGTTCAGCTTGATCCTCAACGACGAACTTGTCACCGACGATGCGGCGTACGACAACGTAGAACATCGGTGCCAGCAACACGCCGAGCACGGCCGCGGTCAGCATGCCGCCGGCCACGCCCGTGCCGATGGCGCGACGCGCATTGGCGCCCGCGCCACTGGAGAACACCAGTGGCAACACGCCGAGAATGAACGCGAATGAAGTCATCAGGATGGGCCGCAGTCGCAGGCGCGCCGCCTCCAGGACCGCCGCGTACAGCGACATTCCGCGCTGCTGGGCCAGCAGCGCGAACTCCACGATCAGGATGGCGTTCTTCGCCGCGAGACCGATGATGGTGATCAGGCCGATCTTGAAGAACACGTCGTTCGACTGCCCGGTGACATTGGCCGCCACGATGGCGCCGATGATGCCCACCGGCACGACCAGCAGCACCGCCACCGGCGTCATCCAGCTCTCGTACAGCGCCGCCAGGCACAGGAAGACCACGAAGATCGACAATCCGAATAGCAGCGGCGCCTCGTCACCCGCGCGGATTTCCTGCAGCGACTGACCGGCCCAGTCGATGGCGAAGCCGGGGGGCAGATCGTTCGACACGATGTTCTGCATCGCGGCCATGGCCTCTCCCGAACTGTGTCCCGGCGCGCTCGCTCCACCGATTGACGCCGCGGCGAATCCGTTGAAGCGTTGCACCGTCGGCGGTGCCACCACCCATTTCGAGCGGATCACCGCTGCCAGGGGCACCATGCCATCACTCGTGGTCTCACCCTGGGGCACGAACGCATTGCTGGCGGCGGCGTTGGTCGGCAGGTAGAAACGATTCAGCGCGCCCTCGTTCATGCGAAAGCCCGCGTCGGCCTGCATCTGGACGCGCAGGACGCGGCCCTGGTAGTAGAAGTCGTTGACGTACACCGGCGCCAGCATGAGCTGGATGGCGTTGTAGACGTCGTCGACCGACAACCCCATCGACTGCGCCTGGGCGCGATCGAGTTTCAGCTCCAGGCGCGGAGATGGCGCGAGACCCTGGTAGCGCACGCCCTGCAGCACAGGATTCTGCGACGCCTTCTGGATCAGGGTGTTCTGGGCCGCGAGCAACGCGTCCGCACCCTTGTAGCCGCGATCTTCGAGCCACATGTCGAAACCGCCGAATTGCGACAGACCGCTGATCGTGGGCAGGTTGAAGAAATAGACGGAGGCATCCCGTTCAGCAAACGAGACGTTTTGATAGGCCCAGCCGATGACTTCCGCCGCCGATTCCTTGCGGTCCTTGAGCTCTTTCAGACGCACGAAAAAGATTCCCTGGCTCTCGTCATTGCCATTGAAACTGAAGCCCGAGACTTCGAAGACTTGCAGGACGGCCGGCGATTTGCGGATCTTTTCGCCGACGCGCTGCATGACTTCGCGCGTGCGCTGAATGGTCGCACCGGGTTGCAGCTGCACCTGGCCCAGGACATAGCCCTGGTCCTCGTCGGGCACGAAACTCCCAGGCACGCGCAGGAACACGAGCCAGCCGAGCACGAGCAACGCTCCATATCCCGCGAGCCACCAGGTCTTGTGGCGCAGACTGAAGCGCACGCCGCCGAGGTAGTGGTTCTGGGCGTACTCGTAACTGACATTGAACGCGTGGAAAAACCTGTTTTCCTTGAGATGCTCCGGACGCAGCAGCGTCGCGCACAGCGCCGGTGTCAGCGACAGCGCGAGGAAGGCCGAGAACAGCATCGAGATGGCAATGGTCAGCGCGAACTGCTGGTAGATGACGCCCACTGAGCCGGTCTGCATGGCGGCCGGGACGAACACGGCCGCCAGCACCAGCGAAATCGCGATGATCGGGCTGGTGATCTGGTCCATCGCCTTGCGCGTCGCCTCCTTCGGCGCCAGATGTTCCTCGCGCATGATGCGCTCGACCGACTCGATGACCACGATGGCGTCGTCCACCACGATGCCGATGGCGAGCACCATGCCGAACAGCGTGAGCTGGTTGATGGAGAAGCCGAAGATCTCCATGCCGATGAACGCGCCCATGAGGGCCACCGGCACCACCAGCGTCGGGATCAGCGTGGCGCGGAAGCTCTGCAGGAACACCAGCATCACGATGAAAACCAGCACCACGGCCGCGACCAGCGTGAAGATGACCTCGTGGATTGCGTGCGTGATGAATGTGGTGGCGTCGAGCGCGACGAACCATTCGACGCCCGGCGGAAAGTTCTTCGCGAGTTCGTTCATGCGTGACTTGACGGCATCGGCCACGTCGAGCGCATTCGCACCCGGCAGCAGGTTGACGCCGAAACCGCTCACCGGCGCATCGTCGAGGCGCACGTCGAAGCCGTAGTCCTGCAGGCCGAGTTCGACGCGAGCCACATCCTTGAGCCGCACGCTGGTGCCGTTCGGCTCGGTGCGCAGGATGACGTCCTCGAATTCCTCCACCGAACTGAAGCGACCTTCCGCGCTCACCGGCGCGGTGATCTGCTGCTCGGGCGCCGAGGGCGCGGCCCCGATGGCGCCGGTGGCAAACTGCACGTTCTGCGCGCGCACCGTGTTCAGCACTTCCGATGCGCTCATGTGGAAGCTGCGCAGCTTGTCCGGATTCAGCCAGATGCGCATCGAGTACGAAGAGCCGAACTGGTCGGCGCGGCTGACACCCGGGATGCGCTGGATCGGATCCAGCACCTGCGAGGAGACAATGTTGTTGATCTCGGGCCCGCTCACGGATCCGTCGGGCGAGCGCACGCCCAGCGCGAGGATGAAGTCGCTATTCGTCTTCGAGACCGAGAGACCTTGCACCACGACTTCGCTGGGCAGGCGTGCCTCGGCGAGCTTCACGCGGTTCTGCGTCTGCAGTACCGCGACGTCCGGGTCCGTACCGTTCTCGAACACCAGGGAAATGCTGGCGCTGCCGTTCGAGTTCGACGACGACGTGAAGTACATCAACTTGTCGAGACCGGTGAGCTGCTGCTCGATGATCTGCGTGACGGTGTGTTCGACGGTGTCGGCGTTGGCGCCCGGGTAGAACGCATTGATCGCCACCTGCGGCGGTGCGATGTCCGGGTATGCGGCAGTCGCCAGGCGCGTGACGGCGAGGCCGCCACCGACCATGATGAGGATGGCGATGACCCAGGCCAGGACCGGCCGATCGATGAAGTAGTGCGGCAGCATGGGGCGCGGACCTGGCTAACGACCTGCGGCGGCGACCGGCGCGCCGGACGGTGGCGCGGCCGCATCCGCGGGCTTGGGCGAAACCTTGCCGCCGGGAAACGCCTGCTGCAGGCCGGAGACGATCAGCTGGTCGTTGTCAGCCAGACCGGAGCTGATTGCCCAGTTGACGCCGACGGTGCCCACCACGTCCACACGCTTGGCGACCACGGTGTTCTCCGCACCAACGACCAGCACGAACGCGCCCTGGGCATCGCGTTGCACCGCGAGCTGCGGCACTTCGAAGCCGTTGTTCAGCACGCCGGCGGTCAGTCGCACCGTGACGTACATGCCGGGCAGCAGCAACCGGTCGGGATTGGGAATGACGCCGCGGAACGCCACCGACCCGGTCGAGGCGTTCACGCTGAAGTCGGAGAAGTCCAGTGTGCCGACCTGTGGGTACTCAGTGCCGTCCGCCCTCAACAGGCGCACCTCGGCCTTGTGTCCTTCGGAGATCGTCACCTGGCCCGCGGCCTGCGCACGCTGCAGCCGTTCGAAGTCGGACGCAGGCTGGTCGAAGTACACGTACATCGGATCGACCTGCTCGATGGTAGTTAGCAGCGTCGCCTCGCCCTGTCCCACCAGTGCACCTTCCAGCACACGCAACTGGCCGGCACGCCCGGAGATCGGTGCCGTGATGTTGGCGTAACCAAGATTGATGCGTGCGGTGTCGACTTGCGCCTTTGCCGCCGTGACCGCCGCCGCGGTGGAGCGCTCGAGTGACTCGGCGTCGTCGAGATCCTTGCGCGACACCAGGCTCTGCTTGACCAACTCGCGATTGCGCGTGGCGGTGACCGAGGCGTTCTTGGCCGCGGCTTCTGCCTGCTCGAGGTTGGCGTTGGCGACGTTCAGCGCGGCGCGGTACGGCGCCGGGTCGATCAGCATGAGCAGCTGGCCTTCCTTGACCATACTGCCCTCCTTATATAGGCGCTTCTGCAGTACCCCCGGCACGCGGGCCCGGACGTCCGAAGCGCGCGTGGGTGCGAGGCGTCCCGAGGCTTCCCGGATAAGGGGGACAGGTTTGGCATGCACGACCACCACACCAACCTCGGGCGGTGGCATTTGGGGCATTCCTTGCTGCTTGCCACAGGCGGCGACAAACAGGGCGGCCACAGCCGCTGAAATCAGCTGTACACGTGAAATCATGTTGTTCTTGTGGCCGGGGGATTGGGAGTGTGCGCCGGCGGAGTCGCGGGATTCTATCTCACCAAAGGGGTAGAAGCGGTCGGGTGGACGGGCCGGAGCGCCGAACCGTGCCCTGCTGCTGTGCAGCCACTGGCCGGCACGAACCCTTGTCGGACTACACTGTCCACCTTGCAGGCGGAGGCACCATGAAATTTCAGACACTGGCTTTGGCCTGGCTGCTGCTCGCTGCGGTGGCGCAGGCGGAGACGCTGACGAAGGACGATCCCGATGTCACCGAAGACGGTCTCGTGCGCGTGCCGTCGAGCAGCAAGGTGGGCGTGTATCGACTGCCCGAGGCCACCTTTCACCAGTACCAGCGCGTGGCGATCGCTGCCGTCACCGTCGAGTTCAAGAAGGGATGGGAAAAGGCACACAAGAAGGATCTGACGGACGCTGACAAGCAGAAGCTTCGTGGCGACCTGGCGCTCGAGTTTCGCAAGGAGCTGATCAAGGAGTTGGTCGATCGTGGTGGTTACAAGCTGGCCCACGAAACCGGGCCGGACACGCTGCTGGTCGTGCCTTCGATCCTCAATACCGACATCACCGCGCCCACGGCGAGCAAGAAGCAGGCGGAATACACTTACGTCCGCCAGACCGGATCGATGAAGCTCGTGATCGAACTGCGCGATTCCGCGAGCGGCGTGGTCATCGGGCGACTGATCGACTACGAGAGCACCCCCGAACACCAGCAGCCGCAGCTCGCCACGCAGATCAGCAATCTCGCGGACTTCCGCCTCGGCTTCGAAAGCTCCGCCCGCTTCACACACGAAGCGCTGAGCGTCGCGCGCTCGGCCAAGCGTGAAGATCAGTCGCAGATCAAAACCGAAAATTAATGGGGACATTCCTCATTTCGTTGTCATATGACAGCGAAAATCAGGAATGTCCCCATTATTTCGGGGGCTCGACGTTGTAGCCCTTCGCGCGCAGTCGCTCGAGGTACCCGCCCTGCCGCGTCAGCTTCTGCAGCGGCACGATCGCCAGGGTAGTTTGATTCGTCGCCAGCGACTTCTCGGCGGATTGCATCCACAACACGTACAGCTGCTCGCGGATGTCGGCCGGAATGATCTCCTTCGCCACCTGCGAGCCCAGCACGGCCATTGCGCACGGCACATAAGGGTTGGGCAGCGGCGGCAGAGCGTCGAGCGTCTCGAGATCCGCCGTCGCCCACGCGTGCGCGCGCCGTGCCTCGGTGGCGCTGTCCGACAACGCCTCGGTCAGATCGAGCGTGCTGCGGAAACACTCCGTATCCGCGAGCGGCTCGCGCGAGAACTCGCGGATCTTCTCCTTGAGATCGTCCGTGTGGAACTTGAAACGCAGGTACGGCGTCGTCGACGGGATCTGGTACTTCTTCGCGAGCTTGCCGATCGTGTCCCACACCATGCCGCTCTCGCGCAGCTCGAGCTCGTCGAGCGCCTCGCGGCGCAACTTGTTCGCGGCGAAAATCGGGCGCCACTTCTCGATGCCGGAATCAGAGCCGATGAAACGCTTCTTCTGCACCAGCCAGCGCGCGTACAGATCGGGCGGCAGCTGTTCCTTCAAGGTGGTCTCGCCGGGATTCTTGCGCGCCTTCATCGCCGCCGGCAGCAGCGACAGCCCGCGGAAGATCCCGATTTTCTCGTCCGGATCCATGTGCACCGAGGCATCGAGCAGGATCTCCTGCGCACGCAGCGCCACCGACTCCACCTCGCGCGCCTTCCATTTCATGCGTTTCGGCAGCGGCGGCGGATCGCCGACGATCCACAGTTCGTGCCCGGCGTCATCCGCGCGCGTGATTCGCCACATGCCGGGTCCCGGAAATTCCCCGGTCACCACCACTTCTTCGATGGGCTCATCGCCGGACGGTGACTGTGCATACGAGCGCGCGCCGAGCGCGGCCCCGACCGCCGCAAGCATCACCAGGAAGCGCGCGGTAGCCAACGGGCACTCATACCAGGTATTGCGGGTTCAACGGCTTCATCCCGAGTTGCACACGCCCGGTGTCTTCCATGAAGTGCGGCTGCGCGATGACGTGCGCGGCCATGGCATGCATGTCGCGCAACGCGCGCTCCAGCGGCGAGCTGGTGTAGAGCGCGCTGGCGCCCGCGAGCGAATGGGCGCCGGCCACAGCCGCGCGCCCTTGCGCCATCGCAAGGTGTGCCGCCGCGTAAACCGCTGCGATGAACCCCGCACTCACCGCGCCCGCATCAGCTTCGTTCCAGAGCCGCGTCACCGCGCCGTGCAAGTGGTCGCGTGCCGCCGCGAGCTGCGTGCGGTGCGTGGCGATCGCGGCGAGCACGACGGCGCGTTCGCCGAGAGCGGGCCCCGGGTCCACCGCTGGCTTGCTGGCCGTGAGCTCGACCAGTGCCGCGATCGCCATTTCGCCAAGGCCCAACAACTGGGCGGCATATCCGGACGCCAGGTTGCACACGATGGGAACACGTCCGAGCGCGCCGCCGAGCGTACTGCCATCCAAGGGCGAAAGTGTGTGCGCGCGCGGCACGAGCCGATCGGTGACGACGACGTCGTGACTGCCTGTGCCGCGCAGTCCACCGGTATGCCAGGTGTCGATTATTTCGACTTCGTCTCGCCGCACCCACACCATGCGGATCTCGGGCACGTTGGGTAGCAGCAGACGCGGCGCGCCGTTTTCCTCGACCACGCAGCGCAGCGCGAGCCATTCGGCGATCTCGCAACCCGAAACCAGCGCCCAGCGACCGCTGACGCGGTAAGCCCCTGCTTCGATGACCGCGCGCCCGCTTTGCCGCGTCGAACAGGCGTACAGCCAGGCGGGGTCGGCAAAGATCTCGGCACG
>Ga0134122_10004094_pt1 | contig 10808 bp, 8 predicted proteins | sample KB302_FD_96461 | JGI IMG/M metagenome (GOLD analysis project Ga0134122, IMG submission 96461) | Terrestrial soil microbial communities without Nitrogen fertilizer from Kellogg Biological Station, Michigan, USA - KB3-0-2 | ecosystem: Environmental > Terrestrial > Soil > Unclassified ... | reverse complement strand
GGGTTGCCCGGTGTGATCGAGGGAAAGGTTGGAAGCTGGGGCAGATTTTCAAGCAACTTCTTGAGCTCGGCAGCTTGCTCGGATAGCTGGTTGGTTGTTTCGTTAGTGGCGCTGGGACGTTCGCCGAGCCCACCCACGGAAGACAACGCGCTGGTGCTGCCTTCGGCTACGCGGCTCTGTCCTTGCCGAATCGCGCTGACATTGTCGACTATCTGGGTAATCAGCGCGCTGACCTGGCCGTTATTTCGATCGATGCTCTCCTGCATTGTTCGCACTTGCCGTTCAAGGACGATCACTTCTGCCTTTAGTTCGTCCACGGCCAGTTTCATCTGCGCGTGCTCTTCCTTCTGATCGGCAAAGACGGGTGAGCTTGCTGGTACAAGTGCCAGAGCAAGGGCAACAAGAATTCCGAGTTTCTTTAACATAACAACCTCCACTTGATCGCGATCCCCCGACTGATTGATGTCCGGCTTCAACGCGGGCCCCGGCACAGCGGACACCGTGAGCAAGTAGTGCGCGAACGACAGTATTAGGTTCGGAAAACGGGCGGTCAGTGAGGACCGCCCCTGCAGAGATTCCGTTACTGCCGCGGAGGGGTTCCGCCGCTCACGTAGATGAAGTCATCCCGCCTGTCGTGCGCCCAAGAAGGCCGCTGGCCCGGATCGCCTTCACTGGTGCCAGCCGCGCGCTCCTTGCCGTAGCTGACCGTCTGTATCCTCGACTGATCGACGCCTGCAGCGACCAGGAACTCACGGGCCGCCTGCGCGCGACGCTCTCCCAGACCGATGTTGTACTCTTCAGTGCCGCGGGGATCGCAATTGCCCTCGATGCGAAACACGATCGAGCGATTCGGCGCTTGTGTGAGCCATCCAGCCGCGCGCCGTAGCGCGTCCTTTGATTCCGGGCGCAGTTCCGATTGATCCAATTCGAAGTAGATCGGCTGAACCCATTGAGCAAACAGCGCAGCAATGGTCGGGTTAGGACCGCTGGTTCTAGGACGAGTCGTCGGCTCGGGAGTCGTTTCCTCGGTCACCGTCACGCGAGCGGATGCGGTCTCCGTTCCACCGGGCCCCAATGCGTTTGCGGTGTAAGTGGTCGATTGAGACGGGCTCACAACGCGAGATCCCGAGCTGGGAACCGTGCCAAGATCGGTGATCGTCACGCGGTCGGCGTTCGACGACGTCCAGCGCAAAGTGCTGCTTTGTCCTCGCTGGATCGCTTCCTGATCAGCCGAGATGCGAATCGTGGGCTTCGGCGCACGGGCTGCTACCGCGACCGCCTTGCTGTCGCGAGCTATCTTGCCGCCTCGAATGGCCTCAGCAATGTAGGTAGTGTCCTGATCGGGGGTGAACACCTTGGCGCCAGTCTTCTCGACTTGTTGCCCGTTGACCTTGACCTGCTTCGCGTCCTTCGAAGTCCAGGTGACCCGCACTTCCTCTCCCTGTTGAATCCTGTCGCGCGAAACTTGCAATTGTACCTTTGGCTTTGCGCATCCTGCGGCGCCGGCCAACAACGCAGCGACAAAAACCAGTGAAGCTATTCGCGAATACCTTTGTGCCATCTCAAAGCTCCTTTCCCACGAAGTGCCGATTCGAGGGCAACAGCAATCGGCACGGAGTTCATCAAGCCTGCATTCCTGGTCCTAATCTCATAAAGAACTCATTTACCCCATGTCGGCAACCGGCCACCGCCGCGCGTAAGCTGCCGTTGGCCGGTGCCGTCGATATGTGTCTGCCATATTTCCCATCGGCCCGTCCGGTTAGACTGAAACACGATGTGTCTGCTGTCGGGCGACCATGCGGGACTTTCGTTACGACCCTGGGATGTTAGCTGAAGTAGCTGGCCGGATGCCACGTCGGCGACGAAAACCTGGAAGCTTCCAGCGCCTCCGTAAGCGAATGCGATATAGCGCCCGTCAGGCGACCATGAAGGCGAATCGGCTTGCCCGCCTCGCGAGATTAGCGCCCGCTGGTTGGCGCCGCTCGAGTCCATGACGTATACCTGAGGCGAGCCGGCACGGCTGGAAATGAACGCGATTTCTCGTCCGGTTTTTGGGTTCCACCTGGGCGAGATGTTGATTGCTTTGTTCGTGCGGGTTAGCCGGCGCACGTTCGAGCCATCCAAATTCGAAACGTAAATCTCCATAGAGCCGTCGTTGCTTATCGCTGAACTAAACGCAAGTTCTCCATTGGGACCAATCGAAGGCGAAGAGGTCGTCGAGTTGAAGTTGGTTCCTCCAAGAAAACCTCCGTCCGCCGAGCGCACGACGATGTTTGGGACCCCGCTCTTAAAGCTCACATAAGCGAGATAGCGGCCGTCGGGCGAAAACTGAGGAAAACGCAGCATCGGTCCGTCGCTCGCAAACCCGCGCTGGTTGAACCCGTCGTAATCCGCCAGGCGAATCACGTCTCCCGAAACGTAAGCCAGCTTCGATGTTGCGATGCCGTCGCGGCCCGTAAGGAGTTTCACGATTTCATCCGCGAACTCGTGAGCCATGCGCCTCGCATCGCCGGTGTGCCGCGATGCGATTAGCTGCTGCTTGGTCTTTACATCGAACAGGTAGGTGTCCGCCGCAAGACCACCGGCGTCCTGAAGATTTCCAAACGCAACGTAGTCTGCTTTAACCGGGTCGGCACTCCACTGATCGAACTTCAGCGACGCCGGGTCCGGCACCAGCGTTTTGGGATAGAGGCTCTTTCCCACAAGACCCGACACCGAAGCGAACTCCAGGTCTGCCCAAAGCACTTGATTGAAGATCGCAGTCGCGGCTTCGAGGCCGGCCGACCGAGCAACAAAATCCGAAATCGCCAGATTAGGTCCATTGCCAGGCGTGACAATTATGGTTCCGACCTGTTTTTGCAAATCTTCCTGCGGCGGAGCGGCAGGTTCCTGAAGCGCTGCTCGCGCGGGGGCTACACACAACACCAATGCGAGGAGAGTTGCGATCGTGAATGCCTTTTTCATAAGCTGCATTGCTTTCGGATTCGAGGGTCCGTAAATACGAGGATATCACTTTGGATATCGGAACCACACCTCGGCGGTCGCTTCCTGAACGCCGCTCAAGAAGCCCGCGGGAAAGCCGGGAAGCGGGTCCGACGCAAGCACCGCGCGCTCGGCCGCATAGTTCACTTGCGCGTTTGACGAGCGTTGCTTGATGTAAGCCTGGGCGACCCTGCCGCCCGAAAGAGACAGAATCTTCCCGTCTCGCGCGATGCGAACCCGAATGATGACGTACTCGATTGGGCCCGAGTCAATCTGCGGCGGCGTGTAGTTGCGACTAAGAATGTTTTGAATCAGCCTGCCGTACGCTGAGCCCCCGGGGAGTCCAGTGCCGCCCCCTAACCCGCCGCCGGACCCGAGCCCTACTCCCCCAAGCACTGCCGGGGTCGGGCTTCCGAACGTTCTGCCTACCTGCGCAGTCTGCGCCGTTGAGCGGCCACGTTCTTCCTTGCCGGTAAAAATCTTCTCCTGTTGGTTGGCTACCGGCCGGTCGGTTTTCAAGGCCTTCGGGTCGGGAATATCGCGCTCGGTTGGAGGAAGGAGAGCTTCTTCATTCTCGTTTGCCTTCGTCTCTCGTTCGACGCGCGCGTTGTTGATTGCGTCGTCGGTGTCGCCAACGTGAGAGACTGGCTGCGGTTTTGCGAATCCAAGGATCGCTGATTTGTCTGCGACACCAACCTCGATCGAACCGCCCCCACCCTCGCCCCCTTCTCCGGGTCCCGCCGCGACAATTTCAAACGTCAGAGCACGACTGAAAGAGATGAGAAGCGCGCACACGACCAGAGCATGAAGACCCACCGACAGTGCAACGCCAATCCGCGACGAAGGGCCGCGGGCCGCGAAGTCGCTTCTGAAAGTGACAAACTCCATTACCTCTTCTTCAAAGTCGGTTCGGTCACCAGGCTGACCTCGGCGCCGGCTTGTTTAGCCACATCCAGTACATAAGCGATTATGCGGTAAGGGGTCTCGCCGTCGCCTCGCACATAAACTCGGCGTTCTCCCGACTGGCCGAGTTTCTCGGATAGGATGTTTGGGAGGTCGTTGACGTTCACCTGTTTTGCCTCTGTTTGAGTGCTCAGATATATGTTGCCATCCTTGTCGATACTGACCACGACCGATCTGGGCTTTGGTTGCTCGGCGCGGCTTTCGCGAGTTTTAGGAAGGTTGACATCGATTCCGGTCTGCAGAATCGGCGCGGTCACCATAAATATCACAAGCAGTACCAGCATCACGTCGACCAGCGGAGTGACGTTGATCTCCGCCAGCGAAGTTTGAGTCCGGCCTTGCTGATTGGTGAAAGCCATTGGTCTTATCCGTGATTCGTGATGAGTGATTCGTCTGATCCCTCCACGGGTCACGCATCACTCATCACTCCTACACATCCGCTTTGATGTAGTGCCGCTCGACGAGGTTTAGCAGCTCGAGACAAAACCGGTCTATAGTTGCTGTAAGCGCTTTGATCCTATTGAGGAAATAGTTGTAAAAGATCGCTGCAGGCACGGCCGCCGCGATTCCGGCAGCGGTGGCAATCAAAGCCTCGGCGATTCCGGGAGCCACAGCCTGAATCGAGGAGCCTGACGCGCCGCTTAGTCCTTGAAACGCGATTATGATTCCGACCACTGTGCCAAATAGTCCTATGAACGGAGAGGCGTTTGCCGTTGTCGCAAGCCAGCTCAACCGCGTCTCCATTTGCGACACTTCCGAGATGGTCGCCGATTGAAGCACGCGGCCCAAGGCTTCAGTGTTGCGAACGCGGCCACCAGCCTCGCTGATTTGATTGCTTATCTCGTCGTAGCCCGCGATGAACACACGAACCAACGGGCTTCCGCTGGCCGCGTCCGAGGCCTGGTAGAACTCCGACAGTTTTCCGCCTCTCCCAAACAGGGAAAGAAAGCTTCCGGTCTCTCGTTCGGCCTTTCTGAGCCAGAGCCATTTCGAGATGATGATCGACCACGAATAGATCGAAAAGATCACAAGGATTATCAGGACCGCTTTTGCGATGGGGCTGGCTCGCAAAAGCAGATCGACGAGAGTGGCGCTTCGAGGTTCGGTGGTTTGGATCAAAGAAAGTGCGAGCCCTGGAGCTATGCTCAATCCTGGTTCTCCTGTGGTTGTTGCCTGCGGATTCGATTGTAGGCGGTGGGTCTTGAGAGTGTCAAACTAAGCCTTTCACGCAGCCAGGTCATCATAGCTTGTTTCCTCGATCAAGTGGCTGCGACAGCCGCGGGACTAAGTTGAAGACAGGTCGTGGGGTATGTCTCTACCGTTTGTGCTGCCAAAGCTCGCTATGATTCTGACCAGATTGTTAGGCTCCACCGGTTTCCCAAGGTGCATTTGATATCCCGAGGAAATAGCGCGCTCGCCTTCCTCAAGCGCCGCGTATCCCGTCAAGGCTATCGCCGGAATTTGCCCTCCGTCCCGTGCGTCGCGAGAACGCAATTCCCTGATCAGATCGTAGCCGTCTTGCTCCGGCATCCCTATGTCCGAAACAAGCACATCCGGTTTCCAGGAGGTGAGGACTTCCAGGGCCTCGCGAACTGTTCCGGCGGACTTGGCGTCGGCCCCACGCAGCGCCAGCAGAGCGGCAATGACCTCTCGTGAATCGAAATCGTCGTCGACGATTAATACGCGAACGCCGTTGAGATTCGGGATGTGATCTCGGCTCAGCCTTGCATCGTCTGCAGGCACTGTAAGCTGAAGGTCGGCGCGAGAGGCGGTGCAGGGAAGCGTCACTATAAAGACGGCGCCGCGATTCTCGCCGGCGCTGTGGGCCTCAATTGTACCGCCGTGCATCTCTACCAGGTGACGCACTATGGCAAGCCCCAGCCCAAGCCCGCCTTGCTTTCGGGTAGTGGAGCTGTCGGCCTGGCTGAAGCGATCAAAGATGCGCGGCAGAAATCCGGCAGGAATCCCCACGCCGTTGTCGCTGACCGTTATCCGGGCATTTAGTCCTAATTGTTCGAGCTTGATCTCAACCTCACCTCCATCAGGCGTGAACTTGATCGCGTTCGACAGAAGGTTCCAAACAATTTGCTGTAAGCGATGCGGATCGCCGGTCATGGGATCGGTGAGATTGTTGAGAACAGTGCGGATCTGAATGTTCTTCTGAGCTGCTGTCAGTTGAACGGCGGCTAGGGTCGAATGAATGATGGCGGGCATCTCCACCGGGCGCATATCGAGCTGCAGCTTGCCGGTGACAATTCGAGAGACATCCAGAATGTCTTCGATGATCCGCGTCTGCAGGCCTGAATTGCGTTTTATTACCTCGAGCGCCCGCGCGGTAAGCGCTTCATCCCGCTCATCGTTTGCCATTAGCATGTCGATCCAGCCTACGATGGCGTTGAGCGGTGTTCGAAGCTCGTGCGAGACCAGCGCGAGGAAGTCATCTTTGGCGCGATTTGCTGCTTCGGCTTCCGCGCGCGCATGCTGCTCGCGGGCAAGCAGTGTTTCTCGTTCGCGTTCGGCCCGTTTTCTCTCGGTGACATCCATGCATACCCCGCTCATGCGGATGGGCTGTCCGTTCTCGTCGCGAATGACCACGCCTTTCCCTTGTACCCAGCGCTCCGAGCCATCCGGCCTGCAGATTCGGTATTCGACGTCGTGTTCGCCGCCGCCCTCCATAGTGCGCATAAGCGACTCGACAACTCGTTGTCGGTCTTCGGGGTGAGTGTCCTTCAGATATTCGTCAAACGTACCACCAAAGCTCCCTATCGGAATGCCGTGAATCTGTTCAAGCCCGCTCGACCATTTGACCGCGCCGGTCTGCACGTCATAATCCCAGTTGCCCATGTCTGCAGCTTCAAGGGCCATCCGGAGTTGCTCTTCTCTTTGGCGCAAGCCTTCTTCCGCTCGTTTCCGTTCCATGAACTGCCCGATTTGGCTGCCAATCGTCTCAAACATCGCAAGCAGCGCGTGATCCGGTTCGCGGATTTCCCGGCTGAAAAACTCCATCACCGCAAGGACGTTCTCGCCCGCGATTATTGGGAAAGCAAAAGCGGCGCGCAGTCCTTCAGCGAGCGCAATGGGAGCCCGCGGAAAGTTGTCGTCCTTGGCCAGGTCGGGAATCCAGGCGGCCTTCCGACTAGTCCACACGCGGCCTGGCAACCCGACCCCCGGCTCGAAGGTTCTGCCGTAGGTCACCGACTGGAAACCATCTACCGTTGTCGTCGGGACGTGCCAAACCTTAAGGCAGCGCAAAACCCCTGCGTCAGCCTCGACCGCCCACATCGCGCCGACCTCCCATTCGAGTGTTTCGCAGATTGTTTGCAGGATCTTGGGTGTGGCATCGCTCAGTGCAGGCGACTCCGCGACGACTCGCGCGATCGCCAGATTGCCGGCAAGCCGCTTTGCAGCGCGCTTACGGGTGCTGATGTTGCGTGCGATCACCGACGCGGCAACAACCTCTCCCGCAGGATTGGTGATCGGCGAGATGGTGAGAGACACATGCACCATCTGGCCATCTTTCTTAAGCCGCTCCGTCTCGTAGCGCTCAATGCGTTCCCCCAATTCAAGGCGTTCGAGGATGTACGGCAGTTCGTGCGCGCGTTCGGGGGCCATCAGCTTCGAGACCGAATCACCGACGATCTCCTCCGCGGTGTATCCGTACAATCGCTCGGCGCCTTTGTTCCAACTGAGAATCGTGCCGTTCAAGTCTTTTCCAATGACTGCGTCATCGGTTGATTCAACAATTGAAGCAGCAAAAGAGACGGCCTGCTCGGCGCGCCGGCGTTCCGCAACAAGCCCAGCTAAGACCAGGAAGGTGATCCCGTTGGAGGCGACGGAGACTTGTAATAAGAGTAACGAGTCGTTTGGGCTTTGGCCTACGATCGGGCCTAACCCCATCCTCGTGCCCCATATTGCAATCCCGGAATACAAGGCAATTGCCGTAGTGACGCCTCTGGGCCCTAACCTCAACGCGGCCCAAAGCAGAAACGGCACGATCAAACGACCGAGAGAAAGGTTGATAAAATTGCTTGGCAAGGCTTCGCGGAAGAGACTCATCGCCGCTGCGGTAAGCGAGACCAGCAGCAAAACGCCCTCAATCCAGCGACGTGGCGGCCACGGCGCGGGCGACTTATCAACCCAGTTGAGTATCAGCGGTGTTACCACCAACGCGCCAACGCCGTCGCCGATCCACCACGTCAGCCACAGTGAGCCAAAGTTTGCCCACGTATCAGCGCCCCCAAGACACAGGCTCGCGTTGCCTATTGTCGCCGCCACCATGGGGCTGACCAGTACCGCCAGGACGACAAACTTCAGCACATCGCGCGCGCGATAAAACGGGTTGTGAAGACCTACAAAGCGGCGCACCAGGTATGCCGCTGAAAGCGCCTCAAGCGTATTGCCCAACGCAATTCCACCCGCAGTCCCGAGAGCCAACCCTGTGACCATATTGACAACCAGGGCACCCGCAAAGATTGCAGGAGAAACACGATAACCGAACAGCAAAACCGCAGCTATAGCCACGCCGGTGGGTGGCCATACCGGCGACACGCTGGCGTTTAGAAAGGCGACGGAAAGACCCAGCTTAGCCGCGGCCATGTACACTGCTGCAACCAGGATAAGGATGCCAACTTGCGCCGCGACCCCGGAGGTCAAAATCAGGTTTTGAGGCAGCCGGCCGAGAGGTTCAAGCCTCAGCGCCGACCCAAGTCGGGTTCCGTTTGTTTTCTGGTCGCTGTTCATCGCACACCAACTGCCACGCGGCAGTCGATCCTGGGAGTACTGGACAAAGATATGAAACTTCCGGAGTCGCGTTCAAACCCTCTCGAGCCTGCGGCGAACTCTATCATGAAGTCGGAAGGTCCAGCGACCACATTCGTAAGAATTACCTGGTGGGATGAAAGTCTGTCTCAGGTTGGCTAAATGGATGGCGACGCATGCGAGTCAGATCCATTTTTTATACTTGAAGAAGGTAAGCATTGATATGGTTATGGCCAGCATGCCGCCGGTCGCGTACCAGATTCCGTTTGGATCTTTCAATGTCGGAATAAACTCGAAGTTCATTCCGAAGTAGCCGGTTACCAACGTCAGCGGAAGCATTATGGTCGCGAGAATGGTGAGCGCCTTTACGATATCGTTCGTCCGATTCGCCATCTGCGTCAGATAGATATCCAGGCTTCCGCTCAGCAGGTCGCGATAGGTCTCGACCAAATCCATCGCCCGCACCGAGTGGTCATACACGTCGCGAAAGTAGATGTGCATCTCTTCGCGAATCAGCGGAGAGCTGTCGCGAATAAGCACGTTCAGGAGTTCGCGTTGGGAGGCGACGGCTCGGCGAAACTGCAGAAGGCCGCGCTTGAGATCAAAGATCGTTTCCAGAAGCTTGACGTCGGGATGAATCAAGACCTCATCTTCGACCCGGTCGATGGTATCTCCGATGCTGTCCAGCGTTGGGAGGTAGCGATCTACAACCGTGTCTATGACTGCGTGAAGTACCTGGTCGGGATGCGCGACCTTTTTCGCCCCTGTCGCGATTCGGTGTTCAACATCAACCACGGCGTTGCTTATTCCGAAATGAACAGTGACCGCGTAGTCAGGGCCGAGAAAGAGGTCAATCTCGCGAAGCTTCAACTCGCAAGGCTGGTCGGAATAGTGCGTTGTGTTGATGATGACGAAGCTGTGGCCGGTGTAGTGGTCGATCTTGGCTGGTTGAATACCGTGACGGCAGTCTTCTATAGCAAGCTCATGAAACCCATACCGTGCGGCTAGCTCGTCGAGCGATTTGCTCATGGGGTCATCGAGATCAAGCCACAACAGTCCCGGAATGTCGATGATCGTGCGAAGTCCGGAAGCCTCGAAAATCGTTGGAGTCGGCGTGAATGTTTGGCTCATCTTGCCGTGGCTGACCGCCTCTTGGATCGACCAAAGAAGGGCGCGCGCGTCCGCGCCCTTGTTGCGAGCCCTGTGCTCAGCGCCGCCGCTTGGCTGGACGATTACCCTTGCGTTTGACCCTGGTTTCGCCGGTTGAAGGGCGAGCACCTTCGGGCGCGACTGCGGGAGAGCCGGCGGAGGTCGCCGCTACTTGAACCGGGGCCGTCGCATCAACTTTGTCCATTTTGACTCCATAGTCGATTGCGATCAGGTAAAGCAGCAGGCAAATTCCCACGGTTAAAATCCAGTAGCCAACGACCAGCGCAACGCCGCCAATCGCGACCATTGCCACTATCAGTCCTCCGATAGCTGCCAACGACAACAGCCTGGGAATCGTGAACTGCCCGCTCTTTATGAGTTTGTCTCTCTCTGCCATCAGTAATAACTCCAATCCAATAAGAAGGCTTCAATTATGCTTTCAGGCGGTTACCGTCGGCAAGCTTCCCAGCGAAGGCGTTATGCCTGGGCGCCAAGCTCTACTTGCCGACTTGAATCCTCATTCCATAGAACGAGCGCCACACGAACACGACTGAAATCAGAAAGAACACCGCGGCCAGAACGTGAGTAGTGATCGCCCCGGCGTCGTCGGTCAGCTTTACCGCAAGCTCGACGGCCAGCAACCCGAACAGAGTCGTGAACTTGATGACCGGGTTCATGGCTACCGAGGACGTGTCCTTGAACGGGTCGCCAACCGTGTCGCCCACTATAGTTGCGTCATGAAGCGGAGTGTTTTTCTGCTTGAGTTCGACCTCGACAACCTTCTTGGCGTTGTCCCACGCCCCGCCTGCGTTCGCCATGAAGATCGCCTGATACAACCCGAAGACCGCGATCGAAATCAGGTACCCGATAAAAAAGAACGGCTCGACAAACGCGAACGCGAGCGCGGAAAAGAAGACCACCAGGAAGATGTTGAACATCCCCTTCTGCGCGTACTG
>Ga0134122_10004093_pt1 | contig 10809 bp, 13 predicted proteins | sample KB302_FD_96461 | JGI IMG/M metagenome (GOLD analysis project Ga0134122, IMG submission 96461) | Terrestrial soil microbial communities without Nitrogen fertilizer from Kellogg Biological Station, Michigan, USA - KB3-0-2 | ecosystem: Environmental > Terrestrial > Soil > Unclassified ... | reverse complement strand
GTGTCATCCAGGACATCGAAGCAGTCTGCCGCTCCAAAGACGGTGTCCGAGCGGCTCTATCCGCTGCGAGCCGTGGCGAGGCACCGATGGCGGGCGTCGATCCTTTGATCCAGACCTCCGTCCGCGAGTACGGTCACTTCGATACGACGACTTGGGCTGGAACGTTTGTGGCCGAGGAAGTTGAAGCGCTTGGGTGGCGACGGAAAGGGCAAAAGAAACTCCCTTCCAACTGCATCGCGAAGACCGCCGCTTTCTTCTTATCACCTGAGGAGCAATCCTGATGGCGACGGAAGCGATCACCAAAGGCTGGACCCGCGACCAGATGGCGCAGCGGGCGGCGAAGGAGCTGCGCGACGGCTATTACGTCAACCTCGGGATCGGCATCCCGACGCTGGTCGCCAATTATGTGCCGGCGGGCATGACGGTCACCCTGCAGAGCGAGAACGGGATGCTCGGCATCGGTCCGTTCCCGTACGACGACGAGGTCGACCCCGACCTGATCAACGCCGGCAAGCAGACCGTCAGCCAGCTGCCGCAATCGTCCTACTTCGACTCGGCGCAGAGCTTCGCCATGATCCGCGGCGGGCACATCGACCTCGCCGTGCTCGGCGGGATGGAGGTCAGCCAGGACGGCGACCTCGCCAACTGGATGGTCCCGGGCAAGATGATCAAGGGCATGGGCGGGGCGATGGACCTCGTCGCCGGGGTCAAGAAGATCATCGTCGTGATGGAGCATGTCTCCAAGAACGGCGACCCCAAGTTCATTCCCGAGTGCACGCTGCCGCTGACCGGCAAGAACGTGGTCGACATGATCATCACCGACCTCGCCGTGTTCCAGCGGGCCGATCATCACAGCGCGTTTCGGCTGGTCGAGCTCGCGCCCGGGCTCACGCCCGATGACATCCGCGCCAAAACCACGGCGAAGTACGAGGAATGACCCGGACGAACGCGGAGAAAGTGGCGCTGACCGCCGCTTTGCTCGGCGTCCTCATCCTGCTTTACGCCCAAATCGCTTATTATTTCGGCCTCGGGCCGCGGTGAGCGCACGACGCTTCGCCTTGGGGGAGGCGTTCACCCCCAAAGTGGTGACGACCCTGCGCGAGGGGTATCGCGCCGCCGATCTGCGCGCCGACGCGCTTGCCGGCCTCACCGTCGCCGTCGTCGCCCTGCCACTGGCCATGGCGCTGGGCATCGCCAGCGGAGCGTCGCCGCGCGAGGGATTGGTGACGGCAGTCGTCGCCGGGTTTCTGATTTCCGCGCTAGGCGGCTCGCGCGTCCAGATCGGAGGGCCAACCGGCGCATTTGTCGTCATTGTCGCCGGCGTGATCGCCCTGCACGGCTTTAACGGCCTTCTGCTCGCGACCCTGATGGCGGGCGTGATCCTGATCGTGGCCGGCTATGCCGGTGTCGGCCGGCTGATGCGCTATGTTCCGATGCCGGTGGTCACCGGTTTTACAGCCGGGATCGCGGTAATCATCGCCTCCAGTCAGATCGGCGATTTTTTCGGCCTTCGCGCCGGTCCCGTTCCAGTCGACTTTGTCGACAAATGGGGCGTGTATTGGCGCGCGCTCGGCACGACCAACTGGGCAGCGCTTGGGTTAGGCGCGGCGACGCTGGCGTTGATTATTCTCCTTCGCCGTTTCGTTCCCCGGTTTCCGGCCTATCTGATTGCCATTGTCGCCGCGACCGCGGTCGCGCGGCTGCCGCATCTACCAGTCGAAACGGTCGGTGACCGATTTCCCTCAATGCCCAGTGGTTTGCCCTTGCCACACCTGCCGCACATCTCGCTCGGGCTTGCCCGCGAAGTGATGCCGAGTGCGTTCGTCATCGCCTTCCTCGCCGGCATCGAGGCGTTGCTGTCCGCGACCGTCGCCGACGGAATGACCGGCCGCCGGCACCGTTCGGGACAGGAGCTGGTCGGCATGGGAGTTGCCAACATATTCTCGGCTTTTGGCGGGCTTCCGGCGACCGGGGCGATCGCCCGCACCGCGACCAACATCCGCGCCGGGGCCAGATCGCCGATGGCCGGAATGTTTCATTCCCTGTTCCTGCTCATCTTCATTCTGGTAGCGGGGAAATGGCTCAGGCTGGTGCCGATGGCCGCGCTTGCGGCGGTACTGCTGATGGTCGCCTGGGGCATGAGCGAGTTTGACCGGTTCGTCGCCCTGGTTCGCACCGACGCCGGGGAGCGTGGCATCCTCCTGCTCACATTCCTGCTTACCGTCTTCGTTGACCTGACCGTAGCGATCGGCGTCGGCGTGACGCTGGCTGCGCTCCTGTTCATGATGCGGATGAGCGAGACGGCGGGGCTCGTTCCGCTCGACCCGGAAGAGGACCCGGAACTGCGCGCCAGCCTTCCAGAGGGTGTCGAAGTGCTGCGCTTCACCGGCCCGATCTTCTTCGGCGTAGCGAGCGAGATGCTGGAAGCGCTGCGCCGCGCAGGGCAGCGCCCGCGCGCAATCATCCTGCGGATGGAGCTGGTACCCTACATCGACGCGACCGGAGCGAACGCGCTCGCGACCTTCACCCACCAGGCCCGACACGCGGGCACGGAAACCTGGCTGGTCGGGCTGCAGGAGCAGCCGCGCGAGTTCCTTGGTCGGTTCGAGCCGCGCTTCGCCGGCGCCCGGCGAGCGTCGACCTGGGCGGCGGGGTTGAGACGCCTACGCGCCTCGGCCTAGCTATTTCGGAGCGGTGACCTTGACCGCCGCGGTGCGGACCGCGGCGACCGCCGCGCCGCGCGCCGTCACCGGCTCACGCGGGAGCTGGCCGAACAGCGCCGTGCAGGCGACGTCGACCAGCTGGCGCGGCTGCGCCGCGCTGTCGGGCAGCGGCGTGCAGGACGACGGATTGCCCGCGGCGTCGACATAAAAGGCGAGCTTCACGCCCGGGCCGGTGGTCCCGGCCGGAAGCTGGTTGAGGCTGATCTCGAGGTCCGGGCCGAGCTCGCGCTGCACCGCCGGGCGGTCGGGCCGCTGCCACACCACCTGGCTGCGGTAGACGCCGTAGGCCGCCTGGCCATCGGCGCCGGTGGCAGCAGTGAACTTCGCGCGCTTCAGCGCGACGAAGCAGGCCTGGCGATCGAGCACCTCATAGCCGCTCGACTTGACGATCTTGCAGTCGGCCGCGCGGCCGTCGGGAGCAACGATCACCGCGAACGTGGTCACGCCCTGCCATTCGCGGGCGAAGGCCTTCACCGGATAGTCGTTGAGGTCGAACCAGGGGAGCGGCGTCGTCGGCGCAGTCGCCACCACCGCGCCCGCCAGAAGGGAAGAGATGATACCCATGATCATGCTCCTGATTTCCGAAGGCGCAGCGATATGCCTTTACCGGGGGCGAAGCCACAGGAAAGTCGGGCGGCGCTTCGCTATCACGCCGCGATGATCGCTCCGCGTTGGCGGCCGGCGATTGAGGTCTTTCGCTCGTCATTGCGAGCGAAGCGAAGCAATCCAGCGGCGCTTCTGGATTGCTTCGTCACTGCGTTCCTCGCAATGACGATTGCATGAAAGCACTCCTGTCACACTCCCCCGGCGGGCCGGAGACGCTGCGGCTTGATGACCTGCCCGATCCGATGCCCGGCCCGGGCGAGCTGCTGGTCCGTGTGCGGGCGTGCGCGATCAATTATCCAGACGTGCTGATCATCGAGGACAAATACCAGCTGAAGCCGCCACGGCCGTTCGCCCCGGGCAGCGAGATTGCGGGCGAGGTGGAGGCGGTCGGCGAGGGCGTCGGCGGGTGGAGCGCGGGCGACCGGCTGATCGCCGCAGTCGGATTCGGCGGGCTGGTCGAGAAGATCCTCATTCCGGCGAAAGCGGGAATCCCGCTGCCCGCCGAGCGGTCATTTGCGGAAGGCTCGGCGCTGCTGCTGACCTATGCGACCGCGATCCACGCCCTGGTCGACCGCGGCCGGCTCGAAGCCGGCCAGACCCTGCTCGTGCTGGGCGCCGCCGGCGGTGTCGGCATCGCCGCGGTCGAGATCGGCAAGGCGCTCGGCGCGCGGGTAGTCGCGGCGGTGTCGTCCCAGGAAAAGGCGCAGGCGGCGCGCGAGGCGGGCGCCGACGAAGGGGTGATCTATCCGACCGGCGATCTCGAGCCTCGGGCCCTGTCGCAGCTGTTCAAGGATGCGGTGGGATCGGCCGGGGCGGACGTGATCCTCGATCCCGTGGGCGGCGCTTATGCCGAGGCGGCGCTGCGCAGCATCGGCTGGGGAGGGCGGTTCCTGGTGGTCGGTTTCCCAGCCGGGATCCCGAAGCTGCCGCTCAACCTGACCTTGCTCAAGAGCTGCGACGTGTGCGGAGTCTTCTGGGGCGCGTTCGCGGCGCGCGAGCCGCAGCGCAACGCGGCGCATGTCGAGCAATTGTTCCGCTGGTGGGCGGAAGGGAAGATCGCGCCGAAGGTCAGTGCGACCTACCCGCTCGAGCGCGGCGGCGAGGCGATCGCGGCGCTGCGCGACCGCAAGGCGATCGGCAAGCTGGTGGTGACGCTGGACTGATCAGGCCGCGACCCCTATCTCGCGCGGCGAAGCCTAAGGGGACCACATGACCACTTTCGACGACCGCGAGCGCGCGTTCGAGACCAAGTTCGCGCACGACGAGGAAATGAAATTCCGCATCACCGCGCGGCGCAACCGGCTGCTCGGCGAGTGGGCGGCGCGGCAGATGGGGCTCTCCGACGCCGAGTCCGAATCCTACGCCAAGGACGTCGTCCGCTCGGATTTCGAGGAAGCGGGCGACCATGACGTGGTGCGCAAGGTGCTGGGCGACCTCACCGCCGCCGGGATCGACTGCGACGAAGCGACCATCCAGCAGGCGCTGCGCAACAAGGAAATCGACGCGCGCCGGCAGATCATCGAGAGCAGCAACTTGTAATGCCGATGGCCGCATCCGAGATTTCGGACATGATCAAGGCCGCGATCCCCGATGCCGAAGTGACGATCCGCGACCTCGTCGGCGACGGCGACCATTATGCGGCGCGGGTGGTGAGCAAAAGCTTCGCCGGAATGAGCCGGATCAAACAGCATCAGGCGGTCTATGCCGCATTGAAGGGGCGGGTCGGGGGTGAGCTACACGCACTGCAGCTCGAAACCGCAGTGCCAACGGAGATTACCAGTGAGTGACGCCCAAAGCCGCATCGCCGAGCTCGTGAAAGCGAACGACGTCGTCCTGTTCATGAAGGGCACCGCCCTGTTCCCGCAATGCGGCTTCTCGAGCCGCGCGATCGCCATCCTCGACCGGCTCGGGGCGACCTACGAGACGGTCGACGTCCTCCAGGACCCCGAGATCCGCGCCGGGATCAAGGAATATAGCGACTGGCCGACCGTCCCCCAGCTGTACGTCAAGGGCGAGTTCGTCGGCGGGTCGGACATCATGATGGAGATGTTCGAGAGCGGCGAATTGCAGGAGCTGCTGGCGGCGGCCTAGTTGGATGGTTCCCCTCCCCACAAGCTTCGCTCGCAGGGAGGAATGAGATAACGAAAAAGGGGCGGCTCGCGGGACCAGAGAACCGAGCGAGCCGCCCCTTTTGGTTTTGGCGTGGAACCAAGTGGACGCAGCTAGAGTAGCAATGCGCGTGCCAATTCCAGAAAACGGCAAATTTCTGCCACTTTCTATTTGGCATGGGCAGGCGCCGCTCGGCCAGCCGTAAGAAATTCCGACACTTTCCCGCGCCCAATCCACTCGCCGCGGCGGCCTGCCTTTTGACGGACCGCGGCCGCCTCGTTACGCGGCCGTCGTGAACCACACTGCCGATGGCACTTTGCGCGGCTTGCGGGGTTGGGAAAGCCAATGAGCCGCGAAGACCCGGACCTGCACCGCTCGTTGGCCGGACCGAAGCTGTTCTGCGACCTGACGCAGAGCTGGTCCGAGGTCGGCGGCGGCGTGCGCACGTACCTGCTGCACAAGCGGCGGCACATCCTCGAATCGACGCCGCACAGCCATTTGATGATCATCCCGGGCGCCAAGGACGAGGTCGTCGAAGACGAGCGCGCGGTCACGGTCACGATCGCGTCGCCGCGCGTTCCCGGCAGCCCGCATTACCGGCTGATGCTGCGCAACGGAGCGGTGCGCCGGGCGCTCGAGCGCTTCCGGCCCGACCTGATCGAGTGCCAGGACGCGTACAACCTGCCGTGGGCCGCGATCGGCCATCGCAAGCGCTTCCCCGAAACGGCGCTGGTCGCCGCGTATATGACCGACTTTCCGACGGTCTACGTCGAGCGGCCCTTTGCCAAGGTCATGGGCAAGACGCTGGCCGGCCTCTGCGGGCGGATCTGCTATGCCTATTGCGGAGCGCTCTATCGGCGCTTCGACAGCGTATTCGCGCTGAGCGAGAATGGCGGGGTCGCCAAGCTCAAGGCGCAGGGCGTGACAAAGGTCGAGGTCGCCCCGCTCGGAGTGGAGGTCGGCGAGTTCGCTCCGGCCAAGCGTAGCGCCGCGCTGCGCCACCAGCTCGGCCTCGCCGACGACCAGCCCCTGCTGATCTATGTCGGACGGCTCGACGGCGAGAAGAAACCGGACGTCGTCGTCGAAGCCTTTCGCAGCCTGCCCGACTCGCTTGGGGCCAGGCTGGCGCTGCTCGGCGAAGGACCGCTGAAAGACGAGATCGCGGCGCTGCGGGATGAGCGGATCGTGCTGCCCGGCTATGTCCGCAGCCGGCCGGAACTCGCGCGCTGGCTGGCGAGCGCGGATCTCTATGTCTCGGGAATGGCCGATGAGACGTTCGGGGTGTCGATCGTCGAAGCCCAGGCGTCCGGACTGCCGGTCATCGGGGTCGCCGCGGGTGCGATGATCGACCGCGTCACCGCCACGACCGGCCGGCTCGGACCGGTCGGCGACTCGGCGGCGATGGCGCGCAACATCGTCGAGCTGTGGGCCGCGGACCGGGCCGCGATCGCGGAGGAGGCGCGCGCCCAGGCGCTGCAGTTCAGCTGGGAGCGCAGCATGGAAACGCTGTTCGGCCGCGTCTATCCGGCGGCCTTCGCCCGGCGTGGCGATCAGCTGGCCGCGGCCGCGGCGGCGACGTCGGTGCCGCTGGTCCGCGCCTGACGAGTTCAAGGCGCATTCACGTCGCGCCCCCAAAAGGCTAGCAACTGGCTGGAGGCTTGGGGAGATTTTGCCGATGATCGCGTGGCTGTTCCTGCTGGCGGCGGCGCCGGGCGCCGAGGCCGCCACCAAGGCGACCGAGACGCTCGCGGCCAGCTGCCTCGACCACAAGTTCGAGACGACGGTCCACATGACCGGATCCGACGGCAAGCCGCGAGGATCCAAGGTCAAAATCTGCGGCAAGCCGGGACAAAGCGACTCCGACTGGGTCGGAACGCTGAAGGACGCGCTCGACAAAGTGACCGGCGATTCGAAAATGTCGGCCAGCGTCAAGTCGCAACTTGTCGCCGCACTCAACGCCGAAATTGCGCGGCTCACACCGGCCCAGGCGCCGAAAGCGGACGCGGTGGCGGCACCCGCGCCGATCCTCGCGGCGCCCGCGCTCGCTCCGCCGGCGGCGCTGGCGGCTCGGCCGGAAACCGAGCGGGTGCCGCAATATTCGACTTATGCGCCGCTGCCGGCGCCCAAGCCGGCGGCGACCGCGATCGTCGGCGCAGCCCCAGGGCCGCCGCCGCTGCCCGCGCCGCGGCTGACCTTCCGCTGCATGGCCACCAATGCGATCGGTGCGGACGGTCCGTGCGACCAGCTCGAGCGCGAGATGCTGCTGACCGTTCAGGCCGACGAGAACATCCCGGCCGGGACCAGCCTCCGCTTCCTGCGCCGCGGCGACGACCGGGCCGAGGTCGCGCTGCTGACGCTGCGGCGCGGCCAGTCGCAGCGCTTCCCACTGCCGGCCAGGGTTTGCCAGGGCGTCAGCGGCAGCCGGGTCGAGATCCAGGTCGTGCGCACGGCGAGCTCCGGGCCCCAGGTCGTCGATACCCGCGGCCCGTTCGAGCTGCGCTGCTAGCAAGCGGGCCCGGCGCGTGGCACAGGGCGCGACCGTGGACGCGCCTTACGCCAAGCTCGAGCCGGTGGAGGAGGGGATCGCGCGGGTTCTCGCGCACAATCCCTCGGCCTTCACTTATTACGGCACCCAGACCTATTTGCTCGGGACCGACGCGGTCGCGGTGATCGATCCGGGGCCGGACCTGCCGGAGCATGTCGATGCGCTGGTCGCGGCGATCGGCGGGCGGCCGCTGGTCGCGATCCTCTGCACCCATACCCACCGAGACCACAGCCCGGCGTCGCGGGCCCTGGCCGAGCGGACCGGAGCGCCGATCATCGGCTGCGCCCCGCTGGCGATGGAGGGAACCGGGCTCGAGGCGGGGTTCGACGCGGACTATTCGCCCGACCGGGTGCTTGCCGACGGCGAGGCCATCGACCTCGAGGGGAAGCCCATCGCCGCGGTTGCGACCCCGGGCCACACTTCGAACCACCTCTGCTTCGCCTATCAGGGCGCGCTGTTCTCGGGCGACCATGTGATGGGCTGGTCGACGACCGTCGTGATCCCGCCCGACGGCGAAATGGCCGCCTATATGGCAAGCCTCGACAAGCTGCGCCGGCGCGACGACCGGATCTATTATCCGGCGCACGGGCCGGCGATCGACAATCCGCAGCAATATGTCCGGCATCTGATCGGCCACCGGATGCAGCGCGAGAAGCAGATCCTGAAATTGCTCGGCGAGCGGGCGCGCGACATCGCCGCCCTCGTCGCCAGCGCCTATCCCGGGCTCGACCCGCGGCTGGTCGCTGCCGCCGGCGCGTCCGTTCTCGCGCATCTGCTGGACCTTGAACGCCGCGGGCTCGTTGAACGGCGCGAAGAGCAATGGAAAGTCGCCACGGCAAATATATAGCGCTCGCCGCGATCGCCGTTGCGCTGGTGCTCGGCGTCGCCGTCGGACTGGCGACCGGCATCGTCGACCGGATCCTCGGTGGCCCCCGGCCCGAGACGATCGCCAGCGCGAGCCTTCAGTCGATGCGCGCGCAGAATCGGCTGATCGCCTTCGTCGCGCGCTACGTTTCGGTCACCACCTCGACCACCAGCCGCTTCGGGCTGTCGGCCAGACGGACCCTGATCCTGCCCGGCGACGTGCGCTACGAGCTCGACCTGGCGAAGCTCGAAGCGAAGGACGTGAGCTGGGACGATTCGACCCATACGCTCAGCGTCCGACTGCCCGAGGTCGAGGTCGCCGGGCCCGAGGTCGATTTGAGCGCGGCCCAGGAATATGGCGCGGGCGGGGTGCTGGCGGCCCTGACCAATGCCGACCAGTCGCTCGACCAGGCCAACCGCGCCAGCGCGGTCGCCGACCTGCGCAAGCAGGCCTCGGCGCCGGTGCCGATGCGCCTCGCCCGGCAGGCGGCGCGCCAGGCGGTCGAGCGCAGCTTCGCGATGCCGCTGGTCGCCGCCGGCTTCAAGGACGTGAAGGTGGTCGCGCGCTTCCCGACCGAAGGCACAGACGAAGCTTCCTATCTCGACCTTTCCACCCCATATGAGGAAGCGATCAAGGAAGCGGAGCGGCTGCGCGCCGCCGAAGGGCAAAAATGACCGCACCCGTCCAGAGCCTGAAGGGCCTCGACCTGCTCGCCGAGATCGAGCGGCTGAAGCACGAGCGCAACGCGGTGATCCTCGCCCATTATTACCAGAAGCCGGCAATCCAGGACCTCGCCGATTTCGTCGGCGACAGCCTCGACCTGTCGCGCAAGGCGGCGGCGACCGACGCCGACGTCATCGCCTTCTGCGGTGTCCGGTTCATGGCCGAGACAGCGAAAATCCTTAGCCCCGAGAAGATCGTCGTCCTGCCCGACATGGACGCCGGCTGCAGCCTCGAGGACAGCTGCCCGCCCGACCAGTTCGCGGCGTTCCGGGCGGCGCACCCGGACCATATCGCGCTGACCTACATCAATTGCTCGGCGGCGGTGAAAGCCTTGAGCGACATCATCGTCACCTCGTCGAGTGCCAAGGTGATCCTCGACCAGATCCCGCCGGAGCAGAAGATCATCTTCGGGCCCGACCGGCATCTTGGCGGCTATCTCGCGCGCAAGACCGGGCGCGAGATGCTGCTGTGGCCCGGCATCTGCATCGTCCACCAGGCGTTCAGCGAGACCGAGCTCTTAAAGCTCAAGGCCGAACATCCCGGCGCACCGGTCGCAGCGCACCCCGAATGCCCGCCGCACATCGTGGATCATGCCGACCATGTCGGCTCGACCAAGTCGATCCTCGATTTCGCGCTGACCTCGCCGGCCGAGACGATCCTCGTCGCGACCGAGCCGCACATCATCCACCAGATGGAGAAGGCGGCGCCGGACAAGACGTTCATCGGCGTGCCCGGCGGCGACGGCGCCTGCAACTGCAACATGTGCCCCTACATGGCCCTGAACACGCTCGAGAAGCTGTACGTCGCGCTGCGCGACCTCGAGCCGAGGATCGAGCTGTCCGACGAGATCATGGCCCGCGCCCGGGTGCCGCTCGAGCGCATGCTCGAAATGGCCGGGCGGACGGTGGGCCAAGGCGATGTCGGAACGCCGATCATCGACCAGCCGGCGAAAGTCGACCCACGGATCGACGGCGACTAGGTCGCGATCCGGGCGATCGCTTCCAGGGTCACGGCATTGTTGTTGGGCAGGGTTGCACAGCCGATCGCGGTGCGCGCGTGGCGACCCGTTTCGCCGAGCCGCTCGACGATCCGTTCGGACGCTGCGTCGATCACCTGGTGGACCTGGGCGAAGTCGTCGGTCGCGTTGACCTGCCCGCGAATCATCAGGATCGCCGCGATCTCGCCGGCCTGGTCGAGCACTGCGAGGAGGTTGTCGGCGGCGCGCCGCGCGGCTTCGC
>Ga0134122_10004092_pt1 | contig 10810 bp, 9 predicted proteins | sample KB302_FD_96461 | JGI IMG/M metagenome (GOLD analysis project Ga0134122, IMG submission 96461) | Terrestrial soil microbial communities without Nitrogen fertilizer from Kellogg Biological Station, Michigan, USA - KB3-0-2 | ecosystem: Environmental > Terrestrial > Soil > Unclassified ... | reverse complement strand
TCCATCCGCGAGAGCTGGAGCAGCTTGATCGCCTGCTGCAGCTGGGGCGTCATCACCAGCTGCTGGCTGAGCCTGAGGTGCTGCTTGAGCTCCATCGCCATGTGTCAGGGGCTCCGACTCGGGGAAATCACGCGCCCATCCAAGGACTGTGCCAAGGAAGGCTGTGCCAAGGTAACAAGTCACGGGCGGCGAGTCTACCCACCTCCCGTGTGGGGGCACATCCCTTGCACTTGACCCCTGAGCGGGCGTGGCGGATCACACCACGGTTGCTAGCCCGGTCCTTCGTAGCGGAACCGCTCGCCGAGGTACACCGCGCGGGCGCGTTCGGAGCGGGCCAGCTCCGCCGGTGTCCCCTCTTCGAGGATCTGGCCTTGTGCGATGATGTACGCCCGATCGCAGATGTGGAGTGTGTCCTGCACGTTGTGGTCGGTGATCAGGACGCCGATGCCCTTGGAGCGGAGCGCGTCGATCTGGGTCTGCAGCTCGCCGACGTTGATCGGGTCCACGCCGGCGAAGGGTTCGTCGAAGAGGATGAAGCGGGGGTCGGGGATCAGCGAACGGGCGATCTCCGCGCGCCGCCGCTCGCCGCCGGAGAGGGTGTCGCCCGGGCTGCCGGCCACCTTCTCCAGGCCGAACTCGCGCAGCAGCGCGTCCGCGCGGGCGTGGCGGGCGGCCGCGTCCAGCCGGCGGTCCAGCTCCAGCACCGCGAGGAAGTTCTCGCGCACGGTGAGCTTGCGGAAGATGGACGCCTCCTGCGGCAGGTAGCCCAGGCCCGCCCGCGCGCGGCGGTGCATGGGAAGCGGGGTGAGGTCGCGCTCGTCGAGGAAGACGCGGCCCGCGTCCGGGCGCACCAGCCCCACCACCATGTTGAAGCTGGTCGTCTTGCCCGCGCCGTTGGGTCCGAGCAGACCCACCACCTCGCCCTGCTTCACCCTGAGCTTCACGCCGTCCACCACCCGGCGCTTGCGGTAGGCCTTCACCAGGCCCTCGGCTCGGAGCTCGGCGGTCACGGGGTGGGGGTTCCGGCGTCGGGAGCCGATGTCGATGGGCGTGGCCTGGCGCCCTTCTTCTGGGAGAGCTCGAACGTGGCCCGCGGGTGCTCCACCTCGATGGTGTCCTTGGAGAGGTCCATGAGCACGCGGTCGCCGCTCATGGTGTTCGGGCCCTGGCGCGCCTGGGGGTCGCCGGTCATCTCGATGACGCCGGTGGCGGTCTCGTAGACGGCGAGGTCGCCGCGCGCCCAGCGGTCGTGGTCCTCCACCTCCGCGCCGCCGGTGCACTCGATGCGGGTGATCTCCTGCGCCTGGGTGTACGTGGCGACCATCCGGCCGCAGCGGATGCGGGTGGTGCCGCGGACCGCGACGACGTGGCCGGTGTAGATGGCCTGGCGCTGCTTGTTGAGGACCTGGAGCTTGTCGGCGGTGATGCTGACCGGGTTCTTGAGGGCGGGCGCCGCGCCTCCGTCCGGCGCGGCCAGGGCCCACAGGACGAGCGCGGCGGCCATCACGGCTTCGGCCCCTGGAGGTCGGTGGCCACCGCCCCGTCGAAGTCGAACGCCTCGTCGTTGAAGTCCAGCCGGAACGCCCCGGCCTGGACGGCGTAGCCGGGACCGCGGAGGGTCACCTTCTCGGCGCCGGTGGCGACCATGGTGGGGCCGTCGAAGTGGGCGGCCGGGGTCTCGCCGGTGAGTCCCTCCGGGCCGCGCAGGCGGACGCCGCCGGAGAGATCGGCGCCGCGGGCGTCGAGGTCGCCGCGCAGCTGCGGGGCGCGGACCTCCACCGGGCGGCTCCGGGGGTGGAATTGGAGGAGGGATTCCTCCGCGGTGACCTCGCGGGTGGAGCGGTTGAAGGTGAGGCGCGCGGCGCGGCCCACCATGGCCACCTCGTCGCCGCGGTAGATGCGCATGCGAACGCCGTGGAGGGTGGCCTGCGGGCGCGACGGCTCCGGTGGGGTTGCCGGGTTGGGCCGATCCGGCGTGCACGCCGCCAGTGCGATGGCCAGCGCCGCGATGACCGCCTCTGGGGGAACTGACGGAGCGGAGGCGTTCACGGCTGCGTCTTCCAGCGGCGGTGCATCCAGACCCATTGCTCCGGAGACTGACGGATGGCGCGTTCGATGGATTCGGTGAGGCGGGCAGTCAGCGCCACGGTCGCCTCCTCGGTGCGGTCCGGGATGGGCGGTGCGACCGGTTCGATGCTGACGCGGTAGCGGCCGTCCGGCAGCCGGTGGCAGAGGCCCACCACCGCCGCGGCCCCCAGGCGCAGGGCGAGGTCGGCCGCCGCGCGCGGCGTGGAGGCGGGGCGGCCGAAGAAGGGGACGAAGACGGACTGGACGCGGGTGTCCTGGTCGATGAGCAGGCCCAGGATGTGGCCGTCCCGGAGCGCGCGGAGCATCTCCTTGGCGGCGCCGTCGCGCCCGCGCCAGATGACGTGGACGCGGCCCTCTTCGCGGAAGCGGGCCATCAGCCGGGTGAGGCGCCAGTCCGGCGACTCCTTGGCGATGGCGTGCGTGGGGTAGCCGTTGAGCCCCAGGGCCCGGCCCATCAGCTCCCAGTTGCCGACGTGGGCGGAGACGAGGACCACGCCCTTCTTGGCGGCGAGCGCGCGCTCGAGCGCGGCGCGGTCCTCGGCGGGGAACTCGACGAAGTCGTCGAACGCGCGGTCCATCTGCCGGACGCAGCACAGCTCGAAGGCGCTGCCGCCGAGGTGGCGGAAGCAGCGGCGGGCCAGCGCGCGGCGGTCCGGCTCCGGCAGCTCCGGGAAGGCGCGAGCGAGGTGCTCCAGGGCCCAGCGGCGCTCGCGGCGGGCGAGGTGGAAGGCGGCGGCCCCGAACCACTCGCCGATGCGGCGGGCGAGGCGGATGGGGAGCGCGGCCACGGCGCCGATGGCGGCGCGCACCACGACGTACCGGAGCGCGCGCTTCACCCGCTTGCCGAGCGGAGGCAAGGGCGCCGCCGCCGGGCGCGGCTGATCGGACAGGGCCACCGCCATCAGCGAAGGCGTATAGCAGAGGAGGCGGAGGTCCCGTGCTCTCCGGGCGGGCGAAATGGATGACTGGCGCCTGGTGCGCGTTCCCGGCAGCTCGTGCTCGCGCGAGGCGCGGGCGCGGGTCTAACCTGCCGCCCCGCGTGGACCCGCTCCAAGAGCTCTCCCTCCTCCTCCGCCCCGCCGGCGGCGGCATCTACGTGGTCTCCACCGGGCGGGCGGAGCAGCAGGCGCTGCAGAAGCGGCTCTACGGGGTGGATTCGGAGCAGGAGGTCCAGGCCCGCTTCGAGCGCGGGCTGGAGGCGATCGCCGGGGCGCGGGCGGTGATGCTGGCCGTCCCGTCCGACGTGGGCGCCGGCTTCCTCCGCGGCGCCAACATGGGCCCGCAGGGCATCCGCACCACGCTGCTGGAGCAGGACCCGGAGTGGCCGGCGCGCGCCGCCGCGGCGGGCGTGGTGGACCTGGGCGACGTGTTCGTGGTCCCCCAGTTGCTGCACGACGACATGCTGTCGCCGGAGCAGCGCCGCGCCTCGGCCCGCGCGCTGTACCCGCAGCTCCCGGAGTCGGAGGCTGCGCAGCTCCCGGTCTCGCCGCTGTCGATCGCCGAGCGCGCGCTGGACCTGGTGTTCAAGCTCAACGCCGGCGCGGCGCCTTTCGTGATCGGCGGCGACCACTCCTGCGCGTGGCCCGTGGCGGCGGCGCTGTCCCGCGTCCAGAAGCCGGGGACCTGGGGCATCGTTCAGCCGGACGCGCACACGGACCTGCTCTCGGAGCGGCTGGGCATCAAGTACTGCTTCGCCACCTGGAGCTACCACGCCAACGAGTTGCTCGGCCGCGGCGGGCGGCTGGTACAGGTGGGGACGCGGGCCAGCCGGCACGACCGCGGGCACTGGGAGAAGACGCTGGACGTGCGGCAGTTCTGGGCGGACGAGTGCCGCGCCAACCCGCGCAAGGCGCTGGAGGACCTGATCGCCCACCTGCACGCGAAGGGCGTCCGCGGCGTCTACTTCTCCAACGACATCGACGGCACGGACGACTCCTACGCGGACGCGACCGGCACGCCGGAGCCGCGCGGCCTGGAGCCGGAGTTCGTGGTGGAGCTGATCCGCCGGCTCGGCCGCGAATTCATCATGCTCGGCGGCGACGTGATGGAGGTCGCCCCGCCCATCCCGCGCAAGCCCGGCGGCACCGAGCGCACCCTGGCGCTCGCCGTGAGGTACCTGCGCGAGACGCTGGCCGCCATCCTCGGCAGCCCGGTCTAGGCCGAGCCGAGGAACCGGTCGAACCACGCCACCGTCTCGCCCCACGCCCGCTCCCAGCCGGCGGGCGAGAACATGTGCCCCTCGCCGGGGTGCTCGACGTAGCGGAGGCGGTCCGGGGCCGAGGCGTAGCGCGGCGTGAGGGCCTCGAACAGCGCCCGCGCGTCCGCGGGTGAGACGGTGCGGTCCTCGGAGCAGGTGTGCATCAGCAGCGGCGCCGGGAAGAACTTCTCCAGCCGCTGGTGCGGACTGTCCGGCCTGAGCTGCCAGATCGGCGTGGCCACCATCGTCACCACGGCGTCGAAGGCGCAGAGGCCGGACATCGCGCCGAAGAGGACGGCGCCGCCCATGGAGATGCCGCAGGCGCCCAGCCGGCCCTCGCGGACCAGACCTTCAGCCCGGAGCGCGGCCACCACGCCCGGAAGCTCGTCCGCGGTCTGCTTCACCACCGCGAAGAACCGCCGCTCGAGCTCGTCCCCGGAGACGGAGAAGTGCGCCTTGAAGTCCGGGAGGCGCCGCGCGCCGTGCCCCACCGCGTCGGTCACCGCCACCAGGTAGCCGTGCTCCGCCAGCGAGTGGGCCTCCTTGTACTGGACCTCCTTGGAGGCGGTGAAGCCGTGCAGGAGCAGGATCGTGCCCCGCTCCGCCGCCTCGCGCTCGGGGCCCGAGCTGACCAGCAGCGCTGGCGCGGTCCCGAGGGAGGTCAGCCGATCTCTCACGCCGAGAAGCCTACTGGTACGTCACCGTCAGCGTCGCGCCGTTCCCCTCGGTGAGGAACACGTAGGCGGTGGCGCCCTGGTTCTGGGAGAACCGCAACCGGACCTGCGTCTTCCCCGTCCGGTTCACCGCCGACAACCCCGCCGCGCCGAACCCGGACGACGTCTTCGTCCCGGAGCTGAAGGCCGCGATGCTGGCCGCCGCCGAGGCGTCCGCCGCCGCGCTCCAGTCGCCGACCTCCGTGGTGGCCGCGGCGCCGAACACCCCCGCCTTCACGTCCGCCACCATCGAGTTCCCCGCCGGGTCCGACCACGGGCTGCCGGAGCCGGAGGACCAGGTCACTGTCAGCGTGGCCGACACGATGGAGGCGCCGTCCGGCAACGACGACGTGTCGAACGAGTAGATCGCCCGGTTGAGCTTCCCATCCGTCCCGCGCCCCACCGCCAGCGTGGTGAATGCCCCCACCGCGGCGCCCGTGCCGTCCGAGAACGCCTTCACGTACCCGTCGTCCCCCGCGATGCTGGAGAACGACACCGTGGTCGTCCCGCCCGCGTTGGAGACGGTGACGCTCGACGAGGACGATGCCGAATTCCCCGCGGCGTCGAACGCCTTCGCGGTGACGGTGTGTCCGCCATTCCCCACCGACGCCGTATTCCACGACACCTGGTAGGGCGGCGCGGTGCTGGTTCCCACCACCGACCCGTCCACGCTGAGCTCCACCCGGCTCACGCCGACGTTGTCGGACGCCGTGGCGGAGAGGGTGATCGTGCCCGACACCGTGGCCCCGTTCGCCGGCGCGGTGAGCGACACCGTGGGCGGCGTGGTGTCCCCGCCGCCGCCGCCACCGAGCAGCCCGAAGAAGGACTCCTGCAGGTACGCCGCGCAGATGTTCTGGTCCACGAAGTACTGCCCGGTGGTGCCGCACGGCCCGCCGCCGGGGAAGCTGAACTGCGGGTCCACCGGCACCGCGTGCCCCATCCCGCTGATGGTGTACGTCTCCACCACGGCGTTGCCGCTGCTGTCCTTGTAGACCGCGTGCGCCTGCCCGGAGACGGTGTCCTGCACGTCCGCCGTCTGGTCGGCGCCGAAGACGTTGGTCCACTGCTTCACCGACTCGGTCATGTTGGCGATCGCCACGGTGAAGTCCTGGTTCCCGTGCCACAGCGCCACCCGCGGCCGCGGCCCCGAGTACCCGGAGAAGGCGCCCCGCACCAGGTCGCCCCAGGCCTGCGCGCTCTTCGTCACCCCGGGGTTCATGCAGCTGAACGCGTCGGTCTGCGTGGTGGCGCACAGGTACGGTCCACCCGAATTCACCGCCACCGCCGCGAACACGTCCGGGTACGTCGCCGCCAGCACCGAGGAGAAGTACGCGCCCGCCGAGAACCCCGTCGCGTACACGCGGCCGGCGTTGATGGAGTAGTTCGCCTTCACCCAGTCCACCATCTGCTTGATGGAGAGCGCCTCGCCCTGGCCGCGGGCGATGTCGCCGGAGACGAACCAGTTGAAGCAGGAGGAGCTGTTGTTGGACGACTGCTGCTGCGCGTAGACGACGAAGAACCCCTGCGCGTCGGAGGCCGCGCTCCAGCCGCTCGACTCCATCGCCGAGGCGGACTGCGTGCACCCGTGCAGCACCACCACCAGCGGCGCGTTGGCCGGCAGGTTGGGCGGCACGTGCGTGAACATCAGGAGGTTGCCCGGGTTCGAGCCGAAGCCCGTCACCTGCGTCAGCCCCTGCGCCTCCTGCCCCAGCGGGACCTCCACCGGGCCGGGCCCACAACCCGCCAGCGCCAGCACCGCCACCACCAGAGTCGAGGTCCGCATCGTCCGTTGCCTCCTCGGAAGTTGACGGCCGGCTCATGTGTCATGTCAGCCTCACTACTTCAAGGATTTACGGACAGGGCCGAAATCGATCTGACAATCAGTTCAGCAACTCGGGGTAGGGCTATACCGACAAAGACATACCTGGTGCCCATGGCTATCGACTCCCCCAAGTCCGCGACTTCCCAGGCGTCCGCTTCCCACCGGAGCGCCGCGACCAGCAGTCTGACGCCCATTTCGTCGGGCACCCGCTTCAAGCCGGACTTCCAGACCTGGCTGAAGGCGAACGGCTACGGCGACTACGACTTCGCCAAGAACCCCAACGCGCTGCCCAGCTTCGGCGGCAAGTCCAAGCCCGGGGAGAAGCTGACCCACCAGCCCGTCATCCTCATCCACGGCAACGGGGACAGCGCGGCCGGCTGGAACGACGTGGTCGCCGGGTACAAGCGCGCCGGGTACAAGGACAGCGAGATCTACGCGATGTCCTGGGGGGACGGGAAAGCCGCCTCCGCCGGGAACAACTACCACTCCGAGCACTACCTCCGCGAAGTCCGCGGCTTCATCCAGGCCGTGAAGGACTACACCGCCGCGGACAAGGTCGACGTCATCGGCCACTCGATGGGCGTGACGCTGGCGCGCAAGGCGATCAAGGGTGGCACCGGCCCCGACCAGGCCTCGCCCGGCGGGAAGTACGACCTGGGCAAGCCGATCACCGACGAGGTGGACACCTTCGTCGGCATCTCCGGCGCCAACGAGGGCCTGCAGAGCTGCGACCTGCTCGGGAACCCCAACCCCACCAGCAGCACGCTGAACGGGTTCTCCCAGCACTCCAGGTTCCTGCACGACCTCAACGAGGACCCGACCCGCGAGGGCGACCACGTCTACTCCATCTACTCCCTGGCGGACCCCATCCTGGGCTACGGCCCGCTGGGCGGCGCATACACCGGGCCCATCCCGGGCCAGGACGGCGGCGAGCTCCTGTACACGCTGGGCCACTTCCAGTCGCGCGACCAGAGCGTCGCCGCGCAGTTGGAGATGATCCAGGACCACCACGCGCCGCCCGCGCAGTTCGAGAACCCCTGGATACCGGGGAACCTGCCTTCGTCCCTCTCCGACCCCTGGGGCCTGGCCGCCAATCCCGAAGGCGACGCGACGAAGAAGAAGTAGCCGGCACGTTGCAATGGAAGGCGCTCCCCGGGCGAAGATGCCGGCATGGAGGAGCGCGCGCTCCGCATCCGGATGGAGGGCGGGCTGGAGGCCATCGAGGCCGCCGGCGCGGAGTCGCTCCGCATGGCCAGGCGCCTGGGCCGCGCGACCGGCCTGGTGGGCTGGCTCTTCCTCGACCGCATCGGCCTGGCGGACCGCGTCCGGGACTTCGCGCGCGAACAGGCGCGGGTGGACGAAGCCGTCGCCCGCCTCGAGCGCCTGGGCACCGCGGAGGGCTGGCCCCTGGGCCGTCCGCCGCGCTGCCTGGAGGAGCTGTCCCGCGCGCGGATGAAGCTGGGCCGGGCGGCGGCGCGGGCGTGCCTGAGGCTGGGCGGTTCGCCGTCCGGGGCGGTGGTGGAGGACCTCCAGCGGGTAGAGGCGCAGCTGCGCGGCCGGAACGAGGTGGTGGACGCGCTGGCGGTGTCGCCGCGCCCGACGGTGCCCGCGGGCCTCCCGGTCGAGGGCTCCCCCTACGCGGCGCAGTGGCGCGACTACCGCTCGCGGCGGCGGGCCGGGATGCTGCTCAACTCCATCGGTCCCCTGTGGATCGCCGCGCTCGCCGCCAGCGTGAGCCCGCTCGCGGTGCCGGCGTTCATCGCCTGGGTGGTGGGCAACCTCTCCTGGGCCGGCTGGATGGGCCGCTTCGAGTGCCCGCGCTGCAAGGAGCCCTTCTCGGAGCGCCACCCGCTCTCACCCACCCGCTGCGAGCACTGCGGCCTGCTCCGCTACGAGGGCGACGAGGCCTGGCGGCGCCAGCTCAAGGCGTGACCGCGTCGGCTCCGTCCGCGTCCGTCCCCAGAACCTTCTGCTGGATGATCTGCGAGTCGTGGTCCTTCTGGTCGCGCTCGGCCTGGTGGAGGAGCTGGCTGCGCTCCTCGGCGAGCAACCGGTCTGCCCACGTCCGCTGGGCGGCGGCGGCGGCCGGGGCGTCCACCCGCATCCCCGCCAGCACCTCCTGCGCCGCGGCGCCGGGCTGATGGTGGACCTCGTGCATCCGCGCCACGTCGTAGTGCAGCCCGGCGTGGTCGGGCATCAGCCGCGAGGCGGTCTGGTACGCCTCCAGCGCCTTGGCGAAACGGCGCTCCTGCTCGAAGGCGCGGCCCTGGCAGGAGAACATCCGCGCCCGGTCCGGCGGATGGGAGAGGAACGGCGCGATGCGGGCGAGGACGTCGCGCGCGGCGCGAGTCTGCTGCGCGGCCAGGAGCTGCTCCACCAGCGCGAAGCCCAGCTCGGTGTGGCCGGGCTCGCGGAGGGACTCCTCCTGGAGCACGGCGATCGCCCCCGGCCCGTCCCCGGTCGCGCGCAGGTACGAGGCGCGCGCCATGGCCATCCGCGCGCCCTCCGGCTCCAGCGCGGTCAGCGCGTCCAGCGCTCGCTTCGCGCCCTCCAGGTCGCCGCGGGAGACGCGGAGGCTCACCAGCTTGGCCCAGACGCGCGAGGCCCCGGCCTTCGGCGGCAGCCGCTCCGCCATCGCCTCTGCCAGGCCCATCGCGTCGTCGGGGCGCCCCGCGCGGATGAGCAGGTCCACGGCATCCTCCGCCGTCGCCGCGTCATCCGGGCAGAGGCGGGCCAGCTCGTCCACGGCCTTCGCCCGCGCCAGCGCCTCGCGCAGCGCGCCCACGTCGCCGCCCTCCACCGCCAGGCGGTACTCGAGGAACGCCTGGCCCCGCTTCCCCAGCTCCAGCAGCGCGCGGGCGGCGATGCGGTGGGAGGGGCCGTCCAGCGGACGGAGGAAGAGGGCGCGGTTGACGAAGGCCAGCGCGTCGGACGGCGCCCGGGCTCGCGCGCAGGCCTGCCCCGCGAGCGCGGGCAGGAGCGGGTCCGCCGGGTGCGCGTCGATGGCCCGAAGTGACCTGGCGCGGATGGCGGCGGGGTCCTTCTCGCTCGCCAGCGCCGCCTGGAGGCGCGTTTCGGCCGCCGCCGCGGTGTCCCGTCCCAGCGCGAGCGCCAGCACCATCGCCGCGGCGGTGAGCCCGGCCGCCCACGTCGCGCGCGGGCCGAGGAGCCTCAGGTCGCGAGCGGGCCCGATGACCCGCCCGAGGAAGCCAACGCCGCGGCGCGGCGCCTCCTCCTCCGCGGGGGCCGGCGTATCCGCGGCGTCGGGCGCGCGGGCCAGCACGCCCAGCAGCGCGGAGGCGAGCAGCGCGGTGGGCATCAGCTCCAGGCTGAAGTCGAACAGCTCGTGCGCGCCCAGCGCGAGCAGCCCGCACAGCCCCGCCAGCTCCGCCGTCCACAGGTCCTTCCGCGACGCGGCCCGCACCCACACCACCGCCGCCAGCGCGAGCAGGGCGAGCGCCGCCGGCAGCCCCAGCTCCGCCCAGAGCTGCAGGACGACGTTCTCCGGGTAGTTGAGCGTGAACGTCGCCCACTCCGTCTGGAAGCGCGGGAAGGCCGTCTCGAAGGCGCCGCGCCCCATCCCCGTCAGCCAGAACTTCGACGCCGCGGAACCGAACATCGGCCACAGCGCCGTCTTGCTCCCCCCGGCGGCGAACTCTGCCCACAGCCGGTCCATCGCCACCGCCCCACCCACCGCCGCCGCGCCCACCGACGCGAGGGCGGCGTAGAGCGCCCGGCGCGGGCGTTCGCGGAGGAGAAGCGCCGCGCCGAAGGCGACCTGGGCAAAGGCGAAGAACACCACCCCGCCGCGGGAGAGCGAGAGGAAGGCCACCGCCGCCTGGGCGACGAAGGCCAGCAGCCAACCGGCGCGCGGGCCGGGCGAGCGCGAGACGAACCCCAGCGTCACCACCCCGGAGAGGGTGAGGAACGCGGCCAGGTGGTTCGGGTTGCCGAAGGGGGTGACGATGGGCGGCACCGCGGCCTGGAAGC
>Ga0134122_10004091_pt1 | contig 10815 bp, 10 predicted proteins | sample KB302_FD_96461 | JGI IMG/M metagenome (GOLD analysis project Ga0134122, IMG submission 96461) | Terrestrial soil microbial communities without Nitrogen fertilizer from Kellogg Biological Station, Michigan, USA - KB3-0-2 | ecosystem: Environmental > Terrestrial > Soil > Unclassified ... | reverse complement strand
CGCTCTGCCGCCAGCACGGCGCGCTGACGCCCGAGGACCCGTACCCGGTCTTCGAGGGCCACCTGCTGGCGCCCCTGTTCACGCTCTACGACTACACGTTCGCGCCGGAGGGGATGGACGCGAAGGCGGCGGTGGCGTGGGCGGGCGAGGACCGGCTGATCTGCGCGGACGAGGGGCTGCTGCACCCGGATCCGTACCCCTCGCGCCAGGCGTGGTGCGCGGCGCGCTGCGCGTACAGCGAGCGGCGGCTGGAGGAGGCGCTGGCCGCCCACGGCGGGCCCACCGTGCTGGTGGACCACTTCCCGCTCCTGGAGGAGCTGGCGCGCCTGCCGCGCATCCCGCGCTTCAAGATCTGGTGCGGGACGAAGCGCACGCGCGACTGGCCGAGGCGGTTCCGCGCGGCGGTGGTCGTCTACGGGCACCTCCACGTGCCCGGCACGCAGGTGCGGGACGGCGTGCGGTACGAGGAGGTCTCGCTGGGCTACCCCAGGCAGTGGCAGTGGAACCGGTCCGAGGGGCCGTTCCTGCGGCTGGTGCTGCCGTTCACTCCAGGCTGATCTGGAACGTGGAGACCTGGCGGGGCTTCACCTCGACCTCCTCCGTCTGGTCGATGTGCGCCGCCTCGTTGACCAGCCGGATCTTGTGCTTGCCGGTCAGCACCTTCACCGGCTTGAGCGGCGGTTTCCCCAGCTCCTTGCCGTCCAGCGACACGGTGAGGTCGCCCTTGATCTCGAACTGCAGCGTGCCGAAGTCGAGCGAGCCCGGGCTGGAGGGGGCGGAGGTGCCGGGCTTCTTCGCCGGCGCCCTGGCCTTCTTCTTGGAAGTCGCGGTCGAGGGCGAGCCGGCGAACGCGATCCCGGCGGCCAGAAGGAGCATCGCTGCCCAGCGCATGGCCCACCTCACACGAACAGCGTGCTGAGCGAGTCCGCGCGGTGGATGCGCGCGATGGCCTCGCCGAACAGCCGGTCCACGGAGAGCGCGCGGATCTTCTTGCACTTCTGCGCGGCCTCCGAGAGCGGCACGGTGTCGGAGAAGATGATCTCCTCCAGCGCCGAGTCCTGGATGCGGCTGATGGCGGGGCCGGAGAGGATGGGGTGCACCGCGTAGGCGATCACCTTCTTCGCGCCCTTCTCCTTCAGCGCCGCCGCCGCCGAGCAGAGCGTCCCCGCGGTGTCCACCATGTCGTCCAGCAGCACCGCGTCCTTCCCCTTCACGTCGCCGATGAGGTTCATCACCTCGGAGGCGTTGGGGCGCGGGCGCCGCTTGTCCACGATGGCCAGGGTGGCGTTGAGCCGCTTGGAGTACGCGCGGGCGCGCTCCACGCCGCCGGCGTCGGGCGAGACGATGACCAGCGCCTCCGGGTCGGAGTACTTCTTGCGCAGGTCCTCCAGGAACACCGGGGACGCGTAGAGGTGGTCCGAGGGGATGTTGAAGAAGCCCTGGATCTGCCCCACGTGCATGTCCATGGACACCACGCGGGTGGCGCCGGCCGCCTCCAGGAGGTCCGCCACCAGCTTGGCGGTGATCGGCGTGCGCGGCGCCACCTTCCGGTCCTGGCGCGCGTAGCCGTAGTAGGGGATGACCGCGCTGATCGACGACGCCGACGCCCGCTTGAGCGCGTCGCACATGATCAGCAGCTCCATCAGGTGGTCGTTCACCGGCGGGCAGGTGCTCTGGATGATGAAGGCGTCCAGGCCGCGCACGTTCTCGCCGATCTCGACGTGGATCTCCCCGTCCGAGAACCGCCCCACGTCCGCCTTCGACAGCGGGCGCTTGAGGTACTCACAGATCTTGGTCGCCAGCCCCAGGTTGGAGTTGCCGGCGAAGATCTTGAAGTCGGGCCTGGCCATCCACGTCCAGTAGACCAGGCGAGCGCCGGTTGGCAACCGCTCACTCGTCCAGCTCGCTCGGGGGCTCCAGCACGTTCACCACGTTGGCCGGATTTCCCCGGACCCGTTCGTAGGCGTCGAGGATGGTTCGCTCCATCCGCACCCGGGTGTCGGCGTTCAGCGGGTGGGCGATGTCCTTGTACGTGCCGTCCTTGCGGCGCTTGGCCGGCATGGCGATGAACAGCCCGTCCGCCCCGGCGATGACCTTCAGGTCGCGGACCACGAAACAATTGTCCAGGGTGATGGTGACGTAGGCCTTGAGCTTGTCCTCGTCGACGGGGAACACCCGGACATCCGTGATCTCCATGGCGCTCCCCCGCTGGGCCCCCTCCCCCCTTCCCCAAGGGCGGCCCTCGCACCGCGGAGGACAGGATCCGTTAACTGGCGGACGAAATGCAAGAACCCCGAGTGAAAAGGGTTTACCCGGAGGCCGCGGCGACGATGAGCCGGGCCACGAAGCTGCAGTGGTACACGACGATGGCGGCGTAGAGGGCCACGCCCGCGGCCAGGGCCCCGCGCGCGGCGGGGGTGGCGCGGTGGATCCACAGGAGCACGGCGCCGCTGTGCACCAGGGCCAGCTTCAGGACGAGGAACAGCACCGGCGACCCCGCGTACGCCGCCGCCATCAGCGGGTTCGCCTCCTCCGCCAGGTGGAGTTGGAGGAACGCCAGCGTGAACAGCGCGTCCAGCAGGTTCAGCACCAGGAGCGCGACCATCCTCGCCCGCAGCGACGCCTCCCGCCCGCCCGCCTCCACCGCCACCCCGACCGGTCCCGCCAACGCCTCCGTCGCCATCGCCACCCCCGAACGGACGCAGGCCTCTTCAATCCGCGAGCCACCGCCCAGGGCGCGGGGCGATCGCCGCGCTTGACGGAGGCGCGTTCGCTGGGCGACGCTCCGCGGCCGTTTGGCGCCCCGGCCCGCGCCTCTCCGCCCGTGCACCAATTCCCCAAAGACATCGGGTGGATAGAGGTCATCTGTGGCTCGATGTTCTCGGGCAAGACGGAGGAGCTGATTCGACGCGTCAAGCGAGCGCTCTACGGCAAACAGAAGGTCCAGGTGTTCAAGCCGAAGATCGACACTCGATACGACGAGGCTTCGGTGGTCAGCCACTCGCAGCTCAAGCTCACCTCCCAGCCGATCGAGCGGGCGGAGGAGATTTTTTACAGCCTGCGGCCTGAAACGCAGGTGGTGGGGATCGACGAGGTGCAGTTCTTCGGCCCGGAGATCGTCCCGGTGGTGGAGGCGCTGGCCGGGCGGGGGATCCGCGTCATCTGCGCGGGGCTGGACCAGGACTACCAGGGCCGGCCGTTCGAGCCGATGCCGCAGCTCCTGGCCATCGCCGAGTACGTCACCAAGGAGCTGGCGATCTGCGTGGTGTGCGGCAACCCGGCCAACCGCTCGCAGCGCATCGAGGCGTCCGCGGAGCGGGTGATGGTGGGCGCGGCCGGCGCCTACGAGCCGCGCTGCCGCAAGTGCCACGTCCCCGAACCCGTCACCGCCACGCCCCCGCAGACGCTGGACCTGTTCAAGCCCGAGGAGTGAGCTCCATGCGCGACGCCCTCTACGACAACGTCCCCTTCCGCCTCTCCGAGCTGAAGCACCACTACGGGCCCCGGGTGCACCTGGTGGGCAACCCGTTCCTGCTCACCCAGCTGGCCACCCTCTGCGCCAAGGACACCATCCAGCCGCAGATCAACCAGCTGGCGTCGCTGCTCTACACGGACCTGATGAAGATGGTCCTCAACGCGGAGTTTCCGCGGAAGAGGGTCTCCATCCCGACGAGGATGATCGCCTCCACGCCCCAGGGCATCTACCAGGGCGAGGTGATCGACCCCGGGGTGCGGGCGGTGACGGTGAACATCGCCCGCGCGGGCACGCTGCCGTCGATGGTCTGCTACGACCTGCTCAACAACACGCTGCAGCCGTCGCTGGTCCGGCAGGACCACATCATCATGAGCCGGATGATCGACGCCAAGGAGCACGTGGTCGGCTCGGAGATCGGCGGGGCGAAGATCGGCGGCGACGTGGACGACGCCATCCTGCTGTTCCCCGACCCCATGGGCGCCACCGGCGGCTCGCTCTCCACCGCCATCGCCACCTACAAGACCAAGGTGGCGGGGAAGCCGCGGAAGATCCTCTGCCTGAACCTGATCGTCACCCCGGAGTACCTGAAGCGCATCCTCGGCGACCACCCGGACGTGGTGGTGTACGCGCTGCGGCTGGACCGCGGCCTCTCCCCGGAGGCGGTCTTCGCCACCGAGCCGGGCCAGCTCTGGGACCAGGAGCGCGGCCTGAACGAGAAGCAGTACATCGTCCCCGGCGGCGGCGGCTTCGGGGAGATCATGAACAACGCGTTCGTCTGAAGGGGGAGACCGGGTGGCCTTCTACGAGAGCGACGTCGGCGTCCTGATCGACGAAGCGAAGCTCCAGGCGCGGGTGCGCGAGCTGGGCGAGCAGCTCACCCGCGACTACCGCGGCAAGGAGCTCACCTTGCTGGGCGTCCTCAAGGGGTCCGTGTTCTTCGTCACCGACCTCGCCCGCGCCATCGACCTGCCGCTCACGGTGGAGCTTCTCGGGGTGTCCTCGTACCAGGGCGGGACGGAGACCACCGGCGAGGTGCGCATCACCTCCGACGTGACCAAGCCCATGGCGGGCAAGCACATCCTGGTGGTGGAGGACATCATCGACACCGGGCTGACGATGAAGTTCCTCCTCGACAACCTGCGCGCGCGCCAGCCCGCGTCGCTCAAGGTGTGCTCGCTGCTGGAGAAGCCGGCCCGCGCCCGGACCAAGATCGACATCGACTACAAGGGGTTCGTGATCGACGACGTGTTCGTCGTGGGCTACGGACTGGACTTCGGCGAGCGCTACCGGAACCTGCCCTTCATCGGCGTGATGAAGGGTCGCTGACCCGGCGCTCCAGCAGCGCCGCCGCGTCCGGGTCCACCTTCTTGTAGAGCATCAGCTCCATCTCGAAGTCGCGCGTCCCCTCCGACAGCTCCACCGGGCCGCGCCCCAGCTCCTTGCCGCGGACGAAGCGCGTGAAGACCACCCGGCAGCGCCCCTCCGGGAGGCGGATCCCCTGCGCGCGGTAGCGGACCAGCTTGCCCGAGAAGCGCTCCGGGGCCGCAGGCTCGCGCCACTCGGACTCGTACTGGAGGGTCTCCGGGTCGTCGACGCCGTTGTACCCCTGCTCGGAGAGCAGCTCCCGCGCCAGCGGCCACACCTCGGCGATGGGGCGGGGGAGGACCAACGCCGCCATCTGTTCGCGGACGAAGGCGTCCCGGTCCATCGGGCGCGATCCGGCGCAGCCCGCCAGGGCGAGGGCGATGGCCGCGAGCGCGGATCGCATCCTCAGTGCATCCCCGGAGGGGTCGCCGGCGCCGGGGCGGGAGCGGCGGGCTTGTCGGGCGGCTTCCCCGCCGGCTTCTCGGGGTTCTCCGCCGGCTCGGACAGCTGGTGCACCGCGCGGCGGAGCGCCTCCTCCAGCGCCTTGGAGGGCTCGTTCACCTCCAGCAGCATCTGGTGCGCGGACCGCGCGTGGCGGTCGTTGCTGTCCGCGGCGATCTGCAGCTGCGTCATCGCCTCCGCGAGCATCTTGCGCGCGTCGTCCAGCTTGGTGCGGGCCAGGTAGTAGGACAGCTCCGACTGCATCGTCTTGAGCGAGGCGCGCTGGTCCTCGGTGACGCCCTTCAGCTTCTCCGCCCGGCGCACGAAGTACAGCCCGCGGTCCAGGTCCGCCGACTCCTCGGAGTACACCTTGGGCCGGGCCAGCTTCTCCAGCACGTCGAAGAGGGCGCGGTCCAGCTCGTCCCGGTCGGTGAAGCGCCGCTCCGCCAGCGCCCCCACCGGCATCCGCTCCAGCGGGATGGGCGCGTAGGTGTCCGCCAGCAGCGGGTCGCTGGGGTGGTAGGGCTCGCTGCCGACGGGGAGCTCGCGGCCCTTGTGGATCACCAGCTGCTCCCCCTCCTGCTGGACCGTGAAGGTGCGCGCGTTGAGCTGGGTGAGCAGCTCGAACACCGCCGCGCCCAGCGCCAGGACCACCACCACCACGCCCAGCCGCACCGCGGTGCGCTTGGCCCGCTGGCCAAGAGTCAAGTCGTCAGCCACCGGATCCTCCCTGCCGGGCGGACGGCCGCCTGGCCGGTTTCATAGGGGGTTGGACCATGAGGGCTATACTTCCAGCCCGACGCCTCCGCCATGAGTTCGACGACGTTCCGCCGCCTGGGCCAGAGCGAGCTGCTGCCCAGGTACATCTTTGCCGAATCCTTGTTCGTGCGCCGGCGCGTCCTGGAGGTCGGCGCGGTCGCCTCCACGGGTGGGCGCTCCGCCCAGTTCCTCGCCGAGCGCGGCGCGCGCCAGGTGCTGGCCTGCGACGACGACGTGGTGGCGGTGGAGGAGGCACAGAAGCAGTACGGCGGCGGCGCGGTGCGCTTTCGGGTCGCCATCTTCGACGACCTGGAGCCGCACTCGTTCGACCTGGTGATCGTCGCGGACCTGGCGCGGTACGTGCGCGCGCCGGAGCTGATGAAGGAGCTGGCGCACCTGGTGGCGAAGAACGGGTACCTGCTGGGCGGGCTGCGCAACCCCGCCGGGCTGTCGCTCTCGCAGCTGCTGGACCCGGAGGGACTGGAGGCGCCGCCGACGTACGGCCAGCTGCTGGACGCGCTGTCGCCGTACTTCCCCGCGGTGCAGGTGGCCACCCAGAGCCCGGTGCTCGGGTACCAGCTGGCGACCGAGAAGGGCGAGGGCCTGCAGGTGGACGGGTCGCTGGCGCGGACCGCGGAGGCGGCCTACTTCGTGGTGCTCGCCGGGCTGGAGCCGCTCAACGAGTTCGACCCCACGTGGGTGCAGCTGCCGCCCGAGCCGCTGGCGTTCACCGGCCACCGGCTGGACGAGTTCGCGCAGCGGAACCGGTCCTGGGAGGAGCGGACCAACCACCTCAAGGACGTGCTGGGGAAGGCGAAGGCGGACCTGGCCGAGCGCGAGGTGCAGGTGACGCAGCTCCGGCTGGAGCTGGAGCAGACGAAGGAGGAGGTGGCGCGGCTCCTCGCCCGGTCGGACGAGCGCGCGGTGCGGCTGGGGCAGGGGCGGGAGCGGGACGAGCTCACCGCGAAGGTGCGGCGCGCGGAGTCGGAGGCGGGGCTGGCGCTGGAGCGGGCCGCCGGCGCGGAGAAGCGGCTGGAGGAGCACCTCGCGGGGGAGGGGACGCTCCGGGCGGCGAGGCGGAAGGCGGAGGAGGCGCAGGGCCTGGCCGACGACCGCGCCCGCCAGGAGCGCGCCCGGGCCGACGAGCTGGGCGCCGCCGCGCAGGAGCTCCGCGCCAAGCTGGACGCCGCCCACGCCGAGCACGCCGGCGTGTGGGCGCAGCTGCAGGAGGCCCAGCAGGCGCTGGCGAAGGCGCGGACGGCCGAGGTGGAGGTCGGATCGCAGGCCGCGCGGCTGGAGGAGGCGCGGCGGCGCGAGGTGGAGCTGGCCGCGAAGCTGTCCGCGGAGCAGGCCGAGCTGGAGTCGGTGCGCTCGGAGCACTCCCGGGCGGTGGTGGACGTCGAGCTGAAGGAGGAGGCCCTCCAGAAGCTCAAGGGCGAGCTGGAGAAGGCGCGCGAGGCCGCGGACGTCAAGGCCACCCGGAAGGCGCAGGAGCAGCTGGAGCTGGAGCGCGAGCGCTTCGAGGAGGCGCTGGCGGCCAAGGCGCAGGAGCTGGCGGGCGCGCTGACGGAGGTGGAGTCGGCGAGGGCGGAGGCGCGGAAGCTGCGGATCGAGCTGGACCTGCTCGCCGAGGGCAGCCGCCAGACCGCGTCGCTCAAGGACCGCGCCGCCAAGGCGGAGGACGCCGCGAGCGCCGCCCGGCAGCGGGTGGAGGAGCTGGAGGTCGAGCTGGACGTGGCCCAGCGCCGCGCCCGGAAGCTGGAGAAGGACGCGGCCGCCGTGGAGGCGCTGGAGGAGCAGCTCAGCCGCGTGCAGGAGCAGGCGCAGTTCCTGGAGAACCGGAAGGAGACGCTGGAGGAGCGGGTGGCGGCGCTCACCGCCCGGCTGGAGGAGGTCGCCGCGGAGCGCGAGGCGGCCGCCGCGGACAGCGCCAACGCCGAGGAGTCGCTGTCGGAGGTCACCGCGCGCGCGGAGGCGGCGGAGAAGCGCGCCGAGCACCTGCAGCACCGGGCGAGCGAGCTGTCCTCCGAGTTGGCCAAGACGTTCAGCGGGGTCGCCGAGCAGCGCAAACAGCTGGCCTCGCTGACCGAGCAGCTCGCCGCCGCGCAGCGGGTCGCGGACCTGAACGCGGAGGCGCTGGAGGAAGCGCGGGCCGACGCCACCCGCGCCGAGCAGTCCGCCCGCGAGCGCGACGCCGAGCTGGGGGAGCGGCTGAAGGCCGCCCAGGCGCAGCTGGAGGCCGCCGGGAAGGGCGCGGGCGAGCGCGTCCGCAGCGCCGAGGAGCGCGCCGACACCGCGGAGGAGCGGGCGCGGCAGGCGGAGCGGGCGTCGGCCGCGGCGGAAGCGCGGGTGGCGGAGGCGCAGAGGACCGCGGCGGAGGCATCGGCCCGGGCGGAGATCGCGGAGAAGGACGCCGAGGAGGCGCGGAGGATCTCGGCGGAGGCCGAGGAGGCGTCGGAGGCCGCTCGGCGCGTGGGCGCCACCGCGGAGGAGAAGGCGAAGACCGCGGAGCGGCTGGCGGTCGCCGCCGGGGAGCGGGCGCGGGAGGCGGAGGCCACCGCGGAGCAGGCCGAGGCGCGCTCGGAGGAGCTGGAGGCCGCCGCCGCGGCGTGGGAGCGGCGGGCGAAGGAGGCGGAGGACGCGGTCCGCGAGGCCGAGGCGCGGGTCCGCGAGTCGCGCGGGCAGGTGGAGGCGCTGGAGGCGCAGCTGCGGGAGGCGGAGGCGCGGGCGCAGGAGGGCGGCGCGCGGTCCGAGGAGCTGGGGTCGAAGGCCCGCGAGTCCACCGAACGCGCGACGGCGCTGGAGGCGCGGCTGCAGGAGGCGGAGGCGCGGGCGCGGGACCTCGAGGCGCGGCTGAAGACCGCCGAGTCGCGGGCGGAGGAGGCCGAGGGCCGGGTCACCGACGCGGAGGACGCCTCGGCCGCCGTGCGCGCGGAGCGGGACGCGCTGGAGGCCCGGCTTCGCGAGTCGGCCGGGCTGCGCGCGGGGCTGGAGGCGCAGCTGGAGGAGGCGCGGCGGGGGCTGGAGGCGGGGAAGGTCGAGGCCGAGCAGAGTCGCGGGCGCGCCGAGGACCAGGCGGCGGCCCTGCGCGCGGAGCGGGACGCGCTGGAGGAGCAGCTTCGCGCGTCCGCCGAGCAGCGGGGCGCGCTGGAGGCCCAGCTGGAGGGGACGCGGCGGGAGCTGGAGACGGCTCGCGCGGAAGTGGAGCAGCTCCGCGCCAAGGCCGAGGAGCTGGAGAAGGTGCGGCGGCGGGTGGAGGCCGTGGAGGCGGAGCACGGCGCCGCCGCGGGCGAGGTGGAGCGCCTGCGCGCCGAGCTGGAGGCGGTGGAGACGGCGCGGTCGACGCTCTCCACCGACAAGGCGGGCGTGGAGGGCGAGCGGGACGCGCTGCGGGAGACGGTGGAGCAGCTGCGCCGCGAGGCGGACGAGACCGCTTCGGCGCACGCCAAGCTGTGGGGCGAGCTGGAGGCGGTGAAGGCGGACCTGGAGGAGCGGTCCTCCGCGCTGGCGCGGTCCGAGGACGCGCGGTCCGATTCCGAGCGGGAGCTGGCCCAGCTCAAGGCGGCGCGCGACGGGCTGGAGGTGGACCTGGCGTCCGCCCGCGCCGACGCCTCCGAGGTGGTGGAGCTGCGCGAGAAGGTCGCCACCCTGGGGGGCGAGGTCGCCGCGCTCACCGAGGAGTCGCACCGGCGGATCGAGGAGCTGGCGCGGATGGACGAGGAGCGCGCCGAGGTGCTCGCGCGCGCCGAGCAGGCGGAGCGGGACCGGTCCACGATCAACGTCGCCCGCGAGCGGGTGGAGCAGGAGCGCGCCCACGCGGAGGAGCTGCGTCAGCGGGTGGAGGAGGAGCGGGAGCACCTGCGGGGCGAGCTGGGCGCGTCGGCCGCGGAGGTGGAGAAGCTGAGGGGCGAGCTGTCGGCGGCGCGGGACCAGCGCGCGTCGGTGGAGGCCGACCTGGACGGGGTGGTCGACAAGCTGCGGAACGCGGAGAAGGGGTCGCGGCAGGCGGCGGAGGAGCACCAGGCCGCGCTGGCGGAGCTGAAGCAGAGGGCCGAGGCCGCGGAGTCGCGGGCCGGCGCCGCGGAGGCCGCCGCCGAGGAGCGGGGGTCGGAGCTGGAGGCGCTGCAGAAGCGGGTGGAGGCGGCGGAGGAGAAGGTGGCGAAGGGCGCGCCGGTGCTGGCGGAGAGGGACAAGAAGATCGAGCTGCTGGAGCGGCGGCTGAAGGCGCAGGAGTCGGAGCTGAACGCGCTCCGGAAGACGGCCGGGCGCGCGGCGCCGGTGAAGGAGATCTACGAGCGCGCCGCGGCGGGCATCTCGGCGGCGAAGGCGGAGCTGTTCAAGCAGCCCACGCCGCCGCCGAGCGAGGCGGCCGCGCCCTCGGCCGAGAAGCCCCCGCCCACCATCACCGCGGCCAGGCCCGCGCTCCCGAGGAAGAGCGAGGGCAGCCAGGACACGAAGATCGGCGCGCTGCCGGAGCAGACCATCCGGACGCAGATGCCGACCCGGAAGGACCGGCCGGCGCCGTCCCTGGGGAATTCACCACCCCGGACCACCACGCCCTACGGCAAGGCGGTCACCCAGACGATGCCCGCCATGCCCAGGCCTCCCGAGGTCGAGGACGAGGGGCCGGTCCTCTCCACCGACGACGTGGAGATCAAGGACACCGACTCCGCCGGCCCCGACGCGGAGGAGATCCTCATCGTCGACGAGGACGAGCCGCTGTAGCTGGAGTGGCGCGCGGTGATGGATGGGTGCGACCCTGCGCCGGTCCAGGT
>Ga0134122_10004090_pt1 | contig 10816 bp, 11 predicted proteins | sample KB302_FD_96461 | JGI IMG/M metagenome (GOLD analysis project Ga0134122, IMG submission 96461) | Terrestrial soil microbial communities without Nitrogen fertilizer from Kellogg Biological Station, Michigan, USA - KB3-0-2 | ecosystem: Environmental > Terrestrial > Soil > Unclassified ... | reverse complement strand
GGCAAAGCGCCGCAAGATCGGCGCCGACGAAGCCGTAAGTCCGCCGCGCAAGATCATCGAGGTTGACGTCGGCAGCGAGCGGCATGCCGCGGGTATGGATGCCGAGGATTTCGCGGCGCCCCGGCTCGTCCGGCACGCCGACCACGATCTCGCGGTCGAGGCGGCCGGGCCGGCGCAGCGCCTCGTCGAGCGCCTCCGGCCGGTTGGTCGCCGCGATCACCACCGTGTTCTGGCGCGGCTCGATCCCGTCGAGCAGCGTCAACAGCTGCGCGACCAGCCGCTTCTCCGCCTCGCCGGTGACCTGGCCGCGCTTCGGCGCGATCGAGTCGATCTCGTCGATGAAGATGATCGACGGCGCGGCCTGGCCGGCCTGCTCGAACACCTCGCGCAGCCGGCGTTCGCTCTCGCCGTAGGCAGAGCCCATGATCTCGGGGCCGTTGATCAGGAAGAATTTGGCGGCGCTTTCATTGGCGACGGCGCGGGCAAGCAGGGTCTTGCCAGTGCCCGGCGGCCCCTGGAGCAGGACGCCCTTGGGCGGATCCACTCCGAGGCGCTGGAACAGCTCAGGATGGCGCAGCGGCAGCTCGACCATCTCGCGCAGCGCGTCGATCGTATCGCGCATGCCGCCGAGGTCGTCATAGGTGACGTCGGCGCGCCGTTCGCCGTCCCCGGCGGAATATTCCGGAAGCAGCTCGACCGCGGTCTTGCCGTCGATATGGACGATGCCTTTGGGGACGGCCGAGACCACCACCAGGCGCAGCTCCTGGAGCGCGAAGGCCGGGGCGTTGAGCATCTGCCGGATGTTCTCCGGCATGTTGGCATTGACCCGCTGGTGGCCGGTGGTCGACACGGTGTCGCCTTCGACCAGCGGCCGGCCGGCGAAGGTCCGCTTGAGCGCATCGGATGAGCCCTGCAGCCGCACGTTGGGCTGCGCCGGGGCGAAGACGACCCGGGTCGCGGGCTTCGATTCGGCCTTGCGCACCTCGACGAAATCACCCGACCCGACCCCGGCGTTGGCGCGCTGAAGGCCGTCGAGGCGAATGATGTCGATCCCCTCGTCCTCGCCATAGGGGCGGATCGCGCGGGCCGCCGTGGTGCGCTTGCCGACGATCTCGATGACCTCGCCCTCGGTCAGACCGAGATCGTCCATCAGGCCGTCGGGAAGTCGGGCAAGGCCCCGGCCGCTGTCCGCGGGCGGCAGGCTCGCGACCTGGACCCGGCGCGACGTCACGCGATCGATCGTGTCGGTTTCAGCCATGCTAACTCCTCACCCGCTCCCTCATACCGGATACGTAACGGCCGCACACCGCGACGGTTCAATATTTGATCGCACCGGCGATCCTGCGAACCACCGAGCGCGGCGCGAACCGCGTGCTCGCCGCCCCGATCTTGTTGACCAGTCCCGGAACCACCACCGCGCGATTTCGGTCCAGTCCGCGAAGGCCGGCCGCGACGACGGCCGGCGCATCCATCGCGACGCGGTCAAAGGTCCCGCTGCCGCCGAACCCCGCGACCTCGCCGAACTCGGTCCGGGTCGGGCCCGGGCACAGGCAGCTGACCTTCACTCCGTGCGGCTTCAGCTCCTCGTGCAGCGCCTCGGTGAACGACAGCACATAGGCCTTGGTCGCGAAATAGACGGCCATGTTGGGCCCGGGCTGGAAGGCGGCGGTCGAGGCGACGTTGAGGATCGCCCCGGACTTGCGGCCGACCAGCCGCGGCGCGATCGCCCGGCAGAGGTCGGTCAGCGTGGCGACGTTGAGGTCGATCATCTGCCGCTGCCGCTTGGCGTCGAGCTCGGCGAAGCGGCCGATCAGCCCGAAGCCGGCGTTGTTGACCAGGATTTCGACCTGTTCGCCGTTGGCCTGGAGGTCGGCGAGGAGCTTCGCAGTCGCATTCGCCTTCGACAGGTCGATCGCGACCGCGCGCGCCTTGCCGAGCGACCTCGCCAGCTCGTCGAGTCGGTCCTTGCGCCGGGCGGCCAGGACGAGCGCATGGCCGCGCTTCGCCAGCTGGCGCGCGAACTCAACTCCGAGGCCCGCGGACGCGCCCGTGATCAGCGCGACTTGTTTCAACCGACCGTGGCCTTGACGATCTTGCCGGGCTCGCGCGGCGGCTCGCCGACCGGCAGAGCGTCGACATGCTCCATGCCGCTCTCGACCTCGCCCCAGACGGTATACTGGCCGTCGAGGAAACCGGCGTCGTCGAACACGATGAAGAACTGGCTGTTGGCGCTGTCCGGATCGTTCGACCGCGCCATCGACGCGGTGCCGCGAACATGCGGCTCGTCGCTGAACTCGGCCTTGAGATCGGGCAGGTCGGACCCGTGGTAGCCGGTCCCGGTCGGGTCGCCCCCCTGGGCCATGAAACCGGGGATGACGCGGTGGAACACCACGCCGTCGTAAAAGCCGCTCTGGGCGAGGTCGGTGACGCGCTCGACGTGGGCCGGCGCGAGGTCCGGCCGCAGTTTGATGACGACGTCGCCGCCGGTGGAAAGCGAAAGGGTCAGGCGGTCGGCCACAGGTGAACTCCGAATGAAGGGTGCGAAGGCGGCGATTTAGGTGGCCGCGCCTGCTTGCGCCAGAGCGGCGGCGCCCATAGGAGGGCGGCACGGTCGGCCAGCAAAGATTTCGGGGGTTCCAATGAGCGAGAGCGAGATCATCGCCACCGCTGCCCCTGAATCGCGCGATTCGGTGATCGACGAAGAGGATCGGCTGCGGCCGGAGTTCGTCAGCAAGGTCCTCGACGCGGTCGACGCGGGCGACGACGAGACCGCGCGCCGGCTCGTCCAGCCGCTCCACCCGGCCGACGTCGCCGACCTGATCGAGCTCGCCCGGAGCGACGAGCGCGAAGGGCTGGTCAAGGCCCTCGCTGGAATCATCAGTCCCGACGTGCTCGCGGAAATGAACGATTATGTCCGCGAGGACCTGCTCGACGAGATGGAGCCGCAGCAGGTCGCGGACATCGCCGGGCAGCTCGACACCGACGACGCGGTCGCACTGATCGAGGATCTCGACGCGGACGAGCAGCAGGCGGTGCTCGAGCGGATGGAGCCGGACGACCGCGCGGCGGTCGAGGAGGCGCTCAGCTTTCCGGAAGAGTCCGCGGGCCGGCTCATGCAGCGCGACCTGTGTGCGGTCCCGGAGCATTGGGATGTCGGCCGGGTCATCGATTACCTGCGCTCGACCAAGGACCTGCCGGACGATTTCTGGGAGGTGTTCGTGGTCAGTCCCGACCATCATCCCGTCGGCACCTGCAAGTTGTCGCTCATTCTGCGAATGCCGCGGAAGACGCTGGTCAGTGAGATCATGCAGCGCGAGCAGACCTTGATCCCGGTCGACATGGACCAGGAAGACGTCGCCTTGCGCTTCCAGAAATATGCGCTCGTCTCCGCTGCGGTGACCGACGATTCCGGCCGGCTGGTCGGAATGATCACCGTCGACGACATCGTCCACATCATTCAGCAGGAGGCCGGCGAGGACATCACCCTGCTCTCCGGCGCCGGCGAAGGCGACATCAACGAGCCGATCCGGATGACCGTTCGGACGCGCGTCGTCTGGCTGATCATCAACCTCGGAGCGACGATTTGCTCGGCCTCCGTGGTCGGCCTGTTCCAGGGCGAAATCCGCAAATACGCGATCCTCGCGGCGTTGATGCCGATGGTGTCGGCCCTTGGCGGAAATGCCGGCACCCAGACGCTGGCCGTCGTCGTGCGCGCGCTGGCGACAAACCAGCTGACCAGCTCCAACACCGCCTGGATGCTGTTCCGCGAATTTCGAATCGCCATCGCCAACGGTCTTGCCCTCGGCATCGTCGGCACGCTCGGCACGCTCGCCGTGCTTCACGATCCCCGGCTGTCGGTAGTCTTCGGCGTTGCGCTGGTGATCAACAGTCTGGTCGCCGGCCTCGTTGGAGTGCTTGTGCCGCTGACCCTCGACAAAGCGCGAATCGACCCCGCCGTATCTTCGGCGGTCTTCGTAACGACCATGACCGACGTCATGGGCTTCTTCAGCTTTCTCGGGCTCGCGGCGCTCTTTCTGAGCCGCTAAGCGCTTGAATGGCTGCGGCTTCGCGGCCAATTCCGGACCGTGCCGAAGCTCCATTTGACCAAGGTCGCATTCGCCTGCCGCGATCTCGCCGCGCTCCGGGACCGGGTCGCGCGGCGGGCGGTCGACGGCGAGGTGCGGATCGCGACTCGCCTGCGGCCCAAGCGCGCCGGCGAACTGGTCGGCGGCAATCTCTACTGGATCGTCAAGCACCGCCTGATCGCCTGCGTCGAGATCCTCCGCTTCGAGGATCGCGACGACGGCCGGATCGACATCGTCTGCGCCGCCGATCTCAAGGCGGTCGCGCCGACTCCGCGCCGCGCTCACCAGGGCTGGCGCTATCTCGACGAGGCTGACGCCCCGACCGCCGAGGGCGACGGAACCGGGTTGAGCGAGCTTCCGCCGCTGCTCTACGGCCGGCTCGCCGCGCTGGCTCTGGTATAGTCGGATGGCCGACGCTATCGGTTCGCGGAAGACCAACCGGGAGGCCAGCATGACTACTTCGTCGCTAATCGATTCCAAGGTCGCGGAGCGGGCGATGCTGAAGCATCCCTTCTACCAGGCGTGGACCGAAGGGCGCCTGCCGCTCGACACGCTGCGCGCCTACGCCCGGCAATATTTCCATCACGTCGAGGCCTTCCCGCGCGCGGTCAGCGCGGTCCACAGCGCCTGCCCCGACCGCGACGGCCGCCGCATGCTCGCCGAGAACCTCGCCGAGGAAGAGGGGATCGAGGCGGGCAAGCAGGACCATGCGACGCTGTGGCTGATGTTCGCGGCCGGCCTCGGCGAAGACGACGGCGCGGTTCGCAGGCAGCAGCTCAATCCCGAGACGCAGGGCCTGATCGACACCTTCCGCAGGCTGTCGCGCCAGTCCTACGCCGCCGGGCTCGGTGCACTCTACGCTTATGAGAGCCAGTTCCCGGGCGTGGCCAACGCCAAGATCGACGGCCTGATCGACCGCTACGGGATCGCGGACGAGCCGACGCTGCGCTTCTTCCGGGTCCATGAGCGGGCCGACGTCGAGCACGGCGCAGTCTGCCGGGCCCTGCTCGACCGCCTGCCGGAAGGTGAGAAAGCGGAAGCCGTCGCCGCGGGCGAGGAGCTGGCCGGAGCCTTGTGGGCCTTCCTCTCGGGCGTGGAGGCCCGCGCGACTGTCAATTAATGGCAGCCGCTGACGCTGGCTGAGCCGTTCGCGCGGACCGTGCAGGCCGGGTTGCCGGTCAGCGTCACCGTTGCCGACCCGGACGCCGTGATCTTCGCCGAATTGGTGACGGCCGCGCTGGTCGTCGAGCCGCCCTCGGCGCCGATCGTCGCGTCCTTGATGGTCAGGCCGCCGGCGTTGAGCGACGTGATCCCCCGCTGGAATGCCGTCAGGGTCGCGGCGCGGCCGGACACGGTCGTGCTGGCGTTCCCGAACAGAGTGATGCGCAGCTGATCGACGTCGCTGGTGCCGACCTTCGCGTCGCCCGACCCCTGGACCGACAGGTCGAATTTCAGGCCCGCGATGCGGTTGATCTCGAGGCTGCCCGAGCCGTTGACCGCGGCCCCCGAAAGTTCATGCGTGCCGAGCGCGATCTCGACCGGCCCGGGCGCTGCGCCGGGGTAGCCGCCCCATGACGACTGGTTGACGTGGACGACCAGAGTCCGGCCCTGGAGGTCGAGCGCCACCCGCTCGAGGGCCATGGCCGACCCGCTCGCCCTGGCGAACGGCGCGACGCCGGTCATGAGCTTGACCCTGAACGGCCCGTCGACGCGGATTCGATCGAACCCCTCGACCCCGAAGTTGCGCGTCGCGGCCTGCGCCGGGACGGCGAGCAGGGCGAGGGCGGCAAGAAGGAAGGTGCGCATGCGCCCACCTTCCTCGTTTATGGTTAAAGCCGCTTTAAGAGCGGCGCCGAATCACGAGCAGCGCACGTCGCCCGAGCCGGCCTTGCTGACGGTGCACTTGGCGCCGCCGGTCAGCTCGACGTCCCCCGAGCCCATGATGCTGACGTCGGCGGTTCCGGTCGCCTGCGCGGAGACGCTGCCCGAGCCGGCGATCGACACGTCGGCGGTCTGGGCCTGGATGCCCTTGGCGTCGATGCCGCCCGAGCCGGCGATGTCGTACTTCACCGTCTGCGCCTTGCCGGCCGTCGCCTTGACGTCGCCCGAGCCGGCAATCACCAGCTTCAGCGTCTGCACCTCGAGCGTGCCGACCTGGAGCCCGCCCGAGCCCGCGACCGAGCCGTCGAACCGGTCGCCCTTGACCTGGTCGATGGTGATGTCGCCCGAGCCGGCAATGTCGGCGCCGCGCAGCTGGGGCACCGTCACCGCGAGGTCGACCTTGCCGCGGAAGTTCCAGCCGGTGTGGAACCAGCCTGTCTGGCGCTCGGGATGGATCAGCAGTTTGCCGTCCCTCACCTCGACGACCAGATGCTCGATCAGTTTCTCCGCGCCACGCGCGGAGACGGTCGGGCCGGCGCCGGTGCGGACCGTGACGTTGTACGGCCCGGCGACTTCGATCTGCTCGAAATTCCCGACCTGATAGTTGCGCGCGACGGTCGGTCCGCCATCTTCGGCACGGCTTCGGCTGCAGGCCGAGGTTGCGGCGGTAGCGGCGATGACCGCCGCGGCGACGAGCTTGCGCATGATTCCTCCTGCTCTAGGTGTGTTAGTCTTATATGACAGAGCTACATTTGCAGCGCAAGCCTAAAAAGAAGGGCGCCCGGTGAGGGGCGCCCTTCGATGCCACAGCAGCTTTGAGAAGCTTATGCGGGTTCCTTTGTCTTGTGATGGACGACCGCGGCCTTGTTGAGGATCTCGAGGATCTTCACCAGCGCACCCTTCTCGTCGGTCTGCTCCATCGCGCCGAGCTCGCGCGCCAGGCGCGACGAGGCGGCCTCGAAAATCTGCCGCTCGGAATAGCTCTGCTCCGGCGCGTCGTCGGGGCGGAACAGGTCGCGGACCACCTCCGCGATCGAGGTCAGGTCGCCCGAGTTGATCTTCGCCTCATACTCCTGGGCGCGGCGCGACCACATGGTGCGCTTGACCTTCGGCTTGCCCTTCAGGGTCTCGAGCGCATCCTTCATCGTCTTGTCCGACGACAGCTTGCGCATGCCCACCGAGTCGGCCTTGTTGACCGGCACGCGCAGGGTCATCTTCTCCTTCTCGAACCGCAGCACGTAGAGGTCGAGACGGGTTCCGGCGATTTCGGTGCTTTGCAGCTCGACGACACGGCCCACGCCATGCTTGGGGTACACAACATAATCACCGACGTCGAAGCTAAGCGCCTTTGTAGCCATTACACACCTTTCCAGTTGCGGCAGCAGAGCCGACGCATTCGCGCCATCCCCCAAGACGACCGTTGGTCGTGGCTCCCAGCCTATTTCTTGGCTTCCCTATGTATTTAAGGCCGCAGCTGAATCGCCCGCGGCCCCGTGTGACACTTTTATATCACAACGCCTCTCAGATTGCGAGTCCGAGTTGGCGCGGGGCGGCACCGGCCTCCTCGCCGAGATTGTGGAGCCCGAGACCGAGCAGCCGAACGCCCTTCGGCAAGGGGTGCAGGGCGGCGAGCAGCGCCTGGCCCGCGGTCCGGAACGCCGCCAGGTCGGGGACCGGGCCTGGGAAGCTCTTCGAGCGCGTGATCAGGGTGAAATCGCCGAACTTGACCTTGAGCGTGACCGTGCGGCCGGCGACCTCGGCCCGCTCGACCCGGTCCCAGGCATAGCCGGCGATCCGCTCGAGCTCGGCGGCGAGGCGGTTCGGGTCGCTTAGATCCTCGGCGAAGGTGCGCTCGGCCGAGACCGATTTGTACGGCCGGTCGGCCCGGACCTCGCGCTCATCGATCCCGCGGCAGATCCGCCAGTACCATTCGGCCGAGCTGCCGAAGCGTGTTTGCAGCGCCGTCAGCGACCATTCGCGAAGGTCCGCGCCGGTGTGGATGCCGAGGCTCTCCATCTTGCGCGCGGTGACCGGGCCGACGCCGTGGAACCGGGCCACGGGAAGCGAGGCGACGAACTCGGCGCCGCGCTCGGGCGTGATCACGGTGAGGCCGTCGGGCTTGCGGTGATCGGAGGCGAGCTTGGCGATGAACTTGCAATAGCTGACTCCGGCCGAGGCGGTGAGGCCGGTCTCGGCGCGGATCCGGCGGCGGACGTCCTCGGCGATCGCCCGCGCGCTGCCGAGCCCGAGCCGGTCCCCGGTCACGTCGAGATAGGCCTCGTCGAGACTGAGCGGTTCGACCAGGTCGGTATAGTCGAAGAAGATCGCGCGGATCTGCTGGGAGACGGCGCGATAGACGTCGAACCGCGGCTTGACGAACAGCAGCTCGGGGCAGCGGCGCCGGGCGGTGACCGACGGCATGGCCGAGCGGACTCCGAACTTACGCGCCTCGTAGCTCGCCGCCGTGACCACGCCGCGATGCTGTCCGCCGACGGCGACCGGCTTGCCGCGCAGCGCAGGGTCGTCGCGCTGCTCGACCGACGCGTAAAAGGCGTCCATGTCGACATGGATGATCTTGCGGATCGGCTTGTCGTCGCTTTGCATCGCGCCAAGGTTCTGATTAAGGGCCGCGGCCATGAACATCCACGAATATCAGGCCAAAGAGCTGCTTGCGAAGTACGGCGTCCCGGTGCCCGCCGGCTATCCGGCGCTGAGCGTCGAAGAGGCCGTGGCGGCCGCTGAAAAGCTGCCCGGGCCGCTGTGGGTGGTGAAGGCGCAGATCCATGCCGGCGGACGCGGCAAGGGCAAGTTCGCCGAGCTCGGCCCCGACGCCAAGGGCGGGGTGCGGCTGGCGCGCTCGATCGACGAGGTTCGTGAGCATGCCGCCGAGATGCTCGGCAAGACCCTGGTCACCGTCCAGACCGGCCCGCACGGCAAGCAGGTCCAGCGGCTCTACGTGACCGATGGCGTGGACATCGCCAGGGAATTCTACCTCGCGCTGCTGGTCGACCGCGAGACCGGCCGAATCGCGCTGGTCGCCTCGACCGAGGGCGGGATGGAGATCGAGAAGGTCGCGCACGACACGCCCGAGAAGATCACCACGCTGACCGTCGACCCGGCGACCGGGTTGATGCCCCACCACGGGCGGGCGGTGGCGGCTGCGCTGGGGCTCACCGGCGACCTCGCCAAGCAGGCGAACAAGGTCGTCGCCAAGCTCTACGACGCCTTCCTCGGCACCGACGCCTCGCAGATCGAGATCAACCCGCTGGCGGTGACCGATAAGGGCGAGCTGCTCGTGCTCGACGCCAAGGTCGGTTTCGACAACAATGCCGAGTTCCGCCACCCCGACCTCCAGCAGCTGCGCGATCTTAGCGAAGAGGAACCGATGGAGATCGAGGCGTCGAAATACGACCTCGCCTACATCAAGCTCGACGGCAACATCGGCTGCATGGTCAATGGCGCGGGCCTGGCCATGGCGACGATGGACATCATCAAGTTGAACGGCGCCTTCCCGGCCAACTTCCTCGACGTCGGCGGCGGGGCGTCGAAGGAGAAGGTCACGGCGGCGTTCAAGATCATCCTCTCCGACCCGGCGGTCGAAGGGATCCTGGTCAACATTTTCGGCGGGATCATGCGCTGCGACATCATCGCCGAGGGAATCGTCGAGGCGGCGCGGGAAGTCGACCTCAAAGTCCCGCTGGTCGTCCGGCTCGAGGGCACCAACGTCCAGCAGGGCAAGGACATCCTCGCCCAGAGCGGCTTGGCGATCGTCCCCGCCAACGACCTCGGCGACGCCGCGAAGAAGATCGTCGCTGCGGTCAAGAGCCCGGTCGCGGCATGAGCGACGCCGTGCGGCAAGGGGGCTGCCGCTGCGGCGCCGTGCGCTTCCGGGTCACCGGTGCGCCGGTCCTGACCGTGGCGTGCCATTGCACCGGATGCCAGCGGATGAGCGGCGGCGCCTACTCGCTGACCAGCACCTGGCCGGAAGAGCGGTTCGAGCTGCTGAGCGGCGAGCCGGTCCTCGGCGGACTGCGCGGCGAGATTCGCCATCACCATTGTCCGAGCTGCTTGAGCTGGGTCTACACGCGCGCTGAGCAGCTCGGCCCGCTGGTCAACGTGCGCACGACCATGCTGGATGATCCGCCGCGCGAGCCGCCGTTCATCGAGGTCTATACGAGCGAAGCCTTGCCCTACGCCCTGACCGGCGCTGCGCACAGCTTCGCCCAATTCCCGCCGATGCAGCAGTTCCAGCCTCTGCTCGCCAGTTTCGCCAGCCAAGGGAAGTCAGCATGAAGCTACTTGTCGCCGTCAAGCGGGTGATCGATTTCAACGTCAAGCCGCGGGTCAAGATGGACGGGTCCGGAGTCGACCTCGCCAACGTCAAGATGAGCATGAACCCGTTCGACGAGATCGCGGTCGAGGAAGCGATCCGGTTGAAGGAGAAGGGCACCGCGACCGAGATCGTCGCGGTGTCGATCGGCCCGGCCAAGGCGCAGGAGACGCTGCGCACGGCGCTGGCGATGGGCGCCGACCGCGCGATCCTGGTGCAGACCCCAGACGATGTTGGCGCGGAGGTCGAGCCGCTCGCCGTCGCCAAGATCCTGGCAAAGATTGCCGGCGAGGAGGGCCCGCAGCTCATCATCCTTGGCAAACAGGCGATCGACGACGACAATAATGCGACGGGGCAGATGCTCGCGGCGCTGCTCGGCTGGCCGCAGGGGACGTTCGCGTCCAAGGTCGAGATCGGCGACGGCAAGGCGACCGTGACTCGCGAGGTCGACGGCGGGCTCGAGACCGACCGGCTGAGCCTGCCGGCGGTGGTCACCACCGACCTCCGCCTCAACGAGCCG
>Ga0134122_10004089_pt1 | contig 10817 bp, 9 predicted proteins | sample KB302_FD_96461 | JGI IMG/M metagenome (GOLD analysis project Ga0134122, IMG submission 96461) | Terrestrial soil microbial communities without Nitrogen fertilizer from Kellogg Biological Station, Michigan, USA - KB3-0-2 | ecosystem: Environmental > Terrestrial > Soil > Unclassified ... | reverse complement strand
GCAACGATTGCGCTCACCATTGGGCTCTATATCAAGGTGCCCAAAGGCTATTTTCCGCAGGATGACACCGGGCTGATCTTCGGCGGAACTGAAGCCTCGACTGACATTTCTTTCGAAGCGATGAAACAGCTGCAGCAGAAAGCGATGGACATTGTGCTCGCCGATCCGGCGGTCGCAGGACTCGGATCATCGGTCGGCGCGTCACCGTTCAACGCTTCAGTGAATCGCGGGCGCCTTTTCATCAGTCTCAAACCGCTCAATCAGCGAGGCAATGTCACCACTCTCCAGGTTGTCGGGCGTCTGCGTACCAAGCTCAACCAGATCCCGGGCATCCGCGTATTCATGTTTCCAGCACAGGATCTGCGGGCCGGCGGACGGCAAAGCGATTCTCAATATCAGTTCACGCTGTGGAGCGCTGACATCGACGAACTGCAAAAATGGGTACCCCGCGTGGTCGATCGCGTGAAGCAGTTGCCCGGAATTGTGGACGTCACCACCGACCGCGAGCAAGGCGGCCTGCAGGCCAATATCAACATCGACCGGGCCGCAGCGTCGCGCTTCGGCGTGCGCGTGCAGGATATCGACAATGCGCTCAACAATGCGTTTTCGCAGCGCCAGATCTCGACCATATATGGCCCGCGCAACCAGTATCGCGTGATTTTGGAAGTCGACCCCTCTTATCAGCGCGATCCAACCGACCTCTCCCGTGTCTATGTCCCCGGCAATGGCGACGCCCAGGTACCGTTATCGGCGGTGACGCAGACAGAACGTGGTATCGCGCCCCTTGTCGTGAACCATCAGGGACAATTCCCCTCGGTGACCATTACTTACAATCTAGCGCCCAATACCGCGATCGAGGACGCCACTGGCGCCATCGAACGCGCTGTCGCCGAAATGCACATTCCCGACACCATTCACGCGGATTTCGCCGGCGATGTGCAGGCCTTCAAGCAAGCCGTCGGCGCGCAGCCCCTGTTGCTGCTGGCGGCGTTAGTCGCGGTCTATATCGTGCTCGGGATCCTGTATGAAAGCCTCGCGCATCCGCTGACCATCATCTCGACGCTACCCTCGGCGGGTTTGGGCGCTTTGCTGGCACTACAGGTTTCAGGCACCGAACTGTCGGTGATCGCCTTTATCGGCATCATTCTTCTGATTGGCATCGTGAAGAAGAACGGCATCATGATGGTGGACTTCGCTCTCGACGGTGAGAGACGACTGGGGCTGTCGCCGCAACGTGCAATTCACGATGCTTGCCTTGTCCGATTCCGGCCAATTCTCATGACGACACTATCCGCCATGCTCGGCGCATTGCCGCTGGTGATCGCCATCGGACCGGGTTCTGAATTGCGGCGGCCGCTCGGTATCACCATCATCGGCGGGCTTTTGGTGTCGCAGGTGCTCACGCTCTACACGACACCGGTCATTTACTTGCTGCTCGACCGGCTGCACCGCAAGCTGGGCGGCGCGAACTTTTCTTTCATCCGCCGAGGCAGCCCGCCGTTACAACCTGCGGAGTAGAATCAGACGCCTAGATAACGGTGCTGGACGTCAGGCGCGGCGGCAAGCTCCTGAGATGAACCTTTCCACACCACGCGCCCGCGCTCGATCAGGAAATGCCGGTCGGCGACGCGCAATAGTGCGCCAACATTCTTGTCGATCACCAGGACCGACAGGCCTGATTCCTTCAGGCTGGCAAGGCAGCGCCAGATTTCGGCACGGATCAGAGGTGCCAGACCTTCAGTCGCCTCGTCGAGGATGAGCAGACGCGGATTGGTCATCAGTGCTCGGCCAATTGCGAGCATTTGCTGCTCTCCGCCGGAGAGTTGATTGCCCATACTGTCACCGCGCTCGGCGAGCCGCGGGAATAGTTCGTATACCCTGGCGAGCGTCCAGCCCTCACCGTTACGTTTGGCCGCTGTCGCCGTCAGATTTTCGCGCACGGAGAGGTTCGGGAAAATCTGACGTCCTTCCGGCACAAGGCCGATGCCGAGCTGAGCGACTTTGTATGTCGGCAGGGTTCTGATCTCTTCGCCCATCAAACGAATGGCCCCGGCGCGGGCGGGCGTAAGTCCCATGATGGAGCGCACAGTGGTGGTCTTGCCCATGCCGTTGCGCCCCATCAGCGTGACCATTTCGCCGGGGGCGATGACGAGCGAGACGCCGAACAAGACCTGGCTGAGGCCGTAGCAGGTTTCGACGCCGTCCAGCGCGAGCACAGGTTCAGCCATGCACGGCCTCCTGCTCGCCGAGATAAGCGTCGCGGACCTGGGCATTGCTGCGGATGTCTTCAGGTCGGCCAGAAGCAATCATCCGGCCATAGACCAGGACCGTGATGCGGTCGGCAAGCGCGAAAACAGCCTCCATGTCATGCTCGACCAGCAGGATCGTCAGCTCTTTCTTGAGTTCGCGCAGCGTGGCAACCATGCGCGCGGATTCCTCAGGTCCGAGGCCCGCCATTGGTTCGTCAAGCAGCAACATGCGCGGTTTGGACGCAAGCGCCATCGCAAGCTCAAGTTGCCGATGCTCGCCGTGACTAAGTGCGGATGCCGGAAGGTCTGCACGCTCCTTTAAGCCCACCCGCGCGAGAGCCGCGCGCGCCGGATCGCGCAGCTCCGGTTCACGCCGCGCATTGCGCCAGAAATGAAAAGAATGACCAGCGCGCGCCTGCACCGCCAGCGCCACATTGTCGAGGACGCTCAAATCGAGAAAGAGCGACGTAATCTGAAACGAGCGCGCCAGTCCGAGCGTGCTGCGGGCGTGCATGGGTATCGCAGTGATATCGTCGCCCGCGAAATAGATGCGCCCGGAGTCGGGCCTGAGCTGGCCGCTGAGTTGCGCGATCAGCGTTGTCTTGCCCGCTCCGTTAGGCCCGATCACGGCATGCAATTCACCTTCGGGAATACGGAAATTGAGATCATCGGTGGCCACGATGCCCCCGAAACGCTTGGCAAGACTTTCCACGCGGAGCAAATCAGTCATGGTGCACCTTTTGGCGCACCTTGCCGAGAAGGCCGTCGATACCGCCGCGCGCGAACAGCACAACGAGCAACAGGAGCGGTCCGAGGATGATCTGCCAGTATTCGGTGATGCCGGAAAGCACCTCTTCCAGCACCAGCAGCGCCACCGCGCCGAACAACGGGCCGAATGTCGAGCCCATGCCGCCGAGCACGACCATGATGATGAGATCGCCCGAACGCGTCCAATACATCATTGCCGGGCTGACGAAATCGGTGTGATTGGCGAGCAACGTGCCGGAGAGGCCGCAGAGCGTGCCGGCAATGACGAAGCAGGTGAGTTTATAACGATAGGTTGGGAAGCCGATGGCGCGCATGCGTGTATCGTTCGACCGGGCCCCCTGAACCGCCAGTCCGAAGCGGGAATTCACGATGCGCCAGACGAGGTATATCGACGCAAAAAGCAGCGCGAGACAAAGGTAATAGAACTGCATCTTGTTCGACAGATTCAGCGGCGGGAAGAATTGGCTACGCTTCTCGATAGTCAGACCATCGTCGCCCCCATAGCGGGCAAGTCCTGCAACGATGTAATAGGCCATTTGCGCAAACGCCAAAGTGATCATGATGAAATAGACGCCGCGCGTGCGCAGACTGAGCGCGCCGATCACCAGCGCGAACAGCGCAGAGACCAGGAGCGCTACCGGCCATTGAACGAAACCGCTTGTGACGCCTTCGAAGGCGAGAATTCCGACGGAATAACCGCCAATGCCGAGATAAGCGGCGTGACCGAAACTCATCATCCCGCCATAGCCGAGGATCAGGTTGAGGCTCACGGCTGCGAGGGCCAGGATCACGATGCGGGTAAACAGCGTGAGCAGAAAGCGGCTGCCGGTGAGCTCGACATAGACCGGAAGCAGCACAAGCGCGAGCAGCAACAATATGACAACGACTGCGCGTAGATTGAGCGTCCACGTCATTTGCTGCTCGCCGGAAACAGGCCTTCCGGCCGGATCACCAGGACGATCGCCATCAGCAGATAAATCAGCATGGAGGAGAGAGCCGGTGCAGCCGTCGCCGCCGTTTCCTTGGTGAAGGCGAGGCGCAACAGATCGGTGAAATAGGCGCGTCCGAGCGTGTCGATAAACCCGACAAGAATGGCAGCGACGAACGCGCCGCGGATTGAGCCTATGCCGCCAATAACAGTGATGACGAAGGCGAGGATGAGGATGTTCTCGCCCATGCCGATCTGGACGGTCAGGATCGGCGCCTGCATCAGTCCGGCAAGGCCCGCGAGCGCAGCGCCAAGACCGAACACCAGGGTGAACAGCAGTTTGATGTTAACGCCAAGCGCCCCGATCATTTCACGGTTCGACGCACCGGCGCGGATTAGCATGCCGAGACGCGTGCGCATGACGAGGACATAAAGAAACGCCGCAACCGCAAGCGATACGACAATGATGGAGAGCTTGTATGCGGAGTAATCGACGCCCGGCAGGATGCGAACTGAAGTATTGAGCCATGACGGCAACGGCAGGCTCATTCCGCCTGCGCCCCAGATCAGCCGCACCAGCTCATCGAAAAACAGTATGAGACCGAAGGTTGCAAGCACATGGTCGAGATGGTCGCGCCCGTAGAGCCGCCGCATGGCGATCACTTCCACCGCCATTCCAACGAGTAGCGTGGCGGCAAGCGCGAGCACGGCGCCGAGCACGAAGCTGCCGGTCCAGGCCGCAAACGTTGCGGCGAAATAGGCGCCGAGCATGTAGAGCGAGCCGTGCGCCAGGTTCACCAAATCCATGATGCCGAACACGAGTGTCAGCCCGGCCGCCAGCAGGAACAGCAGCAGGCCGAATTGAAGCCCGTTCAGGCATTGCTCGATAAAAAGCGTCATAACACGCCGATCGCGGATATTGGCGGGCCGATAAGCAAACGGCGGCAGCGTTCAAGCGCCGCCGCCGTCACGCGTTCAGCGCATGATCACTTCATGTGGCATTGGGTGACGAAACGATCCTGATTGTCCTCCACGATCGTCGCGACCGTCTTGAGCACGTAGTTGCCGTCTTGATCCTTCACCGGCTCCTGCAAATAGAAGTTCTGGATCGGGATGTGGTTGGTATTGAATTTGAAATTTCCCCGCACCGATTTGAAATTGGCCTTCTCCAGGGCTTTCTGCACCGCTACCTTGTCGGAAAGGTTGCCCTTGGTCGCGGCAACCGCCGATGCGACCAGGTTTGCAGCGTCATAGCTCTGCGCCCCATAGAACGACGGACGCAGTCCTGGGTACTTCTTGATGTAGTCGGCAACGAACTTCTTGTTCGCCTCGTTCGGCAGGTCGTTCACCCATTGCTGCGCACCCGGCACGCCAAGCGCGAGATCTTTCTGCAACGGCAGCGAAAGCTCGTCGATGGTGAACGCGGTGTAGAGCGGAATCTGGCCCTTGAGACCGGACTGCGCGTACTGGGTCAAGAACTGCACGCCCGCCTTGCCCGGATAAAATACAAAGATCGCGTCCGGCTTTTCCGCCTTGGCTTTCGCGAGTTCGGCGGAGAAATCGAGCTGGTCGGGCCACTTGGTCAGTTCCTGCCCGACAATCTTGCCTTTGAACGTGGACGCCACGCCGCCCAGCATATCCTTGCCGGCCGCGTAGTTCGGGCCGATCAGAAATGCGGTCTTCACGCCCTTCTGATTCATGTAGTGGCCCATGGCCTGCGGCGTCTGGTCGTTCTGCCACGAGGTCGAGAAGATGTACGGCGAGCACTGTTCGCCGGCGATCTGGTGCGGGCCGGCATTCGCCGTGATCAGGAAGGTCTTGGAGTCGACGGCGGACTTCATCGAGGCCAGCAATACGTTCGACCAGATATAGCCGACGATGAAATCGACCTTGTCCGACTCGATCAGCTTGTCCGTTTTCTGTTTGCCGACTTCCGGCTTGAAGCCGTCGTCCTCGTAAATCACCTCGACCGGCAGGCCGCCCATCTTGCGGCCCATGTGGTCGAGCGCGAGTTCGAACGAATTGCGCATGTCGTTGCCGATGACGGCAACCGGGCCACTGAATGTGCTGATGAAACCGATCTTTATGGATTTTTGCTGAGCCGAAGCGGGGCCCGCTGCCAGCAGCAGAGCGGCGCTTGCGGCCAAGAGTGCGTTACGCATGTCATCCTCCCAGGGGCCTTTAGGCCCTATTCCTTTTTGATAGTCTAATGTACCGGCAGATGCGCCAAAAGGTCCACCGTTGCCGCAGCGAACTATATTTCTGGCGGCACGCAGCGCGGTAAAATTCGATATCGCAGCTATTTCCGGCTCGCCGGCCATGCAGCAGCGGCCATTGACCGGCGCAGCGCCCCCCCGGCAGTCTAGCAGCCGGGGCACCCGACCTCGGGCCCACTGACAGGACGTTCAACCTTTGTCGAAGGCGCTCGAAAAAACCTATGACGGCATCATCATCGGCGCCGGCCACCACGGGCTGATCCTCGGCAGCTATCTTGCCCGCGCCGGCCTGGACATTTTGCTGGTGGAGCGGCGTCTCGCCTACGGCGGCGGATTGTGCACGCGAGAAGTGACGCTGCCAGGCTTCCATCACAATCTGCACTCGATCAACCATTTCCATATCAGCGAAACGCCGTGGTTCAAGGATCTGAATCTGGGCGCACGCGTGACTTACATCACGCCGCGCTATGAATTCGGCCAGGCGCATCAGGATGGTTCCGCACTGGTGCTTGGCCGCGATCTGGAGGAATCGGTCGCCAATATTGCGCGCTTCTCAAAAAAAGATGCCGCGACGTTCCGTGAATGGAACCGCAAGGCGGAGAAAATCACCGCGCAGATTTTCTTGCCCGAACGCTACGCGGAGCCATTGTCAAAAGCAGAGCGCGAATCCCTGCTGTCGCATACAGCGCTTGGCCGCGAATTCCTGGACGTTTCCAACCGTCAGCCGCTCGATGTCGTGCGCGAACTGTTCGAGAACGAGCATGTGCGCCTTTTGTTTCTGTTCAAGGTGTCCCTCTTCGGGACCTGGCTCGTCGATACGCTGTCGAAGTCGTCACCGATGGGTTCCGTGATCCGTGCTTTCGATCTCGAAAGCGGCTACCAGATCTGCCAGGGCGGGTCATTCAATCTCGCGCGGGGCTTGATGGAAGCCTTCATCGCCGCCGGGGGCACGTTCCAGCCGCAGGTCAATATCGACCACATCGTTATCGAGAATGGCCGCGCCACCGGGATTGAATTGGCCGACGGCCGTACTGTGCGCGCCAGACAGTTCATCGCTTCCACCCTCGACGTGCACCAGACATTTGAAGGCATGGTCGGACGCGAACAATTGCCAGCCGCGTTCCTGAAGAAGCTGGACGGATTCAAGTACACGGCATGGAGCCTGTTCGGTCTGCATCTGGCGCTCAATGAAAGTCCACGGTTCTCGGCGGAAAAATTCGATCCCAACATCAACCGCTCGCTGAAATGGAGCATCGGCGCCGAGACGATGGAGGACCTGTTCTCCGCGCATCAGGATGTGCAGGCGGGCCGCGTGCCGAAGATCGTGCAATTTGGCTCGGGACCTTTGAGCCTGCTCGACCCGACACAAGCGCCGCCCGGCAAGCACACGACATATTGCTGGCACGTGATGCCGCTCGATCCCGATCTGGGCGGAAGAAGTTACGAAAGTTTCAAGGACGAATTCTCCGACAAGATCATCGAATGCTTCGCCCGCTACTGCCCAAACATGACGGGCAAGAATATTCTCGGGCGCTACGTCTACACCGGCCGCGAATATGTGGAGGAGCTGATCAATATGCGCGGCGGCGACATTTTCATGGGCGCTTTCAACGCCGAACAAGTGATGTACAATCACTTCGGATATCGCTCGCCGATCCTGAACCTGTACAGCGCGGGCTCCGCGGGCCACCCCGGCGGGGCAATTTCCGGTGGTGCCGGCTACATCAGCGCCGGCATCATTGCCAGTGACCTCGGCCTGAAGCCTTGGTGGACGCCATGGGATGGGCGCGCAGCGCTTGAACAATTGCCGCTGCTGGAGCGGGGCGCAGCATGAACGCCGACTTGCAGAACATCGTATTCCCGGGCCTCAAGGATCGCGTCGTCATCGTCACCGGCGCCGGGCAGGGAATCGGCCGCGTGTTCGCGAAATCCTTTGCGATGGCCGGCGCGCGAGCCATCATCGCCGAAGTGAACGAAAAGAAGGCCGCCGCGGTCTCCGAGGAAATCATGAAGGCTGGCGGCGAGGCGTTGGCGGTCACCACTGACGTCGCCGATCCTGCATCAATCAAGGAAATGATCGAGGTGGTCGAGGACGAATACGGCCGCATCGACATCTTGATCAACAACGCGGGAATTTTCTCCGTGCTGGAGATGCGTCCCTTCGACCAGATTCCCCTGGAAGAATGGGAGAGGGTCCTGCGCGTCAACCTCACCGGTCCATTTCTTTGTGCGCGCGCGGTGTTGCCCGCAATGCGGCGGGCGAAATGGGGCCGCATCATCAATGTCGCCTCGGGCGCGGTGCGCCTGGGGCGGCCAAATTATCTGCACTACATCGCCACCAAAGGCGCGCTCGCAAGCATGAGCCTGTCGATGGCGCGCGAGCTTGGAACAGACGGCATTACGGTGAACGCCATTCTGCCGGGCGCGACTTTCACCGAGATTGAGCGCAAGACGGTAACACCAGCGCAGAAGGAACGTATAATTGCCATGCAATGCGTGCCGCGCGCGGAAGTACCGGAGGATCTGGTCGGCGCCGTGCTGTTTCTGGCCTCCGAGGCATCGTCTTTTGTGACTGGCCAGAGTATCAATCTCGACGGCGGGGTCACCGGCTCATGATACCGAGCGTAGCCATCATCGCGCCAGGCAGCATGGGCGCCGGCATTGGCCAGCGCCTCACCGAACACAAGGTAACTGTGCTCACTTCACTCGCTGGCCGCACCGAGGCGAGCGCAAAACGCGCTCGGGAAGCCGGCATGCAGCCGGTCGAAGACCGCGCGCTCGCAGAAGTCGATTTCCTGCTCTCGATCGTACCGCCGGGCGATGCGGTGGCACTCGCCCGCCGACTCGCCCCTGTGCTCACCGCCGCCAACAAGAAGCCCGCCTATGTGGAATGCAACGCGGTCAGCCCGCCGACGATGCTGAAAATAGCGGATGTGATCGCCGCGACCGGGTGCCCCTTCGTGGGCGCCGGCATCATCGGCCCACCGCCAAAGCCGGGCAGCACGAACACCAGGATTTATGCTTCTGGCCCGTCGGCCAAAGACTTCGCCAGACTCAATGGCTACGGGTTGATCGTGCGCGTGCTCGACGGGCCGTTTACTGCGGCCTCGGCGTTGAAGATGTCCTACGCCGGCATCACCAAGGGCTTTACTGCGCTCGGTACCGCCATGATGCTCGCGGCAACGCGCGGTGGCTCGGCCGCGGCGCTCAAGGCCGAGCTGGCCGACAGCCGGCCGGACCTGCTGCGCTATCTTTCGAACCAGGTACCATCCATGTATTCCAAGGCCTACCGCTGGGTGGCTGAGCTCGACGAGATCGCGTCTTTCGTCGGTGAGGAGCACGCCGAGCACGACATGCTGACCGCTGCGGCCCGTCTCTACGAGCGTCTTGCCGACGATGTCGACGGGGAAAAGAAAGAAATTGGCTCGCTGGACCGATTCCTCAAATCATGACGAGCGAAACCTCTATTCTGTCCGAAACGCGCACCGGTTATCGCGTCATCACCCTCAATCGGCCGGACAAGCTCAATGCATTCAACGAGGCAATGCATCAGGCTCTGCGAAAGGCAATTGAGGATGCCGAAGCCGACGAGGGCTGTCGCGCCTTGCTGATCACGGGTGCGGGCCGCGGCTTTTGCACTGGCCAGGATTTGAGCGACCGGCTTGCCAAACCGGGGGAGACCGTCGTCCTCGGCGGCGCTCTGGAGGCTCACTACAATCCGCTGGTACGCAAGCTGCGCGCCCTTCCCTTTCCTGTCGTCGCCGCTGTCAACGGCGTCGCCGCCGGCGCCGGATGCAACATAGCGCTCGCCTGCGATATCGTCATTGCCAGCCTGAAGGCGACGTTTATCCAATCCTTCGCGCGCGTCGGCCTCGTGCCGGATTCTGGCGGCACCTGGTTTCTTCCGCGTCTTGTCGGCGATGCACGGGCGCGAGGCCTTGCCTTGCTGGCCCAGGACTTGACCGCCGAGAAGGCGGCAAGCTGGGGTCTGATCTGGCGCGCGGTGGAAGATGAAGTCCTGATGCACGAAGCGACACGCATCTGCGAACACTTCGCGCTGGCGCCGACGCAAGGTCTGGCGCTGATCAAACGCGCACTCAACGCATCTGCGACAAACACGCTCGACGCTCAGCTCGATCTCGAGCGGGATTTCCAGCGCGCCGCAAGCCTGACGCCAGACTATGCCGAGGGCGTGCGGGCCTTTATGGAAAAGCGCAAAGCCAATTTTTCCGGACGCAAGAAGTGACGGCGATGAAAGACAAACCACCATTGCGCGTTGGGCTTGCCGGCCTCGGCGCGGTCGGCCTCGAAGTCGCAAAACGCCTGATCGCTGGCGTGCCGGGCCTCACACTCGCCGCTGTTGCCGTGCGCGACGTCGAGAAAGCGCGGCGCGCTTTGCCACAGGTTGGCGGCACTATTCCCGCGCTCAAGGCGACCGAGCTCGCAAACAGTTGCGATATCGTCGTTGAATGCCTGCCGCCCGTGCTGTTCCGTGACGTCGCCATCAGTGCCATCGACAAGAGCCGGATCTTCATGCCGCTCTCGGTCGCACAGCTGCTGGAGAATGGCGACTTGATCGAACGTGCCAGGCATAAAGGCGCGCGCATCCTGGTGCCGACAGGCGCGCTGATTGGTCTCGACGCGGTGCGCGCGGCG
>Ga0134122_10004086_pt1 | contig 10824 bp, 7 predicted proteins | sample KB302_FD_96461 | JGI IMG/M metagenome (GOLD analysis project Ga0134122, IMG submission 96461) | Terrestrial soil microbial communities without Nitrogen fertilizer from Kellogg Biological Station, Michigan, USA - KB3-0-2 | ecosystem: Environmental > Terrestrial > Soil > Unclassified ... | reverse complement strand
TCGGAACCGAAACAGACGGATCCATTGTTTCTCCCGCCTCTGTTAATGCACTGGTAGGTATTAAACCAACAGTAGGCTTATGGAGCCGCAGCGGCATCATTCCCATATCTGCGACGCAGGATACAGCCGGACCCATGACGCGTACTGTACAGGACGCCGCGATATTGCTGGCAGCAGGAATTGGAGTGGACGAAGCTGATGCCGTTACTAAGTCAAGTATAGGTAAATCATTCAACGACTATACCCCTTTTTTGAAGAAAGACGGACTAAAGGGAAAACGTATAGGTATCGAAAAGAGCCATTTGACCGGAAATCCTGATCTCGTCGCTTTACTTCGCACAGCTATAACCACCATGGAGGCACAGGGTGCGACGATAATAGAAGTAGATATAATTAGTCCATTAAAGCTTTTAGGAAGTGCGGAATACCAGGTTCTTCTATATGAATTTAAAGATGGGCTGAATAAATATCTGTCTTCGGCAACCGGTAAGGTTAAATCATTAAAGGAACTGATTGCATTTGATCTGCAGAATGAAGTATCCGTGATGCCGTTTTTCAAACAGGAAATCCTGATTGAAAGTGAAAGCAAAGGCGGGCTGGACAGTAAGGAATATCTGGACTCTCTGGAAAAAACCACCGGCTTCCGTAAAACGATACTGGATATTATGGCCGCAGAGAACCTGGACGCACTTTCAGGAATCACAAATGGACGCGCTTGTTGTATAGATCTTGTAAATGGGGATTATGATAACGGACCATCTCTTTCTACTCCGGCTGCCATTACCGGTTTTCCGCATATCACGGTTCCCATGGGGCAATTGCATGGGTTACCCATTGGGGTTTCATTTTATGGAAGACCTTATACTGAAGCCTCCCTCATATCCTTTGCTTACGCTTATGAACAGGCCTCATTAAAGAGAATTAAACCGGTTTATCGCAGAGATCTGACTTCGTAATTTGGAAATGTGGAAGTGTGGAAATGTGGAAATCTGGAACGCTCGGAAACAATCTTTTTCAATTCAAAACATTAAATAAAATAATTAATATGGTTGACACTAAAGAACTGAAAGGATTTATTATTATCGGCATTTCTGTAAGGACGACTAATGCAAATGGAAAATCGTTAAAAGATATCGGAGGGCTTTTTAGCCGGTTTGTCAGCCAAAAATTAAAGGATGAAATCCGGGATAAAAACAGCAATGACATTTATTGTGTTTACACTGACTATGAATCTGATTTTAACGGACCCTATACAACTATTGTAGGTTGCAGAGTAAGTTCTATGGAGCACATACCTCCGGGCATGGTGGCTAAAATAATTCCGGATTCGAAATATCAGGTTTATCAGTCGACGGGTAAACTATCTGAGTGTCTTGGAGAGACCTGGGAAAAAATCTGGGAATCTGTGATCGACAGGAGGTATGAGGCTGACTTTGATATTTACGGAGAAAAAGGACTGGATCCGGAAAATGCCGAGATTGAAACCTTCGTTTCTGTTAATTGAACATTGTCCTCGATTATGACCAATCGAAATCAATCCTTTTACCATTCAATAACCATTCTTGGGGTCTGGGATTGTTCATCCAGTCGAGTGGTTCTGCCAGGGTTTGAACAGTTGATGCAACAGCAAAACTTTTCTTGATATATTTTTTTTGTTCATCCTCCATCGCTTCCGGCTGAGCCGAAATAAAAAGTGGCGCGCTGCTTTCTGCGAGCAACCGGAGCCACTGTTTATTTTTATCCCAGGGTATTTTAGTTGTAAGACCTACACAGTCGCCATCAGCGGCGTAAAAAGTATTGTGTTGCGGGAGTCGGAAACCGAGTGTGTTGACGCCCATTTTTAATGTACGGGCCCATTCATTCCCGCTGGTATCATCTCCAATCCGGTTGATTTCGAAAATCCCCGCAGACAAATGGCTGAACGTATTACAGCCAATCAGAAGCATGTCCAGCGAGGCCGCGCGGATGGTCCGGTAGAGAAACAGGATAATTTCAGCATTCGTGATGGATCTGTCCCGAAAATGCCAACCGGGTGCCGTCATGGTCTCATTCATTTCGAATCCCCATCTGCCAAAGAAATCATAACTGGTATAATCGTGTTTCACTAAATGATAACCCCAGGTGTTATATAGGCGGATAGTAGTACTGATCCGTTGCAGGTTTTCGGGAATGGTCGGGTCAAGAAATCTTTCTTTCTGATCTTTTTGGTCCGGGCGAATTGGAATCAGAAAGGAAGGTTTATCATTTGCATTGGCGAGGAGCGGACGAGTCCATATACCGGGGCGCATCCCATGTTGTTTTATCTGGTGTGCCATCGTGGACATATCCCCGAAATTTTCATTTCCTCGCGTGAAATCGTCTCCCCAGCAACAATCACCGGATCTTTTCAGGGGTTTTACTGACCAGCCCATATCAATTACGGAGAATGGCGGATTGTCCCAATTGGTTACCAGATCCGACATCATACTGGTATGCTCCAGGATGAGTCCACGGGAATTATTTCCATAAGCGAAATACCAGTCGTTAATTCCATAAACCGGTTTTTCCGGAAGTTTTGGCTGGTCGCACATCATTTTGCAAAACCGGATGTCGGTATGGTAAGGATTTTCACCCGGCTGGTTTTCAGTTGTAATGATGTCTGCTGCATGTAACGTACGCTCCCCTAATAGCACTCCGGCTCCACCGGAATTAGTATCGAGTATAAGTTCCAGAGTATCGTTGGAAGCATGCCAGGAGCAAATTGTGTTCGCGCCTGTTTTTACTCCGAATGCCTGGGTTTGTATACCGTCAGAGATCAGCATATACCAGGGTGATCGTCGGCTTGAAGAAAGAGATTCCCAGCTCAGATCGCCATAAGACCTTTCCCAATGATCGGCAAGGTATTTAGAAGAAGTGGAAGAAGTCTCCTTCCAGGTGCATTGAATAAATTCCAATTCACGATGGGGAGCAGTGACGAAAAGAGAAACAACGTCACCGGTCACCCGCAGCGAGACCTGTATATCCTCGAAGGCCCAGTTTTCATCTGTGCCCTGCAGTGAGTACCACGCGCCACCACAGCGAACAGAAACCGAATTGGGGAATCGGATTGCTTTGTATGGTATTCCCGCAGTAGGATCTGTATACGCAAATAAAAATGAAGCGGCAGATAACCCCGAGATCTTTAAAAACCTTCTTCTTAACACAGCGTCAATTTTGAATCCGCGCTATAAGCCACGTTAAATATATTATTTAATAAACTGAAAATAAATCAATACGCCGGCTGCCAGGGTCATTATAATAAATGTAATCATTCCAAGCGCATTGGAAAAACGGTTGTTCGTATATTCATTCATAATTTTCTTGTTATTACTGATGTGCAGAATGACAGCAATCATAACCGGCGAAGTGACGCCGTATAAGATGGCCGTGAATATCAGCGCTTTCATCGGACTTATTCCCAACATATTGATCAGAAGCCCAATTATGAGGGATACGATAATGACAATATAAAATGCCCGGGCCTCATTAAATTTTTTATCCAGTCCCTCCACCCATCCAAATGATTCTGCAAGAATATAAGAAAGCGAACCGGTTAATACCGGAATGGCCAGGAATCCGGTGCCAACCACACCCAGGGCAAAACAGACATAACTAAACTTGCCTGCCAGCGGAGCCAGGGCCTTAGCAGCCTGGTCTACTGTTTCAATGTCGCGGGTGCCCGCATTGAAAAGAACTACACCGGTTGTAAGTATGATGAACAACATTACCAGATTGGAAGCAAACATGCCGATGTTTACATCGGCCGTCATATTACGGAGAATTTGTTTGTCAACGACAATGGACTTATTATGTTCCTGATCTTCTGCCTCCATAGTGGCTTGCCAAAAGAATAGATAAGGAGAGATGGTAGTCCCTAAAATCGCTACAATCATTTCAATAAATTCCTTGTTTAATTCTATATGAGGAATAAAAGTTGAAATAAAGACCTGTTTCCAGTCAACCTTAACCAAAAAGGGTACGATGAGATAAAGAAGGATAGACAGGCAAAGCCATTTGAGTATGCTGGCAATTTTCTGGTAGGGAAAGAGTATAATAATAGCCATCAGGATGACGGTAAACAGAAGACTGAAAACAAAGGAAGGAATAGAAGGAAACAGCAGGTTGGTTACTGCACCCATTCCGGCAATATCGGCTCCAATATTTAAAATAATTGCGGGCACACTGAAAATCAACATCAGGTAAAGGATCACCGGGGGATAGTGTTTTTTCAGAGTATGGGTCAACCCCTGGCAGGTAACCAGACCGATCCGTGCGCACATTCCCTGTATGGCTGCCATAAGCGGAAATGTAACCGGTGCCATCCAAAGTAGGTGGAGTCCGAAGCCCGCGCCGGCCTGGGAATAGGTGGCAATTCCTGAAGGATCGTCATCACTTGCACCGGTGATCAAACCAGGGCCTAATACTTTCAGATATTTCCGGAGCCTTCCTTTTCCCGCCATAAAAAAAGTCATCCGTTCCTCAACAGTGAACGGGTGACTTTAAGATACACATTCTTTACTTAAATAGAATATACCGTAGAACGCGGGCCAGTATTTTCCTTTTTTAGAAAATCAAGCACTATGCTGGAAATCGCATCATATTCGAGGAGAAATCCGTCATGACCGTAGGTTGAAGGAATCATGTTGAAGGAGGCGCCAGGAATATTTTCCGCCAGGAAAACCTGTTCTTTTTCCGTAAAAAGTAAATCAGACCGGATGCCGATAACATGAGTTTTGGCTTTTATTCTTTTCAGAGCGGACACTATACCCGACCGACTGCGACCCACCTGGTGAGAGTCCATACTCTGCGACAAAAAGTAATAACTGAACGCATTGAAACGGGCAGCCAGCTTCTCACCCTGATAACTTTGATAAGATTCACTTTTATATGGTCCGAGTGAATGTAAATCGGTATCGGCCTGGTAAAAATTATAGGTATCCTGGTTGCGATAGGAAAGCAGCGCAAGACCACGAGCCACTTTCATGCCGTCTATTCCGGCTTCTGGAACATTTTGTTTCCAGGTGGGATCCAGTTCAATACAATGTCTTTGCGAAGCATTAAACGCCCGGGCCCATGGTGAATGAAAAGCATTTGTTGCAATAGGAACGATATATTCAAAAAGATCTGATTCTTCAATGGCCCATTCCAACAATTGCTGACCACCCATCGATCCAACTATACCGATTTTTATCTTATGTATTCCCAGGTATTCCTTCAGTAACCGGTAGGCCCTGATCATATCACGGGGTGTAAAAAATGGGAAACTGTGCAAGTATGGTTCGCCGGTTACCGGATTATTGGAAAGTGGTCCCAGGCTCCCATAACAGCTGCCTGGCATATTCACGCATACAATAAAATACTTTTCTGGATCTATCAAATGACCGTTCCCAACCAGGCCCGGCCACCAGTCAACGGGGTTGCTGTTGGCCGTTAGTGCGTGAAATACCCAGACCACATTCGATTTATCGCCATTCATTTTACCAATGGTGTGATAGCCGAGGTGGTAGCCGGGAATTACGAAACCGGACTCCAGTTCAAAGGGAGCTTTAGAGATAAATGTTTTGAGTGACAATCAGCTGTTTTTAATTATGAAACAGCCACCGCTTTTTTTGATGACACTTTATCAAATGCCTGCTGGAAGTCTGCTTTAATATCTTCAATATGCTCAATGCCCACACTTATGCGAACCTGGTTAGGTCGTACACCTGCGGCCAGTTGTTCATCGATACTCAACTGTTCGTGGGTGGTAGACGCAGGATGAATCACCAGCGTTTTAGCATCTCCCACATTGGCCAGATGACTCACGAGTTTCAGATTGTCAACGAACTGGCTGGCATTTTCTTTTTCACCAGCGACTCCGAAATTCAGAATGCCGCCGAATCCATTCTTGAGATATTTTTTAGCCAGATCATGGTAAGGGCTGGAAGCCAGACCGGGATATTCGACAAATTCAACTTGTGGATGTTTTTCCAGCCACTGTGCCAGTGCTAGTGCATTGTCAACATGTCTTTGCACACGCAGTGAAATGGTTTCAAGACCTTGTAACAGAAGGAAGGAATTAAAAGGACTCAGCGAAGATCCAAAATCCCGCAGCCCTTCCACCCTTGCGCGAATAGCAAAAGCAACGTTAGGAAGTCCTAATGGGTTTCCTTCTCCAAAAATATCCCAGAATTTCAATCCATGGTACCCTTCTGAAGGTTCAGTAAATCCGGGGAATTTTCCATTCCCCCAGTTATAATTTCCACCATCCACAATTACTCCGCCAATACTGGTTCCATGTCCTCCAATCCATTTGGTCGCAGATTCCACAACTACATTTGCCCCATGTTCCAAGGGACGGAACAGGTATCCTGCGGTTCCAAAAGTATTATCGACGATGAGCGGCAGGTCGAATTTCCTGGCGACCGCTGCAATTTTACCAAAATCCGGAATGTTGAGCCGGGGATTGCCTATCGTTTCCAGATAAATGGCCTTGGTATTTTTATCAATCTGTGCCGCAAAACTTTCGGGATCATCACCATCTGCAAAACGTGCTTCGATTCCCAGTTTTTTAAGCGTTACTTTAAATTGATTATAGGTACCTCCATAAAGAAAGGAAGTTGACACGAAATTGTCTCCTGATTCAAGGATGTTTGCGAGCGCAAGGAACTGGGCTGCCTGTCCGGAACTCGTTGCTACAGCTGCTACTCCACCTTCAAGAGCTGCCATCCGTTGTTCAAAAACATCGGTGGTCGGATTCATGATACGGGTATAGATATTTCCGAATTGTTTCAGGCCGAACAGATTCGCGGCGTGTTCTGAGTTGTCAAACACATAACTCGTAGTCTGATAAATAGGTACTGCACGGGCTTTGGTAGTTGGGTCTGCCTGCTGGCCCGCATGCAGTTGCAGAGTTTCGAAACGAAGAGGTGCACTCATAAAATTTCTTTTAGTAGTTTGAAAAAATCTGGATTGGAACGGAATATGATGGGATAGTCAGAAAGGATAAATAAATATTCAACAACATCGCTGCGATTTGCAGGATAGAAGGGTAGCAAGCCTGGTTGAATATTTCATATCCTACAAAAGTAATAGAGTATAATCAATATCCAAAAATATTATCTTACTGGTTTTCAGCTTTTAACATTTCCGGATGTTTACAAATTCCATTATACTTACCAACTTTCACCGGTGTAATCGGCCGCGAAGATAGAACCACAATTTGCTGAACATATTGGTTCTTACCATCCGGTGATTTTCGATTTCCGAACGGCAGGTTTGGGGAGACAGACCATTTGCCAGGAGAAAAAATTGCTGTAACCGTTTAAGATTACGTGCGACGTTTTTTGTACATTATTTCAATGCGGTTGAAAACAATTTCTGCATTGCCTTCCAGGATGCTGTATCAGCAGCGGCATTATAAGCGATAGGAAGGTTGAATTTTTCTCCCAGAGCCGTCGCATTCGGATTGCTGAATGCATGCTTCGCTCCCGGATAAACAATAAATGTATAATGAGCGCCTACGGAATCCATACTCTTTTTAAAAGTTTCCTGTTCAGATTCCGAAACAAACTGATCGGCTCCTCCCTGACAAACCAGTATGTCTCCTCTGATTAGTCCTTTTTTAGTCGGAACGCCAACCAGGCCTCCATGGAAACTAACTACGGCCTTTAGAGGTGCTCCCTGTCTGGCTGCGTTCAATACAACGTAGCCTCCAAAGCAATACCCAATGGCAGCTACGCGGCTCGTATCTGCTTGTGAAAAGGAGGCCGCTTTGGAAATGGCGTCATTTACTGCTGGCAGCGTGAGTGCCGGATTCAGATTATAGGGTCTCGTAAAGGCCGTAGCTTCCTGCGGATTCTCGGCTGTTTTGCCATCCCCGAATAAGTCAGCAGCAATGGCAAAGTATCCCAATTCAGCTATCTGTCTGGCACGGGATTTTGCATAATCTACTAACCCCCACCATTCCGGTATGATCACGACAACCGGGAGTTTTCCGTGGCGATTTTCATCATAAGCAACGTATCCTCTTGACTGATGTCCATTTGATGTATAAGACACTACTTCTGTTTTAATTGACAGGACAGCTGATGGGGTTGTATCCATAGACTGTGATTTAGAGCTGTCAGTTGATGTATGATCGCCGGACTGCTGATTGTTCCCGCAAGACGCAAGAACCATGTAAAAGGCAATCGATATAATTGTACGAAGGCAATATGGTTTCATATAATTTAAAAATAAATATTAAAAAGAAAGACTAAAATTTTTGGGCTCTAAAGTTACAATATCTGCACGATTTGCATATTTGTACAATTGCCCACTGCTTAGAGTTTCTCCAGTAGCTCCACCACTTTTTCACGTTCAAGTATAAGGTAGCCCAACCGGTCATTACTTATTCCATCCCTGAGCTGGTATGGAAACTCCAGCTGGCCATTATGGATTCGTGTTTCAAAATATTTGAAACAGATATTCGGATATTGTCGCAATTCCTCTCCGATTTCATATAAGTGGGTGGACAATACAAACAACGAAGTTTTTATTTTAATCAATCCTTTTATAACGGTTGATGAACATTTCATGGCATCCTGTACATTCGTTCCTTTGAAGAGTTCATCGATCAGTACCAGCCATTTTTTTTGATCACTGATCTGTATAATAGTATTGCGGATCCTTTGTACTTCATTAAAAAAATAACTTTCACCCTTCACTAAATTGTCAACAACGTTGATATTACTGAGAATGCCGTCGAAGAGGCTGACTCTCATCTGTGCTGCCGGGACAGCCATGCCCAGGTGCGCAAGGAAAAGCGCTGCACCTATGGATTTGATAAATGTGCTTTTCCCGGCCATATTAGCTCCTGTAAGAAAAAAGAAATTACTTTTCGGATCCATATGCACATCATAGGAAACGGCTTTAGGCAGCAGCAGATGATGGAGGGATTTGACTTCTATATAAGGCAATTCTGAATCAAGGATTTCCGGCATCACCAGATTGAATTCCCTTCCGGCCACAGCCATGGAATACCACGCGTCTAATTTTCCATAAATTTCGATCAGGGTAAGGGCTGCGGATTTAAAATGGTTCCGGATATAATTTCCATATTCCACGACTTCTGCCGGCTGCAGTTTGTCGCCCGATTTTTTTTCAGCAAGTGCATGAAGGAGGGGAGAACTGAGTAATTTTCCGGCCCGTTCCAAAAGCAGATTCAACATCGGTGGGCAGGCTAGTTTTTTGCCGATGGCAATAATTGATAATATCCCACGGATGAAATCGGCGAAATGTGAAATTGAATATCGGGTCAGCGAATAGTCCGGGGCATGTAATAACTGATACATCCGGGCGCTGACCGGATCATGGGAAGCCGGAATTTTATCAAGGGGAGTTTCATAAAACCTTTCCATCACCATGACGGTTCCGTTGGAGATGGTTGGGCCCCATTCTTTTTCATATTTCAGTATGATACCGAGAATCTCTTGTGTCTGCCGGATATTTTTCAGGTCGCTAAATGGATGGTTGAAAAACTCCAGGAGTTGTATTCTGCCACCCACCGTTCTGGTGCGATCGAGTTTGCTGAAGATTGAAGAATCATCCGTCGTCTGAAAAATAGAGAGATCCGTGTACGTTGTATGATCGAGTTGCATAATGGAATAATAGCTGCTTATCGTTGGAATTCCAAACGTTTACCCATCTGTGATTCATCAAACCCACTATTTCCATAAACCAGGCGGCCATTTACAAAAGTATGCACAATGGTAGCTGGGAAGACCGTCCCTTCCAGTGGACTCCAGCCACATTTGTACAGTATATTACGGACATGTACATCCGAACTCTGGTTCAAATTTACCATAACGAGGTCTGCAAAATATCCTTCCCTGATAAAACCCCTTTCCCGGATTTGAAAGCACACAGCGACGGCATGAGACATTTTTTCCACCAGCTTTTCCAGGGATAGTTTCCCCTTTTTAACATAGGATAGCATCAGGAGCAGTGAATGTTGTACCAGGGGCAGTCCGGCATGGGCATGCAGGTAGCCACCTTGTTCACCGGGGATCTTTTCCAGTAAACCGGCCTGATTCCTAAAAAATCCTTTTTCTTCCAGGGTATGTGGTGCATGATCGGTGGCGATGAGGTCGAGCCGGTCATCAAGCAAAGCTTTCCAGAGTGCATCCCTGTTTTCAGGAGATTTTATAGACGGGTTACATTTGATCTGGTTTCCTAAACGCGCGTAATCCTCGGAAGTGAAATGCAAATGATGAACGCAAACCTCCGCTGTTATCCGTTTCTCAGCCAGGGGAACCATATTGGTAAAGAAGCTGAGTTCCTTTTCAGTGGAAAGATGAAATATATGCAGACGGGAACCATATTTTTTTGCGAACTGTACGGCAGTCAGGGAAGATTCGAAACAGGCTTCCACCGTTCTGATCAGGGGATGATCTGCCGCCGTTAATGTCCTGTTTTGCGAAAGTACTTTTTCCAGATTTTCTCTGATTATCCGTTCGGATTCGCAATGGGTAGCTATGAGTACTTCGCTTTCTGCAAATAATTTATCAAGCGTCAGGTAGTTGTCAACCAACAGATTTCCGGTTGAAGAGCCCATGAATATTTTTATTCCGCAGATGTCATTTTTCTTTTCATTGGTCAGGAGGGCCTCCCTGGCATTGTCATTGCTTGTACCCATATAGAAAGAATAATTCGCCAGGGAATTTTTGCTCGCAATGGCATATTTTTCCTCGAGTAATTCCTGGGTGAAGGCAGGCGGAAGGGTATTGGGCATCTCCATATAGGAAGTAATTCCTCCGGCTACCGCTGCCCGTGATTCTGTAAATA
>Ga0134122_10004085_pt1 | contig 10828 bp, 9 predicted proteins | sample KB302_FD_96461 | JGI IMG/M metagenome (GOLD analysis project Ga0134122, IMG submission 96461) | Terrestrial soil microbial communities without Nitrogen fertilizer from Kellogg Biological Station, Michigan, USA - KB3-0-2 | ecosystem: Environmental > Terrestrial > Soil > Unclassified ... | reverse complement strand
TACGGCCAGCGTGCGGCGGGTCCAGCCGCCGTCGGCCTTGGCATAGAGGACGTCGATCCCGGTGCGCCAGGCCGCCAGCTCGAAGCTCATGTAGCCGACCACCAGGTCGTCCAGCCCGTCGCCGTTGAGGTCGGCGGCGGTGACCGTGCGCACATAGCTGCCGGGACGGATGTCGGGGACGTCGGTGGTGTTCCAGGCGCCGTCCTCGCGCCAGTAGTTCACCAGGCTGCGGCGGCCCATCTGGCCGGAGCCGGTGGCGAAATCCGGCCGGTGGTCGCCGTTGAAGTCGCCGATCGCTATCGAGTCGCCGAAGGTCTCGCTCGACGAGGAGCCCTGATCCTTGCGCACCCAGGTGCCGTCCCCCTGGTTCAGGTAGGTCACCATGCCGAAGGCTCCGCCGCTGGGCTTGACCTGATCGCGGGCGGACATGTTCAGGCGCGGTCCCTCGCCCAGGGCCAGGATGTCCAGCCGGCCATCGCGGTTCCAGTCGATGGCGGCGATGGCGCGCGAGGAAAAGCCGGCGCCCTCGTCGCCCCCCTGCGGCACCTTGAGGTCGAGACCCTTGCCCCAGTCGGTAAAGTTCCCCTTGCCGTCCCCCACGATCACCGCCATGCCGCGCAGATGCATGCCGAGGGCCATGTCCATGTGGCCGTCGCCGTTGAAATCGGCGGCCACGGTGTAGCCATAGTCGAACGGCAGGCGGGGATACCGCGCCTCGGTCCAGCGGCGCCAGTTGCCCTTGCCGTCCCCCAGGTAGATGAAGGGATTGGTCAGCGACTTGCGCGCCGGCCCGTGGACGATGTCCAGATGCCCGTCGCCGTTCATGTCGGCGATATCGAATCCGTTGCGCCATTGGCCGGTGTCCGGCAGCCCCTTGCTGAACGGCACGAAGGTCAGGCGGTGGCTCTCGGCGGTGTCGACGGCGTAGGTCGCCTCCACCTTGGCGAGATCCTCGGCGCTCGGTTCCGGCTGCATCGTCGGGAACGAGCCCTCGGCGCGGTAGACCTTGTAGTAGATGAACTTGTCGTCCTCCTTCGCCACGTCGACGGTGATCCCCCAGCGGGTGCGCACCGTATTGTCCGCCAGGCGGAGGTAGGGTGTGCCGGCCTTCTCGAACTTCTCGAGATAGTACTGCCGGCCCTGGTCGTCCTTGAGCCACTTGCCGTCCGGCGGCTGCGGCCCCTTGCTCGTGTCCGCAGCGGCGGGCGCGGTGATCGGCACCTCGTCCTCGCCGGCGGGCACCGCCACAGGCGCCGCCTTCGCGGCGGCCGGCGGTGCCGGCTTGGCCTTGGGTGCCGTCTTGGCAGGCGTCTTTGGCGGCGATGCTGCAGGGGGGGCCGCCGCTGCCGTCGGCCCCGCCGTCAAGGCGAAGGCCAGCAACGCCGCGCCGCAGGCGAGAACCGGCGAGCGGCGCAGAAGGTTTCGGGTCCACTCCATGTTGCGAGACTCCTTTCTAATACCGTCGGCCGTACCGCGCCCAGCAAGAACCGCACCACCTCTAGATTTCGTCGACGAAAGCGGTCTTGAGGCGTCCGAAGAGCAGAAAACCTGCCGATAGTAGCACGACCGCCGCCAGCGCCAGGATGCCGGTGCCCGGCACCAGCGCCATCTCGCCGCCGAGGAAGGCCTGGCGGTAGAGCTCCACCAGCGAGGTGAGCGGGTTGAGCACGATCCAGGGGCGGAACCGCGCCGGCACCAGCGCCGCCGGGTAGACGATCGGCGTCAGGTAGAACCAGCCGGTGAAGACCAGACCGATGACCTGCGCGATGTCGCGGAAGAAGACGTGCAGCGAGCCGAGGAGCAGCCCGAGACCCAGCATCAGAGCGATCTGCAGCGGCAAAGCGAGCAGCAGAAGCGGCAGGCCGCCCCAGGTCAGCTCCCCCACTACCGCCAGAACGCCGAGGAAGATGCAGGCCGCGATCGCCTCGTGCAGCAGCGCCGCCAGCACCACCGCCAGCACCAGGATCTCCGCCGGGAAACGCAGCTTTTTCACCAGGCTGGCGTTGTCGGTGATCGACGTCGAGGCCCGCAACACCCCCTCCTGGAGAGCCATCCACGGGAGCAGGCCGCAGAACAGGAAGATAGCGAAATGGCCGGTGCGGGCGCCGGTCAGCGAGATCTTCATCACCGTGGAGAAGACGAAGGTGAACAGCAGCAGCATCCAGAGCGGCTGGACGAACGACCACACGAAGCCGAGCAGCGAGCCGGCGTAGCGCCCCTGGAAGTCCCGCTTGACGAGCTCCTTGAGCAGGAAGAAGTGGTGTCGCAGACGCAGATCCCGGACCATGGCGGTCCGGCATTATGCCGCATCCCGAGTCCCCGGCCCCTGTATAAGTGAGGAATGTGTCCCTGGCGGGGACCGGTGGCCCATTTCGACCTGGAGAAGACCTTTCCCCACCCTCACGCTCCCATTCCCCATCTCCCGCGTCCCATTCCCCGCGGGGAAAACCTTGCGCGGACGGGGAACGCTTCGCGACGGCCTTTCTCTGAGGCATTCCCCGTTCTCCGCCTTCCATTCCCCCTTCTCCGACTTTCATTCCCCGTTTCCCGCCTTTCATTCCCCGTCTCCCGCCTCTTCTGAACGGTGGGGAATGGTGCATTCCCCGCGGGGAAAGCCTCCTGAAGCCTGGGGAAAGCCTCTCGGAGCGGCTTTGTTCATGCAGATAAACTGGGGAACGTCCCATTCCCCGTGGGGAATGTCAGCCGCTCGAGTGGCAATGAGCCCCGCAACGCCCTTCCTCGCCGCCGCAGCCCCGAAAGACATCGGCGAGATCGTGTGTTGAACTATGACGGCGCGATTCGGTTCATCCTGGCAGGCTCGACGTCAGATGCGAGGCACGCCTTCCATCATCGACGCGATCTCGATCTCCTGCTTCAGCTTGACGATGCTCTTCTCAGGATAGATCCCCGGCCGGAGCTGCACTCCCGGATAGATCTGCGTCTCGCGGCCGACGACGACTCCGGGATGGAGAACCGAGTTGCAGCCCGTGAGCACGCCGTCTCCCAGGATCGCGCCGAGCTTGCGGCGGCCGGTGTCGATGCGCTGGCCGTTGGCGGGGATGCGGATCGTGCCGCCGTCGTGACGGAAGTTGGAGAGGATGGTTCCCGCGCCGAGGTTCACGTCCGCGCCGAGGATGGAATCGCCGACGTAGTTGAGATGCGGGGCCTTGGCGTGACGGAGCAGAATGGAGCGCTTGATCTCGGTGTTGGCTCCCACCACGCAGTCGTCGCCGATCCACACGCCGCCGCGGATGTATGCCCCGGGCCGGACTTCCGTGCCGCAGCCGATGAAGACCGGGCCTTCGATGACGACGCTCGGATGGATGCGGGCGCCGGGGCAGATCACGATGCGGTCCCCTACCAGATGGATCTCCGGCGAGAGGAGCTGGCCCTGCAGGTCGCTCGACGGCAGCATGGCGAGGATCTCATCGAGCGGTTCCCCCAGGAGCTTCCAGGGAGCGGCGGGATCGAAACGTTCGGCGAAAGCGTCCGGCAGCTCGGCGAACAGGGGCGGGAATGCGGTTTCGGCTGGCTTCATCGGCCGGATGATATCGTTCCGCCGCCGCCGTGAGCCGTTTCCGTACCCTGCCGCCGTCTTTCTACCGCCGGCCCGCCGAGACCGTCGCCCGCGATCTCCTGGGGCGGTATCTCGTGCGCGAGTTGGAGGGAGAGCGGCTAGTGCTGCGGCTGGTCGAGACCGAGGCCTATCTCGGCGCTCCCGACCGCGCCAGCCACGCCTGGGCAGGCCGCCGGACGCCGCGCAACGAGAGCCTCTATCTGCCCGGAGGCCACGCCTACGTCTACTTCATCTACGGCGTGCACTACTGCCTCAACGCGGTGACGGGCGCCGCGGACATCGGCAGCGCCGTGCTGTTGCGAGCCGGTGCGCCGGTAGCCGGAGAGGACCGGCTGCGAGCGAACCGCGGCTGGACCCGCACCCTACGGCCCGGCGACCTCGCCGGCGGTCCAGGAAAGATCTGTCAGGCTCTCGCCATCGGCCGCGAGCTCGACGGCGTGCCGCTGAATGAGCCGCCGCTCTATCTGACGAAAGGTGAGCCGGTTGGGGAAGAGCAGATCATCGCCAGCCCGCGCATCGGCGTCGACTATGCCGGGGAGGCCGCCCGCTGGCCGCTTCGCTTCTCAGTACGAGGCGACCCGCACGTTTCGAAGCCGCGTCCGCGGTGATGCCGAGCGAAGGCCGCGGTATCGTTACCGGCATGCCACAGATCACGATTCGTCGCGCCATGACCGCCGACGCGAACGTTCTGGCCGTGATGCGCTACGATTTTCGCTCCGGCTTGAAAAAACCCCAAGAATCCCGCGACTCCTTCATCGACCGTTGTACCCGATGGATGGAGGAGTGCCTGGCGAGCGAAGGATGGCTTTGCTGGGTCGCCGAATCGCCGGACAGAATCGTCGGCCATCTCTGGCTGCAAGCCATGGCCAAAGTCCCCAATCCGGTCAGCGAACCCGAGCGGCACGCCTACGTCACCAACGTCTTCGTCGATCCTGACTGGAGAGGAGCGGGAATCGGCAATCGCCTGATGACGGCTGCCATGGACTGGTGCCGCTCGAACGGCGTGGACTGCGCCATCCTGTGGCCGACGCCGCAAAGCCGTTCGCTCTACGCTCGACATGGGTTTCGCGAGTCGGCGGGGATCATGGAGCTGAGGTTTTCAGACGGCGCCAGCTAGCTAGAACGCCGTCGTCGCGACGAGGTCCTCCCACTCCCGCGGATCGATGTGCTGATACTCGCGCCAGCGTTTGATCTTGCCGTCTTCGACCTTGATGAGCACGGTGCCGTGGTAACGGTAGGTACCGTCGTAGGTGTACTCCACGGCTGCCATCTGCTGTTCTTCGTCGAAGACGATGTTGTGCCAAACCGTGCGCTGGTCGTATCCCTCATCGTCCTCGAAGAACGCTCGGAGCTCGGCCCGGCCGTTGAAAGAATAGCGCGTCGGATCGCCATAGCGGACATCCTCGGCGAAGAAATTGGCAGCGGTCGCGTAGTCCCGGCGTGACCAGGCGTCGGCGAGTGAATAGAGGAGATCTTTGAACTCGGCATTGGTCATGATTTCACTCCCGTCAACCGCTCGATCACCCGGTCCCACGTGATCTCACGTACCTTTCTCTGCCCTGCAAGACCCATCGCTCGGGTCTGGTCGCGGTCGCGGAAGAGCGCGTCGATCCGGGCACCGATCTCGCGAGGAGAGTCGGAAGGACAGACGAAGCCGTTGACGCCGTCCTCCACGAACTCGAGGACTCCTCCCGCGTCCGCGGTGGTAATGACAGGCTTGGCCGCCTTGAAGGCTTCGACGGTGACGTAGCCGTAATCCTCGTCATAGGGAGCGTAGTAGACGCCGAGGCAGCTCGCGTAGTGCTCGACGACCTGTCGATCATCGGCCCAGCCGAGGAGCTCCACCTTGTCCTGAAGGCCCAGCCGAACCACGAGGTCCGCCAGCGCGTCGCGCTCGGGACCGGTACCGGCGATGCGGCAGCGCACCGGAGTCTCGGTGTGTTTCATCGCCCGGATGAGGAGATCGAAACGCTTCAGCGGATCGAGGCGACCGAGCGTGAAGATGTAATCCCCAACATCTCCAGGATGAAGCAGCGCGCCGAGCTTCGGCGGCGGATAGAGCACCTCGGCTTCGACCTGGTTGAAACGGCGGAGCCGGTCCGCGACGTTGCCCGAGATGGTGTAAACGGCCCGCGCCTCCGAGAGCGTACGGCGGTCCATGGCGCGGATCATCTCCAGGGCTCGGGCGTCGCGAGGCTGCTCCGCCGAGAAATCGCTGTAGCGCGTACCCAGGAGATCGTAGACCTGGCGGAGCTGGTGGATCAGCCAGACGACCTTGTTGGGATGCTTGACGAGATAGGAAGGAAACCGCGTCGCGATGACCAGGTCGATCCGCTTGCCGGCCGCCTCGGCGAGGTTGACGAGGCGCCAGGCGAGGCTCCCTTTCAGCAGCTCCATCCGGGTAGGCCAGTGGAACGGCAGGGCGACGACGTCCACCTCGAAATCGCGGGACTGGAGCTCTTCGCGCAGGGAGTCGACCAGCATCTCGGCGCCGCCGTAGGCGAAGGGCACCTTGGTGGCGCAGATGACGATGCGCGGCTTCACTCGCCGCCTCTGCCGGATCGATTCTCCTCGTCGAAGCGCTGCTGCAGGACCTCGAGGCGAGCTGAGACCTGGCGCAGCTCTCGTTCCGTCCGCTCCTGACGTTCCGCCAGATCCTCGATGAGCCGAGCCGCCGTCTGGTTGAAGGCGTTTTGCTGCTCGAGGACGGGACGAACGAACCACTTGAGGAACAGCTTGAAGAACGCCTTGCGAGCGAAGACGATCAACCGTCCCCAGCGCGGCCGGTGCGAGAAGGCGACCGGCTCCTGCACGTACTCGCGGCTCTTGAGCGCGAGCAAATCGTTGCGAGTTTCTTCCGCTCCAGCGGTCAGAGTTGTGGCCTCGGCGCGCCGCTGCCGCACGCCGGAGCGAACCTGCTGGAGGACCTCGGCGACGCGCGCGGCGTCGGGGGAGATGGAGTCGGACATGATGCGTGGATTCTATTTCAGCGGGACGCGTCGCCTCAGAATCCCTGTCCCGTGAAATCCAGGAACACGCCCAGGTCCCGCGGGTCTCGGCTCTTGGGATCCTGCCTGGAGGGCACCAGACCGCCCGTAGTCTCCAGGCTGAAACGGTAGAAGAAGTCGCGGGGGAAGAATCCGAGATCCCGCGCCACAGGCTCCACGGCCAGCTCGACAGGAGCACCGTTGCGCTTTCCCTCCGTATCGAAACGTACGCGCAGGCGGTCCACGCCGCTGTCGAGAAGCAGCTCGTTGTCGGCGGCGAGGGAATAGACGATGAAAGACAGCCGGGAGAGAGGGGTCGGAGAGACGACGATCACCTCGGAACGCGAGGAGCCCCGGACCCAGACGCCGTGCGGATGCCGCTCTTCGGCGAAGAAGCTCCGGCGCGGCACGATCCAGACGGCGTTTCCCCAGGTCTGCGCGAAGAAGCCGGGGAGACGGTCGCCTGGGAGCAGGGTCAGCTCGACCGGAAGCCGCTGGAAGGCGGACGCCTCGGTGTGGGATTGGAAGACCGCCTTGGGCGGCAGAGAACCGGCCACAGCGGCGGCCGTCCACAGTCCGGCGGCGGCATAGGGCAACGCGAGGCTCCGGCGGACGGAGATGCGGCCGGGGAGGAAGAGGAAGGCCGGATAGATCGTCGCGAGGAAACGGCTGCCGAGAAAGCCGGGACCGCCGGCGAAGTCGTGAGGATGGGCGAGGAGCCCGGCCAGCACGTAGACGCCGAGAGCGGCGAGCAGGAGGTGACGGGAACGGTCCTTCGGACCCGCGAGGTAGAGGAAGACCGCGAACAGGCCGAAGGGGAAATACGGCAGGAGACCGGTGAAGCGTCCGGCGAAAATGTAGCCGAGATTGCGTGGCAGCAGCTTCACGCCGTCCATCGGGCCGTGGGACGGAACACCCGCAGGCTCGCCGCGGTATCCCTGCCAGAGATCGCGCGCGTTGTCGAAAGGAAACTCGGTGTCGAAGACGCGGCGCTGATCGCCCCCGAAGGCGCTCCACTCGCCGGTCCCCGCGCGCTGCAGCAGGACGAGGAATCCTGTGGCCACGAGCACGCCGGCTGCCAGAGCCAAGGCGCTCCGCCACCGGCGGCTGGCGGCGAGATCGATCAGGACCGGCAAGCCGAGCAGGGCGAGAAGGGGCTGCGAGACCAGCGCGGCTCCGAGGAGGGCTCCCGCCACGGCCAGCACAGCCAGATCCTTTCGCGGCTCCCTGAAACGCTTCCGCAGCCGCTGCCAGGCGAGAAGCGGGAAGAACGCGCAGGCCATGAGGAAGACCTCGGGCTCCAGGCGAAATGCGTAGGCCAACGCCGCCGAGGCGAAGAAGAAGCCGCAGACGAAGAGGGCGGAGTATCCTCTCTCCTCGCGCAGGAGCCAGAGCGCGCCGCCTGCCATGGCCAGGAACAACGCCATGTTGAAGAGAGCGATACCGCGCAGACCCAAGACGGCGTAGAACGGCAGGGCGGCGAGAGGATAGGCAAGAGGCTGGCCATAGCGCAGGGTCTTGCCGCCATCGTTGGTGACGAGGGTCAAGCCGGCGGGACCGCCATCCCAGATGCTATTGGCGCGCCCGAGGTCGGCTTCACGATAGGCGAGGTCGTGATCGTGCCACAGGCTCTGGACGATCATCACGGAGGTGGCCTCGTCGCCAATGGGGAGAGGCGAACGGATGCCGCTCAGGGACCAGGCGAAGCCGAGGAGGAGCAGCGCCGGACAGAGGAGGAAAAGGGCTCGGAGGCGCATCGGTCGGTGAAGAGGGTTTCTCGGAACGGGGTAAAGATACACTCGTTGTTCATGTCTTGCCCATCGGACTCCGCGGGGGGGCTCTGTCTCTGCACATCCTTCGTGCATTCCTAAGGCTCGGCTCTCCCCGCCGCCTCCAAGCGACGTTCGTCTGGCTCCTGGACGTGACGCGAACCATTCGCCGCCGCCGCGCCGAACCGCGGCTCACCGTCGCGGTTGACGTGAACTCGTTCTATGAGCCCCTCACCGGCGTCGGCTGGTATCTCCATCAGCTCCTGGTCCACCTCGCGGAGCGGGACGACCTGCGGTTGCGCCTCTATGGCCAGAGCCTGGTGGACGAGGACGCCGGCGCGCCGCAGCCGGTGGTGGAGTTTCCGCAGGGGGCGACCATCGAGCGCATCGTCTACCAGGCGCCGGACGGCCTCGTGGTGCCGCCGTGGCGAGCGCACCAGGTCCTGCGGCGGCTCGCTCCCCTGCTTCTCGCCGCGGACGGCAACGACGTGCTCTTCGCGCCGAACTACCTGTTCCCTCCGCTGTTCCGCTTCGCTCGCGGCGCCCGCGTCGCCACCATCCATGACTTGAGCGTGCGCAAGGTGCCCTGGGCCGTGCGCCCGGACTCGGCTGCGGCGCTGCGCGAGCGGCTGGAACGCACGCTGCTCGAGGCAAATCTTCTGCTCACGCCCAGCGAGGCGGTGCGGCGCGAGCTGATCGCGGCCGGGGTCTCGCCGGACCGCGTGCAAGCGATTCACCACGGGACCGGCCTGCTGACAACAGCTAGCCTGGGGCCGCCGCCGCGCACGCCACCGCGGTACGCGCTGCACGTCGGCACCGTGGAGCCGCGCAAGAACGTCTCCACCCTGCTCGCCGCCTGGCGGCGGCTGCGCGCGCGCCGGATCAGTCCGCCGCCGCTCGTGCTCTGCGGCGCCTTCGGTTGGAAATCGGCGGAAATCCAGCAGGAGATTGCGGCGGCCGAGCGCGAAGGCTGGGTCGTCCACCTCGGCTATGTCGGGGCACAAGAGCTGACCGCTCTCTACCAGGGCGCCGAGCTGGTGGCGCTGCCGTCTTTCTACGAGGGATTCGGGCTGCCGGCGGTCGAGGCGATGCGGGCCGGCGCGCCCCTCGTCGCCAGTGATATCCCGGTATTGCGCGAGGTGGCCGGTGAAGCGGCTCTCTATGCGCCGCCGGACCAGCCGGAGCTCTGGGCCGACAGCATCGCGGCCCTGTTGACGGACCAGGAGCTGCGGCAGGCGCTATGCAGAAAAGGGCTCGATAGGGCCGCGCTCTTCGACTGGGGCCGCGCCGCAGCCGAGACTGCGCGGGCCTTTCGCTCGGCGGCCGGCTCGCCTTGATGCAGTAGACTCCCGCCGCGATGTCCACGGGACGTATCAATCGTGCCGCCGGCCTTTTCCTTTCCCTCCTGATCGCCGCCGTCCTCGCCGCCGGAGCGGTAATCCCGGTCTCGCCGCGAGCGTTCCAGGTGATCGTCCTGGCGGCGACGGTCGGAGCGCTTTGGACGACGGGCTCCCGCCTTTCCGGCTGGCTGGTGCCGGACTTCGAGCTGCTGAGCCGGCTCGTCGCCACCTTCACTTTCACGGTGGCGGTCGCCGTCGTACCCGCGACATGGCTGGGGCATTTCGGGGCTCTGCGGCCTGGACCGTTCCTGATCTGGACGGCGGTGGCGTTTCTGCTGAGTCATCTGTTGCCAGGAAAACCCGCCCCGACGAGAAACGGCGAGACGGAATCGAAACCGGCTCGCCGAGACCGGATCGAAACCGCGCTGCTGCTCGCCGCAGCGTTGGCGATCTCACTCCTCCTGCTGCGCGAGCTCAAAGGCATGCGCTACCTGCCTCCAGGCTCCTACGACGACCTGTCGTATCACCTGTCGGCGGTCGCCACCTGGATCCGGCACGGCGACCTGCGGATGATCCGGTTTTCGATGGGGGACACGAGCACTCCTTTCTATCCGGTGTTGGGAGAGGTGGTGTCGTGGGTACTGATCGCGCCGTTTCGCGACAGCGACGCGGCCGCGCGCTGGGCACAGCTCCCTTTCGCTCTCTTCTCCTTTCTGGCCACCGCCGCCATCGCGCGCCGACTGGGCCTCGGCCGGCGGGACGCCGCACTGGCAGGGATTTCCTATGCCGGCATCTTTCACATCTTTCCTTTCCTCGCGATGGGAGCCGGCAACGATCACAGCACGTCCTTCTTCACTCTCGCCGCCCTCGACGGCGCGCTCGCCTTCGCTCGGCGTCCGCGTGCGGGCATCGCCGCCGCGACCGGCACGGCGCTGGGGTTGTTGCTCGCCACCAAATACATCGGGGTTCTCTTCGCGCCCGTGCTCCTCGCCGTGCTGCTGCTCGCCCTGCTGGCGGAGCGCAGACGGCGGGAGGTAGAAAGCCGGGGAGTGCGGGTGCTCGCCGGCCTGGCGATCCTGCTGGTTGCCATGGCCGTCACCGGCGGCTACACCTACCTGCGCAACGCGGCAACCACAGGCAATCCGCTCTTCCCTG
>Ga0134122_10004084_pt1 | contig 10828 bp, 10 predicted proteins | sample KB302_FD_96461 | JGI IMG/M metagenome (GOLD analysis project Ga0134122, IMG submission 96461) | Terrestrial soil microbial communities without Nitrogen fertilizer from Kellogg Biological Station, Michigan, USA - KB3-0-2 | ecosystem: Environmental > Terrestrial > Soil > Unclassified ... | reverse complement strand
CGAGCGCCTGGGTATCGGGCCCGTCGAATGCCTGGCGGTCAACCCACGGCTGATCTTCGCGCGGATCACCGGCTGGGGCCAGGACGGACCGCTGGCGCAGGTTGCCGGTCACGACATCAACTACCTGTCGCAGACCGGGGCGCTTTCGGCGATCGGCTACCGCGACCGGCCGCCGGTTGCGCCGCTGAATCTGGTCGCCGACTTCGGCGGCGGGTCGATGTTCGTGTTGCTCGGCATCGTCGCAGCACTCTATGAGCGGGAACGTTCGGGCGAGGGCCAGGTGATCGACGCCGCGATGGTCGACGGGGTGTCCATCCTGGCGCAGATGGCGTGGACGATGAAGTCGACCGGCACGCTCAAGGACGAGCGCGAATCGTTCATGCTCGACGGTGGCGCACCGTTCTACCGCACCTACGAGACCGCCGACGGGAAGTACATGGCGGTCGGCGCGATCGAGCCGCAATTCTTCGCGCAACTGCTCGCCGGTCTCGGCTTGTCGGGCGACGACGTAGCGAACCAACTCGACGCGTCGACTTTCCCCGAAGTGCATAAGATGTTCGAGGAGAAGTTTGCGAGCAAGACCCGCGACGACTGGACCGAGATCTTCGCCGGCACGGACGCATGCGTCACACCAGTGCTCACCTGGCGTGAAGCGGCGCAGAACGAACATCTACGAGCGCGCTCAACGTTGGTGACTTTCAACGGCGTCGACCAGGCTGCACCTGCTCCGCGGTTTTCTCGCACACCCGCAGTACCGGTCGGGTCCCCGCCCAAGGTCACCACGCCGATCGAAGAGATAGATTGGTAGGAAAAAAATTAGCTGGGAAAGGGGCTGCGTCAGGCCTTCGAGTTAGCTAGACTGTGCCAGTATGGCCGTCCGAAGAGCATCGAGAGAGGTCGTTTTCGACGCGCCGCCCGAAGCGATTCTGGACGCGCTCGCCGACATTGACGCGGTGCCGACGTGGTCGCCGGTCCACAAACACGCCGAGGTGGTCGACCGGCACGCCGACGGCAAGCCACGCCGCGTCAAGGCCACGTTCAAGATGATGGGCATCACCGACAAGGAGGACCTCGAGTATCACTGGGGTCCCCGGTGGATGGTGTGGGACGCGAAAGACACGTTCAGCCAGCGGGGTCAGCACGTCGAGTACAACCTCACCCCCGAAGGCGAAGACAAGACGCGGGTGCGCTTCGACATCATCCTCGATCTAGCGGCGCCGATCCCCAGGTTCCTGCGCAAGCGGGCCAAGGAGATCTTGCTCGACGTCGCGACCGAGCGCCTGCGCAAGCAGGTGAATGAGAAATACGCTTAGAAGATCTGGGTTGTGGCCGTCCGAACGTCACGCAACCTTGTGATCGAGGCGCCGCCGAAGCCATCATGGATGCGCTGGCCGACGTCGAGGCCCTGTTGTCGTACACGCCGGCATACCGGCGGGTCGAGGTCCTTGACAGGTACGACGACGGACGTCCGCACCACGTGCGTCTCGCGGTCAGGGTGCTCGGCCGGATCGATGAGGAAGTCCTCGAATTCCGTTGGGGTCCAAATTGGTTGGTGTGGGACGCGGAGCGCACCAAGCAGCAGTACGCCCAGCACGTCGAATACACGCTGCGACCTGATCACACCGGCACGTCGACTGTCGTCACGGTCGACGTCACCGTCGAGCCCGACACGCTCATCCCCGACTTCTTCATCAAACGAGCAGGCAAGACGGTGATCGATGCGGCAAACGAGGGCCTGCGCAATCGAGTGCTCCGAGGTGAGGCTTCAGATCAGCCCGAGTAGATCGGAATACCCGGCTCCAGCGAGGCGGTTGCTCGGGGTATGCCTACCGGAGTGGTGTTATATCCCGACCCCCAAGCCGTCAACGTCGTCGACGACGTGGTGTCCCAAGCCAAACGCGCCCATGCCCGCGGCGTCGACCAGGTCTGGCTGGCTCAGCAATTCGACCACGATGCGATCTCGCTGGCCGGGCTGATCGGGGCGGCGGTGCCCGGACTTGGAGTCGGCACCTTCGTGGTTCCGATCAACCCGCGGCATCCGTTGATCGTGGCGTCGTTGGCGCAGACGGCTCAGGCGGCGTCGCACGGCAACTTCAGCTTGGGCCTCGGGCTGGGGGCCCATGAACCCGAGAGAGTGGCATTCGGAATGTTGTGGCCCAACACAATTGGTCGGCTGCGCGAACACTTGACGGTGTTGAGATCGATTTTCGACACCGGGGCCGTCGACTTCACCGGAGCCGAATTCAGCGCCAGGCCCGGCTGGCCGGTGCGGGTCGCGGGCGGCACTCCTGTCCCGGTCTATGTGGCTGCGATGGGACCAAAGGCGTTGCGGGTCACCGGCGAACTCGCCGACGGCACCCTTCCCTACCTCGCTGGTCCGCGCACAATCGCCGAGTTCATCGAGCCGACCATGGCGAAGGCGCCGGCCGACGCGGGACGGCCGAAGCCCAAGATCATCGCGGCGGTGCCGGTGCTGATATCCGATGACCTCGAGGCCGCTCGGAATTTCGCGGCCGACCAGCTGAGCTTCTACGAGACCATCCCGTCATACCAGAAAGTGATCGCGCGAGAAGGCGTAGCGAGCGCGGCGGACCTCGCAGCGATCGGCTCAGCGGAGTCGGTCACGCGTCGGCTTCGCAGTTATCTGGATGCGGGTGCGACCGACGTCGTGCTCAGCCCGCTGGACCGGACGACTGCCTCCGAGGCGGTCTGGGCCCTCGCAGCGGAGATTTAGCAATACCGCCGAACAAAGCGCGCATACCGTGACCGGATGCAGTGACGACGTTCGGCCCTGGTCGACCGGCTGGTGGTCGGCCAACCGGGCGCGATCGAGGCCGACCAGTCCGACGCCGTGGTGCTTGGCTGTGCGGGTATGGCCGCCAGTGCGGTGACATCTCGGGCGAGTTGGGCGTGCCCGTCGTGGACAGTGTCACCGCCGCGACGCTGACCGTCCAATCGCTGGTGACGATGGGCTTGCGTACGTCGAACGAGGGAGTACGAACACCTCCGGTGAAGAGCTATTGGCCGGCGGGGTGAACCGCACGCCAGTGCTCGGCGATCTCGATGCGGCGGGCGATCCAGACCCGGTCGTGGGACTGGACGTGGTCACAGAACCGGTCGAGCGCCGCCGTGCGCGCCGGACGGCCGACCAGCCTGCAGTGCAGACCGATCGAGAGCATCTTCGGGGCGCCTTCGCAGCCTTCCGCGTAGAGCACGTCGAAGGCGTCGCGAAGGTGTGCGAAGAATTCCTCGCCGTTGGAAAACCCTGCCGCAGAGGCGAATCGCATGTCGTTGGTATCGAGTGTGTAGGGCACGACGAGATGGTCCTTGTCGTGTACCCGCACCCAGTACGGTAGGTCGTCGGCGTAGGAGTCGGAGTCGTACACGAATCCGCCGTGCTCGACGACAAGCTCACGGGTATGCGGTGAGTCGCGGCCGGTGTACCAGCCCAGCGGCGCGGCTCCGGTGAGCTCCTGCAGGGTCTGTACGGCCTCGGCCATATGGACGCGCTCGGTGTCCCGGTCGATCAGTTGATACGACTTCCACCGCAAGCCATGGCAAGCGATCTCGTGGCCGAGCTCGCGGAATGCGGCCACTGCCTCGGGGTTTCGCTGCATGGCCAGGGAGACGGCGAAGATGGTGAGCGGTATGCTGCGCCGCTCGAATAACCGAAGGAGCCGCCACAGCCCGGCGCGCGACCCGTATTCGTAGAGTGTCTCCATGCTCATGTGCCGATCGGGGAACGCCTCGGCAGGTGTCATCTCGGACAGGAACGTCTCGGAGGCGGGGTCGCCGTCGAGCACGGAATTCTCCGCGCCTTCTTCGTAATTCAGCACGAACTGCACCGCGATCGCCGCGTCGCCCGGCCACTGCGGGTCCGGTAGGTTGCGGCCGTAGCCGACCATGTCCCTCGGATAGCTCATGCCAAGTCCCGCGGGTAACCGCCGACCTCGATCGCCGCGATGGAGACCTCGGGCGGATAGTTGCCCTTGAGCCAGGCGGTGTCCACCACCACGCCACGGATCACACCCGCAACGCCGAGTCGGACGATCGCCTGGTCGTGACCGGGTTCGCGGCGCCGGCGTGTCTCCCAGCCGTCGTAGACCTGACCCTTGTGACCGAACGTCGCCGGCTGGAAAGCCGCCGGACTGGGATTGATGAGATTGTCCTGCTCCGCGAAGGCCTCGTCGTCCGCCCAGATCACCGCGCCGCCTAGCGTGCGCAGCGCGAGGTCAGGCAGCCGGGTGAAGTCGGGTAACGCGTCCGTCACCCGACCATCGTCACAGATGTCGTCCTGCACGTCCCCCTCGACCGGCCTCGGCCGCATGGGGGATAACCGGTAGCCGGGTTCGCCGTGTTTCGCGGACAGGGGATAACCGGGGCCGAAGATTGGGTGCCAGCGTCAACGTCGGAACGAGTCAGACGGCCCATCCTGAAGGGTGGAGCGCTGTTGCTCTCTCCCAGTGAAAGAAGTTCGACCATGCGACCTATGGCGATTGGGACCGCGACGTTCGGCATTGCGGCTGCGGCTGCAGTGGGTTTGGCGGGGCGGCAACCGCGGCTCCGCTCGAAAATGGGTCCGCCTCCGATGCCATCACTCAGTTGGAGGCAGAGGGGTACAGCGTGCAGCTCAACCTCACCAACGGATACCCTGACGTCCCACTCTCGGAATGCAGCGTCCTCGGAGTCCACGGTTTGTCGGGTACCGACGCGGCAGGTAAGCCGCTCACACCAGCTGAGGTCGGCACCGTCTACGTCGACGTGAACTGCCCCGAGGACAACGACTAGTCGCGCAGTACCGCCAGTCGCCGGATCGCCTCGTCGAGCGTCTCGTCGCGCTTGCAGAAGGCGAAGCGCACCAAGTGATTCCACGCGTCGGCGTGGTCGGCACCCGGATCGCAGAATGCGGACATCGGGATCGCCGCCACGCCTGCGCGTTCGGGCAGTTGAGCGCAGAACTCCGTGCTGTCGTGATAGCCGAGCGGACGCGGGTCGGCGCACAGGAAGTAGGTGCCAAAACTGTCGTGCACCTCGAAGCCCAACTCTGCCAGTGCCGATCCGAGCTTGTCTCGCTTGGCCTGTAACGATTCCCGGAGCGCGGCAACCCAGGTTTCCTCGGTGTTGAGCGCGTGGGCCACGGCCGGCTGGAACGGTGCGCCGCCGACGTAGGACAGGTACTGCTTTGCTGCGCGCACACCAGCGATGAGTTCAGCTGAGCCGCAAGCCCATCCGATCTTCCAGCCGGTGCAGTTGAACATCTTGGCTGCGCTGGAGATCGTCACGGTGCGGTCGGCCATTCCGGGGTAGTTGGCCAGCGGAATGTGACGGTGGCCGTCGAACACCAGATGCTCGTACACCTCGTCGGCGATCACCAACAGGTCGGCGTCCACAGCGAGCTTGGCCAGCGCTTTGAGTTCGTCGTCAGAGGCAACCATGCCGGTCGGGTTGTGCGGCGAATTGACGATCAGTGCCTTGGTCTTGGCGGTGACGGCCCTCCGGAGCCCGTCGACGTCGATGGCGAAGCCGCGGCCGTTCTGGATCAGCGGGACGGCGCGGCGCTCACAGCCGCCCATGGCAATGACGGGTGAGTACGAGTCGTAGAAGGGCTCGATCAACAACACCTCGGAGCCGGGTTCGACGAGCCCGAGGACCGCCGACGCGATGGCCTCGGTCGCGCCGACGGTGACCAGCACCTCGGTGTCGGGGTCGTACTCCGTGCCGAAGTGGCGGTGGCGCTGCGCGGCGATCGCCTCGCGCAGCGGCGCGATGCCAAGACCGGGCGGGTACTGGTTCACGCCCTCGGCGATCGCGTTCTCGGCGACCTTGAGCATGGCGGGCGGTCCGTCCTCGTCGGGGAAGCCCTGGCCGAGGTTAACCGCACCGATGCGGGCAGCTAGCGCGGACATCTCGGCGAAGACCGTGACCGCGTAGGGCTGGAGCCGACGCACCGTCATGGTCGTCCAGCCTAAGGCTTTGCCGAACGTTCCTTACCGCTCGAAATTTGGGCGATTTTTCGAGCGGTAAGGAACGTTCGCGCTGCTAAGCGGCGACCGGCCAACCAACAGGTTGGATGGGCCTGTTAAGCTGGCTGTACAGAGGACGTCCGTCCACATGGACAGGATTCCCGCAACCCCACCTGAAGAGGAAATACTTCATGTCCGAAGAAGCCTTCATCTACGAGGCCATTCGCACGCCTCGCGGCAAGAACAAGAACGGTGCGCTGAACGAGGTCAAGCCGGTCAACCTGGTCACCGGCCTGGTCGACGAGCTGCGGCGCCGGTTCCCCGACCTGGACGAAACCCTGATCAGCGACATGATCCTGGGCGTCGTGTCGCCGGTCGGCGACCAGGGCGGCGACATCGCCCGCACCGCGGTGCTGGCCGCGGGCCTGCCCGAGACGACCGGCGGCGTGCAGCTCAACCGGTTCTGCGCCTCTGGCCTGGAGGCCGTCAACACCGCCGCGCAGAAGGTTCGCTCCGGCTGGGACGACCTGGTGCTGGCCGGCGGTGTCGAGTCGATGAGCCGCGTCCCGATGGGCTCCGACGGCGGCGCGTGGGCGACCGACCCGGAGACCAACTACCAGATCGGTTTCGTGCCGCAGGGCATCGGCGCCGACCTCATCGCGACCACTGAGGGCTTCTCTCGTGAGGACGTCGACCGCTACGCACTGCGGTCGCAGGAGAAGGCCGCCGCAGCGTGGTCGGGCGGTTACTTCGCCAAGTCCGTCGTCCCGGTCAAGGACCAGAACGGCCTCATCATCCTCGATCACGACGAGCACATGCGGCCCGACACCACGATGGAGGGCCTGGCCAAGCTGAAGACCGCGTTCGACGGCGTCGGCGAGATGGGCGGCTTCGACGATGTGGCGCTGCAGAAGTACCACTGGGTCGAGAAGATCAATCACGTCCACACGGGCGGCAACAGCTCCGGCATCGTCGACGGCGCCGCGCTGGTGCTCGTCGGCAGTGAAAAAGCAGGTACCTCACAGGGCTTGACGCCCCGGGCGCGCATCGTGGCCACCGCCACCAGCGGCGCGGACCCTGTCATCATGCTCACCGGCCCGACGCCGGCCACCAAGAAGGTGCTCGCACGGGCAGGCCTGACGGTCGACGATATCGACCTGTTCGAGCTGAACGAGGCCTTCGCGTCGGTCGTGCTGAAGTTCCAGAAGGATCTGAACATCCCCGACGAGAAGCTCAACGTCAACGGTGGCGCCATCGCGATGGGCCACCCGCTGGGCGCCACCGGCGCCATGATCACCGGCACCATGGTCGACGAGCTCGAGCGCCGCAACGCGCGTCGCGCGCTGATCACACTGTGCATCGGCGGCGGCATGGGTGTCGCGACCATCATCGAGAGGGTTTAAGACCATGGCAGACAACACCATTGCTTGGGACAAGGACGCCGACGGCATCGTCACTCTGACGCTGGACGACCCAAACGGGTCGGCCAACGTGATGAACGAGCACTACCGCGAATCCATGCACAAGACGGTCGAACGCCTTGTGGCCGAGAAGGATTCGATCACCGGCGTCGTCATCACCAGCGCCAAGAAGACCTTCTTCGCGGGCGGCGACCTCAACACCATCATCCAGGCGGCCCCCGAGAACGCAGGCGAGTTCTTCGACGAGGTCGAGGGCATCAAGCGCGATCTACGCGCCCTCGAGACCCTCGGCAAGCCGGTGGTCGCCGCGATCAACGGCGCCGCGCTCGGTGGTGGGTTGGAGATCACGCTCGCGTGCCACCACCGCATCATCGCCGACGCGCCCGGTGCGGTCGTCGGCTTCCCCGAGGTGACGCTGGGCCTGCTTCCCGGCGCCGGCGGCGTCACCCGCAGTGTGCGGATGTTCGGCATCCAGAACGCGTTCATGAACGTGCTGAGCCAGGGCACCCGGTTCAAGCCGGGCAAGGCCAAGGAGATCGGCCTCGTCGACGAGGTGCTGCCGACCGTCGAGGAACTGGTGCCCGCCGCCAAGGCGTGGATCAAGGCCAACCCCGACAGCCACACCCAGCCGTGGGACCAGAAGGGCTACAAGATGCCCGGCGGCACCCCGGCCAGCCCCGCGCTGGCAGGCATCCTGCCGTCGTTCCCGGCTCTGCTGAAGAAGCAGCTCAAGGGTGCGCCGATGCCGGCACCGCGGGCCATCCTGGACGCAGCGGTCGAGGGCGCCCAGGTGGACTTCGACACCGCCAGCCGCATCGAGAGCCGCTACTTCACGCAGCTGGCCACCGGCCAGGTCGCCAAGAACATGATTCAGGCGTTCTTCTTCGACCTGCAGCACATCAACGGCGGCGGCTCACGGCCCGAGGGCATCGGAAAGACCCCGATCAACAAGATCGGCGTGCTCGGCGCGGGGATGATGGGCGCCGGAATCGCCTACGTGTCGGCGAAGGCCGGCTTCGACGTCGTCCTCAAGGACGTCAGCCTGGAGGCCGCGCAAAAGGGCAAGGGTTACTCCGAGAAGCTCGAAGCCAAGGCGCTCGAGCGCGGCAGGACCACCGAGGAGAAATCCAAGGCCCTGCTGGACCGCATCACCCCGACCGGTGACGCCGCCGACCTCAAGGGCGTCGACTTCGTGATCGAGGCGGTCTTCGAGAGCCAGGAACTCAAGCACAAGGTGTTCCAGGAGATCGAGGACATCGTCGAGCCCAACGCGCTGCTCGGTTCGAACACCTCCACGCTGCCGATCACCGGTCTGGCGACGGGCGTGAAGCGACAGGAGGACTTCATCGGGATCCACTTCTTCTCGCCGGTCGACAAGATGCCGCTGGTGGAAATCATCAAGGGCGAGAAGACCTCTGACGAAGCGCTGGCCCGGGTGTTCGACTACACGCTGGCCATCGGCAAAACCCCGATCGTCGTCAATGACAGCCGCGGCTTCTTCACCAGCCGCGTCATCGGCACGTTCGTGAACGAGGCGCTCGCGATGCTCGGCGAAGGAGTCGAACCGGCGAGCATCGAGCACGCGGGTTCGCAGGCCGGTTACCCGGCGCCGCCGCTGCAGCTCTCAGACGAGCTGAACCTCGAGCTGATGCACAAGATCGCCGTCGCCAGCCGGAAGGGTGTCGAGGACGCGGGCGGCAAGTATGAGCCGCACCCGGCCGAGGCGGTCGTCGAGAAGATGATCGAGATCGGCCGCCCCTCGCGGCTCAAGGGCGCCGGCTTCTACGAGTACGTCGACGGCAAGCGGAGTCAGCTGTGGCCGGGGTTGCGCGAGACGTTCAAGTCCGGCACGTCGCAGCCGCCGCTGCAGGACATGATCGACCGGATGCTGTTCGCCGAGGCGTTGGAGACCCAGAAGTGCCTCGACGAAGGCGTGCTCACGTCGACTGCCGACGCGAACATCGGCTCGATCATGGGCATCGGCTTCCCGCCCTACACCGGTGGCTCGGCGCAGTTCATCGTCGGTTACCAGGGGCCGGCAGGCACGGGCAAGGAGGCCTTCGTGGCCAGGGCCAGGGAACTGGCCGCCAAGTACGGCGACAGGTTCCTGCCGCCGGAGTCGCTGACCAGCTGACAGCAGTAAGCAAGGCCCCCGAAACAACGGCGTTTCGGGGGCTTTTGCCTGTCTTTGGTGGACCGCGGGCGTACGGTCCGGACATGGGGGAAGCAACCCTGGTATTCGACCCGTTCTCGCAGGAGTTCTTCGACGACCCGTACGAGTTCTACCGATGGATGAGGAGCGAGGCGCCGGTCTACTACAGCGACCAGTACGACTTCTACGCGCTGACCCGCCACGAGGATGTGGCCGCGGCATACAAGAACTACGAAACGTACTCCTCCGCATACGGTGTGGACCTCGCCATGGTGCAAGCAGGCGGACCGCCGCCTGAAGTCCGGCTGCTGCAGTTCATGGATCCGCCGGAACATCGGCAGATGCGAAGCGTGCTGAACAAACTTTTCACCCCGCGCGCAATCCAGTTGCGCAGAGCGATGGTCACTACTGTCATCGACAAATACCTCGGCGCCATCGACAGTGACGAATTCGACGTGGTCCAGCAGTTCACTGCGCCGTTCCCGGTCGAGATCATCACCACGATGCTCGGCATCCCACAGGACCACGTGCAACAGGTTCGCTTGTGGACCGACGAGACCTTGCACCGGGAGCCGGGGCAGATCGAGGTGGACGAGCGAGGCAAGCAGGCGATCGACGAGTCGATGGCCTACTACGCCGAGGTGGTCCAGCGGCGCCGTCTGCAACCGGGGGAGGGGGACCTGTTCAGCCTCCTGATCGCCGCCGAGATCGAACGCGAGGACGGCACTGTCAGCGGGCTCACAGACTACGAGATCATGGGCTTTGCAAGCCAATTGGGTGGCGCGGGCGCCGAAACGGTGACGAAGCTACTTGCGAGTGCTGTGTACCTCTTCGCGCGGCATCCCGACCAATGGGCCAAGCTGCGCGACGACCGCAGCCTTGTCACGGCGGCAGTCGAGGAACTGTTGAGGTACGACAACCCTGTCCATTACGACGTTCGTTGCTCCATCAAGGAATCCACCTTGCACGCGGTGACGATCCCCGTCGGCAAGCCGGTCTTCCTGATGCTCGCCTCGGCCAACCGGGATCCCGAGGCATGGACGGACGCGGACGTATTCGACCTCGAGCGCGACCGCACCGAGGCGCAGAATATCGGGCTGGGCTACGGCATTCACAGTTGTCTCGGCGCGGCGCTCGCGCGGATGGAAACCGCCATCGCGCTGGAGAAGTTGCTCGACTTCATGCCGCGCTACGAGGTCGACTGGGATAGCGGCAGGCGAGTTCAGATGGCGAACGTCGGCGGCGGGCGAGCGTCCCGGTGCGCGTTCTTCGCTGAACTGTAGACCTGCCGG
>Ga0134122_10004082_pt1 | contig 10828 bp, 9 predicted proteins | sample KB302_FD_96461 | JGI IMG/M metagenome (GOLD analysis project Ga0134122, IMG submission 96461) | Terrestrial soil microbial communities without Nitrogen fertilizer from Kellogg Biological Station, Michigan, USA - KB3-0-2 | ecosystem: Environmental > Terrestrial > Soil > Unclassified ... | reverse complement strand
GCGGCTGACCAGCCTGCTGTTCAAGTTCCACCCCTGGGCCCGGGAGATCGCGCGGCGAAAGGCGGCGGTGATCCAGTTCCACTCGCCGCGCGCCGGCAACGGCTGGTTCGAGGACGAGCTGCGTGACCCGGCGGTGGTCAAGCTCGTCGTCGCGCAACACCACGTGCGGCTGTTTCCCGAGTGCCTGCCGGTGCCCAACGCCGTGCCGATCGACGATCCGCTGCACCGGCCCGCGGGCGTCCACAATCAGCCGCCGGTGATCGCCTTCACCCCCTTCCGCTGCGGCCGCCGGGGCTGGTATGCGAAGGGATGCGGCAAGACTCTGCAGGTGCTGCGCCGGGGTTTCAGCCACCGCTTCGTCTCGGGAGCGCCGTTGCGGGAGGTGCTGGAGCTGCGGGCGCAGTGCGACATCGCCATCGACGAGGTGGTGACCGGGAGCTATCACCTGTGCTCGCTGGAGTCGCTCTCCCAGGGTCTCGCCACCTTCGCCGGGCTCGACGCTCAGACCATTGACGCGCTCGAGCAGGTGACCGGCACTCGCGAGCACCCCTGGGTGGTCGCACGTCTCGACACGCTCGAAGCCGTGCTGCGGCGGCTGGTGGAGGACGAGGGCTACCGCTGCGCCAAGCGCCAGGAGGCGCGGCGGTATATGGAGCGCTACTGGAATCCTGCCGCCGTCGCCGGCCGCTTCGCGGCGATCTACCGCTCGGCGTTGGCAGGGTAGGGCCGGGGTGGGCGCCGGAGTTGACCCTCCCTCGCGTTGCCGATAAATTACGCGAGACATCCGTCAGCGATCATGGAATTGAGCCAGGCGCAGGTCGAGACCTATCATCGGGAAGGGTACCTCGTCGTCGAGCGGGCCTTTTCTCCGCCGGAGGTCGCGGCGCTCGAAGCGGGGATGCCCGAGGTCACCGATCCGTCGCGGCCGGAGGTGGGCCTCGACGAGTCGAGCGGCACGGTGCGTCTCTCGCACGGCCCGCATCTCTACAACGAGGCGTTCCGCCGCGTCACCCTCCACCCGCGCCTGGTGCGGCCGGCGCAGCGCCTGCTCGGCACCGACGTCTACCTCTACCAGAGCCGCCTGTCGATGAAGGCGGGCCTGGGCGCCACCCAGGCGAGCGGCTGGCCCTGGCATCAGGACTACTCGACCTGGTACGTCACCGACGCGATGCCGCAGCCGCGAGCCCTCGTGGCCTTTCTCTTCCTGGACGAGGTCACCGCCTCCAACGCGCCGCTGCTGGTGATCCCCCGCTCTCATCAGACGGGGCTGATCGGCAAGGCGTCGGACGCGGTGGGCGCGGACGGCGAGTACCGGCAGATCGTCATCGATCCGGCCGCCCTGCGCGAGCTGGCGGACCGCGGCGGTGTCGCCGCGCTCATGGGGCCGGCGGGAACGGTGGCGTTCATGCACTGCAGCCTGGTCCACGGCTCGACCGAGAACATCTCGCCGTTGCGCCGCGCCTTGCTCGCGGTGGTCTTCAACGCGATCGACAACCGGGCGCGCAGCGAGCGGCCGGCGCACTTCGCCGCTCCCGACGTCGCGGCCGTGCAACCTCTGGCGGACGACTGCCTTCTCACCCTGGCGAGCTGAGCCGCGGCGATCGGGTCGCGGATGGATCTCGCCCTCTATACTTCCGGGCTCGCCATCAGCGGTGAAGACCCCGCCGGCCTGTCGCTGGGCGGCGCCGAGTCCGCCGTGGTGTGGATGGCCCGCGCCCTGGTCCGTCTGGGTCATCGCGTCACGGTCTACTGCAACACCGGCGAGGAGCGGGAGCAGGCGGGCGTCTCCTTCGTGCGCGAAGCGGCGCTGCCCCATCAGGCGGCCAGCCGCCGGTGGGACGTATTCCTGGCGGCCCGCTTCGCCGCCGTCCTGGAGATCCCTGTCCGCGCCCGGCTGATCGGCCTCTGGCATCACGATCCGCCGAGCGAGGAGGCGGTGCAGGCGCTGCGGCGGGTGCTGCCGCGGGCGGACTTCTCCTTCTTCCTCAGCCGGTTCCAGCGCGACGAATACGAGCGCTGGCTGCCCGGGATCGCGGCCTCGGCGGTGATCACCTCGAACGGTGTGGATTTCGACTCGCTACGCGAGGCGGCAGGGGAGAGCAGGCGGCCCGGTCCGCCGCGTTTCCTCTACGGCTCCCGCCCTTCCTGCGGCCTGGTGCCGCTGCTCGAAGACATCTGGCCGCGCATCCGCGCCCGTCTTCCCGAAGCGGAGCTGGTGGTGACGAGCTACGACGTTTCGAGCCTCCCCGATCCGCAACGTCTGGAGCGGGCCCGCCGCTCCGAGGAGGTGTACGACCGGCTCGTCCGGGCCTCTGCGGGAGTGAGCCGGATCGGACCGCTGCGGCGGCGTGATTTCTGGCGGCAGATGTCGCGGGCCGACGGCGTCCTCTATCCCACCGATACGCCGGAGGTGAGCTGCATGGTGGCGCTGGAAGCGCAGGCTCTGGGCGTGCCGATGGTCACCAGCGCGCGCTTCGCCTTCCCCGAGACCCTTGCCTTCCACGACTGCCTGGTCGCGGCGCCCTGGGGGACTGCCGAGTATGCCGGCGAATTCGCCGCCGCGGCTTGCCGGCTCGTCGAGGAGACCTGCTTCGCGAGGCGGGCGAGCGAGGCGGGGATTCGGCACGTCACCGCGCGCACGCACTCCTGGGACTCCATCGCGCGCACCTGGACCGAGCTCTTCCGCGACCGCCTGAGAGGAGGAGCGGCGGCGTGATCCGCGTGCTTCATCTGCTCAAGCATGTCAACGGTGCCGGCGGCCCGCGCTCGACCGTGGCTCTCGCCAAGGCGCTGGCGGGGGCAGGGGTGTGCGAGAACCGGATCGTCTCGCTCCTGCCGGGAACCCCGGGGGGACTGGAGATGGCCAGGCAGGCGGGACTACCGGTGCTCCAGACGCCGGACGCGCTCGCCCTGCGCCGCGAGATCGAGGCCGCGGACATCGTGCAACTCCACTGGTGGAACGATCCGGTGCTGTATGACCTCCTGCGCGCCCACCTGCCGCCGGCGCGCCTCCTCGTCTTCGTCCACGTGGCCGGAGACACACCGCCGCACGTCCTCATCCGCCAGGTCATCGACGCCGCCGACTTCTGCGTGGCAGGGAGTGCCTATGCTCACGGCTGCGCGGCCTTTCAGCGCCTGCCGGCCGAGGAGCGGGCCCGCAAGACCGCGGCCATCACCGCGACGGCCGACTTCGGTCGCCTGGCCGGCCTCGAACGGCGTCCCCATGACGGTTTCCTGGTTGGCTACATCGGCACGGTGGACTTTCGCAAGATGCACCCCGGCTTCGTGCGGATGAGCGCCAGCGTCCGCGTGCCGGGAGCCCGTTTCATCGTCTGCGGCAACGGGCAGCTCGACGTTGTGGAGCGCCAGGCGCGGGAGCTGGGAGCGGCGGACCGCTTCGACTTCCGCGGCTACGTGGAGGACCTGCGTCCTCTGCTGGCCGAGATGGATGTCTTCGGCTATCCGTTGGCCTCGAATCCGGGCGCGGAGCTCGCGGTGCAGGAAGCCATGTTTGCGGGCGTGCCGCCGGTGGTGTTTCCGCTCGGCGGCCTGCGCGACGCCGTCATCCACGGCGAGACGGGACTGACGGTGAGGACGGAGGAGGAGTACACAGCCGCGATCGAGCACCTCTACCATCACCCCGAAGAGCGGCGGCGCCTGGGCGAGGGCGCGCGGACGTTCGCGCGGCAAAACTTCGGAGCGGAGCGCATGGCTCCGAAGCTCGCGGCGGTCTATGAGGAGATGATGCGCCGGCCGAAGCGGCGTCGCGGCTGGCCGGGCGACGGACGGCAGCTTTCCGGCGCCGAGCGATGGATCGAGTCGCTCGGCGACGAGGCGGCGGAGCCCTTCCGGGCGAGCCTCGCCGGGGATGCCGCGGCCGAAGCGGCGATCGCCGCGATGTCGCCGCTGATGCGCCTGGTCTTGGGCTCCTACGCTGCGCACGATCCCTTGGACGGCTCTCTGCGCCACTGGCTGGGCCTGACCAGGGAGCGGACGATGGAGGCGGTTTCGATATGACCGTTGACCCTGGCCAGCGAGAAGGAGATTCCATGCGACCCAACCCGATGCTGGCCGAGCTCGGCTTCAGCCCAACCGACCGGGTGGTCGTCATTCACGACGACGACGTCGGCATGACCGAGGCATCGGTCGCGGCGTTCGCCGAGCTGATGGACGGCGGCCTGCTGTCGGCGGCTTCGCTGATGGTGCCGTGCCCCTGGTTCAACCGGGCGGCGGCGCTGTGCCGGCAGCGGCCGGACGTCGACGCCGGAGTGCACATGACGCTGACCAGCGAGTGGGAAGGCCTCCGCTGGGGACCCCTTTCCACCCGCGATCCCGCTTCGGGGCTGCTCGACGAGCAGGGCTGCTTTCCCCGCACCCGGCCGCTCTTGCAGCAGAACGGCCGGCCCGAGGCTGTCCGCCGCGAGATCGAGGCCCAGCTCGACCGGGCGCTGGCGGCGGGAGTCGACGTGACGCACATCGACAGCCACATGTTCTCGGTTTTTCACCCGGACTTGCTGCCGCTCTATGTGGAGCTCGGACGGGAGCGCAAGCTGCCGGCCATCATCACCACCGATGGCGAGATGCCCTGCCAGTGGTTCGTCCCCGGTGCCGAAGACCGGGCGCGCGACATCGTCCGCGGCTGCCGCGCCTTGGATCTGCCGCTGATGGACGGCCAGTGCATGTTGATTCTGGACGACAAGGAGGAGCCTCTCGCCAAGGCCAGGCGGGCCTTCGACGAGCTGCAGCCGGGGATCACCTATATGGTCATCCACCCCGCCAAGGACACGCCGGAGCTGCGGGCCATGACACCCAACTGGCCACACCGGGTCCGGGAGTACGAGACCTTCATGAACCCCGAGCTGCGCCGTCACGTGGAGGAGTCGGGCGTCAAGGTGATGGGCTGCCGCCCGCTGCGGGACTTCATGCGGCGGTCCGGGCAGGAGGCGGCCCGGCCGTGACCGCGCCCCAGTTGCAGCCGCTGGCGAGCGTGGTGATCCCCACCTACAACTACGCGAGCTTCCTCGCCCGCGCCGTCGACAGCGCCCTCGCCCAGGACCTCGCGGACCTCGAGGTGGTCGTCGCCGATGACGGCTCGACCGACGGCACGGCGGAGGTGATGAACCGCTACGCGGACGATCCGCGGGTGCGCTGCCTGCGCCTTGACCACGTCGGAGTCTCCAGGGCTCGCAATGCCGGGATCTTCGCCGCGCGGGGTCGCTACGTCGCCTTGCTGGATGCGGACGACCTGTGGCCGCGGCGCGACAGCCTGTCCCTGCAGGCCGGCTTCCTCGAAACCCATGCCGAGGTGGGGTGGATCTTCGGCGACGCGACTCTCATCGGCCCTGGGGAGGACGAGCGGCCCTACCTGCGGCGGCTCGGCTGGTACTCCGAGGACTCGTCGGAGCCGCGGACGGTGCCGCTGGCACAGGCGGAGCTGTGGTGGGACCGCTTCTTCGTCCCGACCTCCAGCGTTCTCGCCCGCCGCCAATGTCTCATCGAGGCGGGTGGCTTCGACGAGAGTCTCGTGATGTGGGAGGACCTCGACCTCTGGCTCCGGCTCCAGCTCCGCTATCCGGTCGCCTTCGTTCCCACGGTTCTCGTCGAGCGCCACATCCACGGCGCCAACTCCGGCAAGCGGCGCTCGCTCCACGCCGCAGACCAGGCGCGGGTCGCCGACCGTTACGGGCTGGCGCTGGCGGACAGCAAGGGCGCTCCGGCGTGGAGCTTCCGGTCTTGAGTCACTGATCGCCCGCGGCGAGGTGCGTCACGTCTCCCACGCCGAGGCAACGGGGTGCCGCCCGTCCGCCCGGGAGCGGCTCGAAGTCCACCGTCGTCACCGAGGCCGGCGCGAGCGCGAAGCCGGACCAGACGAGAGGCGGAGCGATCTCCAGCAGGTGGGCGAGCCAGGTGAGGGCGAAGCCGGCATGGCAGAAGGCCGCCACCCGCCCGCCCGGCTCAGCCTCGATCCGGTAATGGCGGCCTTCCTGGACGTAGCCCTGACGGGCGAGGAAAGCCGCCGACGCCGCCCGCAGCTCCTCGTAACCCTGACGAAGGACGGGCTGCTTGTCGAAAGGCGGAAGGCTGTGCCAATTCTCCGGGCTCAGGCGGGGTGCGAGCGAGCGGATGGTGGCGCCGTCCACCTGCCAGGCCGGCAATTCACCTTCCGGCCCGCCGGGGATCCACCAATCTTCGAGCTCTCTCATCCAGTCCTCGACCCCGAGCTCGACCGCGAGCCGCTCGGCGGTGACGCGGGCGGTCTCCATGGCGCGGTTGAGCGGCGAGCTGTAGACCCTGTCCACTCGCGCCGCCGCCAGCCGCTCGGCGAGCTTCTGCGCCTGCTGGCGACCGCGGGCGGTGAGGGCGTCCTGCGGGTAGTCCGGCTCGGCGTGGCGGATGATGTAGAGTCGCACTGAAATCTAGATTAACCCAGATGGAGAAGGCGCGGATTTGCCTGGTCTTCCCCCACGTCATCCTGGGCGGGGGAGAGACGGCCATGATGGACGTCGCGGAGGGCCTTCGCGACACCTTCCATCTCGACGTGTGCGCGCTCGACAACAGCGCGATCTCGGTCGAGAGGACGCTGCGCGAAGAGCTGATCGCGAGGTTCGGCGCGGTGGCCTTCGTCAAGCGGCGCTGGGAGTTGCGATCACATTTCCGGGCCGCGGACGCCGTCCTCTGGTACGGAGTCGTCAACGCGATCCCGGACGTCCTCTCCTCGATGAGTCTCCGGCCGGCATCGGTGCGCGTGATCCATACCGATCGCGCCGTCGACGGTCCCGGTTTCAGCCGCAGGTGGAGACAGGTGATCGATCGAACGGTCTGCGTTTCTCCCGCTGTGGCCCGGCGGATTCGCGGGGCCCTGTTCATCTCCAATACCTGTTCGGGGGAGAACCTGCAAGGTCCGCGGCAGGAGCTGTTTCCGCCGGGACGCAAGACCCTCGGTTTCCTCGGCCGGCTCGTGCCGCTGAAGAACGTCCCCTGGCTGATCGACAACGTGGAGGCGCTCGGCTGCAATCTCCTGCTTCAGGCGCTGGATACGTCCCTGCTCACCGTGGCGGAGCTGGAGAGGAGGATCGCCGAGCGAGGAGTCGCGGACCGGGTGCGATTCCTCCCTTCCTCTCGCGACGTGGGGACGCTGCTGCGCAGCGTGGACGCCTTGGCCGTGGTCTCCGCGCACGAAGGGTTCCCGCGGGTCGTGGTCGAGGCCGGCATGGTGGGGACGCCAGTCGTCGCCACGCGGGTCGGAGCGCTTCCCGAGCTCTTTCCGGACGAGATCCTCTTCGTCGAGCAAGACGAGGGAGCACCGGCCCTCGATTCGATGCAGGCTGCCATGGCGCGGATCGACTCATCGTGGGGTCGTCGCCTGCACGATAAGGTCGTCCTGTTGTGCGACCGCGAAGAGGTGGCGCGAAGGTACGGGGAGACCCTGCAGGACGCGATCCGTGAACGATCCATGTCGATGTCGCCGGCCGCCTGACTCTGCATGCGCACCCTCGGCACGCTGGCGCTCACCCATTCGAGCCGGCGGACCAACCTCGCCCGCTGCTCGGCGGAATTCCTCAGGCGGCGGTTCGGCGATCCGGCGAGGCTGCGGAATCTGCCCCCCTTTGAAGACCTGCCGCCGCCCGAGCCCCTCTACAGCGGAGCGGCGAGCTTCTACAGGGTGGTCAAGGACGGGAAGGACCTTCGCTTTCAGCCTTTGGGCTCCATCCGGGATACCGAGAAGATCCAGCATGTCGGTCTGCTTTCAACAACGGACCTCCTCGTCGGCTACGAGCAGCGGGTCGAGCGCTGGCGGCTCGCCGGTCCCATCGACTCCCTGAACCGGATATCACGCGCCGGCTGCACCCTCGTCCGGCGATACGAGCATCCTCACCTGGCAGGGCTGCACAGCGTGGCGCCGACCTCGGGCGGGCGAGCCGTCCTATCGTGCTCGGCATCGGACGCGGTCCTGATTCTCGACCTGGAGACCGGCGAGGTGGAGAGGACCCTCAGGATGCCGGCGATACTCTATGGCTCCAACTACGATCTCACAACGGAGAGGGACCTCCGCCGCCACTACATCGGGGACGCGTGCCAGACGACCCATCTCAACCAGGCGTATCCCTTCGCTGGCGGGCGCCGCGTCGCCGTCTCCACGCTGATTCAGGGTGCGGTCGGCATCTTCGATCTCGACACCGGAGAGTACGAGGAGCTTGCCCGCGGTTTCGTCGGCTGCCACGGCGCGAGGGTCAGCGAGGAGGGCCAGGTCTACTTCGCCGACAGCCCGGCCGGCCAGCTCGTCTTCCTCGATGAGCAGGGCAACGTGGCTCGCCGCTTCGACACCGGCTCGCGTTGGCTCCACGACGTGCAGCAGATCGCCGGCAGCGTCTATGCGTTCGCTCTGGCCGACGCCAACGAGCTGCGCGTCTGGGACATCGATCGCCGGGAGCTGATCTTCGCGCGGCGGTTCTTCAACTGGCCGATGGAAGGGCTCTTCGGCATCGCCCGTCGCGTTCCTTTCTGGCTCGGCAACAGCACGCAGGCGTTGTGGTTTGGATGAGGGTCCTGCCCGCGTTGCCCTACCGCACCTGTCCCGCGCCAGCCTTCTTCTCCTCTTGAACGAGCAGCCGCCGGAACCACGCCCGATCGGTCCCGCGTTCCACCGCCACGACGCCCCAGACGAACGCATCGTGCCCTGCCACCGCGGTCTCCAAGGCCGGCAGGTCCGCGACCGAGGAGTGCTCCTGCTGATCGTACTGAAGGACCTCGATCGCCGCGCCCCGCCGAGGCGGGGAGAGGACGATCGTGTAGAGATCCACCTTCTTGCCGGTCAGGTCCGCGGGCCAGTCGGCTTCGAAGCGCACATGGCGCCCCTTCGGCTCTGCGCGCCCCTGGACGCGGCCGGATAGATCGTGGAGATCGAGCCGCACCGGGCTGCGGGACCGCTGGGCCTCGGGCCCCCCCTGGACGAGATCGATCATCAGGAGCCTTTTCTCATAATCGCTCAGCGAGGCGTAGCTCTCCCGCGTCCGGATGGCGGAAGCGGCCCAGACCCGGACGCCCGGGCGATGCACCACCACCTCGACGTTGGCCCGGCCGGCCTCCAGCAGCGAGCCCGCCGGCAGGAACCCTGCCTCGTAGTAGGCCGCCGTGGAGCTCGCGACGCGTTCCTCCACCTCCTTCGAATTCCAGCCCTCGACATAGAGCCCGCCGGCACTCGTCGCCATGTGGCGCAGGGCGGCGCCCCAATCGCCAATTGCCACCGGACGGTCCAGGTTGACGAAGAGGTTCATCGCTCCCGAATCGGCGAGGGCCTGGAGGGGCTTGCGGAAGCGCGTTTCCAGGGCGCTGAACTGGCGGCTATCGCCTTGCACGCCCGCCCGGCCGGTCTGCAGACCGATGGACTCTCCATTGAAATAGAGCCGCGGATCCACTCCCTGGGTGAAGGTGATGAGGAGCTTGGGTCCCGGCAGGCGCCGCAGCTCGGCGGCGAGGGCCTCCAGCGAATCGGCGAAGGCCAGGGCCACTGCCGCGTACTGGGTCCGGCCGCCCGCGCGGATGGCGTCACGGGCGGCGGAATCCTGGTCGGGCGGAATCCCCTTGCGCATTCCCGCGCCGCTGCCGGCGGTGCTGGGGGGAAGCGCCAGATCGGCCCGGGTCTCCAGCCCCTGCACATCGGGCCGCAGGCCGCGGATCCGCTTCAATACCTTTTCCTTGCCCTTCTCGTCCGCGGCGATAGGACCGAGAACCTGTTTGAGACCCGAGCGCCGGTCGTTGAGGAGCAGATAGAGACGATCGATCGCGGGGAGCTGATCGAGATACGTCCTGGCGACCTGGGCGCTCGCGAGCAGTCCCCGCGGCGAGGAGAAGGCCACGTCGAACAGGAAGAAGACGCGGCGCGCGGCGGCGGGCGTAGCCGGGGCGCTCGCTTCCCGCGGCCGCTCGGCCGCGGCATTGGCCGTGGTGTAGCGATCGAAGCTCTCGGTGGCAACGGCGACACCGTCCACCCTGAGCTCCACCTCTTCCCGCCGGAGGTCGAAGACCGGCCGGCCCTCGGCGTCCACGGCATAGAAGGGGACGATCTTCAGCTCGACGTCGATCTTCGCGCTCCCCCCTGAAGGCGGCCGCTCCTGGGCCACGGCGCCGCCGCAGGCGATCAAGACGGCGAGGCCAGCCAGATATCGGAAACGGACGGCGCGGCGCATGATGGGCATGTCTCCTCCTCTCGCACGTCAGAACATCAGAATGAAGCCATCTGTGGAGCTATCCTCACGGCCGCGCCGCGGTGGCCGCGGCCGTGCTCACCGTCACGGCGCGGCTGAGATAGGAGGTGGTGGCGGCGAGCTCGTCCCGAACGGCCACGGCCACCCGCTGCTCGCCCGGCTGGAGCTGCAGCGTCAGGGTGTAGACGTAGAACCGGCCCATGGCGTTCAGCACCTGCTTGCGCGGAATCTGCAGCGGCACCTCGATCTGCCGCACCGGCGACGAGCGGCCGTCCTCGCTGCGGGTAGCCACCAGCAGCCGCAGATTGCCTTCGAACAGGGTCTCGTGGTTGAGAATGGCCAGCTTCCAGAGCGGGATCTTGAGGTTGATGGGAACGTTGAAGCTGCCGGCCGGACCGGGGAACTGCTCGCCCACCTCGACGGTGACCTGCAGCGGGTTGTCCTCGAGGCCGTAAAGGAGGGCCGCCAGGGTGCGATCCAGGGTCTTCTCGAGGGCGGGCTTGTCGCGGTAGCTCTGGCGGTAGCGGAGCCGGGTGTCGGGTCGTTTCACCTTGACCGCGATGCGGTGCTCGCGGCCGTCACCGCTGTGCGCCGGCATGTAGCCGAGCGAGTAGTAGCTCTCG
>Ga0134122_10004080_pt1 | contig 10832 bp, 10 predicted proteins | sample KB302_FD_96461 | JGI IMG/M metagenome (GOLD analysis project Ga0134122, IMG submission 96461) | Terrestrial soil microbial communities without Nitrogen fertilizer from Kellogg Biological Station, Michigan, USA - KB3-0-2 | ecosystem: Environmental > Terrestrial > Soil > Unclassified ... | reverse complement strand
GCGCTTCGGCTACACGGCCAGCCGCTACCAGCTCTCGGTCAACCTGCCGATCTGCGTGGCCGAGACCGACGCCAAGGCGGAAGGCCTCGCGCGCCAGCACGCCATGTGGGTCTACCACGTCGGTCTGCGGATGCCGCCGCAGTTCTGGCAGCCGCCGGGCTACACGAGCGAGTCGTCGCTGCGCCGCCTGCTGACCAATCGGGGCAAGATGCCCACCGAGCTCACCTACGAAGATCTCGAAGAGGGCGGCTACATCATCTGCGGCAGTCCGGCCACCGTGCGCGACAAGCTGCGCGTGTTCGCCGACGAGCTGCAGGCCGGCATCGTGTGCTCGGGCATGAACGGCGGCACGCACGAGAAGACGCTCGAGATGATGCAGCTCTTCGCGGAGGAGGTCATGCCGCACTTTCGCGAGGACGCCCACGTGGACGAGACGGTCGGAGTCGGGAGGTAAGTCATGCGGCTCGAGGGGAAGATCGCGCTCGTCACCGGCGGCGGCTCCGGCATCGGCCGGGCCATCGCGCAGCGCTTTGCGGACGAGGGTGCGCGAGTCGTGGTCAACGACATCCACAAGGACACCGCCGAGCGAGCCGCGACGGAGATCGGCGCGGGTCGCGCACGGGCGATCGTGGCCGACGTGGCCGACAGCACGGCCGTACGCGCCATGTTCGAGGAGGTCGATCGGGCGTTCGGCGGCCTCGACGTGCTGGTCAACAACGCCGGCATCGGCGAGGTGGAGCCTTCGGGCCGCGAGGCCTTCGCCACCAAGGTCGAGGCGCGGGTCGGCGAGATGATGATGGGCGGCAAGGTCGAGACGCACTGGGACATCACCCAGGCGCTGACCGACGAGGTGTGGGGCCGGATGCTGGCGGTGCACCTCGACGGCACCTTCCACTGCACGCGCGAGGCGCTCCGGCTGATGAGCCGCGTCAACCGCGGCGCAATCGTCAACATCTCGAGCGTGGCCGGGCTGATGGGGCTCGAGGTGGCGCCCCACTACGCCGCGGCCAAGGCCGGCATCCTGGGATTCACCCGCTCGGTCGCCCGCGAGGTCGCCTCGCGCGGGATCCGTGTCAACGCCATCTGCCCCGGCTTCATCGACACGCCGATCCTCGATCCGATGCCGCCGATCATCCGCCTGCTCGGCGAGCGGCAGACGCCGATGGGGCGGCTGGGCGAGCCCCGGGAGATCGCCGGCGTCGCGCTGTTCCTGGCCTCCGACGACGCCAGCTTCGTCACCGGACAGTGGCTCTCGCCCAACGGCGGCCTGCTCACGGTCTAGCGCGGAGCCTGGCTGTCGGTTGACCCACGCCGGTCGCCTCGGCTAGGCTCGCTTCGCTCAAAACCATTTCACCGAGGAGGACTTGATGCTCACGGTCGACGGCGATCGGATGGCGGGCACGGGCGAGAACATCAAGATCACGCTGACTAAAGAGAAATAGGTTGCAGGTTCGCATCGGCACATCGGGGTGGAACTACACGGAGTGGCGCGGCTCGTTCTACCCCAAGGACATGAAGCCGGCGGGGATGCTCGCCTACTATTCGGCGCGCTTCTCCACCGTCGAGGTCAACAACACGTTCTACCGGATGCCCACCCCCAAGGTGGTGGAAAGCTGGGCGGCCACGGTGCCGCCCGGCTTTTCCTTCGTGCTCAAAGCGCCGCAGCGGATCACCCACTTCGCTCGCCTGCGCGACGTCGACGAGCCCGTCCGCCTCTTCTGCGACACCGCGCGTCTGGTGAGTGGCAAGCTCGGCCCTCTGCTGTTCCAGCTGCCGCCCAACTTCAAGGTGGACGCCGGGCGCCTCGCCGACCTGCTCGCGCTGCTGCCGCCCGACGTGCGCGCGGCCTTCGAGTTCCGCAACCCCACGTGGTTCACCGACGAGGTCTACACGCGGCTGGCCGCCCGTAACGCCGCGCTCTGCATCGCCGACAACGACGACGGCGCCACGCCGGCGGTGGCGACATCCGACTGGGGCTATCTCCGACTGCGGGCCACCGGTTACTCCGACGACGACCTGCGCGGCTGGCTCGCCACCATGCACCGCGTGGGCGAGCGCTGGCGGGATGCGTTCGTGTTCTTCAAGCACGAGGACGCCGGCACCGGCCCCGCACTGGGCGCCCGGCTCGGCGAATTGATCGCCGGAGAGGTGAAACGATGACGCGGACCTTTGTCGCGCTGGGGGCGATCTCCGCGCTGCTCGCGGTCGCGGCCGGCGCCTTCGGCGCCCACGCGCTGCGCGCGCGCCTCGTCCCCGACATGCAGGCCGTCTTCGAGACCGCCGCGCGCTATCACATGTATCACGCGCTCGCCCTGTTCGTGGCCGGGTGGGCGTTCACGCGCTGGCCGGGCGGCCCCGTCATTGCCGCCGGCTGGCTGTTCGTGGCCGGCACCGTGCTCTTCTCCGGCAGCCTCTATCTGCTGACGCTCACCGGCCAGCGCTGGCTCGGCGCCATCACGCCGCTCGGCGGCCTGGCCTTCATCGCCGGCTGGGCCGCACTGGCGTGGGCCGCACTGCGCAGCTGATCTCAGTCCTTCAGCGCGCCCGCCGTCAGGCCCTGCACCAGCCAGCGCTGCAGGCCGACGACGATGATGATGGGCGGCAAGCTGGCCAGGATGGATGCCGCCGCGATGTCGCCCCACGGAACCTCGAACACGCCGGGGAACAGCGCGAGCGCCACGGGCACGGTGCGGCTGGCCTCCGTCGCCGTGAAGGTGTAGGCGAACAGAAACTCGTTCCAGGACGCCAGGAACGTCAGCAGCGCCGCCGAGGCGACACCGGGCGCCACCAGCGGCACGATGACCCGGGCGAGCACGCCCAGGCGGCCGGCGCCGTCGAGAAAGGCGGCTTCCTCGAGCTCGATTGGCACCTCTCGGATGAAGCCGGCCAGCAGCCAGATCAGCAACGGCAGAGCGAAGGACGTGTTGGCCAGGACCAGCGCGGTCCACGTGTCCCGCAGCCCGAGCCCACGCATCAGCAGATAGAGCGGGCTCACGGTGGCGATCTGCGGAAAGGCGGTGCTGGCCACGATCACCAGCAGCAGCAGCGCCTTGCCCGGCACCGGCAGCCGCGCGATGGCGTAGGCGGCCGGAAGCCCGAGCGCGAGCGCCACCAGCGTGGTCAGCGCGGCGACGGCCAGGCTGTTGCCGAGCGCGCGCGGCATCACGCTGCGCTCGGCCACCGCGCGATAGTGGATCGTGGTCGGAGAGGCCGGCAGCACGCGCTGCGTGGCGAGCAGCTCGGCGTCGGGAGTGAACGACGTTCGCACCTGCCAGAAGAAGGGCCCCGCCCACACCGCGAGCAGCAGCAGCACGGCCACGTCCCAGACACGCGCGCGGGCCTTCATGCGGTGGCGCCCGCCCGTCGCAGCACGCCCAGGTAGGCGGCCGCCACCAGCATCACCAGCATGAAGCTGACCACGCCGATCGCCGAGCCGAAGCCCAGCTGCAGCGTCTGGAACAGGCTGCGGTAGGCGTACACGGTCAGCGTCTCGGTGGTGCCGGCCGGCCCACCACCGGTGAGCACGAACATCAGGTCGAAGGCCCGTAGCGCATCCAGCGTGCGGAAGAGCAGCGCGATCAGGAGCACCGGCCGCAGCAGCGGCAGCGTGATGGAGGTCAGCGTCGCCAGGCGCCCGGCGCCATCCACCCGCGCCGCTTCGTACACCTCGCCGGGGATGGTCAGCAGGCGTGCGTAGCAGAGCAGCGCGACGAACGGCATCGTGCGCCACACGTCGGCGGCGATCAGGCCGGCCAGGGCCAGGCCGGGGTCGCCGAGCCAGTTGAGCGTCCGGCCGCCGAGCAGCACGTTCACCAGCCCGGCCGAGGGGTGATAGAGCCACTCGAAAAGCTTGGCGGTCACCACCGACGGCAGCGCCCACGCCAGCAGCAGCAACGCCACCGCGATCCGGCGGCCGAGCCGCTGCCGCTGCAGCGCCAGCGCCGCCGTCAGCCCCAGCACGAGCTCGAGCGCGACCGAGGCGACGGTGAAGACGAGCGTCACCCGCACGGCGTTCCACATGCGCGGGTCGCTCGCCAGAAACGCGTAGTGATCGATTCCGACGAAGCGCGCGATGCCGAAGATCGGGATGCGCTGCTGCAGCGAGAGCCAGAGTACCCACAGGCCTGGGTAGAGCGACAGCCCGGCGAGCACGAGGACCGCCGGCGCGACGAACGCGAGCCCGGCCCGCCGGTCGGCCCGCTGGCGCGCGGTCACCGGACGGCCAGCAGGTGCTCGAGGCGACGCTGGGCGTGCTCCAGCGCCACCCGCGGCGTCTTCACGCGCACGAGCGCCGCGGAGAACTCCGGCTGGACCGTCGTCGAGATCATCAGGTAGTACGGCGTCACCGGCCGCGGCCGCGCGACCAGCGCGAGATCGTGAAAGCGCGGCATGTAGGGATGCGCCTGCACCGCTGCCGGGTCCTGGTACAGCGCGGTGCGAGTCGGGTACAGCGCGACGCCCGCCGCCGTCAGCGCGCGCTGGCCACGCTCGCTCCCCAGGAAGCGTACGAGCGCCACGGCGGCTTCGGCATGGCGCGTGCGACGGTTCACCGCGAGGTGAAAGCCGCCCGTCGTCCCGACCCCGGCCGCCCCGCCCACGTGGCCCGGCACCGCCGCGATGCCCACGCGTCCGCGCACCGGCGAGTCCGCCTGCTCGAAGAGATCCATCGCGTACGGCCACGATCGCAGGAAGACGGCGCGGCCGTCACCGAACGCCCGCCGCGTCAGCTCCTCGTCGCCGGCGGTCACCCACCCCGGGCTCACACCGCGATCGATGAGGCCCCGCATGAACGCCAGCGCCGCCGCGGCCCGCTCGAGATCCGGCAGGACGCGCCCGTCGTCGCTGAAGAGCGCGGTCCCGCTGGCCCAGAACTGTTCCACGACGTTACAGACGAGTCCCTCGTACTGCTTGCCTTGCCACAGCACGCCGTCGAGCTTCGGATCACGTTCGCGGGCGCGGATGAGCTCGGCCTGCTCGACCAGCGCTTCCCACGTGCGCGGCGGCGTCAGGCCATACTTCGCCAGCAGGTCGGCGCGGTAGTAGAGCACCCCGACGTTCATGTTCCACGGCACGCCCCACACGCGGTCGCCCCAGGTGGCCGCCGCCACCGCCGCCGGGAAGTGCGGGGCCAGCTCCTCGCGCGTCACCCACGGTGACAGATCGAGCAGCCAGCCGGCCTGGGCGAACTCGGGGACCCAGATCACGTCCAGCATCAGCACGTCGAACGTGGGCGTCGCCCCCTCGAGGTTGATCACGTAGAACTGGTGCTGCTCGTCGCTGGTCCAGGTGAGCTCCTCGCTGCGCACCGTCACGCCGGGATGGCTCGCCTCGAACTCGCGCAGCAGCCCGGCGATGGGATCGGTGGGGCCGAAGATCTTGGCGTGCTTGAACACCAGCGTGACCGGGCCGCCGGCCTCGCGCCGCTCGGCGCAGCCCGACAACAGCAGCAGCGCAAGCAGGACGAGCACGGCGGGAATCGACGGAAGGCGCACGGCGCCTACCGGAGCAGGCGCGGCAGCATCTCGCCGAAGATCGCGGCGCCCAGGCGGAAGGCTTCGGGCAGCGTCGCCGCCGCGCCGGCCGGCTGGCCCTGCCGCCACCACGCAGCGAGATGGTCTTCCGACCGGAAGAAGTTGAGCGTGTGTCAGAGCGAGGTGCACGCCTTGCCGCGCAGGTCGCGACGCTCGCCCACCCACGCCATGAGCCCGTCGCCTCCCACCGGTCCCTCGGGCGCAACCTCGAGCGCGAAGCCGTCACCGCAGTGGTGACAGCGCGAGCGCACCGTCACCGGCTGCTTCACGAACGCCGGGATGCCGAGCGCATCGATGGCGCAGCAGGCCCAGCGCTCACGCCCATCAGGCAGAACGGTCACGAAGTCCGTGGGCGTCCCGGCGAACGGATAGGCCAGCATCACGCGGCCGTCGGCCACGTAGATCAGATCTCGCTCGTCCAGCTCGGCGACGGCGGCGTCGTTGCCGAGCGGCGCGATGGCCACCGGGCCGCCGTCAGCCACGAAGCCGTCGAGGATGGTACGCAGCGTGGCCCGAGCGGCCGGGCCGATTCGCGCGCGCTCCATCCACCGGGCATCGAAGCTCGCGTCCATCAGCTCCGCCGCGGACTTCCGGGGAAACGTCTTCGTCATCGTCTCTCACATACCACGGACTGTCCGCGGCCGCCGCTCACCGTGCGCGCTCCAGCCGAGCAAGTGCGGCGGCGATGTCGATCCCCTCGCCGAGCACGGGCGCCATCGGATCGCCGTCCTTGGCCAGGTGCTCCGGCGCCGTCCGGATGGTAAAGCGCTTGGGATCGAGCTTCGGGGTCACCTCCGACCAGCGCAGCGGCCAGGAGATTGGCGCCCCCGGCAGCGGCCGCACCGAGAACGGGCCGACGATCGTCTGGCCCCGGCCGTTCTGGCCGAAGTCGACGTAGACCTTGCCCTGGCGCGTGCGGATCATCCGGGCAATGGTGGAGATGGTGGGTTCCGCCTGCACGGCGAGCGTGGCAAGCAGGCGCGCGAAGGTCCGCGTCTCCTCGTAGGAGTACCGGGCGCCGAGCGGCAGCAGGATGTGCAGGCCGGTCGCGCCCGACGTCTTCGGATAGCTCGGCAGCTCCAGCTCGTCCAGGATGCGCCGGATCGCCAGCGCGATCTTCACCACGTCGGTGAACGGCGCGCCCTTGGGATCGAGATCGAGCACCAGCCAGTCGGGTCGGTCCAGTGCGGAGAGCCGCGAGGCCCACAGGTGCAGCGGGATGGTCCCGGTGTTGGCGACGTAGCGCAGCGTCTCGACATCGTCCACGACGAAGTAGTCGATGTCGCGCTCGACGCCCTCGGCCCGGATGCGCTCGGTGTGGACCCACGAGGGCACCCAGGTCGGCGCATCCTTCTGGAAGAAGGACTTGCCCTTGATCCCGTCGGGATAGCGCGTCAACACCACCTGACGCTCCCGCAGATAGGGCAGGAGCCACGGCGCGACGCTCTCGTAGTAGCCGATGAGATCCGACTTGGTGTACCGCTCCTCCGGCCAGAAGATCTTCGTCGGATTGGTGACGACCACCTGCCGATCGACCGAACCGGACGAGCTCGCCGCTGCCATCCTCGCATTCCGTTCTGCCGTGCTCGGTGGATCCACCGGAGCGGGAGTGCCGTCGGGAGACGGGGGCGGGCTCCCAGAGCGAATGCTGTACTGAGCGAAGGAGCCGGCCCCCGTCTCCCGGCGGCACTCCCGCGGCGACTTGTCCACCCGCAGCCCGAAGAAGGCAGGATGGCGAATGCCACCTTCCTCGGTCCACTCGCTGAAGCGCACCTCTGCGACGAGCGTCGGCTCCACCCAGTGGTGGCCGCGTCCCCCCGGCGTGCCGGCGTCGAACGGCGACTTCGCGCGCTTCAGCGGCTGCAGCCGGTCCCACACCTGCCGCAGCGTCGCCTCGTCGAATCCCGTGCCGACCTTGCCCACGTAGACGAGGCGATCGCCCTCGTAGACGCCCAAGTGCAGCGCGCCGAACCAGCCGCGCGCGCCCTGCGGGTCGGTCCAGCCGCCCACGACGAACTCCTGGCGCAGGTGGCACTTGATCTTGAGCCACTCGCGCGTGCGGCCACCCGTGTAGCGGCCCTCGGCGCGCTTGGCGACGATACCCTCCAGCCGCTGCTCGGACGCCGCCTCGTAGAAGGCCTCGCCCTGCTCGGCCACGTGATCGCCGAAGCGGATGACGCCGCGCGGAGGCACCGTCAGGGCCAGCAACGCCTTGCGCTCGGCCAGCGGAAGCTTCCGAAGATCGCGTCCCTCGAGCGCGAGTGCGTCGAAGAACACGGCGCTCACCGGCACGGTTCCCCGCGCGCGCTCCACGTCGGTCGGCGCGGTGAGGTGCATGCGGTGCTGCAGGCGCTGGAATGAGGGCCGGCCGCCCTCGTCGAGCGCGATCACCTCGCCATCGAGCACGAACCGCTTGGACGGCAATGCGCGCAGCGCGGTCACGACCTCGGGGTACCGCGCGGTGAAGTCCTGGCCCGCGCGCCCGTAGAGCGCGACCGCCTCGCCGTCACGCGCGGCGAGGATGCGCACGCCGTCGTACTTGATCTCGAAGAGCCAGCCGGGCCCGGAGAACGCGCGCTCGCCCTGGGAGGCGAGCATCACCGGCTGATGCGCGGCGTCCACGTCGCCGGCCGGCGCGCCGCTCCGGTCCAGCGCCTCGCGCACCGCGGCCAGCCGCGCGCCGCCCTGCCGCACCTCTTCCACCGTGAGGCCCGACAGCACGGACTCGGGAAAGCGCTCGGTCGCCTCCACCTCGGCGGCGAAGCCGTCGGCCTTCTTGAGCATCAGCCACTCTTTGTCCTTGCCGCCCATGCGCGCCAGCGTCCAGCGCCCCCGCAGCTTGACGCCGAACAGCTCGACCTCCAGCCGGCCGCTCTTCAGCTGATCGCGCGCCGCGCCCTCCTTCACCAGCCGATACCAGCCGCGGTCCCACACGATGACCGCGCCGGCACCGTAGTTGCCGTCGGGGATGATGCCCTCGAAGTCCGCGTACTCGAACGGGTGATCCTCGACGTGCACCGCCAGGCGCTTCTCCTCCGCGCGCAGCGAAGGACCCTTGGGCACCGCCCAGCTCTTGAGCACGCCGTCCATTTCGAGGCGGACGTCGTAATGTAAACGGCGCGCGGCATGCTTCTGGACCACGAACAGGCGGCCCTCGTCCGCGCGGGGCGGACCGAAGGGCTCGGGGGTGCGCGCGGGGTCACGCTTCTTCCGGTAGTCGTCGAGAGGAGTCGGCACCGCAATCCCTTGGATATTCGGCGTTTGCACGCATCATAGGTCCCTGCGTGCTATCGTGCAAAACACTGGAGAAAGGCCCCCAAAAGGAGGGGGTCGGGGGAACCCTGCGAGGGTTCCCCTCGAAAAGGAGAGGCGATGCCGCCGCATTCACTCGGTTCGGGGACGATCTCCTTCGGGCTCGTCTCGATTCCCGTGAGGCTCTACACCGCCGCGTCGTCGGCCAACGTCTCGTTCAATCAGCTGCACGGCGTGTGCGGCTCGCGCATCCGCCAGCAGATCTTCTGCCCGACCTGTAACCGCACCGTCGAGCGCAATGAGCTGGTCCGTGGCTACGAGTTTGCCAAGGAGCAGTACGTGCAAGTGAAGGACGAGGAGCTGAAGGCGCTGGAGGGCGAGGCCTCGACGATGATCGACATCGGCGAGTTCGTCCCGCTGGCCGACGTCGATCCCATCTACTTCGAGAAGACCTACTACCTCGGCCCGGACAAGGGCGGCGAGAAGGCCTATCGCCTGCTCTCCGAGGCCATGGAGAAGGCGGGCCAGGTGGCGCTGGCCAAGTTCGTCATGCGCGGCAAGGAGACCGTCGTCCTGATCCGCGCGGCCCAGAGTGGGCTGATGCTGCACACGATGTACTTCGCCGACGAGGTCCGCAACTTCGACGAGATCGACAAGGGCGGCTCCGCAAAGATCAAGGACGGCGAGCTCGACCTGGCGCTGCAGCTGATCAACGGCCTGGCCAGCGACACGTTCTCGCCCGAGCGCTACACGGACGAGTATCGGACCCGTGTGCTGGAGATGATCAACAAGAAAGCCGAGGGCCAGGAGATCACCGTCGCCGAGCCGGCCGCACCGCGCGCGCAGGTGATCGACCTCATGGAAGCGCTCAAGGAGAGTCTGGCCAAGCGCGGCCTGCCCGCCGAAGCCGCCGACGCCAAGAAGCCGCCCGCGAGGGCTGGTGCCGTGACCGCCGCCGCCAAGGCCAAGCCCGCCGAGGCCGGCAAGAAGAAAGCGCAGGGAGGCCGCAAGTAGCCGCGCGCCGTTTCCCCTGCGGTCTCGCCCTGCTCGGTGTGCTGGCCGTGCCCGGCGTGTGCGCCGCGTCGGATCCGACCGGCCTGTTCGTGCTGCTCTTCGGGATCCCCGCGGTCATCCTCGCCGTGATCTCGCCGGCCTGTCCTTCCCGTTTCCGCGGACCTCCGCGGTGCTGCTGGTTCTGCTGGTCGGCGCGCACGTTCCGCTGGTGTCGTGGGCCTTCGACGTCGGCTACATGCAGCGGGCCGGCGGCTGGCTCTGGACCTCGCTGGCAATCTCGCTGGCCGGGCTCATGAACGCCGGCGTGCGAGCCTTCTTCCCGAAGCCCCCACCGCCCCCTGCGCCTCCCGTGACGCCGTAGCCGCATGACGCTCTCTGGCTGGTTCTACTGGGCCCTGGGGATCCTCCTCGTGGCCGCCGGCGTGCTGGTCCTCGCTCTGAAGCGGTGACCTCGCCGACGGGGCCGCGCTAGCCGCCCCGCAGCCTTGGATCGAGCAGGTCGCGCAGCCCGTCGCCCAGCATGTTGAAGCCGAAGACGGCGAGCGACAGCGCGACCGCCGGCCAGATGGCCAGCCACGGCGCCTGGTACATGTGATCGAGGCCGGCCAGCGAGAGCATCCCGCCCCACGTGGGAAACGGCGGCGGCACGCCCAGCCCCAGGAACGACAGGCTCGCCTCGGTGAGAATCACGGTCGAGAGCCCGGTGGTCGCCACCACGATGATGGTCGGCAGCGTGTTCGGCAGGATGTGTCGCGTGGCGATGGCCAGGTGCCCCGAGCCCATTGCCCGTGCGCTCTCGATGTAGGTGTGCTCCTTGATGCCCAGGGCCACGCCGCGCACCACGCGTGAGTTCTGGATGCCGAAGGCCACGCCGAGCACGATCGTGATGTTCCAGGCGCTCGGCCCCACCAGCGACATGATCGACATCAGCAGCAGCAGCGGCGGGAATGCCATCCACGCGTCCACGCCTCGCTGCACCAGCATGTCGACGCGGCCCCCGAAGTAGGCGGACAGGATGCCGATCGCGGTGGCCAG